>Ga0315284_10013599_pt1 | contig 11596 bp, 11 predicted proteins | sample YL17G09_16_MG_FD_203696 | JGI IMG/M metagenome (GOLD analysis project Ga0315284, IMG submission 203696) | Sediment microbial communities from Yellowstone Lake, YNP, Wyoming, USA - YL17G09_16 | ecosystem: Environmental > Aquatic > Freshwater > Lake > Sediment | place: USA: Wyoming | collected... | reverse complement strand
GAAAGGCTACTGAATAATGCTCTTCCAAAACAGCTGGATTCTTCATACCTCCGTACTTTTTGTCCTCTGGCATTGTTTTTACCTCCCTGTACTATCCCCCAGATTATCACTGTGTCAATATATTTGCAAGAGAGAAAATACCGGTTGAAAACAAGCTATTTTTATTGTATATTTTGGTCACATTGCGGGATCGCCTGCCTGCGTCTACCTGCGCAGATAGACAGGCAGGCAGGTCTAATGGTAGTAAAAATGACAAAGTTATGATAGTGTGAGGGTATGGTTTGGAATAAGGGATTTACAAAATACACACATCCAAGTGTGTTGAGTATCTCCAAGACGATGAAGAAAAAGAAAATTGATAATTTTAGAAAGTGGCGAGAAAAAATGAAAGGGTTGGGTAAAATACCCAGAGATTATTCTTCTTTGGAAAAAAATGGCAATTTAGCAGAATACATAGGAGTTGTTCTTGGGGATGGAAATATAAGTAAATTTCCTCGCGCTGAAAGGATTATTATTTCGGCTAATGCGAACAATAATGGTTTTGTTGAAAGATATGCCAAGCTAACGGCCAGCATATTTAACAAAGAACCAACCGTTAGCAAAATAAATGGCGCAAATTGTATCAGAATCAGCTTATATCAGAAAAATATATCCAAAAGATTAAAAATACCAACTGGAAACAGAAGCAATTTTGAATTCAAGGTTCCGAACTGGATTTTTCATAACAAAACTAATATCTTGAGGTTTTTGAGAGGATTGTTTGAAGCAGAGGGGTCTTTGTCTATACACAAAGCAACATATACATATAATTTCTCATTTTCTAATAAAAACAAAAGCTTGCTAAGTGCTGTTGAGCAAGAGTTACGGTTACTTGGTTTTTTTCCTGAGATGAGAACGACGTCAGTACGGCTTCGTAGGAAGCAAGAGGTTGAAAAATTTAAGGAAATGATTAGATTTAGAGAATATTAAATAATGCCGGGTCATCTAGTGGTAGGATGCATGACTCTGAATCATGCCACCTTGGTTCGAATCCAAGCCCGGCAGCACTTCGACTCACTTCGCTCGCTCAGTACAAGCCACTGAGATTGGAGAAATGTGGTGAGCTCGCCGAACTGCATGAGCCCAGCGCAGTCCTTCAATAAACTCGGGATGGTGAGCCATGTCGAACCATATTAAAGTAGACCGAAACGAGCCAGTTATTTCTAGAGAGAAGAAACGTTCGCAACGGGCTCGGGATGAAGCCCCGAAGGGTCGGTGTGACCAAAACCCACTGTCTCTCCTATCGTCTTAAGACCATCTCGTATTTGAGTCCAGGTTGAACCTGGATGAACATTTAAATAAAGAGCGGCTGCAGCGGCAACGTGGGGCGAGGCCATTGAGGTGCCGCTTAAGGTAGCGTATGACCCGCCTTTCCAAGTCGAGAAAATGCTTACTCCGGGAGCCCCCAAGTCAACCACACTACCGAAATTACTAAATGTCGCGAATGTATCATCCGGTCCATAACTTGTTGCGACTCCCTTGCCTCCAGCAAGTCCGTCAGAATCCGCAAGAGCTGAAACTGTAATCACTGAATCGTTATAAGCGGCCGGAACTGAATTTAAGACATCAGTGCTATCATTCCCGGCAGCAACAACATATGTTACTCCGGCATCGCGAGACCGGCATATCGCTTTATGTAATGGATCATTATTTGTATTGCCACACTTGTTGTCTGAAGTCCCACTACCCCCCAAACTCATATTGGCAACTTTTATGTTGTATTGAGACGCATGCGCTGTAACCCAATCAATGCCACAAATAACGCTTGACCAAGTCCCCGAGCCATTGCGGCCCAAGACTTTGACTGGAATAAGCTTGGCCTGAGGAGCAACTCCCACAACTCCAATTCCATTATTGAGCGCCGCGATCGTCCCTGCCACATGCGTTCCATGCCCATTATCATCGTTGGCGGTTGTTCGCCTGATACAACTTGTGCCACTGTTCAAGATATTACCTGCAAGATCAGGGTGCGTGAGATCAATGCCAGTATCGATAACAGCAACTGTTATTCCCAAACCTTTTGCGGTACTGGAAACAGCCCCGATTCGCCTTATACCCGTGGACACTACCTGTGCCAGCGGAGCTATTTTTTTGGTACTCTCTAGTCTTCCAAGGATGTTCACTTCCCTGTCTTCGGTCACAAATTCCACCCTGGGATCCCTTTTCACTTTATCCGCCTCTTCGGATGACATGGTCACCGCAAAACCTTTGAGCGCGTAGTGATAGACGGCAATGTGGCCTCCCCCATGCTTTTTCTCAATATCACCTACAACCAAATCAACGTCCTTTACGTCATCTTTGAGTACCACAATGTATTGCCCGGAAATCCGATCATCTTTTGTTGGTTTGGCACCCACGGACAGCCCCTGTAAAAACAGGATGCTAAAAATTAATAAAATAATGAAAAGTTTTTGCTTCATACATTTAGGATATAACTTCTGGTGTATTTTGCAAGTCCTTCCTGTGGATTGCAAACACGTGTGAGTAGACCCATTTATCCTTGGCCAAGACCCTTCGACAGACTCGGGGCAAGTGGGTCAATAAATGCTTATGGGGCTTGAATAGTGGTAGTACCAGACCGAAGAACACAGCCACCAAAAAATATACCGTGTTAGGTATATTTTTTATAGGATCATTTGATGGATTAATTTAATTTCCAGCCTGCTATTCTTTAAGATACTTCCCTATCGCAATAAAGCTGGAAACTATTCCCAGTCCCACTCCGAACAGAACTTGATAGACAAAAAGAACCACCAGATTTGAAACAAAGTAGCTCCACAGATACAGTTCCGGAACGATGGCGTTAGTGTAGGGAGAAATAAAGTAGATAATCGGCGCCAAAAGCAGCAAGCTGACTATCGCCGAAATTATTCCATAGAGTATTCCCTCAATCAGGAACGGTCCGCGGATAAAAAAGTTGGAACCGCCAACCAGGCGCATTATGTTGATGCTTTCTCTGTTTGAATAAATCGCCAACCTGATAGTGTTGAAGGTAATCAGTATGGCAATCAAGGATATGAAGGCCGTCAACCCCCAACCCCCTTTTTGTGCCGTGCTCAAAATTCTGTTCAAGCGGTCGATTACTCCCGCATTTTGAGCATAAGAAACCTTTTCTATAAACGGTTTGATTGAATCATTGTTCAGATAGCCGGCAATCACCGGATATTCATTGGGATTGCGGGCCTTGATGTTCAGCGAAGCTAACAGAGGATTTTCGTTAAGCTGCTCAATCGCTTGAGCAATTGTCGGGTCATTCTTGTGCTTGTCCTTGAAAATCGCCAGCGCTTCGTCTTTTGAGACATAATCAACATTTTTAACCTCCGGCAATCCTTGGAGAGTGGATTTTATTCTTAAAATATCGTCTTCTCCGGTAGTATTTTTAAAATAAACGCTGACATCAATTTTGTCTTCAATGCTGGTGATGATGGTTCGCGTCATAACATTAAAAATCAGCAAGCTGGCAAAAACCAAGAGCGCCAAAGCCATAATGGCGATAGTGGCCATTGAAAGCCAGGCGTTTCTAGTAAAGTTCTGTTTCCCGTATTTAATTATTCTAACCAAGGTAGTTAGCATAGTTTAGTTACAAGTTAAAAGTTAAAAGTTTCAAGTAGGGACGCTTATTTCAATTTCCTTATAAAACCAAATAAAATTTTTGAAATCTCTTCGGCCATTTGATGTATTCTATCAAAATTTTTCTTATTTATATATCCCAGTCCGACAGCAATGTAGAGCATTGATCTCACTTCTCCGCAGGAACCTTTAGCAATGTAAAGAAAGTGGATTAGTTCTTTGTTTGTATTTCTTTCAAAACCTTCTGCAATATTATTAAGTATTGAAAGTGAAGCTCTCTGCATTTGATCTTTAAAAGAAAAATCTCTGCAGAATTTGAATGACGCATATATTTCTTCAGTAAGTATTTTTGCTTTTTGCCATGCTATAACCTCTTCAAACTTTTTCATCTTTATATTCTCTTGATATTCTTTTTCTTTAAACTTGTACCTTGCGACTTGCAACTAAAATAAAATATATTTCCCTTCTTCCTCATCGCGGATAATTTGTCCCATATCTAAACTGATGACGCGCTTGTTAAGATTATTGATGACGTCTTTATTATGAGTGGCAAGAATAATAGTCGTCCCCAATTCATTGATTTTAAGCAGGAGTTTGACGATGTCGCTGCTGTTTATCGGGTCCAAATTCCCCGTCGGCTCATCGGCAATAATTACATCCGGATTGTTTATCATTGCTCTAGCGATGGCCACTCTTTGTTTTTCACCTCCTGACATTTCTCTGGGAAAACTGTTGGTTTTTGTGGCCAGACCCACCATATCTAGTGCCTTAGGAACCAGCTCATCTATCTCGCCTTCCGGCCTTTCCGACGCTTCCAGGGCAAAAGCCACATTCTCAAAAGCGGTTTTTTCCGGAAGCAGTTTGAAATCCTGGAAAATAGTGCCGATATGGCGTCTCATTTGGTAAAGTTCGTTTGTTTTCACCTTGGTAACATCATAAGAGCCGAAGATAATCCGGCCTTTTGTTGGCTTTTCCTCCCCCGTCAAAAGCTTGATAATTGTTGATTTCCCGGCTCCGGATTTTCCCACTAAAGATACAAATTCCTTGGGGTTGACTTTAAAGCTGACGTTATCAAGAGCACTTAATTCATGGTCATCACTCTTATAGACCTTGGACACTCCCTGAAAGATAATCATACGATTGTCATTTTATCACGAAAATCGAAAATAAAAAAGGGTTTAGGCCTTGCCGCTGGTCAGTTCGGCCTCGATAAAATCGTCCAAATATCCTTCATCAAGCACCTCGTTGATTTTTGAGGTTTCATAATTTGTCCGGTGATCTTTAATCAGTTGGTAAGGATTAAGGACATAAGAGCGTATTTGACTCCCCCATTCCGGTTTGACTTTGACCCTTAATTTATCAAGTTGGCTGACCCTTTCTTTTTCCATCAGCCGCATCAGTTTGGCCTCCAAAATGCCCATGGCTTTCCCCCGGTTTTGCGACTGGGAGCGCTCAACCTGGGACGAAGCCACCAGTCCTGTGGGAAGATGGACGACTCTTACCGCCGTTTCAACTTTGTTGACGTTCTGCCCTCCGGGTCCTGAAGAGCGGAAAAATTCAACTTTCAAATCGTCCGGCTTTATTTCTAAAATATGTTCTTTAATTTCCGGAAGAACTTCAACCAAAGCAAATGAGGTATGCCTCAGGGATTGCGGTGAAAACGGTGAAATCCTGACCAATCTGTGAACTCCATTCTCTTTTTTCAGATACCCGAAGGTGTACTCCCCCTTCACCTCAAAGGTGATGTTTTTTAGGGGATGCCGTCCGGTCTTCGATTGAAACGTTTCCTCTGCGCTGTCGATTACGTTTACCGCCCATTTTTGGTTAAGGGCATATTTCTCATACATCTGATAAAGCATGTGCACCCAGTCGGCTGCGTCCTGGCCTCCGGCTCCCGCATAAATGGAGACAATCGCATTTCCGCTGTCCCATTTTCCGTTAAATAATCTTTTTACCTCCAATCCCTTAACAATTCTTTCTATTCTGTAATATTCGTTCTCATTAATACTTTCCGGGTCTTTTGATAATTTTTCCATTGAATTTTCCGCGTCAGAATAGACATCCAATAAATTTTGGTCCTCGCCCATTTCTTTTATGATATTTTCGGATTCCTCCTTGTTTTTCCAAAAATCCGGGTCCTGCAAAAGAACCTCGATTTCTTTTATCCGATTTTTTTTTGATTCTATGTCAAAGCCAGCCTCCCAGAGTCAGGAGGCGTTCTCGCATCTCTTTTAACTTCGTTTCGTATTCTTTTTGGAGCATTTTGAGCCGATGGTGGGAATCGAACCCACGTTTCTACTTTACGAAAGTAGTGTTCTACCACTGAACTAAATCGGCATTATCCACGATACAACAGTCGACCCTCTTTTACCCTTTTGCTCAAAACTCTATTTTTTCTGCCATTTCCCCTATTAAGTCCTGCATATGTAGGATTTAATGAATCACAATTCGGACAAATTAAGCGAAGATTGCTTTCAATATTGTTGCGCCAATTACCATCAATATGATCGGCGACTAATGGAACTTGCCCAGTCTTAGAATTAATTTTTGACCATTCACATAAACAACATTTATTTCCGAATTTCCTTCGTAAATATCGTTTAATATGTCCCGATACTATGCCTATGCTTTGTAATCCATTTGTTTCTCCAGCCTTCCATTTTTTGATATAAGATTGATATTGATATTCAATTTGACATGCGTTGCTACAATATTTATATCCTGCGCGTGGCGTTTCTTTACCACAATTAAGGCATCTCTTTCTTGGTTTTTTTGGCATCGGCATACACTAATTATATAATACCTACAACCAATGTCAATTTTAAAAATGGTCGTAGATTGAGAGAATTGTCTTTACCTTATGAAGATTACCAACTGACCCCGGTAGCAGTCCCGATGCCGAATCGGGAAACTACGGGGCATGGCTAAGGTGGCACTTACATCAATATTTACCACAAAAAAATTGATAAATCCAGCAAAAAAGCCCCTGCCAGGGGCTAAATAAATTCGCTGCTCGATTCACTTACTTTTACAAATGCCCCGCACTCAGGACAATTAAATCCAAAGGCTTCTATCATTATCTCCACCCTGTCTTTTGCTATTTTCGGTCCCTCTATAACTCCACTAACTATATACTTTTTGCTGTACAAATCAGTTTCCGTATCTCCGCTGAGCTTAAAAAACGCTTTGCACTTCTCACACTGAACTGTTTGCTCGCCTTTGCGTGCAACACGTTCGATAGGCATTTTATCCTCCAAACTTACTGATATCCAGAGTAGCACAAAAATAACGAGCCATCAACAAAAACTCTTTTTGAGGCATTGGTCGCAAGAATTTTTAGGCGCGTAAACGATTAAGAATATCTCTCTCCACCTCGCTTCTTTCTTTCCCGTGTTTTGAGAATGAAAGTTCTTTGATTTCTTGAGCCAGATTTGTGTCCGGCTCCGAATACTTGAGCGTTCTGATATTAAACGGCTTTGAGGTTTGGTTATTTATCAGAATTTTGGCGTAAGCGTTAAAGTTGTCTATATTCATCAAATCGGCTTGGGAAAATACCGGCTCAAATTGTTTAACCAGAAACTCGGCATCCTGGGCCCCGACCCTAAAGACAATCATCGAGCCGACATTGCCGAAAACCGAATCTCTTATTTTTTCTTCAAGCTGAGCGATGAACTGATGGGCGATGGTCAAATTAAGACGGTATTTACGAGCTTCCGAAAGAATCGTTGAAATCGAATCGGTGGTGAAATTCTGAAACTCGTCGATGTAAAGGTAGAAGTCCCGGCGCTTTGACTGTTCAATATCCACCCGGGACAAGGCCGCCATCAGCAGTTTGCCGGTGATAATCATTCCCAAAAGGCCAGCATTGATATCTCCGATTTTCCCCTTAGACAGATTGACTAGAAGGATTTTACCCTCATCCATAATCTGGCGGAAATTAAACGCCGATTTTATTTGTCCGATAATCGGCCTCAAATAGTCGTTGGAAATAAAATTGTTAAACTTTGAGGTAATGTAGGGGCTCATATTTGAAAGTGACGCCTCTCCTCCGACTTTAATCGCTTCTTTCGTCCAAAAATCTATCACCACCGGATTGGTTATCCTTTCAAGTTTCTTTATGCGAAATTCTTCGTCGGTGAATATTCTGGGAACTTCAATGAACGTCGCCGGCTCGTTGACGGCATCTTCCATCAACAGCAACAATGCATTTCTCATATACTGCTCAAACATCGGCCCCATGGTCTCAGCCAAAAACAAGCGGTTGAATATTCCCTGAACCTCATTGACGATAAATGTTTTTTCCTCGGGACGCGAAAAATCGTACTCAAGCATGTTCAAGCCCAGCGGCCTTTTGGTGTAACCGGGGTCGAAGACAATAACGTCATTGAGACGTTCTCTGGGGATAAGACCGGTCAGCGCGTCAATTAAATCTCCATGGGGGTCTATCACCGCCACCCCCTTTCCTTTTTTAATGTCGTCCAGCGCCATGTCAACCATGAGCGTCGATTTACCAACACCTGTCTGACCGACGGTATAGACATGCCTCCTTCTGTCATCTTCGGTAATGTAAACCTGTTTTATAACGCCCCTGAAGACGCTCTCGCCTATAGGAGTTCCGCTTTCGGGCAGTTCCGCCGGCGGAGGGGCTTCTTTTGATTTAATCCACTTGATTTTAGGAGACAAGGTTGAGGATGATGGCAGATGAAAAATGCCCGCCAGCTCTTCGGTGTTTAAAATCATCGTCTGGGATTCATCAAACTCCCTGAACGAATACTGATAGGCCAATTTGCTGAAATTCTTGGCTTTGACTATTTTAAATTTATTTTTAAGAGGCGCCTCAAATTGCCCAAAAGAACCCGAAATTCCATCCAAAATAACGTCTGTTTGGTACTGATTTAATGTCGATGCTAAAACTCTGTAGTTTACCTTAAGCAACGGTTTGGAAACTTTCTTTTCCAACGCCTTAATCGACTCCTCGTCAACAATCGAGGGTTTATTCTTGTCTTCCGGTTTGGGCTCTTGAAGCAAGCTGCCCCAGCTCTTCAAATCAATAAAATATTTTGGAGCCAATTTTTTGAAACTTTCCCCTTTTCTCAGTTCGTTGATTATCGAAAATATCGTCTTTTTGTAGTTGTCCGGAGCCGGCTTGATTAAAACCTGCAATGCCGCCCCTTCGCCGATTTCGTTTATTTTCGAAAGACCGCTGACGATCGGGGAAAAAGTGTCGACTTCTGAATCCAAGTACGTTCTCAGCGGCAGCGCGTAGTGGCTATCCTGTTTAAGATAAAATCCGGTGTTGATTCCCCCAGGTTGAAAAATATTATATTCAGAGGTTTGAGTCACTTGAGCATCCTTAAAAATTCCCTCAATCTGACGGCTGATGAAAGAAACCATCTTTTCGGGAACCGCTACATAAAAATGAATCTCCTCTCCGACGTGATGAACGGCAGCTTCAAACGTCGTCGTCTCGTTTCCGGAGACAAGAATACTGAATAATTGTTCGGAAAAATTTATTTCATCCTTAAAAGCGCCTGCTTTTTCTTCTTTTTGGGCAATTTGCGACTGAGGCAACCGAATCAAAAGGAGTTTTAAGTTAAGCGCTCTCCTGACTCTCTCGCGCCGCTGGTTTCTTAACACATACCAAATCATGCCTATTGCCGCGGCTAAAGTGACAACGATAATCACCGTGAGAAGTATGCTTTGCATTATCTAAATAAGTTTTCGTTTCTTCAACTCTTCCAATAAAACATCTGAAAGCGAATCATGATAAGCGTCTAAAATAAACGGGTCTTCCTTTTTGGCGTAACTTATCCCCTCTTCAATCCCTTTCTGAAGCGTTAGAGTGACCAGATGTTCGACTATATTTTTGATGTTCGGATTTTCTCCTCGGGCATATGCTGGTAAGACCGAATCATCCGGTTTTCCAGATGCCGGCTGAGACGTTACTGGAGGCGGTACTTGAGTTACCGGAATTGGACCGCTTTTTTCAGCAACGATGGTTGAGATAATTTCTTTATGAGAAGCTTCAGGTGATTTTTCTTTCCTGGTTTTTACTTCTTGAGCCAACTCGTGATAATTGATATTATGAATTATATTAGGCTCCATAAATATGAATGAAAAAATTTACTCGTTTTTCTCTAAATACGGATTACTTCTTGTTTTAATTATAGCAATCTTCTTCCGGTTCTACAATTTAGCGATCACTCCCCCAGGGCTTTATCCTGATGAAGCGATGGATGGAACCAACGCCCAGGAAGCGCTGGCCACCGGCAATTTTAAAGTATTTTATCCCGAAAATAACGGCCGAGAGGGCTTGTTTATAAACATCCAGGCGATATTATTAAAGATTTTTAAAGTTAACGAGCCCTGGGTTTTAAGGTCTGAAAGTGCCGTTTTTGGAATTTTGACTGTCCTGGGGATTTATTTTTTGCTTCAATTCATCTTCAGAAGAAAAAACTATTCTCATCTGGTAGCGTTTTTGGCATCCTTTTTTGCAGCTATAAGTTTCTGGCATATTAATTTTTCAAGAATCAGTTTTCGGGCAATAATGGCGCCTGCATTTTTAGTTTGGGGCATTTATTTGCTTATTCGCTCCCTGGAAACATTACGAGAACCGGAGATAAAAACAAAAAAACTTCTGTGGCTCAGTTTAATAGGCGGAGCCATTTACGGGCTTGGCATGCATTCTTACATCGCCTATCGGGCCACTCCCCTTCTGGTAATTCTTGTTTGTGTCTTTTATCTTTGGCTTTATAAAGTCAATTTCAAAAAACTTTTTCTAGCTTTTATCGTTTATGTTGCCGCTGCTTTGGTAGTTTTTGCTCCGCTGGGAATTTATTTTTTGAAAAATCCGGCTGATTTTTTCGGAAGAACCTCTGAGCTGTCAGTAACTGCTTCTTCTGCTCCCTTAAAAGATTTGGGAATGAACATAGTAAAAACGCTCGGAATGTTTAATATCAGAGGCGACGGAAACTGGCGGCATAATTACTCAGGAGCTCCGGAGATTTATTGGTTTGTAGGAATATTTTTCATTATTGGGACACTCTTGTGCTGGAATCGCGCTTTCACAAGAAAAGCGCTCGATGACGACGGTAATGAAATCAGGTTGGCTTGGTTAATAAACATCGCTTGGCTGGCTGTTGCCATGCTTCCGGTAGTTATCTCAAACGAAGGCATCCCTCATGCCTTACGCTCAATCATTATGATTCCGGCAGCTTACATGCTGGCCGGACTGGGAGCTTTAACGTTCATTATTTTTGCCTGCAGAAAAACGACCAAACCAGTTATTATACATTCGGCGCTTATTATTATCGGCATCGCTCTTATTGCCCAAGCTTACCTTAATTACTTCGTTCTCTGGGCCAATAACCCTAACGTGGCTCAAGCTTTTGACCAAAAATACGCCAATTTGGGACGCCAACTTAACGAGATAATGCCAGCCATAAAAAAGTATGTGATTGTCAACGCCGGCGGAGTGCTGGTCAGAGGAATTCCGATGCCTTCGCAAACTATAATGTTTTTAACCGAGACTTTCACCTCCGAGAAACAGAAAGAAAAAAACATTTACTATCTCCTGCCAGGACAAGAAAAACAAATCAAAGACAATAATGCAGTTATTATTTATCTTGATGAAAAATGAAAAAAGCCCCCGCTATGTCGGGGGTTTTTAAATGTGCCAAAGGAATATCACCCGTGCCTAATAATTATTATCCCAGTAGTATCCCGACAAGTCGGGAACTACGGGGCAAGCATCGCCATCTCACTAACCGTGTCTAATGACCATTACATCTCCGTCTCTTACTACGTAGTCTTTCCCTTCCAATCGGATTTTCCCTTTTTGCTTGGCGTGCGTCCATCCTCCCAAATCGACCAAATCCTTCCAAAAAACAACTTCCGCCCGGATAAATTTATTTTCAAAATCGGTATGGATGGTTCCGGCCGCCTGAGGAGCTTTCCATCCCCTGATGATAGTCCAAGCTCTCGTTTC
>Ga0315284_10013598_pt1 | contig 11596 bp, 11 predicted proteins | sample YL17G09_16_MG_FD_203696 | JGI IMG/M metagenome (GOLD analysis project Ga0315284, IMG submission 203696) | Sediment microbial communities from Yellowstone Lake, YNP, Wyoming, USA - YL17G09_16 | ecosystem: Environmental > Aquatic > Freshwater > Lake > Sediment | place: USA: Wyoming | collected... | reverse complement strand
TGGAAAATATCGTGGATTTTGTCTCCCGTCCGCAACGCTGGCTGGAAAACGCCGAGTTTTTCCACCTCGAAGATTATTAGGTTCGAGGCGAGGACGTGTCGTTCAAGTAAAGGACGCTTGGCTGCAAAAATTGAAAATGGAAAATGGAAAACCGAAAATTCAGGACGTGTCCATCGTTCTGACCGGTCAGGCCGGGATGGGCATCCAGACGGTTGAGCAGCTTTTGATTCAGATGTTCAGGCTGTCCGGATGTCATGTTTTCGCCACCAAGGAATATATGTCCCGCGTCCGCGGCGGAATGAATTCCACCTCCATTCGCGTTGGAAGCAGACCTGTTCGGGCCTGTGTGGATCGAATCGATATTCTGGTTCCGCTCAACAGGGGCGGTATCAGCCACGTCCAAAAGCGTCTGTCCAAAGACACTCTGATTATCGCTGAAAAGGAGAATTTTGAAGACCGCTCGAACCTCGGACAACGGAGTCTGATGGATGTACCTTTTACGAAAATCGCCGCGGAGCTGGGAAATAAAATTTATTCCAGCGTCGTGGCGGTGGGACTTCTGGCGGCTCTTTTTGACGTGGAAATATCCATCCTGACAGATTTCATTTCGAAGCGTTTTGCGGGTAAAGAGGCGTCAGTTGTTTCCGGTAATATCTCTGCTGCGCAGGCTGGTTACGATGTTGGCAAAAAACTGGCTTCGGAGAAAGGGCTGAAATTTCATTTGCAGCCCGCCCCGGCGGTCAAAGGCCGAATGCTCATCGGCGGCGCCGAGGCGATTGGACTGGGGGCGATTGCCGGCGGATGCAATTTCATCGGGGCCTATCCGATGTCGCCCTCGACAAACCTGCTGACATTTCTGGCCAGACACGCTAATACCTTCGGAATTGTGGTTGAACAGGCGGAGGATGAAATCGCCGGTATTAATATGGCCCTCGGCGCCTGGTACGCCGGGGCAAGGGCCGTCGCCAGCACCTCCGGCGGAGGTTTTGCCCTGATGACGGAGGGACTTTCGCTTTGCGGAATGATTGAGAGTCCGCTGGTGATGCACATCGCTCAGCGTCCGGGACCCGCCACGGGACTGCCCACACGCACGGAACAGGCGGATTTGGAACTGGCGTTATATGCCGGTCACGGCGAATTTCCGCGTGCTGTTCTGGCGCCGGGTAATCTCGAAGAAGGTTTTGAACTGATGCGGCACGCCTTTAACCTGGCTGACAAGACCCAGTCGCCTGTTTTTATTCTGACCGACCAGTATTTTATCGACACCTACTATACCATCGAGCGTCTGGACGTTTCCAGTCTCAGGGCCGAACACCAGTTTGTCAAAACCGCCAAAGACTACAAGCGTTTTGCCCTGACGGATAACGGCCTGTCGCCACGAGGGATTCCGGGATTTGGTGAAGGGTTGGTGGTCGTTGACAGCGACGAGCACGACGAAGAAGGCCACATCACCGAAGACTTAGACCTGCGTATAAAGATGGTCGATAAACGGCTCAAAAAATTGAAACTGCTGGAACAGGCTGTGATAGAGCCGACCTTGTGGCCAAACGCAGACTATAAAACACTCGTGATATGCTGGGGCTCGACACGGACTGTCGTGGAAGAGGCGCTGACCCGGCTGGGACGCGATGATATTGCGATGCTGCATTTCGCCCAGGTCTGGCCGATACACCCCAGAGCGGTCGAATATGCGAACAAAGCAAAGAAGATTGTCTGCCTCGAAGGCAATGCCAGGGGCCAATTTGCCAACCTGCTGAGACTGCACAAAGATATTGCCGCCGATGAGCATATCCTCAAATATAACGGTTTGCAATTCAGTGTTGAAGAAGCAGTTGGACGATTGAAAGCATTGCTGTCGCCGTAATGGATGGCTGTTGAGTTGAAAATCGAAAATGGAAACTTGAAAATTTCTATGGACAGTAAATCTTTTGATATGGGGCCGATTGACATAGCCTGGTGTCCGGGCTGCGGGGATTATCCAATCTTGAAAGTTCTCAAGCAGGCCTTGGCGGAGCTGGATATTGCGCCCGAAAGACTGGTGATGGTCTCCGGCATCGGGCAGGCGGCAAAAATCCCACATTATCTGCGATGCAACGCCTTTAACGGCCTGCACGGCAGGGCGTTGCCGCCGGCGTTTGCCATCCAAGTGTCCAATCCCGAACTGACCGTGATTGCCGAAAGCGGCGACGGCGATATGTATGGCGAAGGCGGAAACCATTTCATCCACACCATCCGCCGGAATCCCAAAATCACCAACATTGTACACAATAATATGGTCTATGGCCTGACCAAAGGCCAGGCCTCGCCGACCAGCCGGCGGGGATTTGTCACGCCGGTACAAGTTCATGGCGTCATTCTTGAACCATTTAACCCGCTGGCCGTGGCCATTGCGCTGGATGCCTCTTTTGTCGCACGCGTTTTTATCGGCGACCAGGAAAGAACCAAAGAAATCCTCAAAAAGGCCATCACCCACAACGGCTACGCGTTGGTGGATATTCTCCAGCCGTGCGTGTCGTTTAACAAGGTCAATACATTTCAGTGGTTCAAGGACAACACGTATAATCTGGAAGACGGTTATGACCCGACCAATCGGGCCGAGGCTTTTAAGCGGGCCTGCGAGGAATCCGCCGGCGGAAAACTGCCGCTGGGGATTTTTTACGTCAATCCGAATAAAAAACCATATCACGAAATGGTCGGCACGTATAAAACCGACCGTCGTCCTCTGTATCATCGTTCGCTGGAATCGGAAAAATTACAAAACGTGCTGAATACTTTTTAGTGCGGTCTTTTTATGAACCCCCGGCCCTCTGTCAAGACGGAACTGAAAGATATATTGACTGCCAAGCAGTTCAAGACCATTGAAGCGTCGTTTTTGTCGAATTATAGTTTGTCTCTGGAAAGCTGCGATTTGGATGGCAAAGAATCGCTTTGTTTGTGCAGTTCGCCCTGTCATCCCTATTTTTGCCGGGTCATTCGCAATTCACGTCCCGCTGCGGCTCGCTGTCGGCAGGATCGACTGCGATGGATGAATATCGCGATAGAGACGGGCCAGCCCCATATGGGTCTTTGCCACGCGGGGATTGTGCTGGGGTGTGTGCCGGTGATGGATGGAGCGGTGCCGCTGGGCGGATTATTTTTCGGCAAGTGCCTCTGGGAAGAGCCAAACGAATCGCTGGAAGAAGAGCTGCGCAAGCGGCTGCGGGGGCTGCACTTTGACTGGTTTGAGTTAAAGCGGGCGCTGAAGGAATTGCGGATAGTCCCGGCCCGGCGGATGTATGAAGCGGCGGAGTTTTTGTATGCGCTGTTGTATCAGACCGCCGATTTGAACCCTTGCGTGGTCCAATGGCGGCGACAAAGAATGCGGCAGACGTCAAATCCCGATCCACAAACCGGCAGACAGAGCACGGATGACCCGTATCCATATGAGGCCGAACGCGAATTGATCGCGCGAGTCAAACTTGGCGACAGCGCCGGCGCCAGGGAAATTCTTAATACTCTGCTTGGAGTCATCCTGTTTAACGGCCCCGACGACACAAATGTCCTCAAAGCCCGACTGGTGGAACTGCTGGGCGTTTTAAGTCGGGCCGCGGCCCAGTCCGGCGTGGATGTTAATCTCCTGCTAAACAAAAACCTTGACTATATCAGCAAGGTCTTGGCGACGAACGGCCGGGACAATCTCTGTGTCTGGATCAGTCGGACGCTCGATGATTTTATCGAAAATGTTTATTCCTCGCGGGACGTCGGTAAAATGAATCGGCTCCGGCCTGGGATGGAGTATATGGATCATTATTATGACCGGCCGATTACGCTGCCCCAGATTGCGCGTTCGGCTCATTTAAGCGTGTCCCGTCTGGCGCATTTGTTTAAGGAACAGATGGGCATTACACCGATGGATTACCTGACGAATGTGCGTATCCGTCACGCCAAACGGCTGCTGCTGACGACCCAGTGGAACTGTACGCGGATTTGTTTTGCAGTCGGCTACGGCAATCAGAACTACTTTACACGCACCTTTCGGCGAATCGTGGGAATAACTCCACAACAGTTCCGTCAGGAAAACAAACGCCGCTAAGAGCCTATCCGAATAACTCTTTCGTGATGAGGTCGAGCGAAAAGGCCGAGGCCAAGGCGGCAGGGGCAAAATCGCCGCAGGCGTAGCTGAATACTACGTCGAGGACGATTTTGACCCGACAACACCGGCATCGGGCTTTGCAGCCGACCGCAATAGATAGGGTTATTCGAATAGGCTCTAAGTCAAAAAACTCTGTTTTTGTCGTGAAAAAAAATGTATTTACCGAATGCAACGTCCGAGAATAAGGCCTTTTCTGAAAATTATATCGGGAAATTGTTTCCTCCTTTATTCCAGCGGCGAGTTCTGTTTGTCAAAAAAGCGGCGATGTGATATGATAAGGATGAAAACGGTTTTGGGAGAAGACACTTGCCGAATCTGTGGATAGAATTCATTGTGGCGGGAGGGCTTGCGGTAATCGGCCTGCTGACGGGGGCGGGGATGTCACGTCTGGGCAAACGGGCTGCTCTGAGTGCTTGCCTTTGTGTTGTGATTGCCACCCTCGTTTTAGCAGTGGGGTGGTTTATCCCCGTGAGTAGATACAGTCCCATGGTGTTTGCTCTGGTCGCCGGCCGGACCAAGTTTGCGCTGTTGTCGTTTGTGGTTCCTGCGGGTCTTGCCGCGGCGATGCCATTTCTGCCGTATAGAATGGAACGACGGGGCGTTGTGGTTATGATTGCCTTGTCGATTTATGCGTTTGCCATATTTCCGTTTCTTGGAGCGGCAATGGCTGGCGATGTGCTGGTGAATCTTCCCACCCGTTTTGATTCCAACGGTATCTGTCGGCAGAGCACCTCTTTTACGTGCGGACCTGCCGCGGCGGTAACCGCTCTGCATCAATTCGGTCTGAATATTTCGGAAGGACGGATGGCCGTTCTGAGTCGGAGTTGTCCATGGATTGGCACTTCCGATTACGATTTGACGCAGGCGATTTGCCGCACGGTTTCAGGCCGGCCGGTGAATTGTTTCTACGGCCGATGGGACGAGCCTCCCAAACTAACGGAGCATCAGGTTCTATTGGCGATGTTGCGACAGGGTCCATGGACAAATCATTGTGTAGTGGTATTGGATGCGACGGATAAAGCGGTTGTCTTTGCCGATCCCGCCGAGGGGCTGATTAGCCTGTCCAAAGACCGCTTCCTGAAACTCTGGACTGGCAGAGGCATTCTTCTGCAAAACTCCGCGACAAGATAAACGCCATTGCCTCGGCTGTGGCGAATGATTATTTTTGGTTAGAGCAGCTTTAAAAATTCTTCGATGGTAAGTTCAGCGTCACGCAGTAATTTGCGTAAGAGACCTTTACCTAATGTTTTATGACAAGGTATGGTTAAGGGCTGTTTGGTACTGTCGCTTTTATGGTGCATTCGTATATGGCTACCCCGTTGACGAACAACTTGATAACCTGTTTTTTCAAAACATTTTACGGCTTGATTGCCGGAAATGACAGGTAATTTAGGCATAAGACAGTGTGTAGAAGCTTAATTCCTGGGGATGGAAGTTTTTAAGGGCTTGTTTGTTTTCTTTCTCTTCGAGACATAAATCGATTACTTCCCGGATGTTTTTCAGCGCTTGATCTATGGTTTTTCCCTGGCTGTAGCATCCCGAAAAGACAGGACATTCAACCACATAAAATCCGTCTTCATCTTTTTCTACAAATATAGGCAACTGATAGCGTTTTTTCATTCTCTAATCACCTCCATTGTAAGAATACCATGTAAGATTCTAAAAATCAAGTATTTGTCATATCTACCCTTCCTTAATCTTGTCGGAGAAGTGTCTCTTCACAGTATCCACCGACAAATGATGAGTCGCCCAACGGAAAGCCTCGTCATTAGACGAAACTTCTACGTCAGTGGGCCGAGGAAGCAAACGGCCTCTCGTGATGAAAAGATAATACTGCTTGTTCTTGGATAGATAGAGAGTTTCATAGAAAGTTTCATAGAACTCCGGGTTAGAACACTGTATCGGCTCACCTATTTTCGTTGAAGTTTCTGTGTTGTATAGTACGCCGTCTTTCAAGAACTCCATAACCAATCTCCTTTGCCTTTCCGCCCAAATATGTATTATATGTTTCCGTATAAGAACCCATAACAATCTCCACTGCACATTCTGAATGCCATTATCGGATAAATGACATCGATTGTCAAGACTTGATTAAAAATTTCAAAAAGCTATACTGACCGGATATGGCTAATAGTACGAAAATAAAAGATTTTGATTGTATTGTCGTTGGCGCGGGACATGCGGGGGCGGAGGCGGCGTGGGCGGCGTCGAGAGTGGGGGCTAAAACAGTTCTTTTGACGATGAGTAAAGACACTATCGCCAAGATGAGCTGCAACCCGGCTATCGGCGGTCTTGCCAAGGGACAAATCGTCCGTGAAATTGATGCGCTGGGCGGGTTGATGGGATTGGCCATTGATGCGACGGGGATTCAATTCCGAATGCTCAACCGCTCCAAAGGCCCTGCCGTACAAAGTCCCCGGGCACAAGCGGATAAATACAAATACAAGGATTACATTCGACAGGCCCTCGAAAACGCTTCCAATCTGACCATTGTCGAAGCGACCGCCGCCCAGATTCTGACAAAAGATAATGCTGTTTGCGGTGTGCGATGTCTTGATGGCAAAGAATATTTTGCGCCGACGGCGGTTGTTACGACGGGGACATTCTTAAAAGGCCTAATGCACTTAGGCGAGAAGCAATGGGCTGGCGGCAGACTCGATGAAGCGGCAAGCAATGAATTATCCGATAGCCTGCGAAAACTGGGCTTGACTTTAGGCCGCTTAAAAACCGGAACGTCCGCACGTCTGGCCGGCGACAGTATTGATTATGACAAACTCCAGACTCAAGACGGCGATGACAAGCCGGTTCCGTTTTCGTTTTTGAACGACCGCATCGCTCGCCCGCAGATTCCCTGCTGGATTACGTGGACCAATGAAGCGATTCACAAACTGCTGCGCGATAATCTGCATCGTGCGCCGATGTACAGCGGCCAGATTACCTCCGTCGGCCCGCGGTATTGCCCGAGCATCGAGAGCAAAATCGTCCGCTTTGCCGACAAGGACCGCCATCAGGTTTTCTTGGAGCCGGAGGATGAAGCGGTTTCCACCATTTACTGCAACGGCATCAGTACATCCTTTCCGGCGGATATTCAGGAACAAATGCTGCGGCTGATGGCCGGAACTGAACGGGCGAAGATTGTTCATTACGGATATGCGATTGAGTACGATTATTGTCCGGCGACGCAGTTAAAAGAAAATCTGGAGACGCGGACGATTTCGGGATTGTTTCTGGCCGGGCAGATTAACGGCACGAGCGGCTATGAGGAGGCGGCGGGACAGGGGTTGATTGCGGGTCTTAATGCGGCGCGCAAAGTCGCTGGTAAAGAGCCGCTGATTTTGGGCCGTGACCAGGCGTATATCGGCGTATTGGTGGATGATTTGCTGACACGGCCCGTGGATGAGCCGTACCGGATGTTCACCTCGCGGGCGGAATACCGGTTATCGCTGCGCAGCGATAACGCGGATTTGCGATTGACGCCGATAGGCAGACAGTTCGGATTGGTTGATGACATCCGCTGGAAAAAGTTTGAGGAAAAAACCGCCGCGATGAATGTTCTGCGGCAATTTCTGAAAACTACGCGCAGGCAGGGCAAATCGCTGTGGGATTTACTTAAGCAGCCGCAGAGCGGTCTGGCGGAAAGACTTTGGGAAGACGCGGAAATCGCTGCGATGAATCTATCGCGGCAGGCGGTGGAGGAGGTCGCAATAGAATCCCGTTATGAAGGCTATCTGGCCCGGCAGGAACGCGAAATCGCACAATTACGCAATCTCGAAAATATCCGCATTCCGGAGGGTCTGGATTATTTTGACATCTCTCATTTGCGTTATGAAGCCAAAGAAAGATTATCCGCAATCAAGCCCCTGACACTGGGCCAGGCCTCTCGCGTCGGCGGCATCACGCCGGCCGATATCGCTGTCCTGCAGATTTATCTGAAAAAGCAACTTTCTTTGCATTAGCCGGAACCGGGGAGTTTTTGCAGGATGTTGATTAGCTCCTGTTTATCGAATATGCCGCGAAGTTTGATTTGTTCGCCGTCGGGCAACAGAATGATATTGACCGGTACGGTTCCTGATTCGCCGTAAAGTTCCGTGAGGTCTTTGGTGGCGGGCATATCTTTGGTGGTTGTATCGGCCTTGATAATCAGTACATTCTTTTCTTTGAGCAGCTTGACCACCTGCGGGTCGTGATAGACACGTTTTTCCACGACCACACAATTGGTGCACCAGTCGGCGGTGAATTTGATGACGACAGGCTGTTTGGATTCAATGGCTTTTTGGACCATCGCTGCGTCATAAGGCTTCCAATCCAGAAGCGTTTTTTGTGCCGGTAAAAGCCAGAAGCCGGAAAGGACTGCGATTAATACGGCGATAATTCGCACGGTCCATTTTTTGCCTGTCGGCGTGGCGAAATTGACCCAGCCGCCCCACATCCACAGACAGAAGCTCAGTATCACTGCGTAAAACAATGCGTCAACCAAACGCTCTTTGGGAAGCGCACTAAGGAGTTTGACGGCGATAAGAAGCAGAATAAATCCCATCGCTTTGCGGATGTGTTCCATCCAGTCGCCGGGCTTGGGGAGTTTATTCAGGAGGCTGGGAATCAGTACGATGATTGCATACGGCAGTGCCATACCGACGCCCATCACCACAAAGGCCAGCAGGCTCATCGCGGGACTTTGCGTCTGTGCCCAGATGACGACGGCGGCCAGGATTGCTCCGCTGCAAGGCGTACTTAACAATGCCGCGAAAAATCCCATCGCAACAGAACCCGTCATCCCACTGCCGGTTGAACCGCCGCCGGCCAGCGACGATGGAACCGCAATGCCGAAGACGTCAAACATAAATAACCCAAAGGCCACGAGGAATAATCCCATTGCAAGTACCACCGACGGATAACGCAGATGATCGCCCCAGTTAATGACCGTCCCTGTGGCAGTTTTAATCGCGATGGCCGCGACGGCAAAGGCAGCGAAGAACAGAATCATACCAAGACAGAATGCCATTCCCAAAGCGATGCGTCTGCCGCTTTGCTCTCTGGCCTGACTGATAAGGCGGGATAAAATCAGCGGAATCACCGGCAGCACGCAGGGCATAATGTTAAACGAAAGCCCTGCCAATACCGCCAATACCAGCGCACCTATGGTACAGAATGAGGCTCCATCGGCGATTTTTTCTGTGGTTTTGGCAGGGGTGGTTTCCACCGTTCTTTGAACAGCCCGCCATGTATCGGCTTTGGCAAAGTCAATCTGTGCTGTAAGCATCTTTTCAAATGGCTTGAGACATACTTGGCTGGTGCAGGCGATGCCGGAGATGGTGACATTGACGGTCGTTTCTTTTTGGGGGGACGATTTAATGGGGATATAGACCTCGAATTTGCCGACATAGACGTCAACGTTTTTTTCCAGCCCCGGGTCGTGGAATTGCCCCGGTTTTGGAAAGAGGGCTTTGCCGAATACAACGCCCTCGGCCTTAGCCGTGATAGTCAGTTCCGTCCCCGGCGCAGGCGCCGTATTCGCTGAGGCGTAAAAGTGCAGGTCGTCCGTGCCTTCAAATACCACGGCTACCGCCGGATTGCCATTGAGCCGCACCGGCTCAATTCGTGCAGCGGAATGCTGGTCTTCATGTTTGGCAATGTCAGTCCATCCCACCGCATAAACCGCTGCACTGAGTACCACCAGCAAAATAATTCCGATTTTACTTAGTTGCTGAAAGTGCATTCTCTCCCTTTTCCTTAAAATGGGTTCCGTCCCTGGTTTCAAGGCTTACAGCAATGCTTTGACTTGTTTATATAGAATGGCTACTTTGGTTTCTACTACGTTCCAGACCGTCGCCGGGTCGAGACTGTCGTAGCCGTGGACGAGAACATGACGAAAACCAATGATGTTTCTGTGGTCGGCGATTTTGTCCGCGATGGACGGCGCCAGATGATCCAATTGCAGCATCGCCTCGCCGATGATCTGAAGCTCCCGTTCCAGCGCCGAACGAAACGCCCTGTCTTTTTTGTAATCCTCCACGGTTTTGCCGCGTGTGAATTCGAGCAGGAATTCACAGCCGCTCAGGATGTCGTAAAGATATTTTTTAGGCTCACGACGCGACATAGATCGGCCTCCGTGTCTGATTAACGTCGTTGATGAAGTATGGATTTCGCAGGCCGCCCGGCTCGACAAGGTCAATGGGACGACTGAATAATTCCCGCAGGGCGTTGAGAAGACCGAAGAATGTATCGAAACGATTTTCCCTGACGGTATCGTCAAATTCGACCAGAAAATCAATGTCGCTCTGGTCGCCAAGCTGCTCCGCGGCGGCGGAACCGAAAATATCCAACCGACGGACGTGAAACCGTCTGCACAGGGCTTCCAATTCGACTTGCTTGTTTTGAATTACCGATACCATCGTTTTGGCCTTAAAATCAGTCATTACTGACAGATATAATAATCTAACATCGCCGACAAAACAAGCTTGATTTTATTTGACCGTTGAAGGTACAGTCTTATCCTTTCGCTCTTTTGTTATGTTCCATTCCCATAACAGTCTATTTCCACATTTTTATTGCCAACCTTGCGGTGATGCGCGTCAGGCAGTACTGCAATACGCTCAAAAACAGGCCGCCGGCCAGTATGGTAGCAACCAAGAGCGGAGCAGTAAATGTAAATGACAACACCGGGTTTTCAAAGCGATAGCCAATCATCCCGCCAATCAATGCCCAGGTTCCGGTCAGGCAGCACATCGCCATCATCACGACTGCTGAAAACAAGGCCGTTTTTTTAATACTCGCCTTGCGTAATTCTTGTTCGGCGTTGGTATAATACAATCGCCGGGCGATATAGACCCCGGCCAGAATTCCGACGCCGAAGTTTAACAGGGGTACGCCCATACACATTCCCAGGGCGACAATGGAGTAGAAGATATAGATTGCCGCGAGGATTTTGTTGTTGAACTGGTATGCGTTCCTGACCCATCTTTTCAGAAAAATCACGTCTATTATCAACCCTATTATCAACGCGGCCAGTGCCAGGTACGGGCCGGTCGTGTCCGTAAGCACCCCAGCCGTTTTTGCGATGAAGAAAATCATTATGAGGCAAAACAGAATCGGTCCTACCCCTAAAATACAGCCGATAATGAGCGATTCGATTTTTCTCATAAAATTTATAGTATCCCATTTTGAGGCCAAAATCCACCTGAAAAATGCGTGTTGAACGCCCCGGCGGATTCGTGTATCATCGCCGGCTAAAGTGGACTTTTTGAAGAAAGGAAGAATTATGCGTCGAGCCGTTATGTTTTCCCTGTTTGCCGCAATTACGTGCGTTCTCTTTGCCGGGCCGGATTACCCGATTCAGCCGGTTCCTTTTACCGCTGTGTCTTTTGACGACGCCTTCTGGGCGGTTCGGCAAGAAACCAACAACGATATCACCATCTGGAGCAATCTGCGTAAATGTGAGGAAACCGACCGGTTTTCCAATTTTGA
>Ga0315284_10013597_pt1 | contig 11596 bp, 9 predicted proteins | sample YL17G09_16_MG_FD_203696 | JGI IMG/M metagenome (GOLD analysis project Ga0315284, IMG submission 203696) | Sediment microbial communities from Yellowstone Lake, YNP, Wyoming, USA - YL17G09_16 | ecosystem: Environmental > Aquatic > Freshwater > Lake > Sediment | place: USA: Wyoming | collected... | reverse complement strand
CAGTCGAATCCATTAGTGTTGAACAAACCTACGTCTATGAGTTACAAACGTGACGAGGCAGTTAGCTTTGGCCCGGTTGTCGCCGCTTGGGTACCTCTCGCCTCAATTCTACTTGTGTTGGACTTTCGTGACCTCCTATATGAGTCTCGCGACGTCGAATACAAAGAGGGTGGAGCAAGAGAGGACGAAGCCGAAGTTTGGGTAGCACCTGGAAAGTACGACGTTGACACAACAGAGACCACGGCCGGTCTGTCGCCGTTGTTGTTCCACTGGACGTCGCTAGACGGTGCCGCCAGTATCCTGGAGACCGATAAATTCAAGTTGTCAACTCATGTTGGCACCAAGTCTGACAACGACAAGAACAACAAAAAATTCTACTACATGAGTACCAGCCGCGTTCCGAACGGCGGCTACACCAAGCCTTACGGCGTAATTTTGGTTCTGGATGGCAAAAAGCTGTCGCAAAACTACTCCGGCACGCCATTTGACTACTGGGGCGAGGAGTGGAGAAACCGCAGCGGCAAAGACCGAAATCAGTATGAGGAGAATGAGGACCGGATTCTAGCGGATAAGCCGACCATTCCTCAGGCCAGCAAATACATCGACGAAATTCACGTGATGTACAAAGGCTCTCTTCGTGATGATCCATCGCCAAATGATGAAGAGTTCAACAACGCCCAGCGAAAGCGGTTGAGAGCCGTCCTCTACACCGCCAAGAAAAAGAACATTCCGGTATTCTTCTATGAAGACAAGTCAGCGTTTCTACTGCTCAACAAGAAGAAAACCATCGACCCACCATTCGAGGAGTGGAAAATAGACCACACTTTGCCAAGTTGGTCCAAGTCCGACCGTGACACATTTGGCCCCTGGCTTGAAGTCTACTATACCACTGACTACAACAAACTGACCAAAGAAGGCAAGCGGAAAAGAGAGACTCTGAGGTACTCGGATGCACCAGAAGTCCTAAGAACCGATCTGCACAATGCCCGCAAAACCGGCGAGGCCGCTAATCTGCTGGCGCTGTGGAAAAAATTGAAAATTAGTACAGCAGATGAGTACATTGCAATTTTGAGAGAACGTCAAGCAAAGAAAGAGAAAGCGGCTGCCTCTATCGTTGGCGCTGCAGAGGACCAACTCTGGTATCACGGCCGGACTGCCAACTCGAAAGATTTTTCGTTCGAGCACGTCGGACATGGTCACGATGCAGATGGCCCAGGATTCTACTTCACGTCTGACTACGAGGACGCGGCAGGTTACACCCAAGGCGGTAAGTCTGGCGGCGTAATGACTGTCAGACTGACACCCAGAAAGCTGGTAAGTGGGAAGGCCAAGCCCGCAGAAGTCAAAGAGTTGATTGAACGTGCCGACAACTATGAGGCCAGACTTCTAGACTTTAACGACGAAGGTGACATTGACGCTGCCGTCAAGACCATCGTTAATTACAACATCACCGCTGTAGACTCATTTCAGGAGGTGTGTTACCGCTTCTATCGCGGCTACCAGGCTGAGTATCTGCAGAGCCTGATTGCCATGGGCTACGACGGGCACCTGGGCACCAAGGTGCATAAATACTCCAGCACCAAGCACATGATCATCTACAATCCGAAGGTGATTCACGTCGAGGACGACAACTTCGTAAAGGGCGCCCATGAGGCCGATGCCGGTGTCAAGGCGTTTCTCAAGGGTTTGGCTACGTCTTTGATTGGTCTAACGATTCTGTCGCAGTCAGCGTTTGGGTTTCACCTTAAAGACCCAAAAGGCATGGCAAAAGTGTCCCAAGAGGGGATGCTCAAACTGGCCAAACACCTGAAGCAGGATCACAATTACAAAGTTGACGTCAAAGAGGGCCACAAAGACAAGCATCAGACGGTGCGCTGGTCGTTCAAGAAAGACGGCAAAGAGGTCGGCTACATCGTTTTCGCTGGTGGCGACAAAGACGACGTACAGGACGGATTAGAGTTTGAACTCACTAAAGATGGTCAAACCGACGAAGTCGTCAAAGACATTCTTGAGGTCCAGTTCGACGCGATCAAAGATGCGATTGGTCAAGACAAAGGTTGGAAGTCTGGCGCCTCAGTGAAAGAGTCCGATGCCCGCGTCTCCGACACTGTCTATCACTTCACCAGTGTCAAAAGTGCAGCAGAAATCCTACTCGACAACGCTTTCAAGCTGACGCCCTGGACCAGCAGCGAGGCCGACTCGAAAGGCAAACGATACTTTCTGTCTAAGCCAGATAAAAACTGCTCCAGTAGTATTGAGCTGTCAATGACCTCCGAAAGACTCAATGGGGACCTGGTCAATGGCCTGCCAGTCCTCTCTTTTGAGCATCTCAACAAAAGGCTCCTCGTCAAATACCTGCGCAGATCATGGCAGGACCTGCCTAGATCGGCCAAGGCGGCGCTAGATAGCAAATGGCGCATGCTCACTGACGAGGAAGTTGGCCAAGAGTACCAATGGGAGTACAGCAAACAGCGCTCCTGGACGGCGAACGCGTTTCCAGACGTCGAGGCTTTTAGAGCGGCAGTGAAGGCCGGGCAGCCAAAACGGCTGACTAGGGCTGAGGATGCCAAAATCGACTACCGCAGCCATTGTTTGACCATCGAAAGTCTGAAGGACCTGACCAGCGGCTACCAATTTCCTCGTGACGTGGATCGCATCGTCAAAGGTCTGGAGAGCGGAGCCGCACTGCCATACCCGATAGTGCTGAGTCGCGACGGGAAACTGCGGGTGATGAGTGGCAACACCCGCCTGGACGCGGCCTTTATTCTTGGTTACGAGCCTGAAGTGCTGATTGTTGAGGTGTAAATATTGTCGCAACGGGTATTGCTAAATGACTTAGGTGTGCTACAGGCACTGGTATTCCAATGGTGGTACCATTTCTATTTGGCTTGATTGTAGGGCGCGGACGATAATTATGCTCATTGTCGTCCAAGAATCTAACCAGGTCGTCAACTTGAAAACAATACAACCCAAGATATCGCCAAAAATCGTCAAAGCACAAATAGGCGAAATATTTAGAGCCCTTTGATTTCGCCTGCCTTGGGCCACCTATTTGTGGTGGCCTTATATCATCATTCCCACAGCTAGGACAGCGCTGTGGTGTAAGGCCAATATTAAATGATGTTGGCTTGTTTTGGCCGTTGTAGTGTTCATTAAGACACATATATTCCTGGCGGGACCAAGTCTCCAAAAAGATATTACCAGTCCTCCACAACTCGTAGTCACCTTTAACCTCCACCATCGCTGAATTTGCCAGAATAAGGTAGTCACTCTTACGTCCGGGCAGTTTGAGAAGTTGGTCAGGGAAGATTTGACTGAAGAACTCCTCAGCATATCTTCCTTTCTCAGACCCAGTTTCCCAGTTTTCTTGTGCAGTGGTGTCCATTGCGTCTCCTAGGTTGCGATGTTTTTATGCAAAACAGAGATGCGACCAAGCCTCACTATCTCACATTCTCATATGCTCGCCTCTAAAAGTGGGTTGAAGATACGTCAACTCACCAAGGAGTATACAATGACCAGAAAGGCTGGCCAGGCCATGAGCAATAAGGAACTTCAAGCCGTTCCGGCCAATAAACTGATCGACCGGGTCCAAACCTTCGTGCGGGTAGACTTCGGTGGACAAGAACTTAAGGAGCGCATCGCTCTCGGGCGGGCACTGGAACACGCACCAGAAATATCCTCAGTATTGGAGAAACTGGGCGCGGAGGAACAAAAAGCCCTCGGCGATGCCATCGTGAAAGTGGCCCAGCACGCCGCCGAGGGGTCAAGGAAGCGGCTCCAGACGACCGTGGACGAAATGCGCCGCCGCTGGGGGACTCCGACCCCACCCAAGTCATCTGGCACCAAAAATCCTGTTATCAAAATTTGAATAAAGAGCGGGCGGTGCCATTACAGCACCGCCCGCATCTTTAAATAACGCGTAGCGTTATAGAATTTCGATGAACTTGTTCTCAAGCAGATATTTGATGTTGGACTTTCGAACGACTTCCGAAGTCACACCTCGCTTGGAGAAAATGTCTACTACGCCATGGTGCGGCAAGCAGATGGGCTTCATTTCCGGATTGTGAAAGTGAATAGCCACTTCTCCGGCAGCAACCTTGCGAACCAAAAGTTGCTTGTTGGCAATTGCTTTTTCCAATTTAGCCGACATTTCTCACCCCGAGATCTAACGGTTATCCGGCCATTTCAAAATAATAGTCCTATGAACGCCCCCGTCCTACCCCTTTTGTTTCCATGAACTTCGCGCTGGAATAGGCGTCCATGAAATTAGACACTTTCATCATAATTGAGCCATCTCCCTGTACACCACCGACGAAAGCACCCTGAGCCTGCTGACCAGCAGTTCTAGACTCACCAGTACCTCTGCCTGTTTCAGGCGCAGGTGCAATAGGACCCATACCCATTCCCGGCACGTAAGACCCCAACTCTGGGGTAGAGGTAACAGCACCAACTGGTGGGGTAGTAGGGGTAGGAGTAGTGTCTTTGACGGCGGCTGCCGCCGCTTGGGTAGCTGTGGCTTGAGTAGCAGCGGCGACTGTAGCATTGGTAGCTATGGTGGTGCCCACTGCCTTAACAGCTGCGGCTGTGGTGGCAGCTGTGGCAGCTGTGGTGGCCATAGTCTCCGGGGTAGCCGTTGGCACTCTTGAGGGGACCGCCGTGACGGTAACACCCAAAACGCTTGGTGCCTCTTTTTCTTTCTCCTTTTCGACTTTCTCCCTTTTTTCTTCCCTAGTTTCCCTAGCTTTCTCACCTGGTGCCCAACCCAGACGGAACCGGAAGTCCTCTGCTGTCGCCTTTGCCGCCTCTTCTTTTTTCGTCCTCTCCTCTAGGATTTTGGTCCTATGGTCCACTACCACCTTTTCAGATGCTACCCCAATTGCAGCTGCTTCGGCAGTTTTTTTCTGAGCCTTTTCCTCAAGTTCTTTGGCCTTAGCTGGGGAGCTGGCTTTTTCAGCTCTTTCTTTGTACTCCGCCGCCTCTGCTTGGAGCCTATCTCTTTTCTTTATGAGTTTATTTTCCTCCGCTGCTGCTATCTTTTCCCGCTCAATGTTCTGCTCAGACCCCTTTTTATCAAAATGTGATTCAGCCAGTTTAGTAGCGCCATAAGTGGCCAACACCGCAGCACCTGCTATTGCTGTGAAAGGTGTGATTGCCAGCGTGGTGGTAATCAGTCCCATCAACAACTTCTCGGTTGACATACCGGTTGCCTTGGATAGAAGATACAGGGCACTTAAGCCGGTTGCCCCGCTCAATAATGTGTGTATATTGCCAAGAGACTCGAATCCGGCCTCAAGCGTTCGTCCACTTGCAACGTTGGTAGCCTGCAGTTCCTCCAAGTAATCTGCGGACTGCTCCTGGACTTTATACATCGCCTGGTCCATAGCGGACGCTTCAGAGGTGGTTTTGATTTCTAGTTTTTGGGCCTCTAATTTCTTGATCTGTTCGCCTAAACTAGCCTTCTTTTCCCCCTCTGGAGCGGCTGCGTGTTCTTTTCTTAATCTCAGAAGTTCGGCATCCGCTTCTGCTTCTTTCTTGGCTGTCTCGGCCCCTCTCTTAGCTGCCTCCTCCATTATCAACAAATCTGATTTCCGACTCTCAATAAGATTGTCCAGGGCTATTTTCTGGTCAGAATCGGTTGTGATAGACTTCAGGTTCTCTGCTGCATCAATTTCTTTTTGTATTGCCTCAACTTGCAGTCTTGCGGTCTCCCTCTTATCTGCATCCATTTTCTTAGTATCGTTAACTAGGTTAAGACGCTCCTGGAGTTTAATTCTCATAGCAATTAATCCAGGTGTTTTGAGCAGGACCTCAGCCTCCTCCTCAGAAACGTCCACTCCCGCCTTTTTGGCCAATTGGCTTTCCGCCAACTCCTTTGCAGAAAGACTACCTAATTTCTTAATTAAATCTTCACGCTTCACCATTGCTTGGGCTAGCATGGCTTCAGAATATGCCTGCTCCTCAGTTGCCAACCCCATAATTTTTTGGACAGCGAGAACAGAATGGCCCGTAGACTCCCATAGAGTGTTAATTTGTTTAGCCATAGAGATGGCACCAACCTCAGTCCCAGAGGTCAGATTCTGGATGAGTCGAGTTTTTTCATACCACGGTATATTAACGGCCGTAACAATATCCTGAACTTTTCTCTTCAAACCAGGCTGTGCTCTGTCTAGGGCTTCTCCATACTCCTTTTCAAAGGTCGGCATTCCCGTCTTTATGGCTTTGGTCATACCACTTAGGAGGTCTTGACCAACGAACGCCTTCATGTACTCAGGGGCACCCTTCCCTGCTAACTGCTCAGTAAACCCCTTGGCCTTAGCGCGGGCCTGATCGTAAGAGTCACCCATAGACTGAAGTCGCGCAATACTCGTCAATAAGACGTCGCTGACGTATTTTTGGTCCAGGGCGTATACAGTGGCATCTTTCCCGATATCCAAAAGTGTTCTAGCTAAGTCGTCACCACGAATTATTGTATGACCAAACTCAGCATTTAGTTTAAGAGCCTCTGCGCGCATATCACCAAGTTCTAGTATCGCACCTGCTGCCGATCCACCAAATTTGTTCATGCGCTGAGATACATAGTCCACGGCTTCTGCAGTAGTGATTTGCAGAACCTTTGATACCGACATCGCCCCTTCTGTTAGTGTCTTAAGGGCTTCAGGATTTCTTGTACCGGCTATTCTGGCAAACTCTTTCATTACCTCTGTGACTTCACCAGTATCTTTTCCTAGAAGGATTGCAGTAGCTCTGGCACTGACAATAGCGTCGGACATTTTAAATATGTGTGCACCGACCTGGGTAGCACCAGATGCCACACTTTGCATTGCATGAAACGTCTTCTCAGCATCATCATACAGTTTGCCGAGTCCCAAGCCAGCAGCTACAGTTGCCGCTGTTGACTTTTCAGTTTTTTCAATACTAGCAGCTTGTGCAACGTTGATAGCGCGGAAATTTCTGAGGTCGATATCCTGCGATAGGATAGCGGCGTCTTTTACGCGCTGAAGAGCTTTCATAGCTAATGCAGAAGCAGTTAAGCCAGCAGTATACTTGCCCAGAGTGCCGGTAAGGCCAGAATAAACCTTCCCAGAGACGGTCCCCTGCTTCCAAGCATCTATCTCGGCCTGGTTCTTTTCGAGAACGGCTTTCCTAGTTTTGTCATAGGCTTCGTTAACATCCTTCTGGGCTTTGAGGATGGTGCCCCGGTTTTTTTCAATTTGCTTTTCGTTATCGGCAATGGACTTAGTGAGCATGTCCATTGCAGCTTTGTCTTTGACGTAAGTCATAGCTCGCAGCTTAGTGAGTTTAGACCGTTCTTCCTCCAGGTCAATAAGCTTTTCTGTGGCCTTCTGAAGAGCCACAGCATTGAGAAATGCTTTATTGCTGACGCCGGCAGCAGCATCTTTCTGGTTCTTAACCAGCAGAGCCATCTGCTTATTTAGGTCAGTTAATGCCTTGACGCTATCGAGAGCGTCACCACTAACCCCTTTAAGGGCATCAGCTAAACCTTGACCAGGAGTATCAGCCATTTATCACCACCAATTATTCTTTGCTTACCACAAATAAATCACCGTCTCTGGTCAGCTTAAATTTTTGCATAAACTTTGACAACTGATTAAAATAGTCAAAAGTTATGTGTGCAACTCTGTTACTGCCATCCACCGGCTCAGAGAAGACTATTGCGGAGAACTCGCCTCCTAGCCCTCTGACTGCTTTTTCGGCTTGCTCCGTCAGAGCTTCTGACTCTACGGTAATCTTTTTGAGCCAGGCACCGGGGTTTGGAAACATTTTGCAAAACCCTTTGTACAACATCTTTATTGGGGCATTGTCTGGATCGTCTAGATCAGATAGGTTCATGACCTCCAGCAGACTGGGGTCTTTTCCTATCATAGTGCCTAGGTCCGCCAGATCACTTGGTTTCATAAACCCGCGCTGCATGCTAAGTTCCAGCCCCTTAAGGAGGCCAGCATCTTTTTTCATGGCCTTTTCTAGAGGTTCAAGACGCTTTCTTTCTTCAACTAGATATTCTTTCGTCCGGTTCTTAGCATCCTTGCCAGCCTTCCGGTTCTGAAACAACTCGTCGAAAAGAGTGCCAACTTTGGGGGCGTTTGGGTCTTTTTCCTGCTTAGGGCCATGTTTTTCGGGGTTGACTTTCCTGTAACCCTTTTTCCCTATATCTAGACCCTTCTTAACACCCTCTTTGGCTTTGTCAGCAGCCTGTTTGGCTTTGTCTTTGATCTTCTGGATGGGGCTGGCACCGGTCACTGCCCAACCACCAGCTGGGTGCTTGACCAGGATATCGTGGACAATTTGTTCTTCTTCAAGAGTCAGCTCCCACCTGTCCTCGTCCAAAGTGTCTGGAATCAGTTTAGCGATATCATCGTCGCTGATAGGGTCTTTAGTCTTTAGATCCACGCCATAGTTGGCGGTGTCTCTAGACAGGTCGATGATGGCAGCTTTATCCTCAGAGTAGACCAAATATTGGCAGGTTCCAAGGCGGCAAATAGGCATCCGGGGACTCCCAGTTGTGGTACCAGACAAAAATAAGGAATAAAGAAGCGGCGGGAGACCAGGTCTCCCGCCGCTTCCGAACCACTATAATTAGCCGCAGCCGTTTGTGACGGCTACCTGGGTTTTAGTTCTGGACACACTGTTTGATAACACAGTTTTGACCGCCTGCTCTACGACAGCGTGCCAAAGCCCTTGCGGCGGTAACTACTTGAAGGCGTCCCTGGGCTTCGAAAGTGTTCCCTGCCGCATCAGCAGCTGTGCAGGTTACCCGCGACCTTGCATCAGCCTCAAAAGCTGACTCCTCCGTGAAAAAGATAGATTCGGCAAAAGCTGCTGACGAAACTAACGACAAAGTAATTAGAATGGACTTTAACATACTAACCCCCTCAAAGATTAAGAACCCTGGACAATGTGCGAACCCCTGCAACTCTCCGGAGGGTTTCCGCCCTGCCCAGTATTCAATGTTAATCTAATACGGCCCGGCCATTAGGTTATTTTACCTTTGACTAGGAGAATACATGGCACTGAACCTCCAACTCAGAATCCGTCAAACTATTTTGGCAAGCGTCCCAGGCGACGTTTCCATTTTGATAACAGCGTATTTGCAAGATACCTTAGGTGTGCCGTTCGTAAACTCATCAACTGGGGCAGTAGATACCTTCTTGGTGCAGACCGGCAAATCTAGTTTACCACCAAGCAACTACGCAACGTTTCTAACGCAAATTGCCCAAAACGCCGTTACAGCCAAGTATACCACTACCCAGAATGGCACAACCAACACGTCAGATATTATCACCGGACTAACCTCTACCGCTGACTTATTCCCACAAATGGGGGTTTCCGGCGACGTCAACATTCAGGCCGACACTTTTCTTTTGGCTGTCAGAGACGCCACCTCTATTAGACTATCACAAATTACCTTAGGTGCAGGTACTTCAGTGTTGACGTTTACGCCATCTAACTGGAATATCGACTATTCTGAGTTGACCCATCTGACCACTATCATCAACTTTGGGGCTCTCTAATGCCAGTCTCTAATGGGTCCCGCAGACGATACGCTGAAGCGCTGATGGCCGCTGAGATCGTCCTCAAGCGTGGCAAAGTCAGAACCAAAGACTTGATGGCCGCCATCGAAGTGATTGTGGCGCTTGATAAGTCCGAGTCCGGCGAACTCATCAAGAAGTTCAAGGGTCTTGATAAGGCTGCCCGTCAACAGCTGCTGGACGACACCACCAAGACCCTTAAAGGCGATGATCTGTCGGACTTGATGTTCGACCTAGAACATGCTGGGTTCCACGACCTGAAAAAGCCCCAGCAGCAAGCCAAGAAGTCTGCGTCTAATCCATATCGACGTAGAGTGGCGTAATGAACCAGACGCGTATGGCAACATGTATAATAAGCCGGACGAGTCGGCCAAATCAACCTCCTAAAGCCCTAGAGTGGAAGAGGCCAATCGAGTATGTTTAAACTACCGCCAAGACCGAAGATGGAAGGCCACATTGTAGAAGGTGCCATCGCTCGCGCCAATTACACTGTGGAAGCACACAAGAACCTTGAGGTCATCAAATACAACGACCACACTCGCGCCATCGTCCACGCCACAAACTATCAGCCAATCGAGCTCGATCTCGATTTGCTGCCAGCTGCCTCAGAAATCTATCACATTTCGCCGAATCCATCGGATTATGTGGTGGTGCCAATTCCAATTGTGACAGTCGGCGTTCCCAACAGAAACCTCCAGGCATTCCCTCTTGAGGAGGTCAGTCTATTCGACCACAACCAAGGCCGGATGGTTTATCAAACGTTCAATTATAAACCTCAATTCGTCAACCACAGTAACAGTGACCCTAAACAGGCTCGCGGTGTGATCGTTGACTCCGCCATGCAGTATATTCCCAAGTACGGTATCTGGAAAATCGTTATCATGACGATGTGGGACCGGTCGAAAGACCACCACCTAGTCAAGACCATTCAAGAGGACGACCGCTCTGGCTTCTCCATGGGCGCCCTGGTGAATAACTTCGTGTGTAGTGTGTGTGGTAAAATAGACCCCATGGACGAAAAACGTTGCGATCATATGAAGAACATCGGCGAACTGTGGACTGATGAGAAAAGGTTAAGCTACCAATGGTGCTGCGGTTGCACCTATTTTGAAAACTCGTACATTCCTGAAGATAGTCAACCCGCGGACCCAACCGCGTTTTCAGACGAATCTTTTTTCTAAAAATACAACACAACGACAACATAGCTAAGAAAGCGTGTATCCGAAGCGGTCCTCGGTCTCTGTACGACTGTCTCAGATAGATTTTCATATGTTGGATGGAAGTCTGGACATCTGACTCTTAAGTGCCTCAAATGTGGGCACATCAGCAAACGTCAGTCATACAGAGTTGGGCGATCGTGTACCGGGTGTGGTGATGGGAAAAAGTTTATCACAGAGAGAGGGAAAGTTAGCCAACGCTATTGCGGTAGACACATTGCATTAAGCATTGTCGTCAGCCTTTTGGCGTTATGTTTATACAAAGATGTGTCTATTAGGGAGTAGTCAATGAGCCTAGTTAATGCCCAAGTCACTAGCGAAGGTAGGCTAGATACTCTCAACTATAGAATGCAAACCACTTCGCAGGCTACGACTGCTTCTACTCTCACTCTCACCACCGCTTCTACTGGACATCAACAGTTTACGGGAAACACAACTGGTCAGATAGTCAATCTAGGTAACGCCACCACTTACCTCAACGGACAGGAGTGGTGGATCATCAATGATGCTACTGTGTCGGTCTCTGTTAGAGATAACGGGGGTACAGAACTGATAGTTCTTGACCAAACCCGTCGATTGAGAGCTGTTTTAAAGGACAACTCAACAGCGGCGGGGGTTTGGATGCTAACCTCCGTAACTGCTAATTCTGACCCCGTTGGTGGAATATTCATAGCCAACTATTCGGCTACTGCAAACGCTAACAGTAACACATTTTTGAATACCTTCGGTGTTGCAGCCTCTGATGGTTTGCCTGGTGTTACTCCCATTGCTGGTGTAATCTCTAGAGTGACCATCATGCTCAGCGGCACTGGGAGTGGTACTTTTGAATTT
>Ga0315284_10013595_pt1 | contig 11597 bp, 10 predicted proteins | sample YL17G09_16_MG_FD_203696 | JGI IMG/M metagenome (GOLD analysis project Ga0315284, IMG submission 203696) | Sediment microbial communities from Yellowstone Lake, YNP, Wyoming, USA - YL17G09_16 | ecosystem: Environmental > Aquatic > Freshwater > Lake > Sediment | place: USA: Wyoming | collected... | reverse complement strand
AAGTCCTCTGCTTCGTTACGCACCGGCAACGTCAAGCTGAGTGTGAAGCCCTTCTTTGCAGGCGCTCCGCACACCCCGAGCAGATACCCACCGATGCACTCCACGCGCACGTCTTCGAAGTGCTTGTGCAGGTAACGCTTGAACTCAAGCGCCGTGAACTTGATTGTGTGCTGCGCTTCCTCGTCTGGACCGAGCCGGTTGTTTGGCACACTAAAGAACGCACCGCCGATGCAGCCTGTCGCCTCTGCGACCACGCTGTCTCTTGCTTCGGCGCTCAAGTGCTCAAGGAACTCCGTCGCGATGGTGTAGTCGTGCTCTGAAAGAGCGGTGCAACGATCGGCTTCAAAGTCCCAGACTTCGCCTGACAAGCGGCTGTCTGTTGCGGCGTTGATGTGCTGGATCGCCTCTTGGCTCTGGTCAAGCACATGCCCAAGTGACAACGGGTGCGCCTTGCATATCTCTCGCGCCAGCACGCCGATACCACCTCCACAGTCGGCAAAGGCAAACTCCTTGTCCTTGGGCAGCAAAGACACGATCCGTGCGTAGACGCTTGACATCGCAGTCGCACGCCACGTTTCGTCGCCTTCCGCTTTCCAGATCGCGTCCCACTTCGCGCCGGAGTTGGCCTCGCGTGCCTGCGTTCGTACTTGCTCTGCGTTCATCTCGCTCATGCTGCACAACACGAGCAAGGCTCAGAAGCGGTAGGAAGCTCGCTGTGAAGCAACGAAGGAGGGGGGTTCCCCGCTGCCACTTTGCAAACCTCCCGCCGCCTCTGAGCCTTACTCGCCCTTCCTTGTGCCAGAGCCTACGCTAGCCTTGACGCGGCGGGTAGAGCTTTCCGCCCGTCGCCATCAGCTTCACGTTCGCAGCCGCGCCGAGCGTGATCGTCGTCACGCGGAACGCGCACACATGGCCGCGCACGGGCATCACGCCCGACAGCAACGGCGTCAGCGTTTGCGGAGCAAGCTCTGCCCACACTCGGCCACGAGTGCCGAGCGCATCTTTGATTGCGATGAGCGGTGTGACCACGACCGATGTGCCACCCGCCACGTTGAAGACTGGCAACACATACACGTCGTCCCACGTTCGGCCATCCAGCGTCACCATGTCCGCTGTGACGCCCGCGCCGATCTCAGCCGCGTTCAGGTTGTCAGGCGTCCACAGGCCCGCCGCTGGCGCGTCTGCCGCTGTGCGCGCTGCACGCACGATCGCAGAAGCCGACGGCCCAGGAAGCTTCAAGAATGCGTTGGTCGTCATGGCTTCTGCTCCTTCGGGCTAGAGCCCGAGTTGGTCGATCAGGCTCTCTCGTACCATTGCCTTCGATGCCTTCGGCACATAGTCCACGGCGTTCGCCTCTGCCAGCGTGCGCAATTGCGCAAGGCTCATATCCTTCAGCATGTCACGAGTCACACCGATGCCATCGCTACGCTTGGCGCTCTTGGCTGCCGGTGCAACGGCGGGAGCTTGCTGCGGAGCGCCGACGCGACCGCTTGCTGGCACCTCACGCACGCCACTCGCCAGTCCTGCAAACTTGCTCGGCTTGGCTCCCGCCTTGTGCGAGATCACCGGAGGCGGTGCAGCCTGAGAGCCGATGCCGTCAAAGCCAGCCGCTCGCGCAGCCGCCTTGAGTTCCGCCTCCACCGTGTCGCGGTACTCCGCAGTCGTGAGCACCTGGAAGAACTTCACGCCGGGGGATTGCTCCAGGTCGCTGATGCTATCGGCCTTTTCTGCGCTCAGTTCGTACCAGTTCCCCGCGAGGAACAATTGCCCACCCACGCTGACGCGCTCTGCCTTGCCCTTGGTTGCCCGCGTGACGGGTAGCACTCTCACAAACATTGATTCTGACATGGTCTGTTCTTCCTTTTCGTTGACGGTGTATCTAAAGCAAAAGACTCGCGCCTACTGCTTGAACGGCAGTAGAGCGCGAGTCCCTTGTGAGTCTGCGAGCATCAGCCGAGCGTGACGGTCTGCGCTGGCGCAGTGCCAGACGTCGCAGCGTTCGCGTCCGACTTCAGTTCGATGGCAAGCGTCCGCGTGGCGATTGCCGTGGTGCGGATCTCGTTGACGAGCGTGCGGAGCAAGCCCATCTCCGCAGCGGAGGGCGGGTTGGTGAAGGCAGCCGTTGCCGGTGCCGCGATGGCAGCCGGGTCGGGGCTCGTCACGCTTCCGACGACGATGCCGTTCAAGGCGACCTTCACGGCAATCGCAAGCGCACGATTCTCGATGGTGGTCGTGCGAAGCTCGTTGGTGAGCGTGCGCAAAGTCGACATCTCACCCGCTGACGGCGGGTCAGTGAAGGCACCGATCGCGCCAGCACTCACGGCAGTCGGATCAGCCGTGACAATGTTCAACCCATCGTTGACGGCAGTGCCGAGCGCGCCGATGTCAGTGACAAGGCCACGCACGATCGTCGCGAGGTCAGCGCCCGGAGTGCCGTGACCCTTCTGCTGGTTCTGCCCACCCTGGAAGTGGTTTGGAAATACCTTCATGTTCGTGGCCTTTCAGTGCGCTTGTTGCCGTGCGGCGTGCTGCAAGACTCGCTCCTGCAGCACGCGCCCGACTGATGGTTCTACTGCGTGAAGACCGCAAGCTGGAGGCCCGTGTGTCCGCTCAGGTCGGTCGCTGCCGTCACTTCGGCGCCAGGAGCGCCACCCGTGCTGACGAACGCCTGGATCTTCCCGGCGCTGCTCACGCGGAAGAAACGCAAGGTCGCGCCGTTGTAGTGCGGCACGGTCTCCGACCACTCGACGGTTCCACCGGCAAGCGATGCAGACACGTCCTCGCCGCCCGTGGGGTAGCTGGCGTCCATGTCCACGTTGAGGGTCTGCATCCGGCGCGGCGCGGACGCCTGACCGGTGCTGCGAACGACTGAGTTGACTGTGATTGCCATCTGGTTTGATTCTCTTTCTGTGCTTGTCCGTTGGGCTTGCGAGCCGCGCTACCGTGCGCAGCCCTGGCGCATCAAACCGCGACGATCCCAGTCGTCTTCACGACCGCGCCCTCGTGGGCGTACTTGAAGTCGATGCGGAGGCTGGACACGATGATCCACACACGCGAACGGATGTCGCGCTCGCTCTCCAACTCGATCTGATCCCACACGCCGAACAGCATGTTCTTCGGGTCGCACAGGAGCATCTCGGTTTCGTTCGTGCCGCCGCCGAGGTTGGTCGGGAACACCGGCACTTCGATCACCGGGATGCCGCTGAAGGGACGCACTTCGCCGTCTACGACCGCGCTGTCACCGAGGCCCGTTGCACGGTCTCCGATGCTCTCGTGGTAGTCGATGACCGCCTCGTCCGCGCTCATGAAGCGCAGGTTGCGACGGTTGCGCCGGAACTCGCTCGGCATCGTCTTCATCGCGTCCTTGAGCACGCCGCGATCCAGCGTGCCGCCACCCGCGAGGGTCACGTTCGTGGTCGCTTGCACGCGGAAGCCGTCCAGCGTCGACAGGAGGTCGTCAACGCTGGTCACGTCGCCGTTGAACGCCAGGTCTTCCAAGTCGAGCGAGATGCGCGCCGACAGGGTCTCTTCGATGGTCTGCGTGAAGCGGTTGCCCTCGATGCTGTCCTTGAGCGCGTCGAACGACACGCGGGACTCGCACTGGACCAGCTTCGCGTCGAGTTCCACCTTCGACGTGGACGGGCGGCTGCGCTGCGCCTCGGGGAGCGCGGTCGCTTCCGTGCCCTTGCGCAGCACGCGAGCGCCGAACCGGATCTTCTCGCGAAGCTCCTTCGGCGAGCGCATCGTGACGCGCTCCATCAGCGGCAGTACAACCGACTCGTCGATTGCAAGCTGGATGAAGCGGTCCGCTTGCGCGGGCGACAGCAATCCACCGGGGGCCAACTGCGCGAGAAGGAAGTCTGCCTTCTCAACGATCTCTCGGTTATCTAGTGCGGGCATCGTTCTTTCTCCACTTCAAATGATTGTCAGGGTTGCGAGTGCTTGTTGGTTCTATTGACGCTGCGATTGCCTTCAGGCAACCCACGATCGACCGGCGCGAGGATCCTTGCGCTTGGTCGAGACACTTGGCGCGACGGGCAAGGAAGGCCCATCGATCGGAGCCGACGCCGGAGCAACGGGTGCCGAAGCACGCTTGACGACGGGCTGGGGTGCGGGAGGTGCAAGCTTCGCCAAGATTGCCGCAGTAGCGGTATTGACCGCTTCTGCAATCATCTTGGCAACCGATTCTGTGTCGAGCACGGGGTCGGCTGCGACAGGCTCAGCGACAGGCTCGGCAACGGGCTCTGTGGCAGGCTCCGCAGCGGGCTCCGCAGCGGGCGGGTCAGCAACGGGCGGGGCATCCGTGGGACTGGCAACCACGGGCTCCGCAGGCGGCTCCGCAGCGGGGTCGCCGGGTGGCGTGCTGTCAGACTTCTGCACGCCAAGTTCTGTGAGCAGCTTGGACAGCATCTCGAAAGCGGCTTGGAGCTTGGTCAACCGCGCAGCGCTCATCTTCGCGCCGACCTTGGCAACCTCGGCAACAGCCGACTCTGCTTGGATCACGATGGCGTCTTGCGCTTCATCGTCCGAAAGCGGAGCAGCCAGCACTTCGGCCAGCAACGCATCGGCACCCTTGGCAAGAGCCGAGACAGTCTCCGCAAGCGGACCTTCTGCCTTTGCATCGCCCAGCGACTTCGCAACGCCACCGAGCGCGTTCTGCGCAAACTGCGCCAGTGACATCGGGTCGCTATGATCCGCGACCATCGTGATCAAGCGTCCGATCACTGCGAGCTTGTCAGCCGCTTCGGAGCCCAGCTTCGACAGGAGGCCAGCCACTTGTTCGTCGGTCATCGTGACCACCGTGCCGTCAGCCATCGCCTTCGGGCTCGGGTACGCTTCCATCATGCCCCACAGCAAGTCGCAGATCGCCTTGATCTCCGCGCCCAACTCCGCAGGCACCGGCTCCGCAAGCTGCTCCGCGCTCTCGGTCGCCATCTTCACAGCGTTGAGCACAGACACGAGGCGTTCGGTTGCCTCAGTGAGCGTGCCCATCATGGACTCTTTGACGGGGCCGGGGATGGTCAGTTCCATCTTGGTCGTGGCCGCTCGCTTTGTCTTGCCTGGCATGGGTTCGTTCTCCGTGAGCTTCACTACAAGGAATCGGCGTCGGTTGGCAGCGCGGTCAACGAGAGACACTTCTTCTGGAAGGATGTCGCGGAGCCTGAATCGTGCAGCGAAAGGCAAGCCGAGCGCAAGTAGCGCCGATGCCAAAGCCTTGTCTGCTCGTTCATGGATGTTCATCACAAGTCAGTGTCATGCTGTCAACGCGCAAGGAGCATACACCGCCGTCTGCGCTCTGGGAAGTGGTCAACGCAAGCGATCTTTCAGCGCCGTTCCACCCATGCTGAAGCCGGTGAACGCCCCAGACTTGACCGCCTCCCACAGCTTGTCGTCCTCAACCCGTACCGCGAGCATCCACGTCCCTGTAGGAAAGCACTCACCACAATGGGTTTCGGGTGCCTTCGTGACGTAGTTCTCCAGCACCTTGACGCCCGTCACAGGGACGCCTCGGTGCATGATCTTGATCTTGTGCCCAAAGAACTCCATGAACGAGTGGCACGCCTTCTGGACCTCGGTTGCGTCGTAGATGTCGCCCTGAGCATCCACTTCCTCGGGCACGAGCACCACGCCAAACACAAAGCGCTCGCCAGCCAGGTCAAAGCTGTCGCCGCTCGATCCCGTGCCTGCCTCTGACTTGAGCAAGCGCACCACGCGCTCGCTCTTAGTCACGTCAGGCGCGTGCTTCTTGACCTCACCAACGCGCAGCAACTCTCGGACGTGTTCCACCGTTGCGGCAGGCGCATCGACAACGCGAACGGCTGCCGCTGGCCCAAACCACCTGATGCGGCGCGGAAGCTCATCCTCCAGCAAGAACTCAAGCGACTCCACTTCGATCACGTCGCCCACCTTGGCGTCTAGCTTGCGATTGCCCGTCGTGCCGATGATGACAAAGTGTTCGTCGCCTAGCTTCGCGACTTCGGCCCAGTCTTGGATGTCTGCATCTTTGATTGGTCCAATGCCGCCAAGGAAGTTGAACACGCCTGGTGATCCGCTGACTGTATTGCGCTGGAGCACAACCACGTTCAGCGTGCGGATCAGCTTGACCTTGCCCCACAGATCGTTCTCGCCGCCGAGCGAGTAGGTAGCATCAATCTGCTTCATCATGCCGCCTTCGCTGCCTTGCTGGCTACTCGACCAGCGCAACGCAGTCAGCAGAGCGTCGCGACTCTGCGCGAGCTTGCGCGGCACCAAGACAAACCGCTTGCTCGGCTTGCGCTCGGCAAAGAACGCTTCAAGCAGCTTGCGGCGCTCGACCTGACTGCGCTGCGTGATGTTGCCTGCTCCCGGCAAGTACAGCGCATCGAACACCATCAAGCGCACGTTGGCATCATCAGCAGGCGACGTGCCTCTGAAGCGCGCCAACTCGCGGCGCGGCAAGAAGTTGCCCGCATCGTCCACGGCCATCATCTCACCATCGAGCACGAAGTCGCCGCCGAGCGCGTGCGCGTCTTGCATCAAGCCTGGCAAGTTCTGCCCGATGTCATTGCGCCCGTCTGTCATCAACAGCGTGCCACCTTCAACGCCGGTCCTGCCGTTCCAGCGCTCTAGCACCGCTCTGAACCCGTTGTACTTCGGCTCGACTTGCACCCCAGACGCAAGCAACTCCGCTCCAGCCTTGCCAAGAAAGTTGGTAGCTGCGTCTTCAATGCTGCGGAACACGTTGGTCTTCTTGCCCGGTGCTTTCATCGGGCTGAACAGTGCAGGCGGTCGCAAGGCAGCACGGTCGCCTCCTTTGTCGTCGTCCAAGGAGCGCGCAGCAGGGTCCCATACCTGCGTCCCGTCGCCGCGTGTGCGGTGTGCCTTGCTGGTAGGAGCAAGCTGTACGCGAGCACCAAGCGCCACGTCGCCAAGCGCTGCGTCAGCGGACAGACCGGTGTATCGCCCGTCTGGCAAGCGGTGGATGTGACTGCCGTGACTGCCGACAGGCGGTCCCGTGCGTTCATCTCCCGCAGGCGGGAGCGAGTGCGTGTGCCCGTTCGTGTTGCCTGCCACGCCCGTAGACCCGTCGCCGGGGATGTGGTGTGTGTGCCCTTCAACCTTTGCAACGTCTAGCGGTTCAGCGGGCTGCACTGGCGACAAGACGAACAGCGCAGACCCAGGTTCTTCGCGGACCAACGTGTACGCGCCGCGCAGCCTTGCTCCACGGAACTCGATGTGGGCCATCTGCCCGCCTTCTGCTTCATCAACTACCGCATCGCCTACATCGTCCACGCGAACATGCGATGGCGTGGCCTTGGTATCGTTCAGCAGGAGCCCGCCGACCTTCGTGCCAGGTGATGCGTCACCGCCTTCGTAATCAAGCATCGCTGCGTCAACTGGTACTGCAATCGCGCCCACGCTCCTGTCGCCAGCGAGCGGGTCGTGCTGTAGCTGATAGTCCACTGCTCCGTTGCCGTTACGGTCAGACACAACGAGGTGCCACACTTCACGCGATGGCGCAGACCGGACCACGGTTGGGCCTTTGAACGCTTGGTAGAGCAGCTTGAACGACCGGACGTCTTGCGCCTTAGCAACGGGCGCAGCGTTGCCGCTATCGAGCGGCGTAGTGGGTCCGAAGAAGCGCTTCTGCGTGACGCGCACAAACTGCTCGTCCATCACTGCGACGTTCGACTCAGTGAACACCTTCGCGGCGACCAGTGCATCTCGCGTCTCGCGTGCATCCTTGGCCGTGTCTGCTTCCCAGAAACGCAACTCACGCGGCGTCTCCTGCATGAGTGTGACGGGCATGGCGCTGACGCCGAGCGGAGGCATCGTGCCCTTTGCGACAGCGTGGCGCTTCAGCACGCCTGGCAATGCCGATCGCGTGAACCCCGCTGTCCAGAACGCTCGCGGATTGTCTTGCATGCCTGCCGCTTGCACTGCGCGCTCGTCTGGGATCGAGCCGCCGACAAGCTGACGCATGAACAGCAACCCGTTGAAGCGTGGATCACCCGTGAGGAAGTACTCATGCGAGAACGCTTGTTGCATCCCCCACTCGGCCTTGGGAGTAGCAAGCTCGATGAACACGCCTGCTTCTTCAGCCGTCGCGCCGACCTTGCCTGGGGCTGCGATCATGTTGCCGATGTGCAGCCAAGCAACAGGCTGACGCAGCTTTGGCACTGCGAACACGCGGTCAGGCATGAGAAGCGGCTTGTTGATGCTTGACCCTTCCATGTTGAACTGGCGTCCGATGGCGCGTCCTTGCGCAATGGTGTTGACGTCAGAGATCGTTCCAGCGTGCTGCACTGCCATCGTCCAGCCGATCAGATACTCGTCTGTGACTGCCATGCGCAGATCAAGGTGGACGCTTGCACCGCGAAAGTGAAACTGCACTACCGCGTCTCGCGGACCAGGCTTTGCCGGGTACTCAAGCAGCGGGTCGTCGGACTTTGCTGCGCCACTGGCTGTCCCATGTGCCTGCGAGCTTGCGTCGGCCATCTCGATGACGCCCCGACCGTCGTGCGGCACAAGGACCAAGTCGTACAGCGGAACGTGAGCGGTGAACGGTCCAGTGGCGTCGGTATGGAACTGCGCTCGTTGCGACAGGCGCGGCGGGAGCGCACGACCAAGCCGGAACATGATCGTGTGAAGCGTCTCTGCGTCGAGCGGCCCACGGATCAACAAGTCAATGTCGTTCTTGCTGACGCCTGCATTGCAGATGGACCCGACTGCATAGACGACGGGCATGCGCAAAGCGATCGGCTTGGCGTATGCGTCAAGCAGTTCCTCAAGCGTTGCCGGGTCGTCAGCGTGTGCGTTCACGCCGCTCGGGTTGATGGGAGCGAACGCACCCTTGTTCACGGCAAGCCACTCAACCGTTTCCGCAGTCAGCGTGTCCACTGTGTCGTGTTGCAACGCTCGACGCTCAAGCTCTTGCACGACAAAGGCGTGCGCGTTGACAACGTCTTCCCGCGTGAGGCCGATCGCTTGCGTTGCGTTGCGGCCCGCGAACTCGCGCTGGAAGATGACATGAAGCCATGCGTCCATCGCACGCAACGCATCTTCGCTCATAGCACTCAGCGCATGCAGATCAGGCGCACTGACAAACGCGATGGCTTCGTCTTCTCCGTTCACAGCCTTGCGCAAGTCTCGCTCCAGGTCCACGTCCGCGCCGTATCGGTGCCCTTCAGGTGGATGAGCAAGCGGGAGCACAGGATCGAACTCCGTCAGCAAGACAAGCGGCAGGTAGAAGAACCCTCGCTCCGCTGCAAACTCAACGGTCGAGAAGCGGTCGATGCCGTCGCGAAGGTTGCCCAGCGCGCCGAAGTCGGCAATGGAGATCGGTTCTTCGTACATGACAACCGCGTAGACGTTGGCACCTTCCACACCCATCATGGATGCCGTGCCTACCTCGTTGACCAGTGCCATCGGAACGCCGACTCGCGCCGAGCGCTTGTATCGCGACAAGATTCCAGCGGTCTGCTTGGCTTTGAGCCGGTCTACAAGGAACTTCGGGTCAGGCATCTTGATCGACGGCAGCGAGCCCGTCGGCGGTCCAGCCTTGGCAGCCAGCACGCGACCGGCAAGGGTAATCGCAGCGTCAGCGCGCTGCTCACGTTCACGTTGACCGGTCATGCTGAGTACGCCTGTTCTGCTGGAGGCGGCTCCCATTGCTGACCGTCCAGCGTTGCTTGGAGGGCGTGCGGGAGCACTGCGCAAGCCTTCCGTGTGCTGTACCGCATGTCACCCTTGAGCACGATCAACCAGTCGTAGCAGATGTTCACGCGGCGTCGCGTCTCGGTGTCGGTCGGCTGCTCATTCAGCAGCACAACGCGGCGCATCACCCGTTCGCGCAAGAAGCTGCCGCGCACAGCGGTCCCGATGGCCTCGCGGACCAGCAAGAGGTTCTTTCGCGAGCCGAACAACTCAAAGACGGCTGCCTTCTTTTTTTCCGCGTCCATGCGGCAGAGGGTACACCGGCTGTCAGCTAGCTGCCAGACTGGAGAGCCTTAGTTGCGACTAACGCTCGCGCCGCGACACGCTTCGTTCTTGGCCCACGGAACGGGAGCGTCAACTGCCGATCAAGGATGGCGCGGCAGTTCCGGCACGTTGCCGACTCGGGCATCAGCGCAACGTGGTCCGTCGTGCCGCGCACGGTTACACCACACAAGAACACGGGTGGCTTCCCCGCGATCTGGACGATCAGGTGACGCGGTCTTGAGGCAGTGGGAGTGGTCTGGTTCATCGCTTGAACTGCGGCAACGTGTAGCAACGGCACAACTCGTGAGCAGGCGGCATCGTTGTACCTGCGGCGTCTGCAAGCGGCTTCTCAACGCTGACCACTTTGTCTCTGCCCTCGCCTTGCACCCTGCCCATCAAAGCGCCGAGCGTGCCATCTGGGCCTCGGACATGGATGTCGCCGTCTACCTCAGTGTAGAACGGCGCGACGGCGATCATTGCGTCTGGCGATGCGGCGCGCTCCATCCGAGTTACTTGGTCGCGGGCGATGCTTACGTCTACCACTTGCCCGTCCATGAGCAGGCAGATGTTGCACGTCCTCTCGTCAAGCACAGTGGTCCAGACGTAGTAGGTGATGTCGGCCTGCTCATACCCCGATAGCTGACCGATGCTGCTCGCCCGCGTCATCGCAACGCTTGCGACGGTGCGGTAGTACGCTTCGGTCCTGCCGGTGATCTTCGACTTCAGCGCGTCGTGCAAGTCCTTGCCGACTGTGTGCTGGTCAAGCCCTTGCGCTACGCCACGCGCAATGATGCCCCGAGCATCCTTCTCCCACGCCTGCGCTCTGCGCCCGTACTCGTTCGTGAACCAAAACGGCATGTCTTTGGAGATGTTGCTGACCGCTCTCACGTCTTTCAACGCGAGTGACGGTGCAGCGCTAGCGAGCGCCTTAGAGCGCGTGCTGCCGCGTGCCGTCCGCAGCAAGATCGGTTCAGCAGCTTTGAACGCGGCGCGCATGCTCGCCGCCTTTGGGATGCCTTGAGCGAGTAGATTGACCTGGATCGCCATCTTGACGAACTGGGCTTCAGTCATCTTGTCCCACTTGAGGTCGAGCGCAGCGATGGACTTCGTGAGCATCGCCTTCTCGGCGCGTGTGCCAGCACGCATCAGGATCTTCGCCAACGCCTCTGCGATCTTCGTTCTGTCCGCAGGGTGCAACGGGTTCAGCGCCTTGTGAGACTGCACTCGCAGGACCGATGCAGGCCAGAACCACGCGCCTGAACGTAGCTGCATCGCGCCGCGCAACACCTCAGCGGGCTTGCCGCTGCGCGCAGACATCTCCGCTGCACGTTGCTGCGCCTGCGTTTCCGATGCGCAGCGCTTCAGCGTGCGAGTGGTGCTGTCCCATGCGGCGTGCGCGCTACACGCCACGATCACGGGCGGATCGAGGGCGAGCGTATCTGGCCCGAAGCGCTTGACTACCCGCCACGGAGGGCCGAGCACGCCAGTCGCTTCGGGGTGCGTATCGCTTGCAGTCAACTCCATTGCGCCTACTCAGCAGCCTGTTCCATGTCGTCTGCAATGGCTGAAGCGCTTTCGGCGCGGCTTGCGTTCTGCGCAGCATCACCCGCGTCAGCCAACCGGCGCGCTTCGTTGGC
>Ga0315284_10013594_pt1 | contig 11597 bp, 8 predicted proteins | sample YL17G09_16_MG_FD_203696 | JGI IMG/M metagenome (GOLD analysis project Ga0315284, IMG submission 203696) | Sediment microbial communities from Yellowstone Lake, YNP, Wyoming, USA - YL17G09_16 | ecosystem: Environmental > Aquatic > Freshwater > Lake > Sediment | place: USA: Wyoming | collected... | reverse complement strand
TCTTGTCGTATGGCGTTTTTTATTCGCATTTCTTGGTTTTTTGTTTGTTCGGCTGCGTCGTCTTTTGCCACCTATAGGATCATCCTGTGCCCCGAGAGCCCTAGAGATTTCTCTATTAAAAAAGTGGGCCCGTGCACTAAGATTACGTGGTGTTGAACCACTAATTGGTGATATAGCGTCGCGGTTAGCGCCTTTCTGGAGTAGTTCATTTACAACGGCTAGATTTCCTTTCATAACCGCATAGTGTAATGGTGTATAACCTTCACTGTCAGCAATATTTGGATCTGCACCTTGGCGTAATAGTTTAATTATAGTATCAGTATGGTTACCACGCCTATCGGCTATACAGGCTCTCAGAAGTTCAGTATTACCATGTTCATTCGGTGCATTTATATTCCCAGGTGGAGGCGGCATTTCTACATATAATCAAGAATATTTGTAGAGTATTAGAATAATATAATAGCACTGTCTGTATTACACCGTAACCTAAAAAGTTATTTAGAAGTATAGATAGTAATGAGTAATGCACAAAAAGACAATTTATATATAAAAAGAGTTATTGAAGAAAATAAGCCTTTTTTTATTGGCCGAATTGCAGGATGCGAATTGAAAGTTGCCTATAATGTTTTAAATAATAATTTACTCGATATTGTAGATGATTTAAAGGAACTTGAAAACAATGCTGGAATAAATATCAAAAATAATGAATCACTTAGAATATATGTTCAAAAGTTAGTTGAGTCATATGAGAATTGTACTGTTATTGCGGAATGGGATACAGATGGTAAGGTATTTGAGCATACAGGCATTGGTCAAAAACTTATAACAAGTCGAACACCAAATATTCCTAAAATAAATGCCTTGGCATTAGAGCCATATTATTTTAGGGACTCTTGGATGCCAGCTTTAAAGAGTAAAAAGATTCTAATAGTTCACCCATTTACAAAAACATTTTCTAAACAGGTACAAAATCTAAAAAAAATATTTCCAAATCGGTTGTGGTTTGAAGATTGTGAGTTCCGATTTGTTCAGCCACCTCTTACACTTGCTGGAAATCATCAAAATAAAGACTGGCAGGAACATTTAATACCATTTCTAGAATCATTAAGAGAAGTTAAAGAGTTTGATGTGGCATTGGTGGCGGCAGGTGGATATGGAATGTTGGTTGCTAATTTTATTTTTAAGGAACTTGGAAGATCAGTGATGTATATAGGAGGAGCATTACAATTATTTTTTGGAGTAATTGGAAAGAGATGGTTTGAAAATAAAGATATTTTGAAGTTGGTAAATGATGATTGGTTAAGGCCAAATAAGGAGGATAAACCATCCAATTTTACTAAGGTTGAGAAGGGATGTTATTGGTGATAATAATCAATATGTAAAATTTGACATAAATATATCATATATTAATCTATAGTCCATTCGTATCTGTAACACTAATTCGTGATAATTATTAATCCATAACACTAATCCAAGAAATGCCCGAGTTAAATCTAATTAATCCTTACTGTTATAAGTACTATACCTTCAATACTGACTTAATAGAGGGTGTCCTTGTAGGTATGGCAATAATGTCTATAATAGCTATTACACTTATATCTATTATAATTATTAATAATATAAATGGTGTTTGTAAAAGGGAAGAGGGGGAAGAGGAAGATGGAGAGGAAGAGGTGATTGAAGTGGAACCTATCACGCTGAATGGTCGAAAATACTGGCTTGATAAGAGGTCAAATACTTTGTATACAAACGAAGAGGGAAATGAGCCTGGTAGGGAAGTAGAGGCAGAAGAGGCAGAAGAGGCAGAAGAGGCAGAAGAGGCAGAAGAGGCAGAAGAGGCAGAAGAGGCAGAAGAGGCAGAAGAGGCAGAAGAGGCAGAAGAGGCAGAAGAGGCAGAAGAGGCATTAACAGATATAGAGGCAAAGACATATACAGAAATAATAAAAGTAATAAAAGAAATAAAAGCAATAGAAGCAAAAGCAGAAGCAGAAGCAGAAGCAGTAGCAGAAGCAGAAGCAGAAGCAGTAGCAGAAACAGTAGCAGAAGTAGAAGCAGAAGTGGAGAAATCAACTGAAAATAAAAAGGATGACTAAAGTCAATCAGACGGCTTAAAGTTCATTTGTGATATATAAATGAAGCGATAATAAATGTATAAGGAATATATTGAACTATACAAAACATACACTCAAAAATATGGTCCAAAAACAGCTATTTTTTTGATGGTAGGATCTTTTTATGAGCTATATGATATTCAAAATATAGAAACTGGTGAAACAGAATGTAATGTGAAGGAAATTGTTGATTATCTAGGTATTCAACTTTCAACCAAGAAAGGGGATTTCTCTGAAAAATGTGATGGTCTTTTTGCAGGTTTTCCAGATTATGTTATGCATAAATGGGCTGGACGACTAACATCCGCTGGATGGACCGTTGTTATTGTCGACCAAATCAAAGATGTACGCGGTAAGGTCAAAGAACGTAAAGTTTCTCGTATTCTCTCCCCAAGTACACATATTGAAAATACTACATCAACTGATACACCATATGTAGTAACACTGTACTTTCAACAGAATACAAATAGTGCACCAAGTTTTGGAGCAGGTGCTCTTGATCTTACAACTGGAACAACTAGTACATATTCTGGTCAGACAAGCGGTCGTTCTGATATTTGGACAGCAGATGACCTTGTACAAATGCTAAGTGTATTTCAACCAAAAGAACTTATAATTTATTGGAGAGCAGGGGGTATGAACTCCACTCCAGATGAAGCTTTCTTTCGCAGAATCTTTGGAATCCAACAAACTATTCCTCTCCATATTCGCCCAGTTGAAACAGTTGGCGCATTCTCTAAAGAGTTAGTACGCTCAGAATATCTACAAAAGATTTACTCTATCAAGTCTGTACTTCCAGCGAAAACATATTTGGGGTTGCGTTCTGAAGCTGAAGAAATGGCTCTTCTATTTCTGCTTCAATTTATCGAGGAGCATTATCCTAGTATGCTAAAATCATTTCACCGTAACGAACCCTGGATTCCTCAAGCTCGTCTCATTTGTGGTAACCACGCTCTAACTCAACTTCAAATGACGGGAACTAATCCTAACGAAACTGTAATAGGCCTCTTTGATAAAAGTATTACCGCAATGGGTAAACGTGCTATGCGCGATCGTCTTCTAAGTCCTTATTCAGAAGCAGATGAGATTCGCTCTCGTTTGAAGGAAGTTCAAGATTATATGGCTTGGCCAGAAGATAAATCAAAAACACTTGAAAGACAATTGCGTTTTATGTTTGATCTCCCTCGTCTTCATCGCAAAGTTCTATGCGGCCTTGTAACTCCTCAAGAAATCGCTGGACTATTCCAAACATACTCTGCCATTCAAGTAATTATGAATAAGGTTACAAATGATACTTGTCTAAAGGAACCGTTTACTGAAGAGCAATGGTCAAACTATATGAAAGTATTTCGTGCGAATTTTACTGAGGAAAAGGCTCAGAAGGCGAATGGAGATATGACAGCATTTAATATTGATAAGTTTGAGGAGATTGGAAAAAAAGAAAAAGAAATTCAAGAGGCGCTTGAAGGATTTCAGACTCTTCGTAAGGAGATTGCTATAAATGGTGGTGTTCAGGAAGACGCAATTCGTCTTGAAGAAAGAGAAAAAGAGCCCTATGGTCTTAAAGGATCTACAGTTACACTTGCTCAGCTGAAAAAGAATATTAAGAATCTACCAGATGGTACAAAGATTTCTGAACTAAAATCGGGTGGATGGATTGATTGTACAAAGCTTCAGCAACTGAATACAAAACTTCAAAGACTACGTGAATCACTGGAAAACTTAGTAAGGACACATTTGGTGGATGCGTGCCTTGAGATTTCTGAAGCTGGGCAGCAAATATGGACATTAATGGAATTCTGGATTAGCCATATCGATTGTACTCAGTGTATCGGTCGCGTTTCTAAAGAGAAAGGATTCTGTTGTCCTAAGATTGAATCAATAGATGAAAGTGGCTCAGCAGTTGATATTAAGAATGTTCGTCATCCTCTAGTCGAGGCTACTTCTAGTCGCGTAGCATATGTGAAACATAATGTGAGGCTTGGTCAGGGAAATAAAGGATGGCTAGTGTATGGTATGAACGCATCTGGAAAATCTACATTAATGAAAGCGACTGGTCTATGTGTTTTACTAGCGCAAGCTGGATGTTTTGTACCTGCGAAGGAAATGACACTAAAGCCTTTTAAGGCGATTTATACGCGTATTTTGAATCAAGATAATCTTTTTGCAGGGTTATCTTCATTTGCGGTTGAGATGTCTGAGTTGCGTGATATTCTAAGAAATTCTAATGAACATACGCTCGTTTTAGGTGATGAATTATGTGCGGGAACTGAATCAATCTCAGCACAGGCTCTAGTGGCAAGTGGTATTCAATGGCTCTCGGCTAAAAACGCAAAGTTTATTTTTGCGACACATCTTCACGGGCTACCAAATGTAATTAATACAAGTGAGTTAGGAGTTGAGGTATGGCATTTACACGTAGAATATGATCCAATCACGAAGAGATTGGTGTATGATCGTTCGTTGCGTCCTGGTAATGGTTCAACATTGTATGGATTGGAGGTTGCGCGCGCTATGGATCTTCCATTCGAGTTTATTGAGCAAGCTTTAAAGAATCGTCATCAAATTATGGGTTCTGTAAAGCAAGAGGAGGCAACATCTTCAGCTTGGAATACAGATATTGTAAGAAAGGTGTGTGAGGTATGCCATAAGGCAATAACGAGTGATTTGGAGGTTCATCATATTAAGGAGAGAGCCTCAGCATCAAATGGTATATTAGAGGATGGGTCACATATGAACGATAAACGAAATTTAATTGTAATTTGTGAGGCTTGTCACGATAAAGTTCATAATAGAACAATTGATATTGGGCCTATAAAAATGACATCTGATGGGCCTCAGCGTGAAATTAAAGAGGAATCATCAGTAAGTTCTAAGTCACAAAAGAAAAGTAAGTGGTCAGATGAAGAGCATCAAACAATCGTGGATACTTTGCGTAAGTATTCAACATTGTCTTTAAAATCGTTAAGAGCTCATTTGAGTTCAAAGCACGAGATAGAGATTAGTGAGGCAGTTTTGGGGAAGATGAGAAAAGAACTATAAACTTTTAACAAAAGTCTCCAAAATTTAGGACTTTTTCTTAAAAAATTTTTTTGCGGACTTTTAGAAAAAGATTTTGGGCGCTTTTTCTTAAAAAAGGTTTTTGCGGACTTTTTCTTAAAAAGTCCTTAGCGGCGGAAGCCTGCACCTTGTACTGTCCCGCCGCCAGGTTCGCGATTAATGCCACCTATGCTGCCGCCAGAGAGGGTCATTAGATCACGGGTAAATTCGGTATTGCCATCATCATCTTTCTGGAGGAGCTTCATAAGGTGTTTGCGGTAAACAAGATTTTCTTCTGTTAATAGTTCAACCTGTTTCCGGAGGGAATCAACTTCACGACGAACGGCTACGATTTCTTGGCGGACGGGATTGCCCGTTTGGTAGTTTAGGCCAGCACCATATAGAACAGATGTCATTTCTGGTGTCTAATGAACTTTTATTTAAATGTTTATAACGCACTTAAGTAATAATTGTGTTATACACATATTGAGAGAAAGTCAGTTTGTAAAATTTGATTGACGGAAACCTTTCCGTAGATTTCGTAGAGATGATTATTCCAATTCGCTGTATGAACTGTGGCAACGTGCTTGCCGATAAGTGGCTATTTTACCAAGAAAAAGTTAAGGAACTTCGTGGTACCAATAAGGTAACGCCAATTTATATGGATGGAAAGTCAGTTCCGGATACGGCGGAGCTAAAAGTGCTTAATGCTTTGGGTCTAAAGAGATATTGTTGCCGAAAGCATATGCTTACACACGTAGATTTGATTGATAAGATTTAAATTATTAGAATACGAAGTATAAAGCAAAAAAAGCAAAAAGGTAAAATCAAAAAACAGTATAGAGGAAATGGAATTCTTTATACCAGGATTACTATTATTTTTACTATCAGTTATTGTATCATTTATACTGGCTCCCCGCTTTACACCATTAGTAGTGGCAGTATTATCAATTGTACTTTTGTCATATGGTGTATATGATCATTACAAAATGTTTGCGGCGGAGTATCGTTTAAGTACTTGGCAACAATCTTTGAAGATTTACGCCCCGGCCATAATGATTGGTGCCATAATTCTATTTATCATTTACGCAATCCTAGCATTTTTCACAAACGGTTCAGTTCCTATTCCACCAATTCCAAATATAACCGCTCCAAATGAGAATAGTGCTACAAATAATGTAGTTCAATCACTAAATAAGGTTGCAAACGGTCTAACAAATAATAAAAATGATATAGTTTCAACTGTGAATAATACGATTAACAAGGTGAATAATAATGGAAATAAGAATAAGCGAAATAACAATCTTTCAAGAAGTTTCTTAGAAACAATTTAATAGGATTTAATAGGAATGGTACGAAAAACCAGAAGACATAGTTCAAGTAAGAAAGTTAAGGGTATTTACTCTATACCAGAATTACGGCGTTCTTTTGAGCATATTGAAGAATATGTTGATAAAAAGATTGCTCTAAAAGAATCGAAAGAGCAACTTATTAAGGATTTAAGAAAGGAATGGTCAAAAGTATTTCTTAAAGAACTCGATAAGAAGTCTGCTGATGCGTTTGTATGTGATAGAATGAGTAAAAAGCATTCTTCCCGCCATCGAACCGCAAGAAGACGCGGTGGAGCTGGATCACAACTTGCTAATACTGCTACTCCAATCGCTGGTGCCCCTCTTGACTATACGACCCGTGCGGGTATTTACTTAGCTCCAGGACAAATACCAGATAAAGCAGGTCATCTTCCACTTTCAGATGGTAGTAAGTCAAGCTTTGGAAGTTTTATAAAGTATGTAGATAGTGGATTTAATGTGGCGGTTCCTGAGCCAGGACAAAAGTTCGATCCAGTTCCAGGTCAGCCACCTTGGCCAGTTCCACCAGTAGGTATGGGGTCAAATGCTGTTCATTTTGCTAATAAGGGTGGTTCAAGAAACCGAAGTCGCAAGGTGAGACGTGGTGGGGGCATATTGGATGATATTAGATCTTTACTTCCTCAAATTCCTTCACGCCCAATTCCTTCTTCATCGCCTCCAGGAGTTCTTCAAGATGCGCAGGACTATTGGTATGGTAAATCAGTTGGACCATCTCCAGATCAAGTACAACGAGGTCTTAACTACCAAATTGGCTCAGTTTATCCTAAACCAGTAACTTTCTAAATAAATTTAATTAATAATACCTCAAAATAATAATTAATTTAATGAAAACTAGATTAATTATTATAGAGTGTGAAAAAAGTAATATAAGAGTCTTTTATTTGATTAGTTCAGATAGAAATGGCGCTAACTGGAAATGAAGCAAGAGAGCTGTCAAGAACTCTGATTGACAGATACTTCCGCACGGTGTCTTATCCATATACGCGGCATCATTTAGACTCCTACGACCAATTTTTACAACAGGATCTAACAAGTATTATTAAATCTCAAAATCCAATTCTCATTCTAAAGGACCTTATAAATGAGAAGACAGGTACTTATAGGTATAGAGTTGAAATTTATGTTGGAGGTTTGGATGGAACTGCAATTGAAATAGGTACTCCGACAGTCAGTCTTCAAAATACAGATGAAGTTCGTGTACTATTTCCCAATGAAGCACGTTTAAGAAATCTAACATATGCTTCAAATGTATATGCTGATATTATTGTTAAAATTACTTATATCAATGCTGCTGGGGCAGTAGTTGATCTATCACCATCTGAAGAGACTTTTCAGAAATGGCCTCTATTTAAGATTCCAATTATGCTTCAAAGTCGCTACTGTATACTTAACAATAAACCAAAGGAATTTTTAAGAGAAGCTGGTGAGTGTCCTTATGATAATGGTGGTTACTTTATTGTTGATGGTGCTGAGAAAGTACTTATTACACGTCAGGAACAGGCATTTAACACCTTATATGTAACACCACAAAATGATCCAAAAGTATCAGTATATGCATCTATTTCCTGTTTATCAGCTGAGACTCGCCAAGTTAAAAGAATTGCCTTTGCGTTAATGAGACACGTTGAGAAAGAGAAATTTACAGCTCACGCAACAATTCAAGTCTCGTTGCCATTTGTAAGAAAAACGATTCCATTATTTGTTCTTTTCCGTGCGCTTGGTTTCCAGTCTGACGAAGAAATTCTTAAAATGATTTTCCCAGATTTTGAAAGTCCTGAAGCTAAACTACTCTTACCTAAATTACAGCCATCTATCATTGAAGGATTCCCTTTTCTTAACACATACACTGCGATTCAGTATATTAAGACATTAACAAAGGGTTTCTCTATTGCTCACGTCTTAGATATTATTAAGAATCAGCTATTTATTCATATGCCAAATGATCCCTCATCTCAGGCTCTATATTTAGGCGACTGTGTCAGAAAAATCCTACGTGTCGCAGAAGGCTATGATAATAAAACCGATCGCGATGATACTAGAAATCAGCGTTGTTTAACAAGTGGTTTCTTAGTACAAGAACTTTTTAATAATTCTTATAAGGTATGGACAAAGGCATCTGCATTGGCAATTGATAAAGAATATAACTACAATAAGGCGGTACTCTATAAGGATGAGAATTTTAAGAATATTTTCCAGGTGGGGAATGAATCAAAGATTTTCCTATCAGGTATGTTGAGTGAAAGTATAATGAAGGGTTTCAAGGGTAAGTGGGGCACTGGTCTTGGTGAGGAGAAATCAGGTGTATTACAGGCAATGTCCCGTTTATCATATGTGGATTTCTTATCGCATTGTCGCCGTGTTATTTTGGATTTTGATACGGGTATGAAGTTGACTGGGCCTCGTAAATTACATCCGTCGCAATATGGATATTTCTGTACATCTGAAACTCCAACTGGTGCGTCGATTGGTATTACTAAAAACTTGACTATTATGGCTGCGATTTCTACTGCATCACAGACTATTAAGTTTTTTGAATGGTTACAATCTACAGGGCGTGTATATAAGCCAGAGGATGTTACAGAGCAGCAGCGTATTATTTTTGTACCTGTATATGTAAATGGTGGTATGTTTGGATACACCGCCAAACCTTATCTCCTCACTGGAGTACTTAAAGCTTTTAAGCGCAGCGGTTGCTTACCATATTCAGTAAGTATTTCATTTTCTATTCGTGATAGGACTGTATATATTTATATGGATGCTGGTCGCCCTCTAAGACCACTAGTATGGCTGGATAAAGCAACTGTTCCAGTTGAAAAACTTAGAACATATCCTACTTGGCGCGATCTTGTAATGGGTAATCTTGAAGTTCGTAGATATTCTAATCTTGAATCTACTGAATTTGTGGATCCTCTTCAAGGAAAGTCCAATAAACTAGAAGATTATCCTGATACACTTGCTCCACATACTGGCGCGGTTGAATATATTGATCCTTATGAACAAAATGAATCATATATTGCCAATAGTCCAGCATATATTAAGCCTGAATCAACCCATATGGAAGTTCACCCCTCAACAATTATGAGTATGATGACGTCTCTCATTCCATTTGCACCACATAACCAATCTCCTCGTAACCAGCTATCCTGTTCACAATCAAAACAGGGTATCTCAATCTATGCCACTAACTGGAGAAACCGCTTTGATAACACTGCCCACGTACTATGCTACCCTGAAATGCCTTTAACGCGTACTATATATAATAATTACTTAGGTGAAGGTAAAATGGGTTATGGTATGAATATCGTATTAGCGATTGCGTGCTGGTCTGGTTATAATCAGGAAGATGGTATTGTAATGAACTATGATGCAGTTCAGCGTGGTATGTTTCGCTCAATGGCATTTCGCTCATACGAAGCATTTGAAGAAGATGATGAGAAGGCAAATATTAAAGTCCGTTTTGGTAACCCAGCACTTATTGGAAACTGGAAGGACTTGAAACCTGGCCTAGATTACTCTAAATTAGATGATCGTGGTATAATTAAGGAGGGTGAATATGTTGATGAGAACACTGTAATTGTTGGTGCATATATGTTAAGTACATTGGCTGGAACAATTAATGATGCTTCAAAGACGCCTCAAGTATGGACTCGTGGCCGCGTAGAAAAGGTAGTAGTGATGGTAAATAATTTGGGCCTAAGACTCGTAAAAATCCGTGTAGTACAGGACAGAATACCTGAGTTGGGCGATAAATTTTCCAACAGGCACGGTCAGAAGGGTACAATTGGTGCGCTTCTAAGAGGTCACGATATGCCTCACACAGAATCTGGAATTGTACCTGATATGATTATGAATCCTCACGCGATTCCATCACGTATGACTATCGCACAAAACTTAGAACAACTTTTAGGTAAGACTGCTGCGCTCAGTGGTGGGATTGGTGACGGTACTTCATTTATGAATGATGGATCTCCACAAGAAGATATTGGTGGTATTTTAGAGGAGCTAGGTTATGAAAAGTATGGTAATGAGATTCTATATAATGGTGCGACAGGAGAACAGATTCAGGCTGCTATTTTTATTGGACCAGTGTATGGAATGCGTTTGAAGCATATGGTGGAAGATAAGTGGCAGGCTCGAGGTAAGGGTCGTAAGGAGATGAGAACACATCAGCCGACAGGTGGCCGTGGAGCACAGGGTGGTCTTAAGATTGGTGAGATGGACCGCGACTCAATTATTGCACACGGTGGTATGGCATTTGTAAAGGAGTCATTTATGGAGCGTTCAGATGGTGCGAAGATTCCTATCTGTGTTGCGTGTGGTACAATTCCAATTTATAATCCTCGTCTTGGTATCGCAATTTGCGCCCTATGTGATGGACCAGTCAAATATATTGGAGATACAGTCAACAATCTTGAAATTCTACCACCACTTGGTCGCCCTAAATCCAAGATAGTTGAAGTAGAAATACCATACTCTACAAAGCTCTTAACACAAGAACAAGAAGCTTATTTGAATTTAACAATGCGTTATATTACAACAAGTGGAGTAGAACGTTTGAAGCCTTTAGAATTCTCTGGTACGTCAAGTGAAGTTGTAAAGGAGCTCCCACGCCTTATTTTACCAGAGACGGTGGCACCAGCATATATTGAGGAGGTGCCAAAGGCGGTGCTTACTGTTGAGCAACTGCGTTCAATGGGTGCGCAAGTTGCATCAATGACTGAGGCTGAAAGGGCTGTATTAGATACTGTATTAGATGAATCTACTGAAGGAGAAGGATTTGGGCAACAGGCGCAGATGAATGCGATGGCGCAATTACAGAATGGATCGGTTGAAGGACAATTGCCAGTACTACCAGGTGTGGAAGCTCCTCTCATTGCTCAAACAATGGGTGGAATGCTTCCGCCTGCGCTGCCAAATATAATTCAGCAACCAGCATCTGGTGAGGGATTAGTGACAGGAGCAGGTGTTCCTGGTGGTCCTCCAGTAATTACTGTAAGAACAGATATGGAAGCAATGATGTCAGATGGTATAATACCGTCATTTGGTCAAGGTCGTCAGCTGAGAAGAAATCCATTTA
>Ga0315284_10013591_pt1 | contig 11597 bp, 10 predicted proteins | sample YL17G09_16_MG_FD_203696 | JGI IMG/M metagenome (GOLD analysis project Ga0315284, IMG submission 203696) | Sediment microbial communities from Yellowstone Lake, YNP, Wyoming, USA - YL17G09_16 | ecosystem: Environmental > Aquatic > Freshwater > Lake > Sediment | place: USA: Wyoming | collected... | reverse complement strand
TACAACAACTACAACTATTACATCAGTTGCAACAACAACAACAACAACAACAACAACCACCAAGGCAACCATCTCGTAGTGCATCTATCAAATCTCATCAATCTCATCAATCTCATCAATCTCATCAATCCTTTAATCCAGTTAACTTTACAAATGCAATAGCAGCACCGTCTCTCGTAGCTAGTGCTGAATTTGTCTTTAATAATAATAATAATCCCATTCAACCTCCAACTCCTACTCCTGGTACCAATAGTCAACATCCATCTAAGCCTCCTAGTTTGGCCGGTTCTACCCAAAATTCTGTTATGGGGGCTTATACGCCACGCAATATAAACGAAGTTGATATGAATGTATCTAACCAAGTTATAGAAATACACGAAATAGAGTCTTCAAATCCACCAAACCTTAACCAAAACCCAAATACAAATCCCAATACCAATCCCGATGATGATAGCGGCGTCTTCATGTAATACGTCCAATACGCCCAACCCATATTGGTTTAATATAATATATATAAAATTGAAATAAAGATAAACTACTTATATAATAATAAGAACCCTATATAAAAACTCTACTCTTTATAAAAGAAAAGAAATGGAAAGACGTTTAAACAAAAAAATAGAAGATTATTTGATTTCATTCAAAAATGATATTGCGAAAAAACTACAACAAATGGTAAATGGACTAGAAGTACATGATGCATCGACAAGAGATGAGCTGATGAAATCAATCGATAATACAAAGTTACAGTGTAACTCTATGGCCGGTTTTGTATATAATTATGAAAAGTTGCGGCTTGGGAAAGACGATTTTATGAAACGAAAGCGTGTCAAGAGTGTTGTGCCAATGTATGAAAGATGCTCCGCAAAAAGGGCAAACGGCGAGCAATGTACTCGACGCAAGAAAGATGATGAGGCATATTGTGGAACACACATCAAGGGAACGCCTCATAGTATTATCGATGAAGTTGCGTGTGAAACTCCGACGACGAAGAATGTGAAAGTTGACATATGGGCGCAAGATATTAAAGGTATTATATACTATATTGACAAAGCCGGCAACGTATATGACACAGAAGATATTATGAAAATTGATAAATATCCGAAACGCATTATTGCAAAATATCACCAAGATGAAGCAGGAAAATATAGCATCCCTTCAATGTTTGGTCCTTCATCTGTGTCGACGGCGTAGACTGTAATAGATTGAAATATAATACATTTTATATATACTTAAATATAAAACAAGGTATATATAAAATACTTGATTTTTTTCATATCAGTCAAATGTCCCATTCTTATAACCCACATAATGCAGATATTCATGTAAAGATTGACGGTATATGGCGTCCAGCCGATGAACAACAAAAAGCAGCATATATTGCTTATAAGTCTAGGCACCACAACTACAGAGAGACACCATATACACATGGAAATGATATAACTATATTTCGCGCGGATATTAATAATCCGGAAAAAAATGATGACCCATATATGCCTACCTATTTTAAATTAGAAGGTTCAAGGCGTAATACTGTTGCAAAATATCCTATTATCGATATGAATGATATATATACCTTTTTAACAGAAGGAGTATCTGGTAACGGTGGTCGAAATGGGGCAGGATGGGTGATGTCGCGTAACTATCAGACATGGGCATATGTCGACTTTGTATATGATACAACTGCAACACGTAAATGTTACATGTCTAGATACTCTACATACCTTGCTTTTCCGCCAGGATTCGATAGTAAAAATGTTGTTACGATTGATATAGAAGGGTTGCCTCCGAATATTATATTCTCAATGTCACACAATGATAATAATAGTGTATATTATGAAAAGAATGAAGGTGGACCTATACGTGTCAGAATATGCGACTGTGAATATGCACGTATAGGATACCTAGGTTTTTATACAAGAATAACCATGGACCCTGGTATTATTATTACTCATCCCGATGGGTCAGAAAACGTGGAACCAAATATCATGTAAACACGTCTTCTCTAAACCATAAATTTGCAACATACTTAACACCACTCTTAACAGGTAAACCTGCATGAATCGCTTTAGGATGACACTTATTACTATTTGTAGCAAGTGGATTAAAAACTACGGCACTATATTTGGGTGGTTTAAATTTTTTATTTAATACGGGAAAGTTGGTAGCACCTTCCGTAAATTCGTCGTTTAGATATATAAGAACCGTTTTTATACGTTGCCCTCCTCTTTTGATAAATTCGGTACATAAATGATGTCCATCACAACAAGAGTCATGGTGTTCGTTATAATATCCACTTGGTTCATACTTAACTACCTGCAATGCTTCTGCATTTTCAATTGGTAATTTAACAATACCTGAGATTTTTACCATAATTTTCATAATAATAGGGTCGTCTTTATATAACCATGTTGATTTACTTTTACGAATTGTTGTATCAAGAGTATCTCCAAGTATACGACTATCATTAAAATACATAGACGACTTATTGATAATATGATTTGCTTCTTGTTCAGTGATAATATTATCTACTATATAAGGGTCTTCATATGCATCAGTCATTAGAGCATAATTACCCTTTTTAAAAAAATTAGAATGATAAAAAAATTGTTTAAATATTATAACTAAGGCTATTACCGCAAGTATAATAATATATACTTTATATTCAGTTTTTAACATCTATATTTATAATATAATAATAAAAAGTTATATGTTTTAATACTAATAATTTAATACTAATAATTTAATACTAATAATTTAATACTAATAATTTAATACTAATAATTAAAAACTGTAAAAAATCTTATATTCATAACTATACTGTTTCTTATACTATATAATAATTTCTACAATTATTATATAATGAAAATTACAAAGTTGGTAATAGTACACTTGTTTCATATACTATTTGTAGGAGGACTATTTTTATATTTAGGAATTACTAAAAACGCATGCCCCACTTGGTTATACACAGCACTTATATTTTTAGGTATAGGAATAATTATTGCACATGGGTTAAAACTACTTTCAAATCCATATTCACTTATTTCATGGTTTCACGTATTACTAGTAGCACCACTAGTTATATATATTGGTTATAATAATAGACAGACCGATTTACTTTTTTACAAGTTAATATTCTTAGAAGGTATTTTGGCTATTGGTTACCATTCGTATGATTTATATAATAATATGTAACATGTAAGATACAAATCACTTCTTTTTTGAAAGTATTCCCCAGCATCTTGTAAAACACGACTTTGCAACTTCTTCTGCAATTTTTTCGACTTTATTTATGTCAAACTTACCCTTAGATGCATCTATTAAAAAGTCGATAGAGTCTGAAACAATATTTCCGGTTATTAAATTAAGCGCTTCTAGTTTATGTTCCGTTAACATATCCTTATTAGTCATTACAACTTCTTTAAGCAAGTTAACTACAAACGCCTTTTTTTTACTACCTGACTCATTTGTTTGTTCTACAATTATCATAGCGATTCGAAGAAGACGCATTACTGTTTCAGGAGTAACTGCTAGATTATTTTCCTTGATTTGTTTCAAAAACTCTTCTTGACAGTAAGCGAAGTCTTTTACCACTACTGTAATCATCTCTCTAGTATCACTTGTTTCAGCTTGGATATGGGTAGTATTAGATTTGTTTGACTGGGTGGTGGGTGCAGAAGGCGAGGAGGTGGGTGCGGTGGGCGAGGTGGGTACTGTAGATGAACTCGTTCTATTTGTATCAACAATCGGATGTATATGCGACTCATCTAAAACAGGGAGTATCAACTTATCTGTAACTTGAGTAGATGATTCATTGTCAGCTTCCTTCGAAACAAATACGGGCGAAGATACGGGTGATTTTTCTACATAAACAGGTGAGTCACACTGTTCATTGGTATTTACTATCTCAGTATTTTCCATTGTATAACTATGTACTATAATATATACTTATAAAAAATATTTTATATTGATTTAACTATTAATATATAATATATAGATAGTTAGAGATTCTTAGGTATATAAAATAAACAATAAAAAATATATATTTTTTACTGTTTTACTGTTTTATACTAGACATTCACAATATTATTTTCATATTATTCAGTTAATATGGTGCAGTAGATGTCCTGCTGTGTGCCGAACTGTGTGGTGTTGGCGCCGAAAGCATCCTTCCAATACGAGCACAACCTGGAGAAGCGTGACTTGAAAATGTGTCATCACCCATACCTCCTCCACAGGAATAATAGTCTCCTTCGTCCTCGGCACCGCTACACATTCCGCTTGGATGACGCATTCCGATAATTGCTTCGCGAGATAAATGGCGCAACCTTGACCCAACTCCGCGCGATGATGGGGTGAAATCAGATACGATTTTGTCGTTTTCCTTGTTCTCCTCGTTCTCCTCGTTCTCTTCAGCTTCCGCAGATTTTGCATCGCCTTGTGCATCAGTGCTAACGGTTCGTGTCGGCGTTTTTGGAGACCCATGGGTGCAGGCACTAGCGACATCATCCGGACTGTAACATAGTTGTGTATCGTTATCGACACACCCTCCACCAGAATGCGCACGTCTGGGAGCAGCCGGAGGAGAATAGTAGTCGCATGCATAATCATCATCATATCGGTTTCCATATCTAGGTGTTGCGCTCGGCATAGAACTCAAGATTTCGGTCTGGAGCGGTGTGATGTCATTCACGGTAACAGACCTCTGCTCAATCTGCGATGCCTGGCGCGCAGCAACATATCTTTCGCCGATTGATGCAGCCATTAGACCGCTAATACATACGAACAAATCGTCGGCAAGCTGAATCATGAACGGGTCTTCGCTGAGATTTTTTTCCGTTACGTAGGCAAGAAACTTCTCCTGAAATGCCGTAACAACTCCGATAAGTCGGTCTTTTTCTTCGATTGACACATTGTAAGGTATGCGTCGCATGTTTTGAAGGAATACGAGAGCTTCATTCACAGTCGTAATCGTATCAAGACGCCACAACTCTTTTTCCACGGTTTCGTCAAATGATGGTACTTGCACCACTGCATCTTGTGAGTAAGTAAACAGTGCCTCTGTTCTTCGGGTTGTATTTGATGGACAATCGGTCGAGAAGTATGTCATGTCGCACACAACGGCCGTGACACTCCATGGAACGCGAACATAGAACGTACGCGATGAATCGTAGATAAGGTCGTCAATCCGTATTTCATTCTTCCAGCTCATTGAGGTGAAATCGTATAACTCCACATTTGTTGAAAGTTTGACATTGGAGTATGCCGCATTGACCGCAGACCAGAGGATTTCGCCGAAAATACAACCCGTTTTCTCGACATCGTCAATGAACCATTGCTTCGATTTCGGGAACTGTGCGCACAAATTTTGAAGCATCGTCGAGTCATGGTCTGGACCATAACCAATCATGATTTGTGTCGCCGGCTTTTGAGGAACTGTAAGAGTAGGTGTTAGTAATGTTGCGAGCTGTTGTGCGCGGTTTTCGCCTTCATTGTTCGCTCCATCCGTTAGGAAAATATGCATCCTGTGAATTAGCTCCTCTTGAATAGTCTCATCGGGCTTGATATACTCACTCTCTGCCGACATGAGACGAGCAATCTCTTGAAAACATTTCTGGAAATTTGTTCCTCCGCGGGGTCTGATACCCTTCACAGTCTCAATGAGCTGGTCTTTGTTTTCTCTTGTGACACGAGATGGGGAAAGCATGCATGTTGCGAATGAATCAAAGCTCACGATTGAGATGTAGAATTCGGCGTGCGGATTTTCTTCCTCTTGGGATGCAATGTATTCAATCATATTTGTAAGAGTCATGTGTACAAAGTCCATCTTCGTTTGCGCCGCCTGTCCACGCCTGGTTGCTGTTTCTTGCATTGACCCGGATGCATCAACCGAAACATACATGACGAGTCGCATCCTTTTTCTTGAACCGACTTCACCTGAAAGAGCGGGAGCCGGGATAACAATCTGGAAAATACCACGGTTAAATTCGCCTCCAACACTCGGTTCAGATTCGCCAGAGGAGGAAGGATGCACACGCATATTTGATACGAGATTGAATGAAGCTTGCATTGTTTGATGTCGGGTTGGTAACTGTAATTCGCTTGATACGCTTTTGTCTATATTCAAATAACGTGTATTTTTTTGCTTCAATTTTCTATTTCAATCATTTATAAATGTTTATTATGCACTAACTAAATAACTAGCTAGCTAACTAGCTAACTATCGAAGTTTTTAACTTGTATGTTTTTTAACTTATGTAATAAAAATAGAGACAAATTTTGCGGTATTACCTTTATTCCTAAAAATTGCGAATTATCTCTATTCATTAATCCTACTAATTCGATTATATTATATACTTCTATAGGCGGATTTCGGTTTTGTTGTGCTATTGTTACCTGAAAATTGTTAACAGAAATAATTATAGCAACATGACCGTATATGAGGTCATCATCGTCTTGTATCTTTTTCCAGAATAGAAGGTTACCAGGTTTTAAATATGATATTATTATTTTATTAGAGTTTTCATAACCGAAACCATAGGGATATTGATACGTTTTTAATGAAACAGTTGTCGACTTGTCCGTAATATTGTATAGTGTATTTATCGAAAAAAACATATCTTCGGCATCAACTATTGATGGGAATGTATAGTTACATTGTGTTGAAAAAATACGACGTATTAATTCTATGCATTCGAATGGAATACCGTATGGAGATTTATACTTATCAACGTCAGTGTTTTGTGTTTTGGTTAATAATAATATTGGGCTGTTTACGTATGAAGATACTAAATACGGGTTTGTGTTTACTATATTTGACATGGAGGTGTTGCTGTTGTTGTTACGATTATTGTAGCAACTGTTATAATTTACATATGTAGTGTTATTATTTGGAGTAAATGAATATGAAAGATTTAAATTATTTGACATGTATTACTATATAATAATATATGTGAACAAAATATATAACTAATTTTTACCATATTTTTAGTTATATATTTTACAGTTTATTAAATAGTAGTTATGCTGGATTTATCCCACCCATGCACCTTTTGTTGGGTCATATGGATTAAATGTTGGAGAAGTAGCCAGATTTACTACTTTTTTATGTAATGCGGCAATGTCAGGTTTTTTCTTTTTACCATCTGCCGGACCGCCTAGACCAATAACATATGTTGCTTTTGGTGAAAACGGTGCAGGTTTAAATGCTGCGCCTTGTTTTGCATCTTGTTTTGCTTGTTTTTCTAACGCCTCGGCCATTTTTCCAAATGATACACCTGTGCCGACTTTTCTACTTTGAGAAGAACCACTTGGTTTTGCACTAGCCCTTTTTCGACTTCTAGATGATGAGCGTTTTTTAGAAGGTGAACCAACTTGGCCTATATCTACAACTTCAAGATCTAAATTTACTTCAGGTTCAGACTTTGAACTCTTTTTTTTCAAACCCAAAGGTGACCCCTTTTTAGAAGGTGAACCATAATTGTCTAAATTTACAACTTCAAGATCTAAATAATTTTCAGGTTCAGAATTTGAACTCTTTTTTCTAAAACCCAAAGGTGACCCTTTTTTAGGGGGTGAATCCAGTTTATGTAAAACTTCGGGTTTAATATTTTCGAGAGGGACTAAATTAGCCATCACTTCGTTTAACATTCTACGGCTTTTCATATAGCGTCTTGCTTCTGTTATTCTACCTTCTCGTAAAAGTCTTTCATATCTTTCGAGCCTTCTTGTTTTGTTTCCTTTTTTTTCTGGCTGTTTTGCTAAATCCAAACCTTCTAATAAATCTGTTTTTTTTCTTAATGTTTGTCTACCCATTGCTGCTGCTCCAAATGCTTTTAAATGTTCTTTCCTGAATTCGGCTATATCATCCTGCATTTCTGATAATAGCATTACTTGTGCTTTCCTCCCTGCAGCTACTGCTTTTGGAGATGCTACAACAACTATTGGTGCTGCTGCTGGTGCTGCTGCTGCTTTTGGGGATTCCTCCCAATCCAAATTATCAACTACTACTTTACTAATATTTCCTCGTCCAATATTTCTGCTCCATGAATCAGGACTTTTACCTTTTGGTGAAATAGCGGGTACTATAAATACAGATCCTTTTGCTTTTGCTGCTGTCGCTGCTGGTCCAAATGTAACACCCGATAATCCTTTTATTGACCCTTTTGGAGATTCTACGACAACTATTGGTGCCGGTGCTGCTCCTTTTGCACCTTTTGAAGATATTCCTTTTGCTGCTTTAACAACCACTATTGGCGCTGATGCTGCTGCTACCCTTGCTGATAATTTTTCTACCATTGCTTTTACGTCTCTAAAGTTCGATCTTGCCGCCAATGCTTCTTTTCTTTTTTCAGCAGCCGATGCTAATTTATTTGTTCTTGCCGATCTTGCCGCCAATGCTTCTCTTACTGCTATTGCTTTTCTTACTGCTAACATTTCTGTTGCATCTGCTAACAGTTTTCTTAATGCTGGTAGCGATGTTGCTGCTGCCGAAGACGGTACGACAATTATAGGTGCTGATGCTGCTGCTTTTGGAGATGCTCCTTTTGCTGATACTGCTTTTGGAGATGCTGCAACAACTACTGGTGCTGCTGATACTACCGCACCCTTATATTTAAATCCAGGTGGTCCTGGAAAAACTATAGGAAACGCAGTAGGTCCTCCTTTTGCTCCAGGAGATTTAATTTTAAATTTAATAGCTGCTTTATGTTTCTTACTACCACTAGAAGATGACCATGAATTTTTTGGCGACGGCACTGCTGCCGCTTTTGGAGATGCTCCTTTTGCTGCCGCTCCTTTTACTGATGCTGCTTTTGGAGATGCTGATTTTGAAGATGCTGCTTTTGGAGATGCTGATTTTGAAGATGCTGCTTTTGGAGATGCTGATTTTGAAGATGCTCCTTTTACTGATGCTGCTTTTGGAGATGCTCCTTTTACTGATGCTCCTTTTGAAGATGCTGATTTTGAAGACGATGACGATGAAGAATATAAAGCTTTACCCATAGCTACCGCTCTTGGAGATTCTAGTGCTCCTTTTGCTGATACTGCCTTTGGAGATGCTACTTTTGGAGATGCTGCTGCCGCCGCGAGAGGAGAATCAAAATTAATCATTGGTGATGCTGATGCTGCAGAATCTGCTGAACCTGTAGATGACCAATGTGCGGACCATGATTTTGGAGATGCTCCTTTTGCTGCTGCTTTTGGAGATGCTGCTGCCGCCGCGAGAGGAGAATCAAAATTAATCATTGGTGATGCTGATGCTGCAGAATCTGCTGAACCCGTAGATGACCAATGTGCGGACCATGATTTTGGAGATGTTCCTTTTGGAGACACTCCCTTTGAAGACGCTGACGATGCTATAGAATCATCTGAACCCACGGATGACGCAGGAGATGATGCTGCTAAAACTACGGGTGCTAACTTTGCTGCAGCTGCTGCCGGTCCAAATTTAACACCTGACAACCCAGGTCCTCCTTTTGCGCCAAGAGACTTAATTTTAACCATAATTTTAGGTTTCGGTTTCGGTTTCTTACTACTACTACTAGATGACCATGAACTGTTTGATGATTTTGGAGATGTTCTTTTTGATGATGATGATGATATAGTTCTCGATGATGTACCACTTTTAGAAGAATTTTTTGAACCGGATGCCGTTGCTGCTGTTGATGCCGTTGCCGCCGTTGATGTGTTTGACGCTGTTGATGCTGTTCCCGATGATAAATTACTGTCCGAAGATTTTCCTGAACTAGATGATGCATATGACCCTTTCGCTATTAAACCTCGTTTTACACCACTATGAACTGAAGACTTTCCAACTTTTCTTGTTACTTGTTTTTTTCTTGAAAATAAATTACCGACCCATGCTTTGAAACCTTTTTTGGGAGACGCTGGTGCTACGGCTTTTATACTACCCGAAGAAGAATGTCGTGATGATGCTGCCGAATTACTACGTCTTAATAATCCCGGTCCTCTTATACCAGCAGCCTTAGCTGGGTTCCTTGTAAGTGCACCTTTAACTTTTGCTTTAAATCCGCTGAATCTTCCTGTGCGAACGGGTGCATGTGATACTACTCCGTGTGCATGCGCCAAAGCTGCTATTCCTGTTCTTGCAGATGGTCGTGGTCGTGGGGATGGTGAACCAGAGCGAGAAGAAGCAGATGACGAACGCGACGGTAGTGTATGTCTTGATGCAGATGACGCACTTGACGATGATGAACTACTACGACGTCGTGCTAATCCTGGTCCTCTTATACCAACAGCCTTAACACCTTTACTAAACATTCCTGGACGAGCTGGTGCTACAGATGCACGAGACGATGGTTCGGTGGCTTTTCTTAATGCTTCTAAATGTTTTGCTTCTGCTCTTCTTTCTGTCCATTTATTAAATTCTACTTTACCTTCTCTATATTTTTCTCCAATTTTTCTCGTGGTTGCTCTATAAACCTCTGGTCCTTTTTTTCCAACATATGTTGCGGCTTGCCCAGTTTTACGAAATAAAGCTGCTGTTCCTTTTAGTGCTAATTTTTTAGTTCCTTCTTTTACAAATTTTGCGCCTTTTGCGAGAGCATAATATGCAGGTGCTCCTGTTCTAAGTCGTTCACTATCTCTTGCTTTCCTTTCTGCGCTCGATAATGGACTTTCGCTGCTTTTATGTCCTAATTTTCTAGCAACTTCACGAGCGTCTACCCCACGAGCGCCTACTTTAGGACTTCCAGATTTTGATGGTGGTGATGATGGTGACGATGATGATGATGACGACGTTTTCGTAAATGTTGATGTAGATGTTCTAGGTGATGAAGACGCTGACTTACGTTTTATTAGTCTTTCTCCACTATCGCTACTTAATGTAGCAAAACCTCTTCTCCTATATTTTCTTGTTTTCCTATCTTTATGACGTCTAGGAGATGAACGTGAAGAAGCAGAAGATGCACGTGGTGCTACGTAACCGAGAGGAGGAGGGGCAGCTCGAACTGCAGCTGTTGCCGGAGGAGGGACTAAAAGGTGAGGTACAGGAGGGGGTGATTTTTTTTTGAACGTTTTTTTTATTTTATCTTTTAAAAAACTCGCCATTTTCCTAAATGCTCCGGGCGGCGATGGAGGAGGGCGTACTATATCGTAAATTATTGTTTGTTTTTTTTTTGGTGCCGCTGTAGGTACTCCTAATGCAGGCACTGGTGCTCCTGATGCTGCCGCTGCTGCTGCTGCTGCCGTTGCTTCTGCTGCTTGTAATTTTTGTTTAATTTCTTTTATACCTTGTGATTTAACTAATCTAACATATTCTTTTAAATCATTAAAAGAAAGTTTTAAATGTGTTAAACGTGTATTGTATGGTGGTTTGCGCAAAGCGTTAGAAAGAACATAAGGGTCAAGAAATTGAGAACCTTTATGAGCGAGAAAGGAATCAAGGAATGTAATATTGCGTGGATTTAAAGCGCCACCCTGTAGAGGCATATGTGTAATATATAATGTATGTAGAAAAAAAAAGAATGTGGGCGTGAAGGTTGTATAAAAGTGGTGTATACCCCTGTGAGTAGTGGGTGAGTAGTGGGTGAGTAGTGGGTGAAAAAGGACCTCCTATATTAGGAAGGGGTATA
>Ga0315284_10013589_pt1 | contig 11599 bp, 7 predicted proteins | sample YL17G09_16_MG_FD_203696 | JGI IMG/M metagenome (GOLD analysis project Ga0315284, IMG submission 203696) | Sediment microbial communities from Yellowstone Lake, YNP, Wyoming, USA - YL17G09_16 | ecosystem: Environmental > Aquatic > Freshwater > Lake > Sediment | place: USA: Wyoming | collected... | reverse complement strand
GATATTCCTCTTAATGTATCTAATTCAGCGTGTCTTGCAGCTCTTAAAAACATTTCAGGGGTTTCCTCAAATGATGCTTTTGCGATTGGTCCAATATCATCATTATTAATACCGTGTCTAAAGATTGATATTAATTTACCACTAAATGTCATTCTATCGCAAAGTAATGACATATGATGTGCGTTTACATATGCTCCATCAAACTCCAATACTTCTGATAATTCATTGTAAATACATTGTCTAGCTGCTTCCATTCCTAAAACATTAAATATTTCTATTATATCATTACTAATAGTTTTTTTTGTGTCAATGTAGTCTAATCCTAATACAGTTAACAAATTTGTTCCAATAGTATCTAGCACCCAAATATCATCTTTAATAAATGATCCTCCCTTTTCAGTAAGATTGTTTTTGATTTTTCTAAGAATAACTTTATTTATATTTTTAACCCCTCTTAATACAATACCCTCCAAAAGTTGATCTTGGAAATTTTTTAATATATATATTTGATCTGATTGATCCAATGGATTCACTTTAATTTTTTTCCCATTTTTACCAGAAGTATTTTTTAATATATTATTCATACGAATTCTGAAAACTAGTTTATCCGAATTATAGTCTGAGTAAATACATGAAATTTCATCCTTATAAGAATTATTTAACGCAAAATTGACATCATCCATCGTAATATTTTTCTCAAGCATAACTTCTGGATCCATTTCCATTCTAATAATCCACTTAGTTTTTTCGGTTTGCATTTCATTTAATTCTTGACCCATACACTCATCCACCAAATTTTCAAATTCTCTGTATTGTGACATAGTTAATTTATCCTCAGAAATCAACGTATTTAAATCATCTGGATCAAAACAAATAGTCACACTTGTCACAATTTCCGCTAATTTTGTATGCTCTAACATATATTGATATGTATTTGCCTTGTCTTTGTCATTTTGCTCTTCTTCTTTTAAATAAACAGTCAGCGATGGATTTTTAATTGAAGCGGATAAAGCCAATATTTCTTCGATTCTTGGCACACCACGAGTGACGTTAGATTTAGAAGCAACCCCGGCAAAATGAAATGTATTAAGTGTGTTATGAACTATAATACCACTGTCTAACATAAAAGTTTGATTTGCGGGAACTGTAAAATCATATACAAATTCATTTGCATCTCCTGGAATAATTTCAATATTGACAATTTCATCCCAAATTACAGAAGAATTCATTGCTTGATTTAAAATACGCAATTCATCTTGTATTAAATGACTGTTTGAATGTGATTCAAATATTTCTACATATTTTTGTAATGTTCTACGACCAATTGTATCCTTTTTAGCCCAACGTCCATAATTACGGCTTTGTCCTGGTAATGCTAAGGTTTTGCCACATTTTGCTATAATTTGTCCTAGACCATTAATTTTATCAATATCATCAGATAAACTATGAGCATCAGTTCTCTCAATATATTTAACTAAGTTCATCAATTTTTCTGAATGGACCAATGAACCTATATTATCTTGATATAATCTTGAATACTTTGCTGAAATAGAAACATTATACATTGGACAGGATTTAACATTTTGTTCTTTTACAGAAGCAAATATTCCAAAATAATTTAATATTAATGCTATATTATAAGAAAGTTCTTTACTTCTGCTACACGATCTAATTTGATGATGTTTTTCATCAGATTGAAAGTTCCCATCACCGTCCATATAACCTTGAATTAATCCAGCTTTAAATTCATTTGGTGATGTAAATGCAAAGTCAGGAATTCTTTTAACAAATGAACCAGTGTTACACGTTTCTATAATAAATTTAGCAAGTTCTTTGTGATTAAACCTAGTGGAAGTTGATGGACCATATTCTCCTAAATAATTTCTAACTACAGCATTTTTACCAAACTCTAAAGCTAATTTTGTAATATTATCAATATAATATTGTGATATATTTGTAATACATATACTATTTCCATTAATATTTCCTTCAGCTAAATAAGCGCCAATAAACCATCCAAACAAATGATCTAATTTTTGTGTTTTTTCACCAATAAGAACTTGGTCATTAACAAATGTATTTTCAATATATTTCGCAACAGGGATTCTCATTCCTTCAACCAGATCTGAACCTTTAATAGGAACAACTTGTTGTGTTTGTTCATCACGAATTAAATGTGAATGACTTAATGTTGTCGTAGTTGAACGTCCGCTTTTTGTGGTAATTTTGACTAAATCTCCATTTATAGGGTGACGACTTACGTGTGATATTTTATTCCAATGGGTTTGTTCTTGAGTATCAACACCCACAATATAATATTCATCATCTAGTGCTTCCAATAAAGTTTCTACACTATTCACGTGTCCAGTATTGAATGTATATTGTGGATTTTCATCTATCAGGTCATCGCACATTTTTCCTATAGGTCCTGTGACCATAGAAATGTTTTTTGAAATTTTATTAATTTTTACACACCTAATATGCTCACAATAATTCACCGACATCTGAGTTGTCGGCTCGCCAATACTTTGTGCCGCGATCATACCAACCATTTCTCCAGGTGCAACAATAGAACGTTTATATGTGAGAATAATCGTTTGTAATAATATCTCAAGTGCCTTTTTATTAAATCTCTTATTAAGTAACAAGTCTTTGGGAGATAAATAATAGAAATATAACACTTTAAATAATTCAGTTGGTCGAGCAAATGTTATTAACAATAATTGTTCGAATACTTTTTCAATCATTTCAAACGCTTCTAACATCGTGATATCAACTAATGAATTTTTATTAATTCCTTGTTGTCCGATAATATTTTGAATTATATAAGCAAACGCAACTGGAACTCTAACTACTCTATCTGATTTATAATTGAATATATTTTTTACAATTTTATTACGATTCTCAATCATAAAATCAATATAATATTTACATAAATTATTTAAATCACCTGTTTGTTTCTTCTGACGAGTATAGGCTGATTTAATAAACATTCCTGAAAGAGCTTTTGATTTAGTTTTGTCATCAATAATAGCAAAATGAGCATAAATATCTTGAATGCTCATATCAACAATAGGTAAATCTTGATTTTCTACTTTTACTGTATCAATAGAATCTTCCCCGTAAGAGAACTGAACCACTTTATTTTTATTAGTTCGAATTGTCATATCATAATTTACCATTAGGTCTTCAAGACCTTTGATTAATCGTCTTTGGATATAACCAGTGGTAGATGTTTTAACTGCAGTATCAATTAAACCAATACGACCACCCATAGCGTGAAAGAATAATTCTTGAGGGGATAATCCATCAATATATGAACTTTCAACAAAACCACGAGCAATGGAAGAATCATCGTATTTAGTATAATGAGGAAGCGTTCTATGTTCAAATCCGTATGGAATACGTTTACCATCAACATTTTGCTGTCCCAAACAAGCGGTCATTTGTTGAATATTAATCTCTGACCCTTTTGAACCCGCATTAAACATAACCACAAAACGATTATCTTTGCTTAAACTTTTTAATGCTTCTCTACCTGCTTCGTTTTGAGCTTTACTAAGAATGTTATTCACTTTTGTCTCAAATTCTTCTTCATTTGTTTTTCCGGAATTGTTTTCAAAAACACCAATTTTAACTTGATCAATTAAATTTTTTACATCTGTTTTCTTATCAGTAATAATAGAGATAATTTTTTCATTCGTTTTATCATCCGTTATCAGGTCGCTAATTCCTACACTAAATGCACTTTGTTTCATATATTCAGTTATAATATTCTGTAAATCATCAATAAATTGTGACGATGCCATATTTCCAAAATCATTACAAACTCTATGAAGAAGTCCTTTTGTTCCAGACCCGAGAATACCTTTATCCATTTGACCACGAATATACTTTCCGTTTATTATTTCAACAATATTATTGGATGTTTCGTAATTTGGTTTATCATCATTTTCAAATTGTTTATTCTTCACTTTTATCGTCAAGGGTGGCATTATTTGTGATAATATTTCAAAATTGGATACACGTTCATTTATTTTTTTCTTTAAATTTGTTGGGTTGATACGATTAAACATCATTAATAAATTCATCGCATCTTTTTGTGTAAAATCTATATTTTCTCTTGTAAATCTATAAGAACCAAGCATCGAATCTTGATAAATACCAATAATAGCAGAATTATTTGCTGGACTAATAATTTGATAAGGGACTGCTGCTAAATTGATTAATTCGGATTCAGACTCTTGGTCTTGGGGCATATGAAGATTCATCTCCTTTGTTAGGAAATTTCTTACCATTTCTGGTAAGGTTGGACTATACCTTGTGCTTCATCGGGTTGATTAGACCTTCATTTGAAACCCGCAAACATCTAGTCTCTGAGCCGTCCCCATACTCTATCATAGCGAGGTTAGGGGCTTGGTTGCTGATTATCCAATCCTTCACGTTTTTACCATTGGGTTCGGCAATTAACCGAGTTCCTCATAATCGTTTCCGAAAATGAGTGGTAGTGAAAGGCTCTCAGGAATTTCCAGCAGTTTGGATGCGTTGCCATTTTATTTTAAAATGACTAGACGATTATATTGTTCCTATTTTAGAAACAGTAGATATTACACTGTTTTTCCAATTAAGTATTATCTACATCTTAATTGGCAGTCGCCTGTTGGAGACAAGACGAATTTTATCTCCATCAAAATCAGCATTGTAGGGTTTTGTCAGTAAAACCCTTACCATTTCTGGTAAGGCTGGACTGTATCTTAAGCTCACTCAAGTTAGTTAGACTATCATTGTGAACCAACACCGGGTCAGTCTCTGAATGCCTTCCATACTCTTACTATAACGAGGTTAGGAAGTAACACTGCGGATTACCCATTGTACATACGCCACATTTTTACCATACCCGAGTTCTATATCTCGGCCATTCGAAAGGTTTCCCGATCAAATTTGGTAGTGGTTCAACTATTTTTTAGACAGTTTCGTCTTTAGGGACTTCCCGCAACAAGGTGTTTCGCAAATAAATTAATATATACTTGAGGCAAATCAAGTTTGTTTTCTAAATGATATTCTACTAATTTTTTATAATGTTGTTCAATTTGTGATTTAATTATTTTATTATTTTTTTTTAAATTTTCTTCACAAGATAAAGGCATTGTATTTCTCCAATTAAACGCAATTAATTGTTGTTCTTCGTTTTCTAAGTTAAACCGGGATAAAGGAATTACATGGTCAATATGCCATTCCGTGCCACGATTTTCAAGAATGTATCTAGAATCATTATTTAATAACCAATTTAAATAATCAGGTATATTACAACCTAAATATTCAACTGAGTGTTTATTTTTATTTTTTAAAGCACTAATAATTCTTGAACGAATAACTCTTTTTAATTTTTCTATTGGTTCATCTCGTTCACAATCTTTACATTTCAAACGATTATGACGAAAATGTGTTTTATGTTTTATAACATCGCAACAACTACATTGTTTATTGTCAATTCCTAATTCTGCTATTTTTTGTTGATGTTTTGCGATAATCCTTTTTTGTTTAAATTCTGTAGATTTTTGTATCAATTTAATACGATGTTCATCGTCTATTTGATACTTTATCCTTCTTTTAAGATTATTACAGTCAACACAAATATTTCTATTTTTAACAAACAACGGTAGTAATTTTACGATATTACAAATGTTACATTTTTTGTCTAATTCGCCATTTATTTTTAATGCCTTATATTTTTCTCTACTTTTATTATTTCTACATTCCTTACATATATTGCGTTTTGGAATGAATAATTCAGTATTTTTATGTATGCCGCATTTTGAACAACATTTTTCAACAAGGTTTGTATCCGTTACTTCCATTTATATTATATTTAAAATTATATCTATATCATTTTGCCTCAATATTTATTTATTCACTAGAGAGTAAAACATTTTTAATGCTCTCTTTTGCCAACACAAAGTTTATCGGCTACGTTCATTCTAAAAGTATCACCTTGCTTCATAATTTTAGCAATATGACACATCATAGACATTCTATGTAATGTGGGTTGACGATTAAATAGGATAGCATCACCGTCCATCATATGACGATGAACAGTATCTCCATCCTCTAAAATAATACTATTTCTATCTAAATATCTTAATGTAATATTTTGACCATTTTTTCGTTCAAGAATTTTAGCTCCAGGCCAAATATCAGGTCCATTTTGAACTAATTTGGTTAAGAAAGCTCTATTAACTCTATTAACTATAACTGGTTTTGTGATATTTTTCGCAATTTTCATAGGAATACCAAGTTCTCTAATTGAAATATTGGGATCAGCAGTAATAACTGAACGAGCACTAAAGTCAACGCGTTTTGCCATTAAATTACCTCTCATACGGCCACCCTTTCCATTTAAACGGTCCTTAATTGATTTAAATGGTCTTCCTGATCTTTGAGCCGCAGGACTAGCCCCGGGTAATTTATTATCAACCATTGACGCAACGTGATATTGTAAAACGATAGCCCAATCATTCACTATATTTTCTGGAGCATTATTTTGTATTTTTTCTTGTAATGTTTTATTACATTTTATAATATTTACCAATATATGGGTTAAATCATCTTCAGAACGTTGTTGAGCATCGTGTTTAACGGACGGTCTTACAGCTGGAGGAGGAACCGATAATACTTGACAAATCATCCAATCTGGTCGAGACCATAATGGACTAAATCCCATAAAAGTTACATCTTCATCTGATATTCTCTTGAATATTTTCAGTACAAGATCCGGGGTTAATGGAATAATTATATTATCTTCGCCTTCTGATGTATTTGTCCATTCTGCAAACAAAGATGACATACCCTCTTTTTTTATTTTTTTAGGTTGAAGACATCCACAACCGTCTTCCGAATCTTCACCACAACGTTTTATACCTTTACATAATTCAAATACATATTTCCATCTAGCTTGATTTTGCATTTTGAGAGCTTGTTTGTATTTCTTTTTTGATATTAATAATTTACTGCATTTGAAGCAGGCACAACGTAATATTTTCTGAATTGTGCTTAAATATTGAATATAAAATACTGGACAGGCTAATTCAATATGACCAGCATAACCGGGGGTTTGCATATAGTCTAACCCATCTGTTGGACAAATAAGCCCCGGCTCTAAAACACCCATTCTGGGATCGAATAATCCATTTATAACTGGTTTGTTATTAATATATGCTTCCTTGCTAGTTATCTCCGCGACAGAACCTTTACGTATTTCTTCGGGAGACAATATACTAAATTGAATACCAATAATTTTTGAACTATTCATATTTTTCATATTTGCTGAATTCTTTGACATTCTTACTATATATAACTATTTATATTTAGATTGTTTTAATTCAATTTTTTATTATATTTAAAATTGATTTTAATAAATATTTTTTTAAAAAATATTAAAAATTTCGTATATTTATCTATGTTTTTAAGTATTTTAATAATTAAGCATTTAATTAATAATTAAATAAAAAATTGAATCAACTTAGAAATAAAACTACATAAACTATAATATATAATGTCACGCGATAGTAAAACTAAAATGACTAAGAATGAAACTAACAAAAACAAAAAAAAGTGCGAAGATGTCAAACAAAAAAAGAAAATTGTTGAATCATCCGACGACGAATCGATATACTCAGATGATGAAGAAGAAGAAGAAATGGATGTTCAGGAATATCGCAAATTTCTTAAAGATATATTTCCATCAAAACATTTAGATAATAAAATAAAAGCAGGTGAACGGATTAAAAAATATATAGAAGAGGAAGAAGATGATGAAGAGGAGGATGAGGAAGAGGAAGTAGAAGAAGTTAAACCAAAGAAATCAAATAAGAAACTTGTTAAACAAAAAAAAGAAAAAAAGAAGAAGAAAAAGGAAGAAAGTGATAATGAGGAAGATGAAGATGAAGATGAAGAAGAGGAATTTGTTGAAGAAAAAAGTCCTAAAGGTTCAAAATTTAATATAATATTTACAATTGGAAGTAAAGGTAAAAACAAAGGTAAAAATTATTATGAAGACGATGATGATGAGTATAGTTTCGAAGATGAAGAAGATTGGGAAACCTGTTCTGGTTCTGGGTCTAATACCGAAAATGAAGATGATTTAATTAGTTCTGATTCAGAAAACGAATCAGAGGTTGATGATGAAGAAGATTTAGAAGATTCAGACGAAGAATATAAACCCAAAAAGAGAAAACAATTTAAAAGAGTTTGTAAAAAGGTTAAAGAAAAGGAAAAGGAAAAAGATAAGGATAAAGAAGATAAAAATGAAAAAAATAATGAAAAAGGAGAAGAGGAAAAAGAAGATACTAACAATTGTGAAAAATCGATTCCTCTCGAAACAAATAATACAAATATTTTAAGTCAGTTAAAAGAACTTCAATGCAAAACTCCTAATGATAAACTTATGAATAAGTGTATAGAATTTTATGAAACAAATATTAAAAAAGAAAATAAAAAGAAGGAGAAAAAAATTAAAAAAGAAAAGGCTAGAAATGCTCGCATATTTGGAAAAATTCTTCGTGACAAAAATACTATGAATGATTTTGATTTTTACGAAAAACTTGATACAGAGCATCAAAAAAGAATCATTAAGGAATTACGTGAAATTAATAAATTAATAAGAGTTGAAAAACCATATCGTTTAACTTTGCTTGAATCTGATATACCAATCATATTTAAAAGTGCCGCAATGAAAAAAATTAGTTCTCTTCGTTATATGGAGCCAGGAACAGGCGAATATTATAAAATTAAAAATTGGGTTGATACATTTATGCGAATTCCATTTGGAAAATTTGAAACATTACCATTATCAATAACAGATGGAATAGATAAATGTCACGATTTTATGGAGAGAGCGCAAAAAACTCTCGATGAAGCAGTTTATGGTTTGAACGATGCTAAAATGCAAATTATGCAAATGTTAGGTCAATTAGTAACAAATCCTAAATCAATCGGGTCAGCCATTGCAATTCACGGTCCTCCCGGAACTGGCAAGACCAGTTTAGTTAAGGAAGGTATTAGTAAGATTTTAAATAGACCATTCGCATTTATTGCGTTAGGAGGCGCAACCGATAGTAGTTTTCTAGAGGGACACGGATATACATATGAGGGTTCAACTTGGGGAAAAATAGTTCAAATATTAATTGATAGTAAATGTATGAATCCAGTCATTTACTTTGATGAATTAGATAAAATTAGCGATACACCAAAAGGTGAAGAAATAGCTGGTATATTAACTCATTTAACAGATACATCTCAAAATAGTCAATTTCACGACAAATATTTTACCGAAATTGATTTTGATTTAAGTAAATGTTTATTTATATTTAGTTATAATGATGAAAGCAAAGTAAATTCAATTCTTAAGGACAGAATGTATCGTATTCAAACAAAGGGTTATAATCAAAAACAAAAGACGGTTATTGCTGATAATTATTTATTACCAAAAATTAGAGAACAAGTTAAGTTTACTTGTGAAGATATTATTATTCCAAACGAAACGTTACATTATATTATTGAACATACATGTAATAAAGAAGACGGTGTTAGAAATCTGAAAAGATGTTTAGAAATAATATATACTAAATTAAATTTGTATCGATTAATGAAACCAGAAACCAATTTATTTGAAGAAGATATGTCGTTAAAAGTGCAATTTCCATTTACAGTTACAAAAAATATTGTTGATAAATTGATTAAAAAATCCGACAATAGTTTGAGTTCATCTTTGTATATGTTGTATTCATAAATGGAATAAAAAATTGACTTAAAAATACGTTGTTATATTATATTATAATTATATTATGGAAGAACATTTTAACACTTTTATACAAATTTGGAATGATTATTCTGGTATGTTAACTAATTGGTATGAAGTTGATGTAGGTTGTAAAATCATAACTAAAATTAAACAAAATAATTATGATTTTGTAAAAGATAATGAATCAAAAGAAATATTAATAAGAATTATTTATGACATATCACGTTTGCTTTATTATAATAAATATAAGGACAATTATGATTTTAATAAAGATGGAGAGGAAGATGCGGATAAATTTGAGGATGATTATGAAGATTATTTTAAAAACACACTTGACAAAGAAACAAATTCTTGTTATCAAATTAAATTATATTTAGAAAAATTATAATATACTATATTATGGGATCAGTAAAAACAAGTGCTATTTTTTATTATCGAGGTGTTCCAAAAACTTTTACGGATTTTGGGAAAGTTGCGTCAGGAAATTATGCTATATTTCAACCCGCGAGACCAACATTTAATAGTCCATTTTTTTCCAAAAGCATTTCAAAATTTATATCAGTATATCGCTAATTTATAATATGTTATTTTTTTTTATATTTTATATTTATAATAATGACAAAACTTAGTAATGGAAAAGTTACATCAAGTGTAATATTTTATAATAGGGGAGTCCCAAACTCTCTAAGCTCTTTTGGAAGATTAACTACAGTTAATTATACAATGTTGCGACAAATTGCTAGAAACAATATTACAAATAAAAGACCAATATTTTCTTTTATGTAATTTAAATATATAAAAATGATATAAATATTTGTTAGTATATTTATTATAAACTAACAAATGAACACTGAAATTGATATAATTCTGAATATGTATAATGATGTAACAACCAATATAGAAAACATAAAAACATCTAAATTAAGACTAACCAAAATTGTGAATGATATTAAAAATATTGATCATAATTATTTCGAGGTGAATTGTGATTATGAATTATTTAAAACATATTTAAATACATATAATAATCTAGAAGAATACGATAATTTGATAAATAATTTAGAGACATTAAAAACATTTTTTAAATTTCAAATCAACAATAAATGTGAACACGAATGGACAACCGATCTTATCGATATTGATCCGGATAGATCACAATTAATATGCTATTGCGTTAAATGTGAAATAACTAAGAGATAATATATTTTAAAACTACTTAAAGAGATTAATAGTCCGAAAATGGAACGTTATTCCCCCCCCTCTTGCGTAAAAATTTATATTGATCAACCGTCATACATGCGCAACCGGTACTACTGGAAAATGTATTGGGGCAACACTCTGGTTTAAATTCAGTAGTGGCAAAAAAATTCAATTGTCCTTCTGGTGGAGGAATTGGTTGTTTGGGTCTATCCCAAATTGCTTTAACCCCAGCATCAGGTGTAGTTCCGGGACTATAAGTTAATGTAGGCATAGCCCAAGTAGATGGGTTCATAATATATTTTGGTGCATCAATATTTGCAAATTCTGGACCCATAGATGAATCATTTGCTCCAGTAAACCCTTCAGTTGTATTATTATTATAACGATAATTTCTTCTAGCTACTACAGGATTTCTCATTCCATCTTTTATCATTGCCATTCCTTCAAATAATCCTACTTTAGAACAACCACACAATAAATGTCCAAACATAACCCAATATACAATTACAATTGCGACCAAAATTTCTACACGCACTTTATATGAACCAATAGAAATATCCATATTATACATATTCTTTAGATAATAAATTTATCAATGAG
>Ga0315284_10013588_pt1 | contig 11599 bp, 9 predicted proteins | sample YL17G09_16_MG_FD_203696 | JGI IMG/M metagenome (GOLD analysis project Ga0315284, IMG submission 203696) | Sediment microbial communities from Yellowstone Lake, YNP, Wyoming, USA - YL17G09_16 | ecosystem: Environmental > Aquatic > Freshwater > Lake > Sediment | place: USA: Wyoming | collected... | reverse complement strand
CTCGCCATCTCCTTCCCATCCTGGGGCCGAGGCGGCAAGAGTTCTGCTGACGACGCTTCGGTCTGCCTCGCCGGCGACGAGCGCTCGCGGATTCTTCGAGAAGAGGATGACGGAGATCGAGGATGACGGGCACGTGGCGAGAATCTCGTCAACCCGCCGGACGACGGCCTCATAGCGCGTGATCCCCGAATCCGTGCGCGTCGACATGCTCGCGCTCGCGTCGACGACGATGGCGAGGCTCGCGAAGCCTGGGTGTTTCGACGTCCACAGCGGCTGCGCGATGGCGAACACCGCGGCGATCAGGGTCGCGAGTTGAAGGAGGACGAGCGGGTCGAGGAGAGAACGAAGCCGCTGGCTGCGCGCTGACACCGAGTCGCGGAGCTCGCGCCAGACGAAGAACGTGGCCACGTCCCGCCGCCGCTGCCGAGAACGAAGGAGGGCGAAGAGGATCACGATGAGCGCCGTGGCAAGCAGGGGGAACGCCGCCGGAAAGCCAAAGCTCATCGGAGGATCCCTCCGGCGCGCAGGTCCTCGTGGATGAACTTCTCCAACGGGTGGTCCGTTGCGACGACGAACAGGGGGACTCTGTGGCCCTCGAACTCCCGCCGCAGCGTGGTCTCGTAGTCGGCGAACCGCTTTCGATACGCCTCGAGGGTCCCCGGGCCGACGGAGAGCAGTGTCTGTTGGTCGGTCTCGACGTCCCGGAACTGAATGGGGCCCGTGAGCGTGGGTGCGATGTCATTGCGATCGAGCACCTGGATCGCAACGATGTCGTCGCCTCGGTAGGACAGACGGGCAAGCGGCTCCCTGAGGTCGTCGGATGTGAGGAAGTCGCTGATCAGGACAACGATGCCTGTCTCCCGCGTTTGGGAGAGGAAGTCCTCGACGCTCCGCCCGAGCGAGGTCTGTCCGTGTGGGTCGATGCCGGAAAGGGCACGCAGGAATCGGCTGAACTGCGCCATGCCGTGGCGCGGCGGAACCGACTCGGCGAGCCGTTCCGCGAAGGGGAAGAGTCCGACTCGATCGAGGTTACGCAGAGCGAGATAACCTAACGCCAGGGCGAGTTGCGACGCGTAGACAGCTTTCGGCGGCCGTCCGAGGCGCATCGAGGCGCTCGTGTCGAGGAGGAAGTAGACGGGAACATCGAGTTCTTGGACGAAGGTCTTGATGAGGAGTCGCTCAAGGCGACCGTAGATGTTCCAGTCCACGTAGCGCAGGTCGTCTCCAGGGACGTAGTCACGGTAGTCGGCGAACTCGATGCTCATGCCGGCGCGAGGGGAAACGTGACCTCCGGTGAAGCGGCCCCCTTGGCGGTGTCGCGACATGAAACGCAGGTTCGCCAGACGGCGAAGGAAGTCCTCGTCGATAAGCTGTTGCATTAGAGCACCGGGACCTTCTGCCAGACATCCCGGAGGATCGTCGTCGTCGACGCACCCTCCGCCTCGCCCTTGAAGTTGAGGATGATTCGATGGTTCAGAGCAGGCAGGAACACGGCTTCGATGTCGGAGGGGCGAACGTGGACCTCGCCGGACAGAAACGCGTGGGCCTTGGCGGCAACGATTATGGCAATGGCACCGCGCGGGCTGGCGCCGTATTGCACGAAGTCGCGGACCATCGCCGGCGCTTGCGCGCTCCCCGGGTGCGTCGCGAGCACGAGTCGGGCCACGTACTCCCGCAGACCCTCGGCGATGGGGAGTTCGCGGACGACGGACCGCGCGTCCAGGATATCCTGCGCCGTGGCCACGGGGGCGGGAAAGACGATGTCCGCAGCCTCCGTGTTGAGAGTCGTGATGCGCACCAGGTCGCTGAGGGAGGGGTACTCAACGCTGATCTTGAGCATGAAGCGGTCCAGCTGCGCTTCGGGAAGCGGGTACGTCCCTTCCATCTCGATGGGGTTCTGGGTTGCAAGGACAATGAACGGCTCAGCCAACGCATGGGTCGTCCCCGCGACGGTGATGGTGCGCTCTTCCATGGCCTCGAGCAGGGCGGACTGCGTCTTTGGCGTCGCGCGGTTGACTTCATCCGCCAGCACGATGTTGGCGAACAGCGGGCCGCGAGAGAACTCGAACCGCCTGTCGCCCCCCGTCTCGCGGATGATGTTCGTCCCGATGATGTCCGTGGGCATCAGATCCGGCGTGAACTGGATCCTTGAGAACGGAAGATCGAGCGCGCGGGACAGGGTCCGGACGAGCAACGTCTTGCCGAGGCCCGGCACGCCCTCGAGCAGGACGTTGCCACGGGCGAGAAGAGCGATCAATGTGCGGCGGGTGACGTCCTTCTGGCCGACGATCACCTCGCCGAGCGCCCGTTCCAAGCGCGAAAACGCGTCGAACGCTCTCGTCAGGCTACCTTCGGTGGTCATGGGGTTTCCTCCGTGATGCGTTGGAAATAGTCGCGAATGATCTCGGCTGCGCCCGCAGGCAAATCCCGCGCCGAGAGCAGGGATTGAACTTGGCCGGGGCTGAGCATCCACGTCGCTCCCTGGCCGGTCACGTCGGGCGCCTGTTCGACGGGGACGCCGCGCGTGATATACGAGGAAAGGCCGCCGGACTCGCCAAGGACGAGGGGAGCGGCGACCGGCGCGACGTCCCCCACACCGGACTCAAAGACGGGAGTCTCGTCGGGCATCGCGGCGGAGGGGCTCTCGTCCCCCTTGGTGCCCGCGGACGCGCCGGGCGATGCACCCTCCGTCGGGGCGCCCGGCGGTGGAGATGAGTCCGCCGTCGCGTCTGTCAACTCAGAGTCGTCGTTGGGTCGGACGTCCGACCGGGTCGAGTCGGTCGTCGGTGCCACCTGCGACGCAGATGGGCTGAGAAGCTGAGAAATGGTCCGCCTCAATGCGTCAAGGTCCGAAGACGCTGCCGCCTCATCGACCGTCTTGGCAAGGTCGGGCGACGTGGCCGCGGCCGCGTCACGCAGCGTCTGGATCTCCTTCGCCGACGGAGGCTGACCGCTCGCCGCCAGCCGATCTCGGAGCGTCTCGAGCTCTTGGCGCAGTGCCGCGCCGGCATCCTCACTTCCAGGGCCTGTCGCTTCGCCCGATCCCGACGCCCAGGCTGCGGAGCTGCTGGCGAGCGCTGGTCGGAGCTCGGAGAGAATCTCGCTCAGCGTGCGTTGACTCATGCTCGGTGCCGACGTCGCGGGGGCCGGAGAACCGGCGGCCATGAGGTCGGAGGCCGCCGCGCCGTCGGCGTCACGGGCCTCGGATGCGCCGCCGGAAGCTAGAGCGGCGGGCGCGATCGCGGCGGAGGGCGAGGGCCGCAGTCCGACGTCGCGCGAGCGCGCGGGGTGCAGAGAGAGAAGCGGAAGAGCTAGCGCGAGCGCGGTGCCTATAAGGGTTGCAACGGCGAGGAACGATAGGCGTCTCGGGATCGGAAGGGCTCGTTTCCAGTCTGGCGCGATGCGGACGACGTCTCGGAAGAGACGTTCGAAGAAGAGCTTCGGCCCGCCACGCTCTTCCATCTCGAGGAGCGAGCTCAGGCGAGCGTCGAGCCCGAGGCGAACATCCACTTCCAGGAGCAGCCGAGAGCGGGGCCGTCGCGCGCGGGTGCCCACGAGGAAGGCCACGGTAGCGGCAAGGAGGCCGGCGGCGGCCAGGAGAGGCATCGCCCACGCGGGGAGAGGGTATCCGAGAAACGTGAAGGTGAAGGCCAGCACGAACGCGAGACACGCGGCGGCCGCTAAAGCCCAGCCCCCGTACACCATCCCACGGAGGCGGCCGTCGCGCCGCTCCAGGGCGTCGACAACCTCACGGAAGCTGTGCATGAATGCTCCTTGCAGTCTGACGCATTCCCCACAAGAAGAGCAACGTTCCCAATCCGGCAGGGACGAGGAAAGCGAGCCACAGTTCAGCGCCACGAAGTCCCGTGGTGATCATGGAGAAGATCGTGTACGGCGGGCAGAGAAGGGCCATCGGACGCAGCGGGGCGAACAGGAGTCCGACGGCGAGGGGAATCCCGAACAGCACGCCGGTAAGGACGAGAAGGGGGGAAAACACACCCACTCCACGGCGCACGCTCTGGCAGCCGACGTGAAAGGCGGCGGCGGAGAGCGCGAAATCGACCACCGCCGTATACGCCCAAGCCAGCCACAGCGTCGTGACGCGGGTCCCGGACGTCAGGACGATGCAGGTGACGACGTAGGGCACGACAAGCAATTGGGCGAAGACCACCTGGAGAGGGAGCGACAGGAGCTGCCGGCGCTGCAGCCTAGGGAGGAGTTCCACCGCCCCGCCCCGATTCAGTGCGTGAACCGCGGCGAAGAATCCCAGGGCGATCAGAAAGGCCAACGGAGTTGGACGCCACGGGAAGCGGAAGAAGTCCGCGACCCTCCCGGCCCACGGCATGGAGAGGATGAGCACGGCGCCCGACCCCGTGGCCAATGCAACGAGAGAAGCCAACCCCCCGCGGGAGAAGAAGATGTCATGGAGCCTCACCCAGCCACCCCCTGGACGATGTCGACGTCGACGACTCTCACTTTTTCCGTGGTCTCCGTGCTTCGGGTCAGCTCGCCCGTCTCGGACAGGGTGAGAAGCCACGTGCCCGTGAGGGAAGGCATCCAACGGCTCACGGACGAGTACATCGCAGTCTCCGTCGCGGTCATTGCCGACGTACCGAGTCGGGTCAGATCGTCCAGTCTCACGATGGCCCCGACACGGTCCAATGGAAACCGATGAAAATAGCCGTCCGCGAAGATCATGGCGGACACCAGCTGCCGCTCCTCGAGCGGCTCGACGCGGATCGATCGGACCGTGTCGTCCACCGCCAGGCGGAACCCCACGCCTCGAGTATCACAGCCCCGGACGAAGCGGCGCATCCGCGCCGGCACGTTGAACGTCGTCGACGTGGTCTCGCTGCGCATCGAGTAGACGCTCTTTGCAGACGGGACCTGTTGAACCTGAGCAGGGAAGGCGCCCTTCTCCTGAGGGATCGTCATCTGCACCGCCTCGAGAGAAAAGAAAGCGTACGAAACAGTGCTACAACTGAATGCCGTGCCGATGCGCGATGTCGTACTAATCGTATATGCGTACGCCATGTGTCCGAGTCGGTTTAGATACAAACCGGACGAGACGGCGACCACCGCGATTGAGGCGAGGAAGAGAACCACCGCCGATCCGGCGTGGCGTACAGATCTTCGCCGCGCTGCAAGGAGTGCGGCAAGGACCGCTACGACGACCAGGGGAGCGAACGCGTACATCGGCCGCAGTACGGGGGTCTCGTTCAGTAGGTCCTCCGAGAGAGCATCAGCCGATAGGAGCCGCCGGGACATCGGAATTCGAGGCTCAATGCGGCGGAGATCCATCTCGTCCAGATCTCGGAATCGTTCCGTGACGAGGGACACAACCCCCGCCCCGTAGGGGATCCGGACGAGGAAGGGTTGGTCCTGCTTTGTCAGGAGCACCTGCGCGCCGGCGCGCGGCCTGCCGACGAGGACAGAGGCGCTGTCCGCACCATCGCGCAGCGAGGGATCGGTAAACGGCAACAACTCCCGGGCGAGGGGGGAGTCCCACTGGTAGAAGTCCGACCCCGAGAAGAGCACCAGGGAGCCCCCGGCCGAGACCCAGGCGCCCAATCCGACCCAAACGGCGCGGGTGGTCAGCGGCGATGTCAGCCACAGCACCGACACCGGATCGTAGGCCCACCAGTCCGCGGGGAGCTCAGACGGATCCACGATGGCCTCAGTGTCATCCACGTGGTAGGGTGTGCCGGCGACCACAGCGAACGGGAGTCCACGCGCAGACTGGCGAACGCTCTCGGACACCGACGCGATGAGGTTTCCCTGCTCGTCGATCAACTGGACGATGATCGGCAGAATCGGGTCATAGGCCGGGAGCGTGCCTCGATACACTCCATTCTGAATGCGCCCGGACACGATCTCCTGTTCGACTGACACCGGGGTGGATGGGTCGGGGCCCACGAATTGCTGCACGATAAGGTGTCCGGCGATGGGCTCCGGCAGGCCGCTGAGGGTGACTTGAATGGGGGCGAAGCGGTACCGCACGAGCTGGTGATCGAAGCCGAATTCAGCGGAGATCTCAGGTTGAGCGGAGACCCAAGGCGCGAAGCCAAGGACCGCAAGCACGCACGCGACCAGCGCGCCGCACCATCCCCACCGGATCCGCATGACGAACCCCTTTCATCTGACCAACGTGACTCGGTTCGCGTGCGAGAGGGGCCACGATTGTCTTTGCGCTTCCCACGAAATGCAAACCCCGGCCGTGAAGAATTGATGGGGAACCCAGAAGAAGTCCCGGCCGGCCTACTGGGGGAGGTTCTCCACGGCGGCAACGGCGTCCTCGTCGAGCACATCGGCGTAGATCTGCGTGGTCTGGATGGATCGATGGCCGAGCTGTTTCTGGACAAGCCGGAGGTTGTAGTTCGACGCCCTGTACAACATGGACGCGTACGTGTGCCGGCACGAGTGAATCGAGAACCGCTCTGGGATTGCGACGGCATCGGCGTACGTACGAAAGACGCGATACACGGCCGTGCGGGTCAAAGCACCGCCGCGCAAGGAGACAAACAGAGGAGCGTCGGCCGCCGCCCCCTCCCCCTTGGCAAATTTCCACGCGACGAACGTGACGAGGTGTTCGCGGAGAGCGGTCCCCAGTTTCACGCCACGCTTCTTCCCGCCCTTGCCGTCCCGCACGATGAGTGAAGGGTGTCCGCCATCCAAGATCACGTCACGCAGTGTGAGCGCGCAGATCTCCGACACGCGCAGCCCTGTGTCGAGCGCGACGTGAAGGATGGCCCAATCGCGAACCGGATGTGAGCGGCTCTCGGTGTCCGTCGCCTCGGCCCGCTGTCGGCAGTAGTCCTTGAGGTGGCGGACCTGATTCGGCGTCAAGAAGTCCTCGTAGGTGATTTCGAGAGGCATGTGATCCTTTCCTCGAGTCGGGAGTTCTCCGGGAAAGGTAGCGCCGGCACGCTCCGAGAGGCGAGACAGCTGTCGCAACAAAAGGGCACTTTTGTTGCGAGAGACACCCGAGCGGGCGAGAACGCCCTACAGTACGGCACTCCGTGAGCGCTGCGTCGCCCGCTCCCCGATACGTGATCGCGCCGCGGCCCTCCTTCGGGGCGCGCTCCACCTGTCCGAGGCGACTCTAGGGCCGTTTTACTCGATCGAGTAGTGCTCGACGATGCGCTCTTCTTCGCCGGCGATCTCCGCGATCACCTCGACGTAGGGAGCGAGTGTGGAGTTCTTCAGTTTCTCGCGAAGCAGATTGTCGAGCTGGTAGATGCCGGCGGAGTTCGTCATCTGGATGGCGATGCGAATCGGCTTCTTCTCGCCGGCGGAGAGGCGGACCTTTCGGATGGCCATGGCGGACACGGAGTGGATCGTCGGCCCTCCCGTCGTGAACGGGATGCGCGCGCGCCCGGCCTCCATGTCGAGCGCGTCGGCCACCTTGACGACGCCAGCCTCCAGAGTGAGCGGGGGGATGTCGCGCTGGTGCGTCAGCACAGCGTGAAGGGTCTCCACCTTGATGAGGGTTGCCGTACGCTCGTCATACAAGCCGGCGAGGAAGCCGTCAATCAGCGGCGCGGCGAGCACGACGGAAAGCTCCTCGTGGTCGCGGCGGTGGACAGCGTGCCCGACGTCGTGGAGACATGAGGCGAGGACGACGACGACCTCGGCATCCGCGGACTCGAGGGCATAGTCCGCCACGATGCTCGGCGTCACCTGAGCGTCCGCGAGGAGGCGAAGGAGCTTGAGCGCGATGTTGGTCATGATCTTGATGTGGACGGGTCCGTGGTCGTTGATTCGGAGTCTGCCGATGGCCGTGATGTTGGAAGCCTCCCAGTAGGCCTGGAGCGTCTCGGACGCATTGATGCGCTCGAGGAGCTGTTGGAGCTTGGCGTTGCCGCGGACAGGCAGGTTAAGCGACATCGAGATCCTCCCGCAAGGGCGCCCACCAGGGCGTTTCCCCCGTGTCCAGTGGAGGCGCGGCCGAGCGCGCGAGGTTGCCCTCGAGCTCGGCAAGCCGACCGCGCAGGAAGCGGATCTCATCTTGGAGAACACGCACAGGGGCGCCCCCGCCCTCGCTTGGCATCGTCTGGTTGTGTGCGAAACTAGGCGATACTGCAACAGTTGGAGAGTGCTGATATAGAGTCGTAGCCCGTATAACGTCACTCGCCTCTGTCATCGTGAGTCCAGAATCGTACAACTCTTGCACCTGACGCAAGACGGCGAGGCCGTCGTCCGAGAGCAGAATCTGATTGTTGGGACCCCGCCGGAGGTGGGGCTCGAGAACGTCCCGAACGGCCTCGATGCGGTTGCGGACCTGGTTCGTCGTCGTTAGGCCGAGCGCCTTGCGGAGACTACTGATCGTGTGCATGGGACTACGATAGCCGGGCAGCACGCGTCGGCCAAGCGGCGCGCCGATTGTGAGGCATGGGGCGATGGAGTAGCCTTGGCCCATGCCGATCCAGCGTCTCGCGGAGGAGATCAGCCAGAAGATCGCGGCAGGGGAGGTCATCGACCGCCCGGTCTCCGTCGTGAAGGAGCTCGTCGAAAATGCCATCGACGCGGGCAGCGCGCGGATCGAGATCGAGATCCGCGATGGGGGGCTCTCCGAGATCGTCGTGCGCGACGATGGCAGCGGAATGACGGTGGAGGACCTGCGGCTGTGCGGCGAGCGCCACGCGACGAGCAAGATCCGAAACGTCGAGGATCTGGGAACTCTGCGCACGCTGGGCTTCCGGGGAGAGGCGCTGGCAAGCATCGCCGCCGTCGCGCACGTTCGCCTGGTCTCCCGTGCCGCAGGCAACGAGGCGGCGCATGGATTGGCCCTCCTGCCCGGCTGCGCCTCGGAGCCCGAGGACGACTCTCGCGGGCCGGGGACGACCGTAGAAGTGAGGGATCTTTTCTTCAATCTCCCCGCGCGGTCCAAGTTCATGGGGACGCCACGTACGGAGGCGCTGCACATCAACCGCCTTGTGCAACGCTTCGCCCTCATGTCACCGCACGTCGGCTTCGCCCTCCTGCACGACGGCCGCGAAGTGTTCGCCGCGCCTCGCGTGAGGACGTTGCTCGAGCGTATCGGCCAGGTGTATGGGGCGGAAGTGGCCCGGGGCATGATCCCACTCGATGGCCGACGTGGCGCGATCCGCGTCTCGGGGTGCGTCAGTCACCGCGACGTGAAGAGAGGGAATCGGCGCGACCAGCTGTTCGTCGTCAACGGACGATCCGTGAACGATCGCGGACTTGGCTACATCCTCGCTGGCGCGTACAGCGGCATCCTCCGCCCCGGCAGCTTCCCCATCGCCGTGCTCTGCGTGGATCTCCCGCCGGAGCATGTGGATGTAAACGTCCATCCTCGGAAAGAGGAGGTCCGTTTCGCCAACTCGCGCGAAGTGCAGGACGCGGTCGCCGCCGCGCTGCAACAGGCGCTCGCCTCTCCGAGCATGATCGGCCGGATCCCGCTCGCTGGCGAAGCGGACGCCCTCGACGATCGAGGGCCGCTCGGTCAAGAGCCCAGGTTCGTGCGGGACCCCGCGTCAGCGCGCTCGCTGTCTCTCGGTTTGCCGATGTCTCTCGCCTCGGCCCGCGCGTTGCGAGAGCCGGAAGAAGTGAGCCTTGCGTCCGGGCGCCGGGTGATCGGCCAGCTGCACGATACGTACCTCTTGGTGGAGACTGCCGAGGGGCTGGAGATCGTCGATCAGCACGTCGCGCACGAGCGGATTCTGTACGAGCGGCTGAGACAGGAGTCCAGGGGATCCGGCATCGTTCGTCAGCTGTTCCTGCTCCCCGCGCGGATCGAGCTGCCCTTCGAGGCGGCGGGGATTCTCGGTGCCGGGCTAGCGAAGCTCGCCCAGGTCGGCGTGGTCCTTGAGGAATTCGGCGGCGGGACGTTCCTTCTGCGCGAGTATCCTCAGATGTTGGCCGACGAGCAGACGCCTCGCGGCTTCCAAACCGTGGTCGAGGCGCTCGTCGACGTCTTGCGAGAGGAAGGGAGCCTCGAGGATGCGCTGTTCCAGAGCATCCTGCGGGAGCTCGCCTGCGCGGCATCGATCAAGGCGGGAGACCGTATCCCCCTCGTGGAGTCCCAGGCCCTCGTCGATCGGCTGATGCTCCAGGAGAATCCCTACAGCTGCCCTCACGGCCGACCCATTGTGTTCGCGCTCGATCGCGAGGAACTGGATCGCAAGTTCGGGCGACGCTAGCAGCCTGTGTGGGTAGTCCCGGCTAGAATACGTCAAGAACCGGTTTCGTGACACGTGAGGGGTGGAGTTACCCCGTTTCAGTGGACAGTGTAGCACTTGACAGTTCGAGCGTCTGAGTGGCGCGAGTCCGTGTGGCGAAGTACTTCCTTTCGTAGTCGACGGGCGAGTCGTACCCGAGCGACGAGTGACAGCGGTGGGGGTTGTACCACCCCTCGATGAACTCGCGCCAGGCGACGGGGTCACATCTTGAGATCAAGCATTGGATTCCAGCGAATCTCACCAGCAACCTTGGTGGCCAGGGTGGTAGCGGGTCGAGTCCTGCAGTCCGGCGCTGGCGGAGGGGAATCGGGGGGATGAGGGGTGTGTCCCCCGATTCCCACGAGCCACCGGTCTTCCTCTCGATCTCATGTGGCGCTACGATGAACGCATCAGGAGGGAGGCACGCATGACCAGACTGGCGATCGCTTTGGCGGTGGGGCTCTTGGTTGCGTGGTCCGTCGGCGTGGGGGCGACAACGGTCGATCACCGCTGGAGCGGCGACGCGTACGTCATTCGCGTGTACGACATCGACGACGCGCTGGCGAACGATTGCCTCCTCTCGACGTTCTACGTCGTGAACGAGGGGAAGTGGGAGATCGCCCGCGATACCGTGAACGACGCGATCGTGTTCCCCACGGGTGCACACTCGAGCCTCGAGGACGCCGTGGTCGAGATGACGTTCAAGGCGTACGAGGAGCTCAAGCTCACCCTCCCCTCCTGCCTCATCGCCGAGGAAGATCACATCGCCGTCTACGTCATGTGGGTGGACGGCGAGGTCCCCGCGGCGACGTTCGTCGTGGAGAAGGGCGGACCTGCGCCCACCGAGCCCGGCGCCGCCGAGCCCCCCGCGGGATCGTTGTCTCCCTTCACTCCCATCCGCATGCCCCTTCCTCTGGAGATGGATGCGGAGTACGCGGCCGACGGCAGCGCGAACGCGACGATCCGAAATCCCGGGACGGCGGTATTCCGAGGGACGTTGAAGGTGACGGCCACGCTCTCGTACTTCAAGGACTGGATCGGCGAATCCGTCACGCGGTTCCTCGATCGTACCCTCGGTCGCATCCTCCTGGCTCCGGACGCTGTGCTCCGGCTGACGGTCGCGCCGGGCGCATCGTCTCAGGAACGCTTTGTCGTCACGTTCCTCGACCTCGCGGAACAAGGCAGCGGAGCCTCGCTCGTTGTCTCCGTTCCGCCGCCGGACGAGCGCGCGATCGGCGCGTTTCGTGACATGATCTACAACATCTGGACAGGCGTGTCGGACAAGGAGCCGAACACCGACTACATCGACCTCGGGTTCGGCGTTCCCGGCGTCCGCCTCTACTTCCCGATCACGCCGTACTTCCCGCCACCGCGATAGACTGTCCTGTGCCCGGCCTGACGCCTTCGAGAGCCCGGGG
>Ga0315284_10013587_pt1 | contig 11600 bp, 15 predicted proteins | sample YL17G09_16_MG_FD_203696 | JGI IMG/M metagenome (GOLD analysis project Ga0315284, IMG submission 203696) | Sediment microbial communities from Yellowstone Lake, YNP, Wyoming, USA - YL17G09_16 | ecosystem: Environmental > Aquatic > Freshwater > Lake > Sediment | place: USA: Wyoming | collected... | reverse complement strand
CGTCTGCAACATCGGACATTTCGACCATGAAATACAGGTGAGCTACCTTGAAAATAATCCAAAATGTAAAAAAGAAAATATAAAACCCCAGGTCGATAAATGGACGCTCCAGTCAGGAAGGTCGATTATAGTTCTTGCTGAAGGCAGACTTGTAAATCTCGGCTGTGCAAATGGTCACCCCAGTTTCGTTATGAGCAACAGCTTTACAAATCAGTGCCTTGCACAAATGATGCTCACAAAAGGCGGCCTGGAAAAGAAGGTTTATACACTGCCCAAAAAGCTCGATGAAGAGGTTGCAAGACTTCACCTTGGCAGGTTAAGCGTATCTCTTACTATGCTTACGCCCGAGCAGGCAAAATATATCGGCATTCCAGTCGAAGGACCGTTTAAACCCGACCATTACAGATATTAATATGTGGGAACATTTCCCTCATCAGGCTGATATCGGCATAAAGGCAACCGCTGATAGTTTGAGCAGGGCCTATGAAGAAGCCGCTTTGGCTCTTACGGCAATTATTACAGAACCGCAAAAAGTAGAGGCAATTGAGTCGGTGAAAATAGAATGCAGCGGCGAAAATGAGGAACTTCTGCTTGTTAACTGGCTCAGCTCGGTTATATATGAAATGGATGTCCGGAAAATGCTCTTCAGTAAATTCAACGTTAAAATTGACCCCGCACCTTCAGTTAATTCAAATTCGAATATTCGAAGGTGCGGGGTTGAAAAGTTAAGACTTTCCGCCGTCGTTTGGGGCGAAAAGATTAATCAAAACAAGCATTTTCCTGCAGTCGAACCGAAGGCTGTAACTTATAATCAATTAAGCGTGAAGAATGAAAACGGCAAATGGACTGTTCAATGTGTAATTGATGTATAATGGCGAAGCCTGAATTAAAACAGATTAGCGAATATTGCTGGCAAATAGAGCCTTTCGGCAAAATGCACGTTCCGGGCATCATTTTTGCCGACAGGACTCTGATAAACGATATTGACGAAAAAACTATGTCGCAGATTTGCAATGTAGCTGCCCTGCCGGGCATAGTCAAGGCGTCTTTTGCGATGCCCGATGCTCATATGGGTTATGGTTTCTGTATCGGAGGCGTTGCGGCCTTTGACCCTGACGATGGCGGCGTAATATCAGGCGGAGGCGTCGGCTTCGATATAGCCTGCGGCGTAAGAACATTTCATACAGGCCTGACTGAAGACCAGATAACAAGTGTAAAAGAAAAACTTGCCGAGGCGATGTTTCGAGATATTCCCGCAGGCGTAGGCAGCACAGGCAATATTACTCTGACCAGTGATGCGATTAATAATATGCTCGCAGGCGGTGCTGTCTGGGCGGTTGAAAAGGGCTTCGGCACAAAAGAGGATTTGGATTTTATCGAAGAAGGCGGCTGCGCAAAAGATGCCATACCGGCGAAAGTTTCGCCCCAGGCAAAAAAACGTCAGCAGGAGCAAATGGGCACGCTCGGAAGCGGCAATCATTATCTTGAAATTCAAAAGGTCATTGATATTTACGATGCGCAGATAGCCGAAGCATTTGGGCTGAAAAAAGGCGATATAATGGTAAGTATTCATTGCGGCTCTCGCGGGCTTGGACATCAAATCGGCACTGATTATCTTAGAGAAATGGCTTCTCAGGCAGCTCAATACGGCATAGAGCTTCCCGACAGGGAACTTGCCTCGGTGCCTGTAAACAGCCCGTTAGGTCAGGATTATCTTGGCGCGATGCGGTCGGGCATAAATTGTGCCCTTGCCAACAGGCAAATATTAACGGTGCTTGTCCGGAAGGTTTTTTCGAAGATTTTTCCAAATACCAATTTAAAAATGCTTTATGATGTGAGCCATAACACCGCGAAAATGGAGGAGCATAAGGTAAACGGCAAAAGCAAAAATTTACTTATACATCGCAAGGGAGCGACAAGGTCTTATGGACCAGGCAGCAGTGATTTGCCCGCCTGCTATAAGGCATTTGGCCAGCCTGTTCTTATCGGCGGGACAATGGGCACATCTTCTTATATTCTTGCAGGGACGAGCGAAAGCGAATCTCTCGCTTTTAGCTCTGCCTGTCACGGCGCAGGTCGAAGTATGAGCAGGACACAGGCGACAAAACAATGGCAGGGCAGCCAGATTGTCCGCCAGCTTGCCGAACGAAAGATAATTATCAAATCAAGGTCTATGCGGGGCCTCGCCGAGGAGGCCCCTGATGCTTATAAAAATGTAAGCGCCGTGGTTGAAGCAACGGCAAACGCCGGCCTGGCAAAAAAGGTCGCAAAGTTACTGCCCCTGATTTGCGTCAAGGGCTGATTCTTCTGCGGATAATGCCTTTTCAGCTTTTCGCAGCAGGATTCCGCGAATAATTCCGGCTGTACCAATTGCAAAAAACACGACGGAGGGCATTAATAATCCGAAGCTGGCCCCTCCACAAAAGTAAATTAATGAAACGATTGCCATTCCTATGCCCATTAGCAGGAAAGCAACTCCTATAGTCAGGCTTATTATCCAGTCGGCTCCTTTTTTCATAACAGGTCTTAGTTCAGATAGTGGAATACCTTTTTCAATTGCCGCAAGAATCTGCTGGTGTTCAAGGCGTTTTTTGTTCAGAAGATACCAGAACAGCAGCGCAAAAAACGCTATAATCATTACGAACGGCATAAACTCGCCCCAATTAACGCTGGCCAGAATTTGCGGAAACATATTTATTCCTTTCAAAATAATCTGTTTTTACGATAATTATTGTTGCGATTTCGTCTATTAGTCGCAAGACTTATTATGAAGGTTTCAGAAAAATTTGAAACTTTTTTGTTATTTTGTGCGACTAATATAAAAAAGGAGTCCTTTTTTGGCCGATGATGCCGGACAAAACAAACAGGAAGGTTTAATACACCGTCTTTGCGATGGCGATGAGGGTGCGTTTACCGAGTTTGTTGAAAAATACCAGCAGCAGGTTTTTATGTGCTGTCGGCTGGCGGGGCTTGGCGCCGATGAGTCGGAAGATATCGCAAGCGAGACATTCCTGGCGGTATATCAGGGAATAGGCAGTTATGCCGGCAGGGCAAAATTGAGCACCTGGCTGTGGAAAATAGCGTATAATAAGGCGATTAGTTTTCTGCGGCAGAAAATTCGCCTGAAAAAACTGCAGGAACAACTCCAGAACCAATACACAGAACAGCAGCAGCACCCGCAGAGCGAAAGAGTAGAAATTGTATGGGATGCCGTAAAAAAACTGCCGCAGGACCAGGCGGTAGCTATAGTTTTGCATTACCGGCAGGAAAAAAGCATAAAAGAGATTGCGGATATTATGGAAAAAAGGCAAAATACCGTTAAGGTCCTCTTGTTCAGGGGACGAGAAAGGCTAAAAGGGCTTCTTGGTAATAAAATAGAAGGGGTATATTAATATGCTGTCTGAAAACAAAAATAATGGAGACGGGTTCGATAAATTGCTGAAAGATGCGCTGAAACAGTACCGCCAGCCGACGCCGGCTGATTTCCCGCAGCGGATGTTCGGCAGACTTCAGCAGCTTCAGCAGCGGGAGGCGCTTAGACGGATTGTCCGGCAGGAAAGGGCTTTGCTGGTAGCGTTTATTTTGCTGCCTGCAGGAGTGATAGCGATAATGCTTGCATTTCCTGGTTTGTTATTAGTGCCATCGCGATTGCTGGAGACTTTATATCTTTCAGCCGGCCAAATCGCTGCAAATATGGCTCAGCATTGGCGGTTGTGTATAGGCTATACTATGGCTGCGGCGGTTGTGATATACGCATTTTATGAAACTCTGCTGGCGGACAATTACTAAGTTTTTGCCTTTTCATCGACAGCCACAAGGTTTATGTAGCCGTGCTTGACGCCGCGAAGGCTTATCATTTTTTCGCCCATCATATTTATATCCGAGGCCATACCCCGGATAATCAGAATCTCAAGACAATTATGACGGTCTATATAAACGTGGATTGAAGAAATTGTTTTTATCGGTTTATGATGCTGCAGTTTTTTAAAGACACTGGAAATGTGTGCCGTATGATGGTCGTAGATGAGAAAAATTGCGCCAATTGCAGGTGTTTTTTTATGTTCAATTTTTATCTGCGAAAGATTGGAACGAATCAGGTCGCGGATAGCTTCGGAGCGGTTCTTGTAGCCCCTGCCGGAAATGACCTTATCGAATACTGCGAGCAGTTCTTTTTCAAGCGATACGCCTATTCGTTCTATATCACTCATGTTTATGCTCTCCCTTGTTAGATGCCGAAGCTACACAAAATATATAAACCAGCGGCTCATTTGAATTATTTATTATATTATGAGTGGTCTGTGGCGGAATATACAATATTTTTCCTTCGCCTACATTAAATATTTTATCTTTGCCGATAACCGCCTGTCCCTGTCCGGAAAGGAAAACAAGCATTTCTTCATTTATTCCGGTGGTATGCTGACCACAATCACTACCTGGTTTTAAATAAACCCTGCCTGAGTGCAAACCAAACGTTTTAGGGGGTTTGAATAATGACTGATACTCAGTGCTGTCCGCAAGCTCCTTAACAAAAGGCTCTATTGCCATCTTTTTTCTCCTAAAATTGTTATTTTACCTGAAAAATCGCAAATTTATCAAAATTTTCTTGATTGAGCAGGGCAATTCCTGTAATTTCATTAAATTCGGTATTACGATTTTTATAATTTTATGCGCAAGGGACCGGATATGTCAACAGAAATAAGAGCTCTTGTTTTGACGGCAGCTTCAATAGGTTTTGTTCATACCGTGTTTGGGCCGGACCATTATCTGCCGTTTGTGATGATATCGTGGGCAAGAAAATGGTCGGGCATAAAGACCGCTGTAATAACCTTCTTATGCGGCATCGGCCATATACTCAGCTCGGTAGTACTGGGGCTGGTCGGCGTGGCTTTCGGAATAATGGTTAAAAAACTGGAAATAATAGAATCCTTCCGTGGCGATATCGCGGCGTGGCTGCTTATCGCATTCGGCCTGGTATATTTTGCCTGGGGCTTGCGACAGGCATACAAAAACAAGCCGCATACCCACAGTCATATTCATATAGAAGAAGATGTACATGCACATAAACATTCACATCACGACCATCACTCTCATATCCATCTCGATAAAAGCGGGATAAACATAACACCATGGGTGCTTTTTATTGTATTTGTTTTTGGACCATGCGAACCTCTGATTCCGCTGCTGATGTATCCGGCCGCAAAAAGTAGCTGGGCGGGTTTGCTGATAGTAACTGCTGTTTTCGGCCTGACGACAATCTCTACTATGATGGTACTGGTACTGGCCGCAAGGAGCGGAATCAGTCTTGTCAAATTAAACCCGCTGCAGAGATTTTCACATTCAATAGCAGGGGCAACGATACTTCTTTGCGGACTGGCTATTGTGTTTCTCGGATTATAAAATGAGGTGAATTATTAATGCTCAGCAGGTAAGAGAATTACTGGAAAAAGTCAAAAGCGGCGATATTACCGTCGAACAGGCCGAGGCAGAGCTGCGTCATCTTCCATTTGAAGACCTTGGATTTGCCTGCGTTGACCATCATCGCCAGATTCGCTGCGGTTTTCCGGAAGTGATTTACTGCCCCGGCAAAACCACCGAACAGATAATATCCATATTTTCATCTCTGGCGGGAAAAGGCAATAACGTTCTGGCCACGAGGGCCGAAGAACATGTTTTTGATGCTCTGTCAAAGACGGGTAAGTTTCCGCAGGCAAGATATGAAAAGTCGGCCAGAGCAATTGTCCTGGAGCAGAAAAAAATTCAGCCGTCAAAAAGCATTATCCCGATAATAACTGCCGGCACTGCGGATATGCCCGTTGCGTGCGAAGCAAAGGTTACCGCCCAGATTATGGGCCAGCGCACGGAACTTATCTGTGATGTCGGTGTGGCAGGCCTGCACAGGCTTCTTATGCAAATAAAAAGGCTGAAAGACGCCAATGTTATTATCGTAGTGGCGGGTATGGATGGTGCTTTGCCCAGCGTGGTCGGCGGATTAGTTGACTGTGCCGTAATCGCTGTTCCGACAAGCGTTGGGTATGGCGCAAGTTTTGGCGGCATTGCCGCTCTGCTGACAATGCTCAATAGTTGTGCATCGGGAGTAACGGTTGTCAATATAGATAACGGTTTTTCTGCTGGGGTAACCGCAACATTGATAAACAGAAAAGCCCAGGCGGGTGGAAATGACCATTGATGAGAAGTATGACCTGCTGCGGCAGATTATCGGAAAACTCGGCAGGATTGTAGCGGCATATTCCGGCGGGGTTGACAGTACATTTCTTCTAAAGGTTTCCGTTGATGTACTCGGCAGCGAAAATGTTTTAGCTTGTATTGCAGCCGGACCTTCTCTGCCGAAAAGTCAGTATACAAAAGCAATCGAAATGGCAAAAAGTATGCAGGTTGATGTTAAAACCATTGAGCCAAACGAACTGGCTGATACCGCATATTCAGCCAATAAAGCCGACCGCTGCTTCCATTGTAAAAGCCATTTGTTCAAAATTCTTAACGGTATCGCCAAAGAAAAAGGCTGTGACTGTGTTGTCTGCGGTAGCAATCTTGACGATTATGACGACTATCGGCCCGGCAATAAGGCCGTGAAAATTTTTAACGTACGTTGTCCGTTGGCAGAAGCTCAGCTTACAAAAAAAGACATACGGCAATTGAGCCGAAAGTTGAATCTGCCCACGGCAGATATTCCCGCTTCGCCATGCCTGGCATCAAGAATCAGTTACGGCCAGGAGATTACCGGCCGCAAGCTTAATCAGGTCGAACAGGCCGAAGAGTTTTTGAAAGGTTTGGGCTTTGTCGAGTTTCGCCTGCGCCATCATGGCCAATTGGCCCGGATAGAAGTTCACAAAGAGGATATTGCCAAAGTAGTTGCACTGCGACAAAATATTGCTGCAAAGTTAAAATCGCTTGGCTTTAAGTTTGTCTCTGTTGACCTTGAAGGTTTTCGAAGCGGTTCGCTTAATGAAGTGCTGTCGCAGGAAGATAAGCAGAAAAGTCTTTGAGCTTAGATTAGAGTTCCATTTCTTTTATTTCCAGGCTGTCTGTATCGAGTATTACCAGACTGCCTTTGCCGCTGAGCCAGTCGGTTGCTTCGCCGGGATTTATGATAAGCGTTTTGCCGACAGTTCTTATGTCCTTGAAATGGGTATGGCCGTAAACGACAAGGTCGTATTTTCCGCTCACGATAACCTTATCTAAAATGGCGGGCTTGTGCGTTATAAGAATTTTTTTACCTGCTATTTGGCCGTGATACGGGTCGTGATGGATTTCACCGCCAAAGCCCTCTATCGTGCTTTTTAGCAGGTGCTTTTCGCCGTCGTTATTGCCGAATACCGCGATGAATTTTGCATTTTTTATTTCTCCGAAGGCTTTTGCCGTAAAAGGCGAAACGATATCGCCCGCGTGCAGGACATACTGGACATTTTCATTTTTAAAGATTTCAACAGCTTTTAGCACGTTTGCGTGATGGTCGTGACTGTCGCTGATTATCCCAATTTTCATAGCGGTTTAACCCTCTATTATAGTTATATTTTTCATATTTCCCAACAATCCATCTGCCATAACAAGGTATTCAAGTTTTTCACTCTTGTGGCCGAGCATTGCGCTTGCAACTGAATCAACTGCGACACAATCGCTGCCGGCGATTATTTTGCCGATTTTCTTTTCTGTGCCTGCCAGGTGCATTCCAGCCAGGGCAACCGAGGCATCGACAATGCAAAGAGAAGGTTTTTTATATGTGCAAATATCCACAACCGATTTGTCAGTCGAGGGGCTATGCAGTTTTGATTTGTTCCATCCGGCTTTATAAAATTTTCCCGGCGCAAGACCGAACATATTCTTCATTGCAACTGTTGTACCTGTAAAACTATGGTCTTTCAGGACCGGTATGGAAATTATAAACGCATCTAAAACTATCTTTGGCAGATAAAGCTGCTTTAACTGCAGGGCGTTTTTGTTCTCAAGCAGAACCGCATCAGCTTCGTTGAAATCAACAAGTTCGATTTTGTATTTTTCGGCCAGTTTTGTGTATCCAAGCTCTTCGAAAATGTCCATTGTATTTCCGCTGCCGCAGCCTTCGCCGATAATGATTTTAGCCTTAGTTTTCTGCTTACAGTAGTTATAAACGGCCTCGACCATTTTAACCGATGTCGTAACCGGCGGCGGTGAGGAATTTGTCAGATTTGGTTTTAGAATTATCGTTCCGGTTTTAGGCAGGATTGCCTCGGCGTCTGCGAGCTCAAGAGCAGCAGATACGCTTTGCGAATAATTTTTAAATTCTACGACTACAACTGTACTCATAAAAAGCCCTGAAGTTATTTTTATAATCCTAAATTATGATAGGGCTTATGTAAAGCATAGTTTTGTCTTGCCGCCGACGGCCAAATTTGTATAATAATTCCTCCACAAAAAATAAATTGAAAGGTTGAAAGATGGCAAGTGCTCCGAAAGCAAATGCTGTTGTGAGTCAGTCAGGCGGCCCGACTGGCGTCATAAATGCGTCATTGGTCGGCGTAATTGAAGAGGCAAAAAAACACGCTGAGATTAAAAATCTCTATGGTGCTATTCATGCGGTAAGCGGAATTGTGAAGGAAAATTTCATTGACCTGAAGAAAATCCCTGCCGATGTGCTCCAAATTGTTGCGGCAAGTCCCTCATCGGCGCTTGGCTCAAGCAGGGACAAACCTGACGCTGAATACTGCAAAAAAATCCTGGATGTTTTCAAAAAGCAGGATATCCGTTATTTCTTTTATATCGGCGGCAACGATTCAGCCAATACCTGTTTTATCATAAATAATATGGCCGAGCAGGCAGGTTGCGAATTACGGGCCTTTCACATTCCAAAAACAATCGACAATGATTTGCTTATCACCGACCACTGCCCCGGCTATGGCACAGCGGCAAAATTCGTTGCCTGTGCCGTTATGGGCGACGACCTTGATAACAGGGCTTTGCCGGGGATAAAGGTCGATTGTGTGATGGGCAGGCACGCAGGTTTTCTGACCGCCGCTGCCGCTCTCGGCAGGCATAGAGATGATGACGGTCCGCATTTGCTTTATTTTCCTGAAAGACCTGTCTCGATGGAAAAAATTCTTTCCGATGTGGAGGCTGTTTATAAAAAACTCGGCAGGTGTGTTATGGCAGTTAGTGAAGGCATCAGCGATACCGACGGTATAACCTGGGCAGAGAAAATTACCAGGACAGATGATCACGACAGTCACGGCAATGTCCAGCTTTCAGGCACAGGTGCACTGGCAGATTATCTGGCAATGCGAATAAAGGCAAAACTTAAGGTCAAACGGGTTCGTGCTGATACTTTTGGTTATCTGCAGAGAAGTTTTGCAGGGCTTCAATCAGAAGTCGATGCCAGGGAAGCTCGCTGGTGCGGCCGACACGCTGTTCAGTATGCTATGAGCGAGCTTAATGGCTCTGTCGCTATAAAGCGAACCGGCACAGGTAAAAATTACGCGGTCGAGCTTTTCAGAGCTGAGCTTGCAAACGTCGCTGAAAAGACAAAATCAATGCCAGCCGAATTTATAAATCAAGAAGGCAACGGCGTAACACAGGCATTTATTGATTATGCTTTGCCCCTCACCGGCGGTTTACCGAAAACTGCGTATCTTGGCAATATAAAAAATGGTTAATAATATTCAAATTCGAAAGGGATTTGTTATGTTGAAAAAAAGCGTATGGATTATGGTCGGCCTTTTGGCAATTTCGATTTTCATTCTGGTTGGCTGTGAAAAACAGGCCAAGACTGGAGTTGAGGGTGTGCAGACTGCTCCAAAGACTTCTATTGCAGGTGAAGTAAAAACCGGCAGTGCAGGCAAAGTTGCAGACGTAAATTCTGCAAAAGCCCACCACGAAGAAGGCAGGAAACACTACGATGCAAAGAAAGCAGAACGCCATGGAACAATTTCCGATGCTAACGCGGCAGCAAAGCCGTGCGGAAAGATGATGTGTGCCATTGGTGATGGCAAAGCAGCGAATAAAAATATTTGCTGTGAGCACAAAGGCAAAATATATTGCTTCTGTTGTGGGGGCTGCAAAAAACAATTTGAAAAAGACCCTGAAAAATATGCTGGTAAGTGCAAATAATCGTTAGAAATGCAAATCCGTGTGGCGGTGCGGCAATGTCTGTCACACAGCCATTTTTTTGCCTTTAGAGTTATAAACTGCTGATATGCAATGTTGTTATGCTGTGTAATCTTATAAATTTGTTGCCGCAGGATTACAGTTTTGCACAATGGCTTGTGCTTTGTATTTGTGCTGTTTGTGTAGGCATAAACAAGACGGGTCTGCCCGGGCTGGGGATAGTTGTAGTGCCTCTTATCGCGGCGTTTTTTCCTGCAAAAGCTTCAACCGGTCTGCTTTTGCCGCTTCTTGCAATGGCCGATTTATTTGCTGTCGGCTACTATCATAGTCATGCAAAATGGAGTCATATTATAAAACTTCTGCCTGCCGCACTTGTCGGCATTGCGGCTGGTTCTTTGGTAATCAGGCGAATCGGCGACTTTCAGCTTGCTCCTGTAATAGGCGCAATTGTTCTTGTTATGCTCGTTTTGAATTATCTTCGGGGGAAACAGCAGGATGATTTTAATGTACCTCAGCACTGGCTGTTTGCCGTTACGATGGGTTTTTTTGCAGGTCTTACAACTCAGCTTGCCAATGCGGCAGGCCCGGTTGTAATTATTTATCTTCTTGCGGCCAGATTGCCAAAATATGAATTTGTCGGCACAAATGCGTGGTTTTTTCTTATTATTAACTGGCTCAAGATTCCCGTATTTGTCAGCGAAGGCAGAATAACGCTCCAGTCTGTCTGTGCTGATATTGTTATGCTGCCGCTGATCGCTGTCGGCGCATTATCAGGCATTTTGATTTTGAAGAAAATCCCCCATAAATGGTTCAAGCTGGCTGTTGAAATACTTGCCGCGGCGGCGGCGGTAAAACTTCTGCTATCCTGATATTACATATTCTTATATCTTGGCCCTCCGCCGCCTTCAGGTGCTGTCCATCTTATATTATCGAAGGGACATTTTCTCTGGCAGGTCTTGCAGTGCAGGCAGTTTGACGGATTTGCAGGTTTTACCTGCTGGTTTACCGTCTCATAGACTCCTGCCGGGCAGAAGTTAATGCAGGGTGAGTTAAATATGGGCGTGCATTTTTGTGCGCAGATATTTGTATTAATTATGGTCAAATGGCTGGGTTGTTCTTCGCGGTGCTCAGTTGCGGCCATTGCAGTGAAGGTGTCCTTGTCGTAGTCTTTTGACGGCTTGTATTTATATTTTTTGTCTGTCATAATCTTGTAATCTTCTTCGATTTTGAATTTCGGCAGTTTATTGCTGAGGATTGTAAATAAAAGCATACCGAACAATGGCCCCAGTTTTGCGACTGTTTGTCTGAATTTTGCCGCTCGTTTCATTTCCTCTATTACGCCGAGCATATTCAGCAGTTCTGTATATTTCGATGCGGCTGCATCAAGGTTGTTTGTGCATTCTGCAATTGCCTGGCCTGCCGCGATGCCGGATTTTATCGCGTTGTGCAGGCCCTTAATCTTGAGCATATTTACCATGCCTGCACTGTCGCCGAGGATAAGGACG
>Ga0315284_10013586_pt1 | contig 11600 bp, 13 predicted proteins | sample YL17G09_16_MG_FD_203696 | JGI IMG/M metagenome (GOLD analysis project Ga0315284, IMG submission 203696) | Sediment microbial communities from Yellowstone Lake, YNP, Wyoming, USA - YL17G09_16 | ecosystem: Environmental > Aquatic > Freshwater > Lake > Sediment | place: USA: Wyoming | collected... | reverse complement strand
GAATATAAAGACTATTTCATTCCTTTGTCATAAAGATCACGGCTTTAAACAGGCGCCATGGGAAGCGATCAGTAAAGATCAGTTTGAGGCGAAGGCGCCCAGGATCAAGGATATTGATTTTGCGGCTATCGAGGCGGGAGATCTAGATATGCAAGATTGCGAAAGCGGGGCCTGTCCTGTTAAATAAATATGTGAGCGGGCCTACTTTTAGATAGAAAAGAATATAACTGCTGGATATTCAAAGGAAAATTGTGTTGTTTGTTGCGCATTTTGTAATAATTTTAGAGGCAATTGCCTTGCTTATGACGAATTTGCACTTTTGTCTCCGGCCCTGAAGGAGATCGCGAAAGCCAGGAGTGAAGTCCGTAAGTTAGTGTGATAAAATCGTTAGGTGAACGATTCGATCCAAGGGAGATATAATGACTACGCTCGCACCAGCACTCGTTAAACTACTCAATGATTTTGCTGATTCGCAAATTGCGCTTCGTCTGCCCAATCTGCCGCTCGAAAGCTCTAACCCTAAACTGGGTGATGCTCTCGAAACCGCTTTCGCAGACGCCTCTTCGGCGGCTGGCGATGCGTATGCTCCGACCACTCCGGCCGACTGGTCGCCTGCCCCGACGACTACGGGCGGCGCTCTCGATCAAGAGGCTGCTCGCCTCAAGACGGCAGAGACGACTCTCGGCACGACTACGACGACGGCTAACGCCGCGCTTCCAGCCGCCAAACTGGTGGTTCGTACCGGTACTGTTCCGGGCGGCTCTGATACTCCGACGGCAGCCGTCACTGGCCTTCTCACCACGGATACGATCCTTGCGGTCGATCAATTGGTTGCCAACGCCAACAGTCTGCCCCTGATTGGCAGGGCGGCGACTTGTGCGGTTAGCGGCCAACTGATTCTGACGTATTCTGCTGATACTGGCGGCTCTGGAACCATTTCGGTTCTGGTCAAAACGATCTAAGTGATTTAACCTCAAGGGCTATCTGGTAAAATATACCAGTCAACCAAACTAGGAGATGACAATGAGTTCCCCCCGCGTTCAAAAGTATTTCGAGGCTATGCCCCAGCAGATCAAAAATCTCGGCGGCTACACCTACAATTTCCGCACGGTTATCGTGTGGCAAGGTCGCGTGACGACTGGCCCTAACGCTGGCAAAGATGCCATGGTTATGGACATTGACTCGGCGACTTGGGCCGACAACAATCGTCGGGTTCTCATCCTGGCGACCCCGGCGTCCGACCTCAACGCAACCGCTGCGATGAAAACCCAGAGCCATGCGGCCGGGAACTACATCGACGGTTCCGTGCGGTTCGCGATGTATGTTGAAACCCCTGAATCGTGGACGAACGCGCAAGCGTACTTCACTCGGGCGGTTGAGCATCACCTGCGCGGCCAACTCGGCTCTCCTGTTGAAGTTTTCTACGGCGCGAACGACGTTCAGCCGATCCTTGAAGGCGTTAACGGCGGGACTTCTGGCCAAGAGACGACCTCTACGTTCGTTTCGGCTGGTACGGATATTCCGGCTCTCTGGCCGGCTCCGGGCGGCGTCTAATCCTCCACTTGTGGCTTAGAATTAAAGGAGCAGTATCATGAGCGGCGATAAGAATCAAATTCTGGGTGCGATCAAAGACACCCTGGATGAAGTGCAGCAAATCCTTGCTAAATCTGGCTACGGCGAGATGGGCAAGGCCGAAGGCGACGAAATGCCTCCGGAAGCTCAGGGCGCGGGCGGCGACTTTGGCGGCGAAGGTGGCGAAATGCCCCCTGAAGCTGGCCAGGGTGATGCTGGTGGTGGCGAAATGCCGCCTCCGGGCGCTGAAGGCGGCGAGCAAGCTCCTGGTGGCGAAGGCGGGGAAGACCCGTCTACGCAACTTGCTGAGCAAGCTAAGCAATTTACCGACGAAGAGCTTGATCACATGATCGAAGCCCTTATGTCGGAAAAGGAAGCGCGGCACGGCGGCGAAGGCCAAGGCGAAGGTGCTCCGATGGGCGCTGAAGGCCAGGGCGAGGCCACTGGCGAAGGCGAGCAGATGCCTCCGGAAGCTCCGAGCGGCGACGAAGCTCAGAAATCCATGAAGTCTGAGTTTGCGAACCTGGCCAAGTCGATGGCGACCATCGCCAACGCGGTTGGCACTTTGACCAAAGAAGTCACGGCTATCAAGACCGGCAAGCCGGCTGGCAAACCGACGACCAGGCCTGCGGTCACAAGCCGCTCGCAAGTCCTTGAAAAGTCTACCCCTGTTAAGGGCCGCCTGAGCAAGTCCGAAACCTCTGATTTCGTCCTTGGTCAACAGCGGGCTGGCAACCGGGCGATTACGGCGATGGACGTGGCTGAAATCAGCCTCTCGCGGAATCCGCAAGAATTGCACGCTGTTCAAGACCGTCTGGAACTGCACGCCAACGTCAAATTCCCGACCAAGTAAGACCAAATCTCTCTAGTGGACGAGGCCTAGTTTCGACTGGGCCTTTTCTTTTTTGGCGCTTTCTTCAAAGGTCGTAAGATGATAAAATGACTCCAGGTTCTATCTCCTGTTCCAGAGGGTGTAATGGCCAAGAATCAAGACGATAATACCGGGAAAAGCCTCGCTCGCACTGAATTGCCGGATTCTTCCAAGAAATTCGGCAACTTAACCCTTAACATTCGTAAGCGGGCGGGTGAAGAAAAGGGCGATCTGGTCGAGTCTCATGAATATGAGGACCGGGGCCAGATCGTGGCTCGTTACGTCAAGAAAGACGGCAAGGTGCTCCAATCGGCAGCGACCCAGGATGCCCAAGAATCTGGAGCCCATGAGAAGGCCGCTAAGAAGGCGGGAGTTAAGGCAAAAGACGTGGTTTTCACCACGCCTACGATGAATGCTGTTCAGGATTACGTCGAGCAACACCAAGATAAAGACACTCCAAATCCTGAAGGCGAAAAGGCCGAACTGACTGGCAAGACTAAGGAAAAGAAGCCTAAGTCGAAGCCGTCTGAGGGCAAAAAGCCCGATACGTCCATGAGCAAAATGACTAAGGAAAAGACGGGCCAGGCCGATAAGCCGGGCGACCGCGATATTCGTAAGGATATCGAGAAAGATCGCTCGCTCGAAAAGACCGATAAGATTGAAGATTTAGCTTCTAAGCGGGCCAGCATGAAGGCTGCGCTTGAGCGCAAGAGTAAGGGCAACACCAAGCTCACTAGACTGCTTGAAATCGTTAAGAAAATATCCGATAGACCGCCGACCGATTACAATCCTGCCGACGCCTCTGATGCCGCAAGCAAGATTCGTTCCCATCACTATACCTCAACGGCCAATAAGCCGCTGGATAAAGCCGCCGTCGCGGAGCCCTTCCATGATCCGGCAGCGCACGCCAAGGATGCCAAGCTTGAAGCCGCACTGCAAGAAAAGGTCCAGCGCCATCTTACTGACGTATGCCTGAAAGGCAATCTTCAGCAAAATGAACAAAATCCGCTAAAGAAGGCCGACGATCCGTTGAAGCCGGCTGGCCCTGGCGATCCCCTGAAGGAGATGGTCGGTAAGCAGAAGTTTGAAGGTAGGGTCAAGGAAGGTCTGGCGTCTTATACGTCCCCTGAGAAGAAGGCCCGCCCCCAGCGCGACACCTTGCCCAAGACTCCGAAGTATAAGCTCCTGACGCACATGGAATCGAATGCCAAGACGGCCAAGAACGCAAGCGTGCAAGACCAAGGAAAGAATGTCTTTTCGGCCATTCTTCACCTGGCTCCGGCGACCCTTGCCGGCGCTGGCAACGTGTGCGAATCGGCCACCGAAGGCTGTAAAGACGCTTGCTTGAATACGGCTGGACGAGGCGGCATGTTCAAGGCTGGCGAAAACACCAATACGATTCAGAACGCCCGGATCAGGAAGACCAAGTACCTTGCTGAAAATCCTGGTGCTTTTATGGACGACCTGCTCCATGACGTTCAGCAAGTCCAGCGCCACGCTGCGGCCTCTGGTGCCAAGCCTGTCGTTCGCTTGAACGGAACCTCCGATCTTGCTTGGGAAAACTTCCCGCTGCCGCAACACGGCGGCAAAAATATCTTCGATGCGTTCCCTGACGTTCAGTTCTACGATTACACCAAACACCCTGGTCGGGTTCTGTCTAATAAGCGCCCGAATTATCACCTGACTTTCAGCCTCGCTGAGAGTAATGAGAATATGGCCAAGCGCGTCCTCGCGGCTGGTCATAACGTCGCTGCTGTGTTCGGCGGCAAGAAACTGCCTGGTAAATATCTTGATCACCCGGTCATCAGCGGCGACGAGCACGACCTGCGTTTCCTCGACCCTCGCGGTGTTGGTCATGTTATTGGTCTTACTGCCAAAGGTGAGGCCAAGGGCGATACATCTGGTTTCGTTAAGTGGGGCCATGAAGGCGATCCTGAGGCCAAGCCGAGCGGCAAAGCTCCGGTCAAGCGCGGCCAAGTTGCTGGACAAATGAAGAAATCTGAGGAAAATATGAATGATCTTGAAAAGAATTACGACCCTCGGGATGATATGGATGAGGTTGAGGTCGGCAGCACTATGCCTCACGCTAAGGCTTATGAATATCACGCCAAAATGGCCGCCCATCATAGCAAAATGGCTCGTTATCATGAGCATAATGAGAGCAAGCATGACGATCCACGCCATGATTCGCGCCTCTCTGGTGCGCACGATACCTTGGCGGACCAGCACGCTCATGCCGCTAATGCCGCCAAGGCTAAGCTTGGCAAGACCTTGCCGCCTGATCAGCAAATGGCCAAAGACGATAAGCCGCATCCGGCCGGCTCGCCTGAGTATATGGCTCATGAAGTTGAAGAGCACGACCTGCCTCTCAAGCGCGGCCTGAGCGGGCTTACGCATGAGAAAATGGCCCAAATGCTGGCTCATCTCAGGACGTTGAAAGATCCGAGCCAACATCGCTCGCCCGAGAATAAGAATCCCGATAAACTGAAAAAAGAGGACTATTCGCACACCGAAAACCTTGATCCGAATACGGGAAATCCTATTCACGGATATGATTCTGGTCCCCAGCCGGAAATGCAAGGCGTAGCCCCGAAGGCTCCCGCCGCCGCTGCCCCTGACAAGGGATTGGCCGGTAATATCAATGCTGCTGGCGCTAAGGCCATGGGTAAATCCAAGGATGGCGGCAAATGGCCAGTTCCGGGCCTCGTTCCTCCGAAGCGCGACAATGCCAAGCTCAAGAAAGACGACCCGCCATCGACGTTCGATGGCGGCAAGGCTTCGCTTGAGCAAAAAGGTACGAACGCCGGCACCAATAGTGGTGCTGGTGCGGCTCAGGGCGTTGTGTTTGGCGGCAAGAGCGCGAAACCCGAAGGCAAACCGCTTGAGAAGGGCGGCAAATGGCCAGTTCCGGGCCTCGTTCCTCCGAAGCGCGACAATGCCAAGCTCAAGAAAGACGACCCGCCATCGACGTTCGATGGCGGCAAGGCTTCGCTTGAGCAAAAAGGTACGAACGCCGGCACCAATAGTGGTGCTGGTGCGGCTCAGGGCGTTGTGTTTGGCGGCAAGTCGCTCACCAAGGGAATGGCCCCTACGAAGTCAGAAATGGCCTCCGGATCGGCGATGAACCCGAAGCCGAAGGTTGGGGCGGTCAAGCCGTCCGGTGACGCCTACAGCCAACGTCCGCGTCCGATGAGCAAGGCTATTGGCGCTCCCGCCGCGCCTGCCCAGCCGGCCAAAGGTCCGACTCTGCCGACAGCGATCGTTAAGCCGAAAAACCCCAAGCCAGGTAACACTGTTATGGTGACCAATATGGGCTTCGGTGCGCAAGGTATGGCTGGAGCCGGTGGTATGGGCAAGTCTGAAGACCAACCTCATCATGAGGCGCCTAAGCACTTGCAAGGTCAGGATAAAGCTGATTGGCACACCGCTCAGCATGAGTTTCACAAAGCTCACGCTCAAGAGGCGGAACATGAGGAAAGCCGCCATGATGGCCAGCCTGTGCCTCGTCGGAGCGTTCATGCTCACTGGGCTCGTTATCACGCGATCAAAGCCAAGGAATCTCTTGGTAAATCCGTTGCTCCGGCCGTTCCGGATCTAAAGAAACACGTTCCTGGCGTTTCTGATAAGAAGTTCGATAGTTGCGTCTCCCAAGTGAAGAAAAAGGGCACCGGGAATGCTTACGCTATCTGCACGGCTTCATTGAAGAAAGCTATGGAGCACATGCGCAACGGGTCGCAACCTCTTGAAAAGGGCGAGCTTTGTCAGAATGGCGACAATCCGCTTGAGAAGGCGCACCCGCAAAACGGGTCGCAACCTCTCGAAAAAGCTGTTGTTGATTTGAAAACCGGCAAACCTGTTCGCGCCACGGCCGAGCGCAAAGCTGCCCAGGCTCCGAAGCCGGTTGCTGGCGCTGGTCCGCAAGCCACTGGTGGCGCAGGCACTTCTGCCGGCGCCAAGGCTGAAGCTGCCGTATTTGGCAACGGCAATAAGGGCCGTGGTCCTGCTTACGGCGCCGGGCCTTCGTCGCCGGAACGAATCAAAAGTTCTATGGAAAAGATTAACGGTCTTATGGCTCATGTGAAGTCCATGCACTCTGAGGCTCCCGGCGCGAAGCCGTCCCAGAATCACCAACCTGGCGCTCCGATGCCGAAGGCGAATGCTAAGGCTCCGGGCCAGGGCGGTAAAGCTCCGCAAGGCCGTGACGCTAAGATCCGCGCAGCCCTTGATAAGCAAAAGGACACGAACCCTTACGCCTCTCCGGCCCATCAGCCAGTTGGCGCCAAAGGGCCTCCGAAGGCGAACGCCAAGTACGAAGAGGCCAAGAAAAAACAACAGGAATCTCCGAAAGCGCCTCTGAAAAAGGATGACCTGGACAACGATAGAGGCAAGGCCAATAGTACCTATATTCCTGGTAGTGTAGACCCTGCACCAGCCCCGGCTCCGTCCAATCCGACGAGCGGGTTCGTGTACGGCAAAAGGGGTGGATAATGTGGAGCAAAATGCCACAACGTACAATCGGCACAACTACCTCTGGCAAGGCTATCGGGTTTCATTACTCCGAAGGCGGCGATGGTGCGCAAAGGTTCAATCATTTCGACCACTACGATGCTGCTCATTTCCACGACGACAAGCGGAATACGGCAGCCGTGACCGCCGATCGTTACCAAAAGCTGAACCTGCACGGCGCGGCTAGTGGTTACAGGAAGTTAGCGATGCATCATGCGACTCAATCTAAGATGCATATGGCTCACGTCCTGCCCGCATCAACGAAAAAGCCAGTAACCAAGCCAGGTAATCAGACCAGTATGGTTAATCGCAAGAAGGCTGAGCAGGAGCGCAACCAAATGGATCAGCCTACGAGGAAGCTTCGGACTTTTAATTGACGAGTCGCGGACTTAGGGGTAAGATACGTAGGTGTCTAATCCTCACAAGGAGAAATAAGTGTCTGAAATTCAAGAAGAAAGCAACGTAGTATCCCTGGACGAATTCCGGAAAAAACATCCGGAGGGGCCGTCTGGTAAACTGATCCGCGATCCTTATTCTAAGAATCGGATTGTTCAGGATAAACCGGCGGCTCGCCAGGATGCCAAGAAGTCCTCGAATAGTAAGCTTGATGAAGCGTTGATGAAATACGGCAGTTCGACCGGCAATGTCATGAGTAAGCAGTACAAGAAGAAAGTTGATATTTTCGCTAAGGACGAATAAATGAGTTTCCAAGTAAAACCGCTAGATATGATTCTGGCTCCGAACTACTTCGCCCCTCTTTCCGATGGGCGTTGGATGATTACGGACCCGAATGCTACAACCTTGTGGTTTCAGCTTGAAATTCTGGATAGTCTTGGCCCTCGCCGCTACTTGACGGGCGTTGGGGCTACCCTCACGGCTACCTTCATGCGAATGGACGCACTGGCGTCGAACCTGGGCATCCTTACGTCCACTCCACAGACCGTCAACACCCCGGCTCTCGCCTATACGACCGATGCCAGCCTATTCAGTCTCGCCCTCACGACCCAACAGATCCAAAACATCGTGAGCGGCACCGTGCAGTTCGCGCTGACTGAAGGGGCGGTCGTAACCACCTGGAATCAAAATTATTTGATCCAAAAGACCTTAACGAATCCTGGGTGCTAAAGTGACTCAAGACTATACTTATGCCTATAACACTTACCCGATTTCTTCGGAAGAGACGGCAATGGAAGGCGCTCTCAAGCGTTTTACTCCCATGCCGAATCCCAAAGATGTGTATGATTTCGCGCTGATGGGACTTCCTAAGTATTTTCCCCTGACTCGCGAGCCTATCACCATCGAGATGGTTAAGCCATTCCTGGATAGTGCTGTTACTGAGATAGAAATGGAGCTTGGCTGCAATATCAGCGAAGTGGCCCACTATCACTCCGAAGACTACATCGATGGCATGTTTACCAACAATTACATGGGCACGCGCCTTCAGCGCTGGCCTGCCACGTCGATTGTGAGTATGCAGCTTAAGTACCCGCACACCAACACGCCCACGCCTTATCAGAAATACACCATACCAGCCAACTGGATCATGCTGCGCCGGAATAGGGTCAACGTTGTCGCAGCCATGGGCGCGGTGACCGTTTCAACCGATAATAGCGCAACCGTAACGGCCGGAGGTATCTTTACGTTCATTACTGGCTTCAGTCGTGGTGCCTATGGCCCAGGATCGATTGAAGTAATCTACAAGGCAGGCTTTAAGCACGACCAGCTTCCCAGTAGCGTTGCCGATCTGATCAAGACCTGGGCGGCCTATCGCTGGCTCCAAATGATTATCCCCGTTCTATTCCCGCAAACCAGCGTTTCCGTTGGAATTGATGGCGTTAATCAGTCTGTAACCCTCAATATGTACGCGGCTCTCGTGGCGCGGTTAGCTGAAATGGAAAAGAAAAAGATGCAATTGTCCGCAGCCCTGACAAAGAGCTTTGGGCGTACTGCAAAGATGAGCTTTATCGGGTCTTAATCCCAGCTAATCTGGTAGCCAGGATGGCCGCCATCGGCAGAACTTGTGAGTTTCCAGGTCAGATCTTCGGCCTTAAGGAAGGTTTCGACGTGGGGGTTATATCCCTCAATCGTTTTGGGACTAGAGTTCATTTTGGTACGGAAAAACAGCGACTTACAGCCGTGATTAGCCGCATTTCTCAGTTCGGCCTCAAGCCCAGCCGCCTCTTTTACCAAGCGGGCGTCTTCGTAAGCATTTGAAGTTGCTACCAGATCGTCCTTAAGAGTCATTTCAGTTTCTCCACTTCTTCCCGGTGGTTTTTGAGTACAGAGCTTCGTGGCGAAGTCAATGAGCCTCAGGCTGAAGTCCATCATACAAGTCAGCCTTTTGCCTATTTTCTCAAATTGGCGAATCATGTCCCCGCCACGGTTAGTTGTTCTGCCTTGCCGTCCTTGCCGTCCCAGGTCACCGACCACAGGTGACGGCCCACCCGGAGCAATCCCTTATCGACCAAAGGCATCGGTTGCTTGAGGCCTATTTTGACCCCCTCAAGCTCCAAGCGAAACTCGCCAGCGGTCTTGGCCATGCCTTTGATCTGTTCAGATTTGACGCCAATGAGTTTGGCGACGATGTATTGAGTGTCCATATTTACTCCGCTTGGGCGTTAGTGAAATGACAGTCCGCGAGCCGAATACTCTCATTATCTTTGATCTTTTTGAGCCAGGTCTTATCAATGAAGTCGCCAACCTTCGGGTTCGTCTTGAGGGCTTCGGCAGCGAGATTACTAAGATAGCCATTGCGCCAAGCGCATTCGGCAATAGCTTTGAGCGCAAAATCCTTAGCTTCGGCGTGATTCATTATTCTCACGTCAAGTCTCCGAAAGTAGTAAGGAATTTGTCTGGGATTTCGTTACCAACGTCCGCGACTTGAATCAAGCTCTTGAAGCCGATCTTGGTATAGAATTCAGTTAGTTCTGGACGCTTCAGCCCCTCGACCGGCACCCGATACGACTCCAAATCAAGATCCATGGGAACGGCGCAGTCGATCTTGGCCAACTTCTTGGAAAGAAAGGCATTGTCCTGGCTCTTGGCGAGCTTATTGGCCATGCCAGTCTTGATACTGCCAAGGTTGGCATAGACGCCTTCAAGGGTGTCGAAGGCGTTCAGAAGGGCGGCGGCACCGACCTCGCCGATACCTTTGACGCCAGGAATCACGTCGGCAGCGTCACCGATAATGGCAAGCGCATCAACCACTTGGTCTGGCCGAACGCCAAACTTATCGAATACGGCATCGGCGCCCATAAGCGTATAGCCTTCGGCCGCGTGCCGCACAATAAGCACATTCTTATTGACCAGTTGCATGAAGTCTTTGTCGCCCGAAACGATCTGGACCTGGAGGTCGTCCGAAGCAAACTTGGTTGCTACCGTACCGATCAAGTCATCGGCTTCGACCTGAGGCACCTTGGCGACCTTGAAGCCATAAGCAGCCAGCATTTCGTACATGCCGTCGATCTGAGCTTTGAAGTCGTCTGGGGGCGGCTTGCGATTGGATTTGTAGTCCGAATACATTTCGTGCCGGAACGTCTTACCGCCGCCGTCAGCCGCAATGACCATGTAGTCGGGCTGGTAGTCCCGCAGGAGCCTGTTGAGACCCAAGGCAATGCCGTAGCACATGAAGGTCGGCTTGCCATCAGTGGACAGATACGCCTCTTTGGCGAAGCCGTAGTAGGCCCGAAAGGCGAGATTCATCAAGTCCACAACCATTAGTTTTTTCATTAATATTCCTCTGCTTCTTTTTTAGTCAAAAAGAAGTGAATGCCATGCGTACATTCGACGCGAATATCGGCATCCCATTTGTCTGGTTTGACCACTTCTCCGACTTTGTATAAAGTTTTGTCAGTGTGTTTGTCGAAGGCTTCATTTTGACCGTACATTTCAACAACCTCAACAAATTCGGCTCTGCATTTGCGTCCTGTGGAACTAACCCTCGCCGCTTTTGCTGGTATTAAAAGTTCTGCAATTACGTCATTTTGAAGTTTTTTCCAACCGACAAATGAACCCTTCTCTGGAACTATCTGAAAGCATGGCATATTTTTCACATCTTTCAGATTGGCCCTAGTTAGATTGGCCCCAGTTAGATTGGCCTCAGATAGATTGGCCCCAGATAGATAGGCCCCAGTTAGATTGGCCCCAGTTAGATTAGCCCCAGATAGATTAGCCCCAGATAGATCGGCCCCAGTTAGATCGGCCTCAGATAGATTGGCCCTAGTTAGATTGGCCCTAGATAGATTGGCCCCAGTTAGATAGGCCTCAGTTAGACCGGCCCTAGTTAGATTAGCCCCAAATAGATTAGCCTCAGTTAGATCGGCCCTAGATAGATAGGCCCCAAATAGATTGGCCTCATATAGATTGGCCCTAGTTAGATTGGCCCCAGTTAGATTGGCCTCAGATAGATTAGCCCCAGATAGATCGGCCCCAGTTAGATTGGCCCTAGTTAGATTGGCCTCATATAGATTGGCCCTAGTTAGATTGGCCCTAGTTAGATCGGCCCTAGTTAGATCGGCCCTAGTTAGATCGGCCTCAGATAGATTGGCCCTTTCCCCTCCTTCTTCTTTACGCAACCATTTCGAATGCTTATCTAGGATCTCTTTAAGTTTATTGGCATCCATTTAAGACTCCTTATTTTAACCACAAAGGC
>Ga0315284_10013585_pt1 | contig 11600 bp, 10 predicted proteins | sample YL17G09_16_MG_FD_203696 | JGI IMG/M metagenome (GOLD analysis project Ga0315284, IMG submission 203696) | Sediment microbial communities from Yellowstone Lake, YNP, Wyoming, USA - YL17G09_16 | ecosystem: Environmental > Aquatic > Freshwater > Lake > Sediment | place: USA: Wyoming | collected... | reverse complement strand
CCTTCAGCAAATACCCGTCGGCCCCGCAACGCACCGCCGTCGCCAGGTCCTGCTCGTCGTCCGAGACGGTCAACATCACCACCCGCACGTCTGGCGTGCGGCTCTTGATCTGGCGGGTGGCCTCCAATCCGTCACAGTTGGGCATGCGAATGTCCATCAGGATCAGGTCTGGATGCAACGCCTGGGCCTGCTCGACCGCCTCGAACCCATCGGCCGCCTCTCCCACCACCTGGAAATCCGGCTGGGCGTCCAGCATGCGGACCAGTCCCTTGCGAAACAACAGATGATCGTCTACCAACAGAATGCGCAGTGGTCCCATTGCCGCCCAATTATACACGAATTGGCAATGGGCACAACGCCAGGGGAGCAGGGGGGAGTGATCAGGGATCAGTGATCGGTGATCAGGGAGCGAGCGGCGAGAGGAGGCCCTGATCACTGCTCCCTGATCACTGACACTGATGTGAAATACGGGCCATCGGTCTAACTCCGACCAGGGAGCGACGGCTGGTGCGTTGCTCAGGTAGAACTGGGGCTCCGTACTGACGCCGACATATCGCTGCACACGAGTGTCACGGGAACAGATCCATTTCGATGGGCCGCACCAGCTCACGCACTGTGCTCTCGGCCTGATGGGGATTCAGTGTTCTCGCTTGAACTTGACTGTCTGTTCCGAATATCCTCTTATACAGATCATCGCCATAGCTGGTCTGCAGTGGTTCTCCTTCGGCCAATTTGAAAGTTCGTCCTCCGTCGGTTTGCCTTTCAGCCCGCAGGAAAATGGAGTTTTCCATTTCTTTATCATAAACACCACGCGCAAATTCATACAAATGCGTAACAAAGAAAACCTTGACGCGTTTTTCCAATAATGCGGATACTATCTGCCTTGCAATCTCCGAGCCTTCTCTTTCGTTGGTTGCGGCAAATGATTCATTGAACAGGGCCATGGAACTAGACGTTATATTGTCTACGATATCGCTCATTCTGCTGAGTTCTTCATCAAGCTTGCCGCTTCTCATGGTAGCATCTTCTTCCCGTTTGTAGTGCGTGAAAAGGCCCCCGCAGATATTGGCACAGAAAGACTCAGCCGGTACAAACATACCGCATTGCATCATCAATTGAGCCAAACCTATGCTCCGCAAAAAAGTTGACTTGCCGCCCTGATTGGCCCCCGTGACGATCACGAGGTCTTTGTTGTCAGCGTTCACATCGTTGCCTACGACTCTTCGTTTCATGGTTAAGGCCAGGCAGACATCGTATAATCCATGAAAAGAATGTCTGCGTTCGTTGGAAGCCACGGGCAGGGGAAAAGATACTGGCTCCCCCATTTGGGCAAGTTGTTCGTGTAGATTCAAACAACCGATGTAAAAAGCCAATTCGATCCGCAACATTTTGAAAAAACTGTCAATATGATCAGCGGACTGGGCGAGTGCATTGGCAACAAGATTGGTCCCTCTGTCTTTTAGTCCCGACAGGGCTCTGGCGCCGCCTTCATCGCGAGGATGGATATGAAAGGTGTAGACCGGCGGTTTCTTGGCAAAGACCCGCTTCATCCAACTCCGATTCTTGCCTTGTGGTTTACGGAGTACATAACTGGTACCTTCATTGCCTTTTCCCAATTCAGCGCTGATCAGAACTCCATCGCGGAACTTCAGCTCCCTCAGATGATCCTGTACGCTGGCGAAATACTCATCATCAAGCTCTTTTTTAATCATCGCGAAAAACGCTGTAAAGCCCTCTGATTCGAATTGCTCTGCGTGTTCATCGGCGATATTCTTTAGTTTTCTAAGCAGACCAACAAACATCTGCAACAGTTCTATCGAAGTATATAGTATTGTGCCTGGAGAGCAGCCGAAAATGCCAAGCCAATGCTTTTTTTTGTCTTCAATTGACTCTATCGGGATTTGGTAGATATCCCTGACAATAGAAGGGTTTTTCAGGCAATCCCTAAGAATATTCTGGCGATAACGTATTGTGTCCGGATCGCCTAAACCGGACAGAACAGCTTTCTTTGCCACTCCATGTATAAATTCGTCCCCGACCGCCATGGCGTTGAACAGCGTGTTTAATTCCAGGTCTTGTGCCAGTGCTTGTTCATGCGATGGTAATTCCAGCTGTAGGTCAAAATCATGATCTCTATACATCAGAAAAGCCTTCATGCTTTTATGCGCTCCTTTAGATGATCGTATGTTAGACGGTACTTTTCGGCAATTGCTATCGCGTATGCAAGTCCGTCGGCAGGCCTTCTGACAATTTTATACGTTCGCAATGCCGGATTTTCGGGTACTACCGTGCTGACCATGCTTACGGTTTTCTCGCTGAAAGAAGTCAACTCATCTACAAATGTCACCCAAACGCAGAGCAAATCCAGTTGTACTATTCTTTCCATTACCTTTTTGCCTAAAGAAATAGCGTCTTTTAGTGTTGTGGAAGTGAGAATTTCATTCATTATGATGATGCTGTTTGATGTGGCCTGGTTTAGAGCATCGTGAATTCTGACCAGGTCATCCTGCAGTTTGCCACGAAGATTCTGGATGTCTTCTTCCCTTTCAAAATGCGTAAAGAGCCTGTCGAAGAGAAAGAGCTGCGCCTCCCTGCCCGGGACGGGGCATCCAATGCTCGCCAAATAGTGCAACTGCCCGAAGGTACGGGCGAAGGTTGTTTTGCCGCCCTGGTTCGGACCGGATACTACAAAGATGCGTTCTTTGTCTTTCAGGTAAAAGTCATTGCAGACAACGGACGATTGTCCTATCATGAGTTTATAGGCGAGGGCTAAATCAAATCCTTCATAATCATAAACTTCTTTGCATGTGGTGGCGATTTGCGGGTAGCAAAACTCCAATCCCGCTCGTTTGATTTTTGCGACATACTCTAGATAGGCGACGTAAAATTGTATTTCCCGGTCAAAAACGTCCACCGTTTCATCCAAGTAATTTCTGTTTTTCGCGTAATAATCGTCAAGATTCAGAAATATGTCGGCATACAATCTGGCTACCAAATCCAGTATTGCCGCTTCGACATGGTTCATGCCCAACCCGATTGAAAGCTTAGCCGTGTAATCTTTCACCGCGCCCTGTTTGAATTTTGCGAATGTTTCCTCCACATCTACGCTGTAATCAATTTCAGATGCATATTTGCGAACCTTGACACAGTTGCCCTTTATGAGCACGCAATAATCTACAGTTGATAAATCGGCTTTAAGCCTTTTCGTTTCCGCCAGTAGCGACGTGAAACCGCCAGAGTTGGCATAGTTTGTCATATATTCACGGAAGGCCAAAAAGCCGCGCGATTGTAAATCTGCAAGGTTTAAATCATGTACCAGGCAAGTAACGGCTTCGCAATAAAGCCCCACCGCCTCCAAAAACCATCCTTCTTTATGGTATTTGTTGTAAAGCTCATCTACTAGAGCAAGGTATCGGCGCATTGTGCCCATTTTTAGCGCAAATGATCTTATATTCCCCAACAGAATTTCGTTTTCAAGGTCCTGTGCTATTTCTTGGCGGTACTTGATGGCGTCGGTATCATTCAAAGGAGTGTAAAAAAACGGTTTTAGATTATACCCCTGCCTACCGGCCGTGATAGCGTCTATAATCTGATCAAGATTCAGATCACCAAAGAAGACGGGCTCTTCAGGTGTTTCTTTTTTTGTGCCGTCTTCAGTTCTTTCAAAGAGTATGCTGTGGAAAGTCACTTCTAGTTGCACTCCTCTCACTCGTTTTTTGACCATTTCGCCACCGCACTACATCGGCGCGGTCAATCACCCCAACGACCCGGCCCGCGCGCAGCATAGGCAGCGGACAGCATCGCGTCGCGCACCGGGCCACGGATGCCACGCCCGAAAGCGACTTGGCGAGCGTCGTCTTGCCAATGCCGGGCACGTCTTCGAGTAACACGTGCCCCTCACAAGAGAGCGCAATCAGCAACAGTTCGACGACATCATCCTTGCCGATGATCACGCAAGCGACGTTGTCCTTGACTTTCTGTGCAATCTGCTGGACGAATGATAGCATGGTCAAACCTCCACCTCTGGATTGGTGTGATCGGATTGCTCTTTGGATGGATTGAGCATACCGGCTATCAAGACAAATCGCGCAGATGGCACGTATCGTTCAGCAGCGCCAATATGAAGACGTCGCCTTCGGCCTCGAACACGTTGATGGCGCAGGTGTCCTGCCGCAGCCGCCAGAAGCGGCCGTTGCCGAGGCCCAACACGGCCAGGAGTATGGCCCGGTTGACGACCGTGTGCCCCACGAGGACGATGGTTTGCCCTTCGTGGCGGGCAGCCAACGCGCGGACGGCCTCCATCGCACGGTCGCGCACATCGTCCAGCGTCTCGCCGCCGGGAATTCGCGCGACCTGGGGAGCATTGAGCCAGGCGTCGGTCACCCTGGGCCACCGCTCGCGGGCCTCGTCCGGCGTAAGGCCCTGCCACTCGCCATAGTCAATGTCGGTCAGGCTGGGGTGAACCTGGACGGGTAGGCCGAAATGCCCGGCAATCGCTTCGGCGGTTTTGACCGCGCGCGAGAGCGGGCTCGAGTACACCGCTGCCGGCTGCCATTCCGCCGCGATGCGCCGGCCGGTCGCTTCGGCCTGGGCCAGGCCGGTCTCGTCCAACGGCACGTCGGCCCGCCCGCGAAAGCGTTCCACGCGGTTCCACTCGGTTTGTCCGTGACGAACGAGGATCATGCGTGTCATCAATTGCTCCTGTGAAGTGTGTGGCGTGTTTCGTGAGGGGAGAGATCGGACTCAGCCCAGCATCCACGCGTACAAACCCACCAGCATGGAAATCAGTGCGGCGACTCTGAATAGCATCAAGTACTTGAGCCACCGCTCGATCCGCTTCGCGCCTGCAATAATCGTCGGCAGATCGGCCAGATCATGGATCAGGATTCTCGACACTCTCTTGGCCAAAGGGGAGCTGCTCTCTCCAAAGGAGATCCCCACGTCCGCAGCTCTAAGAGCAACTGCGTCGTTTGCCCCCTCACCAACCATCGCCACGGAATGACCCCTGCTCTGCAGCAGCCTGACAAGGATTCCTTTCTGCGACGGCAACAAACGCGCAAAGATGGACACGTAAGCAGCCTGCCGTGCGACCTCCTCCGAGGCCATCTGGGCGATAGCCTTCCCGGTCAAGCAGTACCTCGGTCCGATCCCGGCCTTCTTGCCGACGGCCATGGCTGCCTCAGGTCTGTCGCCGGTCAGCATGATAGGTCTGATTCCCACATCTTCCAGCCAGCGCACCTCATCGGGAACCTCCGGCCTCAAGGGGTTCTGCAGCTGAATCAGGCAAAGAAACGAGTAACGCTTGGGGGGGATTGTTGTGCCAGGGCTATACCCCAGGGCTATGGCGATGTCCCCCTGCTGGTTTGCCGAGTCCGTAGCGGCTCTGATCGACACAAGAAAGTCTCCATCCACCCTTCTCACGCTGCCCAACGCCGTCATGTAGCCTGTACATATCTTCAAAATGACTTCCGGATCCCCCTTGGCAAAATACAGCGTCTGATCGCCTAGCTCAAAGCCGGCGGCCATGTACCTGTCTTCGGAATCAAACGGCTTGTCATAGACCCTTTTGTACTGCGCTGCGAGCTGATCAATGTCAAATCCATGCTGCTGGGCGAACGATATCAGGGCCCTATCTATGGGGTCTGCCTGGTGCCGCCTTTCGAGAAAGAAGACATCGTTGCACAGGGCACATGCGATGCCAGTCAGCGTGCCACGCTCGTCACCCGGCAAGAACGACGCTGCATCCGGCGTCTCGCCTGCGAAATGGATGCCTCCGACTTTAATGTCCAGCGTGGTCAAGACGCCCGTCTTGTCGAGACAGACGACGTCGAGGCGACTCACATCATCTAGGCAGGTTGCATCGCGGATATTGATGCCTTGAGCCTCAAGCCTTCTTGCTTCGCTCGAGGTCAGGAGGTATCTGAACAGCGCACTATTCTGCAACAGGACCATGATGACTGCTGCTGCCAGGCACAGCAACGAAGTCAAAGCATTTCTGTCGTATCGGCCCAAGGCAGCAAGGAAGGGCGGCAAGAGGAGGACAAGCAGTATGCAGTACTGCCCTCTTATCAGGGGCGGCACTCTGCGCATCTCTTGCTCCCGTGGCTGCTTCAGGATTTCTCCGTATTCCGTTTCTGCCCCGGTCGCGACCACGATACCCTTGCCGCTGCCCCTGGTGACCCTGCTTCCTCTGTATAGATAGACGGCTTCTTCGCCGACTCGTTTCTCAATCGGCCTCAGTTCTCCGGTCAACTCCCACTCGTCAACTTCGAGGCCCCTGGCTTCGACGAGCTCAAGGTCAGCGGGCACCAGGTCTCCCGCCTGCAGGAGCACCATATCTCCCTTGTGCAAGCGATCCTCAGCAATCTGGGCAGCGCGCTCTCTCTCCGAACCCGTCGTGGTACTACCTGGCATGTTGTCACGTCCCCAAGACCAAAAAAGCCTCTACCGGCCGTGGCGCCCATCGCGTCACGGAGGTAGAAGCTATTAGCCATCGCAGACGATTGGCGGAACCAACCCGCTGGCGAGCCCCATCACCCAGACAAATCATACCCTGTTGCCCGTATGTGTCAAGAATCGCCCGTTACCGCACGAACGCCTGGCGTCCGGCGTACATGGCCCGCTTGCCCAATTCCTCTTCGATGCGCAGCAACTGGTTGTATTTCTCCACGCGCTCGCCGCGGCACGGCGCGCCGGTCTTGAGATGGCCGGTGCCCATCGCCACGGTGAAATCGGCGATGAAACTGTCTACCGTCTCGCCGCTGCGGTGCGACACCATCGCACCCCAACCCGCCTGGCGCGCCATCTCGATGGCGGCGATGGTCTCGGTCAGCGTGCCGATCTGGTTAAGCTTGATGAGCACGCCGTTGGCGACGTTCTCTCGGATGCCGCGCTCAATGCGTTCGACGTTGGTGACAAATAGGTCATCGCCCACCAGTTCAATCTGGCCGCCCAACATCTGGTTGAGCAACTTCCAGCCGCCCCAATCATCTTCCGCCAGGCCGTCCTCCAGGACGACGATGGGGTATTCCCTCACCCAGTCGGCGTACATTTCGACCATCTGCGCCGACGTGACCTGGCGGCCTTCGGTGCGCAGGTGATACAGTCCATCCTCGTAGAAGCCGCTGGAAGCCGGATCCAGCGCCAGCGCGATCTGCTCGCCGGGCGTGTAACCGGCCTTTTGAATGGCCTGCAAAATCAACTCGACGGCTTCCGCGTTGGTCTTGAGCGCCGGGGCAAAGCCGCCCTCGTCGCCCACGCCGGTCGAGTACCCCTCGTCCTTGAGCACGCTCTTGAGTGCGTGATAGGTTTCAGCGCCCCAGCGCAAGGCTTCGTGGAAATTCGGCGCGCCAACGGGGGCGATCATAAACTCCTGCAAATCGGTGCCCTGCCAGTTGGCATGCACGCCGCCGTTGAGGATGTTGAACATCGGTACGGGCAGGGTGGTGGCCGCTTCGCCGCCCAGGTGGCGATACAACGGCTGCCCCTGCGCGCTGGCCGCCGCGCGGACCACGGCCAGGCTGACGCCCAGGATGGCGTTCGCGCCAAAGCGGCGCTTGTTGGGCGTGCCATCCAGGTCGAGCATGGCCTGGTCTACCTGGGCCTGATCCAGCGCATTCCGGCCCTGGATGGCCGTGGCGATCTCCAGGTTGACATGCTCGACGGCCTGGCGCACGCCCTTGCCACCGTAGCGCCTCGGTTCGCCATCGCGCAGTTCCAGCGCCTCGTGGACGCCGGTGGACGCGCCGGAAGGCACCGCCGCGCGGCCCCACGCGCCGCCTTCGAGCCATACCTCCACCTCGACGGTGGGGTTGCCGCGCGAGTCCAGAATCTCGCGCGCATGCACTTGCTTGATCGTCGTTGACATATCCTTGCCTCCTGAAGTTTGTTTTTGTCCACGAAATTCTCGTCGCCCGCCGCCAGCGACTACCCGCAGACCGGGCAGCGGTCGCGCTGCTCCGACATCTCGGCCCAACACCGGGGACAATAGTGGACGATCACGACTGCTCCAGTCACTTTCTCAACCGGCGAATGAGACGCCGCCACAAAGGTTCATCCGCTGGATCCAGGGCGCTTTCTTCCTCGTCACTGGTCGGCCTCTGCCAGCGCTCGCGCTCGGCCTCTAATGCCATCACCCGTCGCCGCACCTCATCCCTTTCGGCGCACAGGGTGGGGACTAATGACGACAACCCCGCCACCTGATTGCGGAGCGCCCCGTCAGCCAGACTGGCAGACTGGTAGGCTTTCAAGAAGTCCCAGGAGCGGCGCTTCATCACCGCGTACTGCATCTCCAATTGACGCATACGGCGCACCAACAGGTCCAGTTCGTCTCGCGCCGGCTGATCGTTCTGTTCCATCAGGGCGCGGGCCCTTTCCTCCTCAAGCGCTCCAAACCCCAGGGCCAGCAGGGCCACGAACGCCTCTCCCTTGGGCCAACCCTGCTTCTCTGCTGCGGCCGTGACCTGCTCCACCATTTCGGCAGTCAGGTCTATCGTGACACGCGCCAGACCGGTAGGGAAGCACTCTGTTTCAAAATCCGCCGCCGGTATTTGCGCGTCAATCTCATCCAGCAAGGCTGGACGATTAGAACCATCCATGGACACCCCCCTACTCGCCACTGCAGGCCAGTTCGCCAATCGCCAGTACCAGGTGAATGAGCTGTTCCAACCGGGGTGCTAGCGTCTCATCCAGGCTCGGATCCACGCTCCCGTAACGCCGCAACTTGGACGGGCGCAAGTCTTCCAGTCTGGACCAGACGGCGCCCATCTCGGCGACGATCACTTGGCGGACGTTTGATCGTTGCCGGGGCAGTTTAAAGGCCGCCACCATTTCTGCAACCTGACAACGGGCGGTTTCGCACTGCTCGCGGACCTGCCGGATCGTGGCTGGCTCCAAGTCCACCACGGTCACATGGGTGACGCCGGCAGGGGCACCGTCTAGCAGGCGCTCAATTTCGCCCAGCGACCGTTCCAACTGCTCCAGGGTGACCGCCAGCGCAGTCCGCTGAAACCGGTTCAGGCCGCTAGATGCTGTCAATCCGCCTTCTCCGCTCATTCCACCCATCCAACCCGCCGAAGAATTCGGACGCTCTGCGCGGCGCGTTTTGCTGGCCGTCGGTCATCGCTTCGTGGCGGCGGTCGTAGGCCCGCTTGCGGATGTATCCTTCGAGATCAGCGGCCAGCGTCGCCATTTTTCGCCCCGCCGTCTCGGCCAGGAATTGTGCCGCGTCGGGGTTAATCTGCATCGCCAGTTCGAGCGCCCGGCGCAAGTGTGGCAAGCACAGTCCGTCTGAAGCGGCGTACAGCGTGCGATAGGTCCCGCCTTCGAGAATCTGCACCAACCAGTAGAGGTCTCTTCTTTCGCCCTCCTCGTTGTAAGCGCACACGTGACAACGGTCGGCGCGCAGAATGTCGCCGGCCCGCCAGGACGCCGGTTTGAACCAGCGACGCAACGCGGAACGCCGGCGCAGGAACAGCCACAGGCGCTCCTGCCAGGGCAAGCCCTGAGATTTCCGCTCCTCGGCCTTGATCGCAACATCGTGCAGAACGCCCGCGATGTGTGGAACGAGTTCCTGGTAAACGATGCTCACTCCGAGCACGTCGTCGTATTCCCGGATGTCCGTGCGGTACAATTGCCAGGTGTGTTCCGGGCAGAGACCGAGACTGCGTCTCATACGATTGCGCATATCGGGATCGCTGATATAGTCCCATACCCAGCGAGAAAAATACCAATCCAGGACCTCCTGTCTCAGAGAACAGAGCGGACAGCCCGGCTCGCGAAAAGCCTCCTTGAACTTGACCCAGGTGACGATCGGGACTTGGTCGTGACTCATCGCGCTCCACGCTCGGCCGACACGATGCCGGTCGCCCGCAGCCAACTGTCGCCCTCCTCGCCGAACCCTTCGTCTTTGAAGCGATAGTCGTGTTTGCGGATCAGTTCCGATAACTCGTCGCACAGCCCCTCCAGCGCCTGCCACTGGAAGCGCAGCAGCCGTTGGAGTCGGTCGGAATCCTCGACCAGTTCCAGCGCGCGCGAGAAATGTGGCAGGCACAAGCCGGACGTTTCGGCCAGCGCCGCCGCCAGGCGCGCGTCGTCCAGGTACTTGAGCAGCGTTTGAACTGCGATGTCTTCCATCGTCCGTTGGTTCGCACAGGCCGGGCATTCGGCGGTGGGGCGCAGCCGCCGGAGGATGTACTGAGCATACTGGCGGGTGCCCCGCCCCAGCGGCGCGACGTCGGCGGCTTTCAACACGGCATTGAGCACGTCGCGCTGGATGATGGCGGTGCCCAGCACGACGCCGTACCCTTCGGTCAGCATCCAGGCGTGAGCGTTGCAATAGCCGCGCGCGTCGCGCAGGGCGGCCCGCACGCCAAAGTCGTTGACGCGCTCGTACATCGTGCTGTCCAGGTAACTGCGCACGAACGCGAGCGACACCCGGCACAGGGGACAACCCGGCTTTGCGCACGCTTCGAGCAGATCCAAATACAGCCTGTCTTTCTTGGTCATTTCCGCGCGCCTTTCCCGAAAAACGAAAAAGCCTCTACCTTGATTTGCCAGGTAGAGGCTATCAGTCACTACGCGACAGTTGGCAGGACGAGCCTGCTGGCGAGCCTCATCGCCTGCGGCGAATTATAGGCCATTCTGAACAAGTGTCAAGGCAACCTATGTCAGAGATCACCCGGTATCAGGGAGCAGGGAGCAGGGAGCAGTGGCCAGGGCCTCCTCTCGCCACTCACCCCCTGGCCTCTGATCCCCGATCCCGAATTCCCGATCGCTCGGCATGTGAAGCTCTCAGCCCTCACCCCAGGGGCGTCCCATGCAAGACCACGCTGACTACGAGTCCCCTCCCGGCTACAATCGCGATCCCCTGGCCCTGCCCCCCGGTGCGCTGTCCCATGTCCATCCTTAAAAAACCTTGACTTGCAGTCACTTTGCTGTATACTATTTGTGAGGCCAAGGATGTCTGACGTGCGAGCAATGCAGATTGAAGGGGCATGAAGCATGACGAAAGGAAACAACAGCGCTGCGACCATCGGCTTCGAAAACGAGCTCTGGCGCGCCGCCGACGCGCTGCGCTCCAACATGGACGCCGCTGAATACAAGCACGTCGTCCTCGGTCTGATCTTCCTCAAGTACATCTCCGACGCCTTCGAAGAGTACCACGCCCGGCTCGAAGCCGAGCGCGCTCAGGGCGCCGACCCGGAAGACCCCGACGAGTACCGCGCCGTCAACATCTTCTGGGTGCCCCAGGAAGCCCGCTGGTCCTACCTCCTGGCCAACGCCAGGCAGCCGGCCATCGGCAAGACTGTGGACGAAGCGATGCTGGCCATTGAGCGCGACAACCCCACCCTCAAGGGTGTGCTGCCCAAGGACTACGCTCATCCACGCCTGGACAAGCAGCGCCTGGGCCAGCTCATTGATCTGGTCGGCAACATCGGCCTGGGCGACGAGGCCAGCCGCTCCCGGGACGTTCTCGGGCGGGTCTACGAGTACTTTCTCTCCCGATTCGCCAGCGCCGAGGGCAAAAAGGGCGGCCAGTTCTACACCCCCCGCTGCGTGGTGCAGCTCCTCGTCACGATGCTCGCTCCCTACCAGGGCCG
>Ga0315284_10013584_pt1 | contig 11601 bp, 12 predicted proteins | sample YL17G09_16_MG_FD_203696 | JGI IMG/M metagenome (GOLD analysis project Ga0315284, IMG submission 203696) | Sediment microbial communities from Yellowstone Lake, YNP, Wyoming, USA - YL17G09_16 | ecosystem: Environmental > Aquatic > Freshwater > Lake > Sediment | place: USA: Wyoming | collected... | reverse complement strand
GCTCGTAACCCATCCAAATCCGCTCCCGGGGATTCCAGCGGCGCGGGCGATGGAAAAGGAAGAAATTGCCGCCTTTTGCGCGCCCGTACCTTTCATTCAGCTCTTCGATCTTCTTCCGGGCCAGCTCTAACAGCGGCTCGTCTTCCGCAAGCGTTTCCTTGTGCGCGTCTCGAAAATCAGTCAGCAGGCCGAAGTGCAGGTGCTCGTCGCGATTTGCCAGGAACCGGACCTCGAGCGCCTCGACCAGATCCTCGATGTTTTGAGCGCTCGTGAGCATAGTCGGGATCACAACCAGCGTGCGTGATTCCGGCGGAATTCCTCCGGAAAAGTCCATGCGCGGCAGCAAGTGCGGCTTCGCCAGCAACGTCGCGAGCCAGTTCACCAGCGCCACCGCCAGATGACTTCCGCCCAGCAGCGAGAGGACACCAATCAGGGCGAGCGGCCATCCATGGGACCCGCCGGCATGTGCCTTCGTCATTAAGCCCCCGGCAAAAATCGCCGTAATCAGCGTGATCGTGCCGAGATAGAGGAGCAAAGGAAACTGCCGGCTCATGCGCTGAAGAGCCTCAGCAGTAGATAGGGGCGCCTCCACCGTTCGTTCCAGCTGCCGCAATCCGTTGTCGATCAGATAAAACCCGACATGTGCTGCCCGATCGTCGCCGCCTTTCCTGGCCGCGCCCTCCTGTGCCAACTGGATCGTTTTGCGCGCCACCTTGCTTTCAGATAGGCGGCTGCTCTTCGCCATCTTCTCCACCACGTGACGGTAGCGATCGCGGGTGGCAAAATCCATCTTGCCGTAGACTCCGCCCGGATCCGCGCGCAGGGTCTGCTCTACAACGCTCATCGTTTCGACGAATTCGCGCCAGTCCCTCGTTCCCAGAAACCTGAGGCTGCCGATGCTGTTGCTTACCGAAACCTGATCGGCGGCCTGTTGTTGATTCTCCGACTGCACCAACTTTTCAATCGTAAGGCCGGACTCGGAGAGCCGCTGCTCGATCCAGGTGAGCGGCAATGCCAAAGCGGGGCTCTGTCCCTGCAGCCGGCGCGCAAATTCCGCGACAAACGGACTCGACATCGGTGGGTTCGACCGCGCCATGTCCGCGATTGCCAAAATCAGGCTCTTCGGGTCTTTCCCGGCGATCTCCGTCATCCGGTCCGCCCAGGAGTCGGCGTGGTTTCGGTCGGTCCTGTCGGCGGCAACCCGTGCCCCAACGCGGCGAAGATTCTCGATCAGTGCCAGGCGCAACATGATGGGGATTGCCCACAGTTCGCCCAATTTCAGGACCGTCACGGTCTGGTAGGCTGCCACAAAACTGCTGAGACTCTCCGAATCCACCCGGCCATCGCCGTGCGAGATCGTCTCCAGCGCGAGATCATACACCCGTGGGAGCCCAGCCGAAGGCCCGTCCAGCAAGCGCGGCAGCTCCCGGCTGTAGCCCTTTGGAAAGTGTCGCTTGGCCGTGCGAATCTGCTCTTCGATCAGATAGAAGTTGTCGAGCAGCCATTCCCCGGCCGGCGAAATCCGGCGGTTCGCCTTAACCGCATCCTCGATCAGGTCGCGGACTCCGATGAGGACGCCTTCGTTCTCAGCCAGCCGCGTCAGGAGCCGGCCCGGAGCTCGTCCCGTACTCACCCTGTGCAAGCCCGCCAGGGTCTTGCCATGCTGCTCCATCTGGGCGCGGCTGAACAGTTCCGATCGCAGCGGTGGCTCGGCGAGGCCATACTCCCGAGCCGCACCGTTTCCGCGGAGACCCGCCCAGAAATCCAGCAAGTTCCCGAAAATCGTCTTGCTTGCCTTCAAGTCGGTCTCCTTTTTAGAGGCGAACTCTCAACCAACCAGGTCGCAACCCGGGCGGCGGGCTTGGAAGCGTCCCCTCCTCCGGTGATTATAGCTTAAGCTCTGTTGATCTGCGGGAAGCGAAGGTGCAGGTTCTGTCCAGGCGACTTGAGTCATCGTGTCCATCCTCTCTTTCTGCGCAGCAACTGTTCTGCTTCGCGCAAAAGGAGGAAGGAAGGGAAGGAGAGAGGGTCCCCTTCCCTTTGAGGTGCAGGGATATTCGCGGAGGCAACTGCGGATTGAACCGCGGAGTGTTTGATTCAGGACAAATAAGGTTTGCTCCTATGTGACTGATTTCTCTCTCCGGTGTGAGGAACTTGCGAGTCATGGGCATGCGACCCTCGCGCTAACGTTTGTTCAGTGCACGAGCCCACTCATCGGCCTGCTTTTCGGCTTCCGTTTTCGCGATCCCATATCGCTCCTGAATCCGACCGACCAGTTGATCCTTCTTGCCGCCAATCACCTGCCAATCATCATTGGTGAGTTTGCCCCAGCGCTCCCGGGCAGAGCCGGTAAACTGTTTCCACTTTCCTTCCACTTGATCCCAATTCATGGTGTTGTCCTTTCTCACGGTTGAGCTTGGTCATTGCAGCCACGTTGTCATGACTATTTATTCCGAATTGAATACCTATTCATGTCCGCTGTCAGCCTGTTTCCCGCCGCTGACCTCCTGGTCTTCGTGCCCGTGACGATTTCCCTGTTCGTTACTCCCTTTCCATACAGCTCAGCATTGGCGTCGTCATCAGGCCGGAGGGTAGCGCCGTCCAGCGAGATACCGGCAAAAACGCCTCGTGCGCGAGAATAGGATAGGATCTCCGCGTGCATCAGGAGATCTGTATTGGCCGACGAGGTGCGGCCCACCGGCCCGGCTGCCACTGAAGCATCCGCGCCAAGTGTGAATTTGCTCGAAAGGAGTTTTTCAACGCCTCCGGTGTTCATGACAAGCATGACGGCGTCCGTCTCCGAGCCTCCGATTTGAAAACCAAAACTCCCGCCTTCCACCTTAATGGCTGCCGGTGCGGACCAACCAGTGCCTGAAGCCAGGCGGCACATCATGAAGCCCCTGCCGTAGTTGGCTCCCACGATAAACGCGCCTTTTTTCATTCCCGGAACGATCACGATACACTGGCAACTTTGAAGCAACTCCTTGGGGATGGCTTTATCCGGCGTTGCCATGATCTGCTTCATGACATTGGCTGACGCGTTCAAGCGCGAAGCTGCGCTCTCGCCCGCAAACAACATTCCCGCGGATAACACGCCCGCGCCGACACAGGTAATTCCAAGTCTTCTCAATCTTTGCAGTTTCATAAATCTCTCCTTAGTTATTGATTCCAAGCCTGTTTGACTTCATGACTCGCTCATCGTTACTCACAATATACCGGTTGGCTTTCGCTTCGTTCGTCGGAGGAATGCCGGCAGGAATCAGTGAGCAAGCTAGGATCGTCACAACTTCTCTGCCCCTCTCCCGGTTGCATTTGCTAAGATTCGTCCGAGTGGCGTCACCCGTTATACCGCTCCCCATTTCATTTATACTTCGCGGTTAATGCAGCGTCAGTTCAGTATTGCTCACACCTGTGGTCAAGATAGCTCAGGGTGGCTTCACTCAAGGAGATCACGGCGTCGAATTCGTGTCCTGCTATAATGAGGTGAGATTATGGGCATGCAAACTCGTGTCATCCACCCGATATATAGCCTTCTACCGACAGAAGTCGAGGGGTTCGATCCCCTCGCCGAGCTGGCCCTGGATATGCGCTGGTCATGGAATCATGCCGCTGACGAAGTGTGGCTGCAGCTTGATCCCGCGCTGTGGGAACTCACGCATAACCCTTGGGTGGTCCTACAGACGGTTTCGCGGGACCAGCTCGAGCGCGTGCTGGCCGATCCCGCCTTCCGCGGGAAAGTAGATGCCCTCGTGCAGTCCAAGGAGCGCGCGGCAGTGGCGCCGGCGTGGTTTCAGCAAAATCATCCGCGGGTTCCCCTGACCTGTGTCGCGTATTTCAGCATGGAATTCATGTTGAGCGAAGCTCTCCCGATCTATTCGGGAGGACTTGGCAATGTGGCCGGCGATCAGCTTAAAGCCGCCAGCGATCTGGGCGTGCCGGTGGTTGGCGTGGGGCTGCTCTACCAGCGAGGCTATTTTCGCCAGGAGATTGACAAGGACGGGGCGCAACAGGCCCTCTTCCCGTATAACGACCCCGGACAGTTGCCGATCACGCCGTTGCGCCAGCCGAACGGGGATTGGTTGCGGTTGGAAATTGCGTTGCCAGGTTACTCGGTCTGGTTGCGCGCCTGGCAGGTCCAGGTCGGCAGAGTAAAGATCTACCTGCTGGACAGCAATGACGCGGCGAACTTCCCCGTTCATCGAGGGATCACCAGCGAGCTTTACGGGGGCGGCCCGGAGCTGCGCCTTAAGCAGGAACTGCTCCTCGGGATCGGCGGATGGCGGCTGCTCGGCGCGCTCGGCATCCAACCGGAAGTCTGTCACCTCAATGAAGGGCATGCGGCCTTCGCCGTGCTGGAACGCGCCCGCGGTTTCATGCAAGAAACCGGGCAACCCTTCGAAGTCGCACTGGCCGTCACGAGAGCGGGTAACCTCTTCACAACCCATACGGCGGTGGCCGCCGGCTTTGACCGTTTCGCTCCGGCCCTCATCGAGCAATACCTCAATGGCTATGCCGAGCAGAAGCTTGGCATTACACTCCACGATTTACTGGCTCTGGGCCGCCAGAACCCGAACGACCCATCGGAGAGCTTCAACATGGCATATCTGGCGGTCCGCGGGAGCGGGGCGGTCAATGGCGTGAGTCGCCTGCACGGGACGGTGAGCCGGCACATCCTGGGGCCTCTCTTTCCGCGCTGGCCGCGGGACGAAGTGCCGGTCGGACATGTGACCAACGGAGTCCATATGCCGAGCTGGGACTCGGCGGCAGCCGACGAGCTTTGGACGGAGGTCTGTGGCAAGGACCGCTGGCTGGGGACGACGGAAACATTGGAGCAGGATATTCGCCTCATCCCCGATGCCAAACTCTGGCAACTGCGTACCACGGCCACCAGATCTTTCATTGAATACGTTCGCGAACGCTTGTCGAGACAACTGGCTACCTCCGGCGCGTCGCGCGAGGCGGTTGAAGTTGCGAAGCATCTGTTTGATCCCAACGCATTGACGCTGGGCTTTGCGCGGCGCTTCGCGACTTACAAGAGACCGAACCTGCTGCTGCGCGACCCGGAGCGGCTGCTGCGTTTGTTGACCAACCCCGAGCGCCCGGTGCAGCTCATCATTGCCGGCAAGGCCCATCCGGCAGACCAGGCGGGCCAGGCCTTGATTCAGGAATGGACGCATTTCATTCGACGGCCGGAGACGCGCCCCCCTGTGATTTTCCTCAGTGACTACGACATGCTCTTAACAGAGCAATTGGTGCAGGGGGTGGATGTCTGGCTCAACACGCCGCGCCGCCCCTGGGAGGCGAGCGGAACGAGCGGCATGAAGGTGCTCGTGAATGGCGGCATCAATTTGTCTGAGTTGGATGGTTGGTGGGCGGAAGCCTACACGCCTGCAGTGGGGTGGGCGTTGGGTGATGGGCAGGAGCATGGCGACGATCCCGCCTGGGACGCTGTCGAAGCCGACGCGCTCTACGACCTGCTCGAACGCGAGGTGATCCCCGAGTTCTATGCCCGCGACAAGAACGGCATCCCCACCGCCTGGGTCGCGCGGATGCGCGAAAGCATGGCGCGGTTGACACCGTGCTTTTCCGCCGACCGGACGGTGCGCGAATACACCGAGCGACACTACATCCCGGCTGCGGCAACCTATCGCGAGCGCGCTGCTGATCAAGGCGCAGCGGGTGAGCAGGTGGCGAATTGGCAGCGCACTCTGGAACAGAAGTGGGCCACGCTGCGCTTCGGCGAAGTGAAGGTGGAAACTGACGGCGAGCAGCATGTTTTTGACGTTCAGGTCTATCTCAATGGCCTCGATCCCACGGCTGTTCGAGTCGAGCTTTATGCCGACGGAGTCAACGGCGGCGCTCCGGTGCCGCAGGAGATGACGCGCGTTCGGCAACTGGCAGGCGGGGCCAACGGTTACCTCTATCGTGCGCTGGTGCCCGCAACACGCCCGGCGGCAGACCATACGGCCCGAGTCATACCGCACTGCCCAGGCGTTTCGATTCCCCTGGAAGCCCCTCGAATCCTCTGGCAGCGCTGATGATGAAGACGCCTGAACCCCTGCTCGCCCAACAAGGACATAGTTGGCCGCCATCTATGGAACTGGTGAATTTCCCCAACACGAAAGGACAAAACTCATGCATCGGCAAACTATTCCGTTAGGCAGGATCATGGGAATTCCGATTGGCTTGGATTATTCCTGGTTCCTGATCTTTGCGCTGCTCACCTGGATGCTGGCCGGCAGTTACTATCCCTCCGAGTTCAAGAATTGGCCGCTCCTGCTGTACTGGTTTATGGGCGCAGTGACTGCCATCATGCTCTTTGTGAGCGTGCTGCTTCATGAACTGGGGCATTCCATGGTGGCGCTCCGGTATAAGATTCCCGTGCGCCGCATCACGCTTTTTATCTTCGGCGGGGTCGCTCAAATCGGGTCGGAGCCACCCAGCGCCATTGCCGAGTTCTGGATTGCCATCGCCGGGCCGATCGTCAGTCTTGCCCTCGCGGTGCTGTTTTCCGTGCTGAAACCTGTGGCCGCTGGCATCGAGCCCTTGTGGGGTCTGGCGAAATACCTGGCCTACATCAACTTTGCGTTGGTGCTCTTCAATCTGATTCCCGGTTATCCGCTTGACGGTGGTCGCGTGTTCCGCGCCATCGTGTGGGCCGTAACGGAAAACATGCGGCGCGCGACGCTTATCTCAGCCAATGCGGGCCGGTTCTTCGGTTTCTTATTCATCTTTTTCGGCGTCTGGCAGGTGTTCACCGGCAACCTCGGCGGAGGGCTGTGGATTGCCTTCATCGGCTGGTTTCTCGACAACGCCGCCGCCGCGCAGGCGCAGCAAGTGATGTTTCAGGGGTTGCTGGCCGGCCATAAGGTTTCGCAGGCCATGAGCAGTCGCTGTGCCGCCGTTCCCGCGGAATTGACGCTGCAGCAATTAGTGGACGAACACATCCTCGGCGGCGGGCAGCGTTGCTTCCTTGTCAATCGCGGAGCAGACGCCATTGGCCTGATGACGCTGCACCAGATCAAGGAAGTGCCGCGGGGCGAGTGGGCGACGACGAGCGCCGGCCAGGTCATGCTCCCGCTGGACAGGTTGATGCGCATTAGCCCGGACAGGGAATTGTGGACCGCTCTCCAGCAGATGGATCGCGACGGGGTGAACCAGCTTCCCGTGATGACCGACAGCCAGGTGGTCGGCATGCTAAGCCGCGAGGACGTCATCACCTTCCTCCGCACGCTGCAGGAACTGGGGGGCTAGTGCATTGTCCGAGGATTAGGCGGGGTCGCGCGCATGGGGGTTGTGGGCGATCTGCGCGTTGCTGGTCGTCCACGATGTGCACCGACAGCGCCTCCTCCTCGCGCCTTGAGGTCGCAGAATGATGGAAGAATCATCCGCAAAACCACTTAAACCAAGGGAATGGGATCAAAGCCAAGGAGCCATATCATGAATCAATCCCTGCCCCCCGAACTCTTGCGCAAGATGAATGCGTATTGGCGCGCCTCGAACTACCTGTCCGTCGGCCAAATCTACCTCTACGACAATCCACTGTTGAAGAAGCCGTTGAAGCTCGAGCATGTGAAGCCGCGGCTGCTCGGTCATTGGGGCACGACGCCGGGATTGAACTTCATCTATGTCCATCTCAACCGGATTATCAAACAGTACGACCTGAACATGATCTATGTCACCGGTCCCGGTCACGGCGGACCGTGTTCGAGGTGACGAACCGTTGCTCGACCGCGGAAATCATTCCCATGGACGACCATGTCGCACCTGATGGCCGGGTGATGGAGGTGTTGAGCGAGCATCAGTGCGAAGGTTGGCTCGAAGGTTACCTGCTGACGGGCCGACATGGCTTTTTCTCATGCTACGAGGCGTTCATTCACATTGTTGATTCGATGTTTAACCAGCACGCCAAGTGGCTCGATGTGGCGAGCCACGTTCCGTGGCGGCGGCCGATTGCTTCCCTGAACTACCTGCTCTCGTCGCATGTGTGGCGGCAGGACCACAATGGATTCAGCCACCAGGACCCGGGCTTTATTGACCACGTGGTGAACAAGAAGGCGGGCATCATCCGCATCTATCTGCCGCCGGACGCCAACACCCTGCTGTCGGTGACCGACCATTGCTTACGAAGCCGCGATTATGTCAATGTCATCGTCGCGGGCAAGCAGCCGGAACTGCAATGGCTCGACATGGATTCCGCCATTAAACACTGCACTGCCGGGCTTGGCATCTGGGAATGGGCCAGCAACGATGAGGGCTGCGACCCAGATGTCGTGATGGCTTGCTGCGGCGACGTGCCCACGCTGGAGACACTGGCTGCTGTCGAGATCCTGCGGCAGCACTTCCCGGAACTGAAGATCCGCGTCGTCAACGTGGTGGACTTGATGACGCTCCAGCCGCAGAGTGAGCATCCCCACGGACTGAGCGACAAGGATTTCGATGTCCTCTTCACCAAGGACAAGCCCATCATCTTTGCCTTCCACGGCTATCCCTGGTTGATCCATCGTCTGACCTATCGTCGGACGAATCACCCGCACTTGCACGTGCGCGGTTACAAGGAAGAGGGAACCACCACCACCCCCTTCGACATGGTGGTGTTGAATGATTTGGACCGCTTCCACCTCGCCGGCGACGTGATCGACCGTGTGCCGAGTTTGGGTTCGCGCGCCGCCTACGCCAAACAGTTTCTTCGCGACAAGCTGCTGGAGCACAAGGCCTACATCCACAAACACGGCGAAGACCTGCCGGAAATCCGAAATTGGAAATGGAGTCGGGGCAAAGTGGGCAAACGGGTGCCAAGACAACGATGAATTCTCAATGATCAGGATGATCCAAAACTGTTTGGTAGCAAAGACACGGCGGGTGTAACGACAACCGGGGGATAGTGTCTCCTTCCAGCCGTTCGATCCGCAAAGCCGGCGGACGGAGGCCGTGGTCGAACAGAACGGGCAGCTCCTTCGGGTGATGAAAGGGGCCGTGCGGGCAGTGGCGCAGGCCTGCGCCCACCCTCAATAACGAAAACGACTCGAGCGCAAATCTCGCCTCTGGGTTCTATGCTCTTAATGGTCTTTTGCCTTGTCGCGGTTTCAGAAAAAACCTCAACTGGGCAGACGCAATCCGCCGAACAGGTACAAGACCAGCAGGATGATCAGGACCAGCCCGACGATTCCGATGCCTCCACCCGAACCCCATTTCCGATATCCGTAATAGCCTCCGCCGCCACCGAACAAGAGTAGCAGGATAATAATCAGAACGATTAGCCCCATGAGAATCTCCTTTCAGCTCCGGATTGACTTCGCTCGCGGCCCGCAATCTTCAGAAGAAAGCACCGGCTCGCTGTATCTGAACCAACAATCGTTAATGGGGATTTCCATTCTCGACCCCCTGATCCTTGAAACATCTAACAGGTTGCGGCTTGAGATGTCTGTTCAGTACAGCTCACACATCTGGTCAATATTGAACAGACGGGCAAATTGCCCCAATGGTATTGTGCGTTTGGGAGACCCCCCCCGAGAACTGGAAGGCGTCGAGCGCATGGGGATTAAGGGGATTTTACTCACCTTTTCTGAGAAGAGGAAATCATGTTTGAGATCAAAGGTCCAATTCTTGCTGCAATGGATCTCGATAAAGGATCCGATGAGCTCCTTCGTCAGGCGGACGCCCTTGCGCGTTCACACAAAGTCAGACTTTTTGTCTGTCATGTCCTCCCCGAGATCTTTGCTGTGCGGCCCTTGTTTCCTCAGCTGCATCTTGACGACGCTCTGAAACTCTCTGAGCTGGAGGCTGCGGTCCGCGACGCTCTTCTGGAGCGCATTCGAACGGTGACGGCTCGGGAGCCGCCCCAAGTAGAGATCGAGATCGAACAGGGCACGGTGCATGCGGGAATACTCCGGGCTGCCGATAACATCGGGGCAGGCGCCGTCGTCGTCGGGGGAAAGGTCGATCACGGGGGTTTGCACATCCTGGGCAGCACGGCAGAGCATGTGGTTCGCTACGCGCCTTGTCCCGTTCTTGTGGCGCGGTCCTCGCCTGCGGGAAAGGTACTGGCAGCGACCGACTTTTCCGACCCCGCGCTCCCTGCCGTTGAAGCGGGCGCGGCTGAGGCACGGCGCCGCAAGGCCGACCTTACGATCATTCATGCCATCGATCTGCTCCCGGTGACGAGTCCCTATTATGGAGAGTTTTATGGCGCGCCTCCGATGGATCTCAGCGACCAAATGAGAAAGCTCTGGCAGCAAAGGCTTGATGATTGCGTGCGTTACTACAAGGCCAAAGGCGGTGGCCTGCTTCGCGATGGACCGGCGGCGCCGGCGATCTTGAGCGCGGCGTCGGAACTGCCGGCACAGCTGCTCGTCGTGGGCACTCATGGCAGGACGGGGTTGAGCCGCATTGCTCTGGGCAGCGTGGCAGAAACCGTTGTGCGCGCCGCGCCATGCTCTGTTCTAGCAGTTCGATTGGTCTAGGAACTCGTCCCCGGCTTAATGACAGCTCTGGGCTACCTCGATGGCTACCGCAGCGCGTGGTTGCCGGCGAATTTGATCCAGGCCCAGCGCGACTATTTCGGTGCTCACACCTATGAGCGGATCGATGCCAAAGGAACGTTTCACACGGAATGCGAGGAGAATTGAGGCCTATGAAAACGAATGACCACCTCAAAGCAATGATGGGCCCGCGCCTCGATTGTCTCCAGGCTCAAGGTGCCGTGGCGCGCCCGGCTCCCCTGATTCTTCCCGGTCAATGGAGCCAGGCGCTGCTTTAGGACACCCCCGTTTTGGATTTTAGCGAAGCGCGTTTAATATGAGGATCCCTCCTAAAATGCCGTCGAGGATGCGAAAGGCGCCGTTCTCATTGCGGCCATATTGATAGCGGCCCATGTAGCCATCGTCATAGCCGCGATGGAAGCCCTCGCGAAAGTAGTAGTTGTAGTTGTCCTGGTCGACATAATAGCCAGTATAGCCGTAGTTCGCGTCCTGATATGCGAAGGAGTCCTGATAGTTGTAACGCCAGCCATCCGCCCGGTCTGCCTGTCCGGCGTGGAAGCCTTCCGCATAACCGTAGTTCACGGCCTGCCGGAGTAAATTTGCGCCGTATTGATTTGTCTCGAAGTAGATGCCGCCACGATTGTATCGATAGTTTGCGGCCGTGTAGAAGTACGGATCACCATAGTAATCATGGTTGCGATCGTTCTGGATACGTATTTGCTGCTGACGCAGGCGATCTAAGTACTGTTGTTGAAAACGGTACTGCGCCATACGATTTTGTTGCTGGAGCTGTGCTATACGCTGTGGTGCGAGACGCGCCTGCTGATCCACATGTTGACGGTACTGCGTCATCTGCTGCTGCTGCTGTACAATGAGTTGCTGCTGACGCTGTTGCGGGAGACGCCCCGGCTGCTGCTGTTGCTGAGGCCGCTGAGGCTGAGCCTGCTGTTGCTGAGGTCGCTGAGGCTGAGCCTGCTGTTGCTGAGGCCGTTGAGGCTGAGCCTGCTGTTGCTGAGGTCGCTGAGGCTGAGCCTGCTGTTGCTGAGGCCGCTGAGGCTGAGCCTGCTGTTGCTGAGGCCGTTGAGGCTGAGCCTGCTGTTGCTGAGGCCGCTGAGGCTGA
>Ga0315284_10013583_pt1 | contig 11602 bp, 13 predicted proteins | sample YL17G09_16_MG_FD_203696 | JGI IMG/M metagenome (GOLD analysis project Ga0315284, IMG submission 203696) | Sediment microbial communities from Yellowstone Lake, YNP, Wyoming, USA - YL17G09_16 | ecosystem: Environmental > Aquatic > Freshwater > Lake > Sediment | place: USA: Wyoming | collected... | reverse complement strand
AACTTTATCCGAAACATTCGGTAGGGCAATAAGCAAACTTCTTAAGGATACAGTTACTTTAACGGAAGTAGCGGCTAGAGATATTGCCATATTTTTCCAAGAGACCATTACTCTCACCGATAATATAGCTAAAGGGATCACTCGCACTCTTTCTGATAGCCTTTCACTTACAGATGTATTTACGAAGGTTCTTAAATGGCTTCATATTTCGCATATCGCGACTACCTGGAATAAGGTAACCAAAACATTAACTAACTGGACTAAAACAAACAGGACAAATGCCTCTTGGCATAAAAAGTATGAGTGAAATTATAGATAAAACATATAAAAAACCGATACCGAAGATAACCAGGCAAATAGTAAAAATAATTAAAAAAGGAGAAGAACCTATGCATCCACTCGTAGATAGTATCAAGTTGGTAGGTGAAATTCGTCTGGTATTAAAAGACAGGCATGGGAATCTCAAAGAGGACCGGCTCATAAAGAATACCATTACCTCAGTAGGCAAGGCAGCGGTGGCAGGGTTAATGCTGGCTGATGTGGGGGGAACTGCCTTTGATTATATCGCCATAGGAGTAGGGACCCCAGGCGCGACTGCTTTAGGATCTGAAAGCACTACTAATGGAGGAACTAGGCGCGGTGGGGCAAATGTTACTGGGACTCAGGTTACTACTACTGTAACTAATGATACGGCCCAATGGGTAACTACTTTTACTTTTACAGGGGCCTTGGTTCTTACAGAAGAAGGGATTTTTAATGCAACCGAAGCTGGAACAATGCTGGCGAGCCAGTCTTTTGCTGCGCTTAATATTGCCGACGGAGATACATTAACTATTACGCATAAGATAAAAGTAGCGTAATTAGAAGGCAAGGAAAGGAATGGATAAACTTATTAACTGGTTGATTGCCGGAGGACTCGTTGTAATCGCAGGAGTCTGTCTTGGTATCTTCTGGAAAATAAACGATATTAAGGATTATGTGAATAAAAAGATCGATAGAAACTATGAGAGACTTGATGAGATAAAGGATGAATTAGAGAAAGAAACTGTGCCACTGATACTTTGTAACACTCTTCACGCCCAAACACTAAAGGATATAGCGGAAATCAAAGAAAGCACCAAGTGTATGCCTGCGGTTAAATTGGGGATGGATTTACTTTTGAAAAAGAACGGGTTTAAAAACGATGATTAAAGGTCTTCACGAAGATAAGAAAACTTTGTATTGCAACCAATGCGAGGAGGAAGTGGATAAATGGACCGGCACGCAGGTCTTGAATTCTCATCCTGAACAGAACAAATACGGTGAAGTGTATTGTCTTTCTTGCGGTAACTGGCTCTGTGGTGAGTTTGATGCTTTCGGCGAACCGGGAAGATTTCACTATTTTAATCCGGCGATAAGGAAATTGGAACAGATGCGCAAGGATTTAGACGAGATTATAAAATATTTAGGACTGAATAATTAAGCGGGAGGATAATCATGGGCCATACAAGAGATTGGGATAGTGGAGTTCCTATAGATCATACTAAATTTAAAGCCATACCAGGTGCCATCGCGGCTTTGGCTTTGGATATTGAGGAGAGGCTACAGGCTTTCTTCTACGGATTTACAAGTGGTGAGACCTCAGATGGGATTAAATATCTGCCTTTCTGGGTGCAGACGACTGCGCCCACAGGTGCAGCGAATAAGGTCTGTATATATAGTGAGGATTCTACTTCTAAGGCCGCTTTAAAGGTAAAGACTGAGGATGATGTTGAGATTCAACTTACTGAAAGGACCTGGGGTCTTTTGGATGATTTTGCGTTAAGCAATAATACTAACCTTAGGGCCAGGAACGCTGCGGATGACGGGTTTATAGACCTTCTTAAAGTTAATGCTTCTAATAAACAGGAATTTAGTATTATTCCCGAACTCCCTGCCTCTGATCCAACAACTGATAATCAGGCAAGTAGAAAGGTGTATGTGGATGGGAAATTTCCTACATCATCTATATCTGGAGTATTCGGTGCTTGGGTAGATAAATCAGCTTCTTATGGAGCACAACAAGTGACTACTGATGGATTTGTATTAGTTGTTGCCTCTAACACATCATCTGGCACAGATATTGAAATAATTTTATATAGCGATAGTAATGCTAACCCTTCTACGATTAGAGGACACTCTAAAATAAGAGCACAGGGAGATTATGGAAATTTACAATATTGCAATTTATTAACACCTGTTAAAAAAAATGATTATTGGAAAGTAACCAGAGCAGCTACTCCGACAACTTGGGCAGTTTATTGGATACCATTAGGAAATTAAAAAATGCCAAAACAAACGATTCCGCGTTTCCTTCCTAATAAAGGGATAGTCTTAGACAAACCCGAGGAATTCCTCTTGCAGAACTTCTCTGTCTATTCGCGCAATATGGAGTTTTACAATGAATTGCTCCAGGGAAGACTGGGCCTGCAGAAATTCTCCACTACTGCGCTGCCGGGAGCAGTTTTAAAATTTGATCAGTTCTGGCTTTATACTCCTGCCGGGAGCTGGTTTTTTATGATTTGCACCCAGAAGGATATCACCTATTACGACTTCCCTAATTCCAGATTTATATTCCTTAATAAAATCTACCATACCGGAACCATTGAAGTAAAGACAGGAGAACTCACTAAGATCTATGGCACAGATACCCTCTGGGCCACTAACCTTAAAACAGGCGACTATATCAAGATTGGAGCTGGGAATTTACACACTGGGGCTACCTGGTATGAGATCGATACGGTAAATAGTAACACTTTGCTTACTTTAAAAACCAATGCACCTATAACCACAACCGGGGCAAGTTATGAAGCAAGGAAAATTTTTACCGGAAGCACGACGGACTTCTGGAATGCAAAGACTTTTCAGGATGATAATTTAGGGTCTGTCTGGATTGCTACCAATGGCAGAGATCTCCCTGTTTACTGGGATGGGGAAGATCAAGTGGTAGATTTAACTAACTTACCTAGTGGTTTTAAGAGTGCTAGATATATCGAGGTCTATAAAAATAGGGTGATGTTTGCCTGGACTGTCGAGGGGAATTTTAATCAACCGGGAAGGGAAAGATGGTGTGCTCCGGGGAATTGTCTCAGTTGGGATGCCGCGGATTTAAAAGATTTTATAGATGAGGATAGTTGGATTACAGGAATAATAAATTTCTCTAACTATCATATTGTTTTTAAAGAAAGGGAAGCCTATATCGGCAGGCCAACGGATCCTCCTTACGACTTTGATTTTGAGAAATCTACCACTTGCACCGGTTGTTATGCCGGCCAGTCAATAGTTGATATGAGTGATTACCTTTATTACTGGGGGATAGATAACCATTTCTATCGCTGGAATCTCCTGCGGGAAGAATCTATCTCGGACCTTATATTTTCCTGGACCAAAGAATTTGATCCCAATTTAGAAAGTTCTATCTTTGGCTGGCAGGTAGAATACAAAAATCAACTACGCTGGTTTGTGCCTCATGCTGATGTTGATTACCATAATTTCGCGGTGGTTTTTGACTATGTGGAGGAGATCCTGCAGATCTGGGAATACGAGCAGGAACAGGCCTGTTGCTCCATCGGAGAATATGTAAACCTTGAGGACCTTTTTTGCGATGATCCTATCTGGGGGGAATACTATGTTGACGAACAGGAAGGCTACTGGGATGACCGGGTATTCCTGGAAGGCGCGCCAATAATCGTTTATGGAGGTTATGATGGTTATGTAAGAAAGGCAGACCAGGGAATCCAAGATGATAGCGTAGATTATACCAGGCTATTCAGGTCTGTCAGGGATAACTTTGATATGCCTGATCAGTTTAAAAGGCTTAGTAAACAGGAATTCTGGTTTAAGAAGGAGATTGTCGGCTCTCAAGTTTCTATTAAACTCAGGAGAGACGATAACGAACTCTGGGACGATGAGACTAAGACAATATCTCTTTATAACGCTGCAAAAGATATTATAAAAGATTTTGTCAGATGGGATAAACACGCCAGGGATTTTCAGATTGAGATACAGGCGACGAATCATTTTGCGTTGTTAGGATATTTGAACGAGATCTATCCTAAACGAAAGGTAAAATAATGCTATTTAAACATCGGCCCAAGACCGAATGGCCGGATACAACTAAAATCAAAGACGAATCTACCCAAGATTTCGCCACGGATATAGGGAAATTAGTTTTAGATAGCCTGCGCAATATCTACGACGATTTAAAAGTTCTGGAAAAAATCGAAGAAGTAAGTAATCTTCCTACTGCATCAATAGATAATAAGAGAAAAATACTTATGGTTCCTCAAGCTGGTGCGAAAGATAAGATTTATATTTGTCGATACAATAGTAATACTTCAACTTATAGTTGGGATGAAGTTAATTTTTTATGAAAACTTTGATGTTCTCCTTGATTAATAAACAGTTGAAGATTCTTAGGTCTATCATCTTGTTTATTCTCAATACTATCGAGAGGATACTTTGTCCCTTTATGATGCACAACTTCCTCAGGTATAAGATAGCGGCCAATCATCTTTTCCATAACGAGATGAGAGCGCCTAACATATCCCGCGGAGCTACAGAAAGGGTGTTGAGGTTTATGGATAAGGATATATCCTTGAGAGTTAATATTTATTCCACCTTTCCAGTTAGGATGTTTAGGGCCTTTATGTTTACCAATATTAGAATTTTTTATTTTTTCTCGCCATTCCTTAGAAAGTCGAGGTCGTTTTTTACCTTTCCAATAGGAAATATGTCCCTTTTTAAACGAACCAGACGTAACTTTTTTTATTTTATTAAGCCACAAGTATGGTCTTTTTTTATTTTTCCAATAACCTTCTTTTCCTATATGAGCGATACTCATTTTCTCTCTTGTCTTAATAGAATAAATATTTATTTTGCCTTTATTCCAAGGTATATTGCCTTTTTTAAAAGAACTTTTGGTAGGCGGGTTTCCTTTTGCGTATTGATTTCCTTTTTGAAATGGCATCTTATCCTCCAAATTAAAAGGGCAGCTTTCAGGTTGCTAACGGAGAGACGGTTAAGTATCTCCACCTTACTCGCTACCCAGTTTAGATATAAAAAATCCGTCTGCCCGCTAGCTAATATTAGTATAGTATATTCAGGAGGAATGTCAAGATAAATGATACTACAAATGGATAATATTTTATTTATACCAAAGGTTGTAGCACTAGTAAAGAATTTTCTAACTATTCCGGTAGGAAAGTTTGAGGATATGGTTCTAAATGCGATGAGCAATAAAGATTCTCTTTTATTGATAGATAAGAAAGATGATATTCTGCGGGGATTCCTCTTTGCTACCATAGAAGGGATGGACGGAGAAGATGTGGTATTTATACATTTAAGCTATGTAGATCCTAAATTGTTTAAAATCGGTAATGAGTTATTGGCAAGAGTAAAACTCTGGGCTAAGGAACACAAAACAAACTGGATTTATATGATGACTGACCGCAATATCGAAGGATTCCAGAGGAAGTATGGGTTTAAATTTTACACACATATTTTAAGACGGAGGGTTCAAGATGAGATACTTAAAAAGTAGAATAAGCAGATTTTTTAACCGGTTATTCCCCTGTAAATTCAATGAGCCGTTGTGTAAGGATAATTTTTTCGGATGCCGGTGCGGTAAGAATTTTTTCAGTAGTAAACAGACGACGACAGGGGTGGAGTCTATTGCAGATCCTTATAAAGATGTCCGGGAGAAGCTTAACGCCTGGCTTACCGGTCCTACTGGCATAGGTCAACCTGCCGAGCAGTATAAAGGCGAAATGGTGGCTCCGATGTCCGAACAGGAGAAAAAATCTCTTGGTTGGTTAGGAGAATATGAGACAGCCGGTCCTTCTGCTACCCGGACCGCAGCTACTGGTGAGATAGGCAAGATTTTAGGGGGCCAATACGATCCTACTAGTTCTCCTTATTACCAGGCGGTTAAAGCTGAGGCAGCCAGGAATTTAGAAAAGTCTATGTCTGATATTGCGGATGTGTCTGCTGGGAAGGGTCGGTATATGACCGGAGCAAGGGTTTCAGAACAGGGGGAGGCATCGAAAGATATTGCGCTTGGCTTAAATACCGTCTTAGGCCAGTTAGCAGACCAGGAAAGGCAAAGGATGTTTGGAGTCCTGCCTATTGCTGAACAGTATGCTACTACAGAAGAACAGGCGCCTTTAAGGAAGACCGCGGCATTGCAGGAGTATGGCGCTTTACCTAGAGCTCAACAGCAGGCTTATGATCAGGCCGTATATAACGAATGGCTTAGATCTAGTCAAGAATGGCCGTTGAATATCGCGCAGTTAGCAGCTGGAGTGCAACAGGCACCACTTTATGGCCAGACGGGATATCAACCTTCAATGTTTAGTCAATTAGCACAACCTATATCTACCATAGCAAGTAAGATTTTTGGAAGTAAAACAACTAAATAAAATAAGGGAGGAATCATGCCATTACCAGCATTGTTAGCATTTTTAGCAAATCCGGCATTTTGGAAAGGTGCAGCAGAAGTAGGGGCATCTTTCGCAAGTTCAAAAGCAGGTGGAGGAGGACAAGCAGGAGCACCGGGAGCAACAGGTCAACAGATTCCTCAGTTTCAGACTGCTAAGGCCCCAGCCTCTTTGATGGGATTTCCGAGTATGCAGAATACAAATTATGGGGATATTATTGCAAAAATGCTTTCAAAGTATAAAACGACAGGATAATTTATAAGGAGGTTATTTTTAGAGAAAGATGTTCCCTTTGATTAACAAACAATTTAAGATTCTCTGGTCTATCATCATCTTTAACGCCGTTAATATGATGCACTACTTCTTCAGGTTTAAGGTAACGATTGATCATTTGTTCCATAACAAGGCGAGAACGCCTAACATAACCAGCGGAATTACAGAAAGGATAAGTGGGCTGAAAAATAAAAATTCTCCCGTTCGATCTTGCTATACCACCTTTCCAAGAAGGACTATTAGGACCCTTCAAAGCCTCACTAATTTTCTTTTTATGGTTTTCGGAATGTTTTGTTCCCAAATTTATTTTGTGTCCCTTAGGAAAACTATAAGCATCCTTTGGTTTAGGACGTCCTATACCAGTTTCACTTATTTTTTTTCTAGAGTCTTCCGAATGATGTTTACCAAAGAATGGATTATTGTTACCTTTAAAAGAAATTTTGTATCCAGTATTTCTACATTTCAAAGAACAATATTTTCCTCTACCTTTTTTAAACAGGGAAGATTTTATATAGAATTCTTTAAGACAAATTTTACAAATACATTTGGTCATTATATCACCTCAAAAATTAAGGCGCTGTTCAGGTATCTAAGAGAGCAACGGTTAAGTTACTCAACCTTACTAAGCGCCGAGTTTAGTCATAAAAAACCCGTTTCCCTCTTAGATAAAATAAGTATAACAGATCTTAACTTAATGTCAATAGTATTTTAAATATAGGAGGTAGATAAATGTCTTACACTGTGCTCGGTCGACCGGAAGGCACTTCTGCCTATGATCCAGGCTTTATGCAAAATGTTACGAGTGCAGCCGAGGCCTTGGAAACCTGGATGACAAAACAGGATAAAAAAAAGACAGACGCTGTTATTCGAGAAGCAATTAGGCGGGAAGTAGGGATCGATCTTCCTGAAGGAATAGAACCTAATAAAATTTATGAAAATATTATAAGCGAAAAGGCAAAAGCACAATATAAACGTCCTAAAGAGCAATCATTTATTAAGGACCTTCTTTCCGGCTTGGCTGGTTTTAAACCTATGGAAGAAATAATGTCTAAGGAGACTATCCAGCAAGTCAGTCCCCTTTCCGTAGGGCAAGCAGAAGGCGGAGAAGTTTTAACTCCTCCGGGAGCAACCTATAAGGATGGCATTACCTATGACGCACAAGGTAACCAAATAGGTGAATATCTCCCAGGACAGGAACCCACAAAGCAACCCGCGGCCGTGCCCGATATAATGAGGCAGAATTTAGGGGTTACACAGGGAGAATTGGTAAGAAAGATATTTGGTTTGCCGGCACAAGCGAAAAAGGAAGAAAAAAAATCAGCAGAGATTACTAAAGCTCAGGCGTTGAGCATTCTTTCTGATCCGATTAAAGCTCAAAATCTTAAACGCAAGTATCCAGAATACTATAAGAAACTTGAGCAGATAGCAGGAATGTTTGGCGCAACTACATTAGATATCGAAAAGAATACTACGGATATAAATTGGTAAGAACATGTCTACTGAAAAATTTAAGTTCGACCCCAATTCCACAGAAAACGAAGGTAGATGGCGACTTAAAGATCCTAAAGAATTTATTAGTTATTTCCGCTTAAAATCTACTGATCCAAAGGTGTCGGAGAGATTAAAAGATATTGGTAGAAAAGGTATCTCTTATGTAATGGGTAAGACAAAAGATAATCCGAGGGATATCCAAGCCATTAGGTTCAATAAAGGCATCTGGACTGAAGAAGAAGCTGGAGAGTGGTGGGAAGCAAATAAAGATAAATTTGAGAAAACCTGGAATTGGCCCAAAAGAGAATCTACTCCGGTCGAATTAGCCAAAAAAGTATTTAATTCTAAATAAAGATATGCCTACATGGCGAGAAGTAATAGAAAGCAAGGATTACCAGGATTTGCCTTTAGGCGAAAAGGTAAAGACAAAGAATGAGTTTTTTTCTAATGTAATCTCCAAAAGTGATAAATTTACTTCACTCCCATCTGAAGCGCAAGCAAAGGTAAAAACTGACTTTTTCACTCCAACACCAGAAGAGAATCTTTCTCCGATACTTCCCGAAAAGCCTTCAATAAGCCAAATAGTCCGTTATGCAACAGAAGCATTCCGAGAGAAATCACCTTTTAAATATTTGGATAAGCCAGTTGAAGAAGTAGCGAAATTTATTGAGTCAGATACGGCACAACCAGGGGTAATGGGGGCTTTAAAATTTATTCCTCGTCAAATGTTAGCGGATGTAGTAAGGGCGTATAAACCCACTTATGTTGGGGCATTTGGTTTAGCCGCAAAGGCAATTAAGCCAATAGCTAAACCTGTTGGGGAAGCTATAGCCAAAAGGATCCCAGAAGGATTAAAGAGATTTTTACTGAGAGAATTAACTGTCAGTAAGGGACAACCTGAAGCATATCAAGCGATAGCGAAAGAGGCACAACTTGAGCGATTAAAAGGAGCAAGAGAAGCGGAGGATGTGGCGAAGAGATTAAGTCATGCCCTTGAGGATATAGAAGGAACGACAGGGGCAGGACAAAAAATCTTAACTAAAAAGGGGGAAGTTTTACCAAAAGAATATCAAGGATACATAGGCAGGATTTTTAGGAAAGAGGTAGATTTAGGAGGTAAGTTATCTAATGTTAATTTGACTCCTGAGCGAAGTGCCACTATAGCGAAGAATGTAGAGGTGGAGGTAGCGTTTAACCCAAAACTCCAAAAACTTAACAAAGAGTTAGCGAACATAAATCAGGCGTTGGGTGATAAAGAAAAATTGGCAGAAGGATTAGTGGGTAAAGAATTCAGGACTCCGACTGGCTTTACCGAAAAGGCATCCGAAGTAGTTAAGCTGACAAGACCAAAAAAGATAGAGTTATCTAATGATTTAATTTACCAGAACGGGAAAATTTATTCCATAGGGAAGTCGGAAGTGCAAGCTAAGGCAGAAGCGCAAACGATACTATCCAAGTTAAACGCAGTGCGCAAAAAACCTCTTATAGCTCCTGAAGATATTGAGGGGGCGGAGTTTATTTCCGGATTCCCCCCGGATTTAGAACTTGCAAAACCGGGAGCAAAGAGATTCAGGGTAGGACTGAAAAGCGAACCAGTTGTCCCCAAGCCTCCGACTGAGACAAATATTCCACAGGAGATGTTCCCCGAAGAGAATATTATCCGTAGCACAGGACAGGTATCCAAATTCCCAAGCGTCAATCAGTTTATAAATAAGCCCCGGGAGGTTTTACTAAAGCAAAGGAAGTTACTTTCTTCACAGATCCAGGATAAGGTGAAAGAGATAGAAATTGGGGTCAGGTCGAATTATGCTTTGTTTGATAGGACTTTTTCTGAACAGATACGCACTAATCCTAAATATCAGCAACTTTCGGCTATCGCGGATGAGGGACGCAAAGTAATGGACAAATGGTCAACTGAACTTGCTAAGAGTGGTATTCCTAAAGAACAGACACAAGAGGTTATAGAGAAAAATGTCGGTGAATACATGGCTAGGATGTATTCTACCAAACTGAAGCCAAAAGAAGGAGGATTTAGTTTATTCAAAGATTTACGCCTACGGTTAGGGATGCTTAAACATAGAAAAGATTTAAGTGCGGAGGTTTTGGCACAATTAGGTGAAATCAAAGAACCGGCATTGCCTACTGCTATAAGGGTGAAGGAAATCTCCGCTAATATAGCCAATAATAAACTCTTCACTAAAGTAGCCCAGAATCCTGAGTGGACGAAAGATGCAGCAGTTGAAGGATGGATTAAAATATCTGATACTCCGAATGTAGGACCGCTACGAGGTAAGTATGTTATTCCTGAGATTGCTGAAGATGTTAACGCTATAACGACTGCTGGACAACAAGCCCAAAGTGCATATTTAAAGGCTTTAAACGCGTGGAAATACGGTAAGGTTGTATTAAATCCGGCTACACAGGTAAGGAATATGCTTTCTAATACAATGCTTCTGGATTTAAGTGGAACTAATCACTTAAGGCAAGCTCAGTTGTTTCCTAAGGCATTTAATGAATTATTATCTCAAGGTAAAATTTACCAGCAGGCTCTTGATGATGGGGCAGTAGGTGGAGAATTTGTAGGGGGTGAAATAACGCGGCTTAGAGATTATTATCTTGGTAGCCAGGGGAATAATCTACAGCGTTGGCTTAATATGGCTAAAATGCCTTTTCAGAAGGCAGGAGATCTATACCAGGGGATGGAACAGTCAGCTAAATTGGTTAAATACATGGATGTCTTAGAGAAGACAGGTAATAGGCAACTCGCTGCTCAGGAGGCCCAGAAGTGGCTTTTTAATTACCAAGAAGTGCCTAAATTTATTGATGCTGTTAGGAAATCGCCTCTTGGGGCTCCATTTATCACTTTTACCTATAAGTCCTTGCCAAGAATAGCTGAAGCCATAGTTGACCGGCCATTATCAGTTTACAAATATTATGCTTTATTTAATGCCTTTAATGAAACCAGCCGTAAATATCAAGGGATGCTACCTACTGAATTTGCCCGGCAGAAGAAGTTATTGCCTCCGTGGGTATTAAAGGATATAGGGGGTGTGCCTACGAATTTACTTATGCCTTGGAAAGATAAATATAACCGCACCCAATGGCTTAATCTTGAGTATATCTTACCTTTAGGTCAAGCCCCGGAGATAATGGAAAAAGGGTTACTAAAGGGTGGCATATCGAATCCTATTTTTAATATTGCCGCGGATTTAGCAAAGAATACTGACTTCAAAGGCACTCCGATTATACCTACAGGCGCTACTAAGGCCGAAGCGGCACAGATAACCTTAAGTTATATTTATAGACAACTTGCTCCTAATCTCGCTCCAAGTATCCCACCGTTGACAAAGGGCGGTTATACTTTTGAGAAGATCTTGGATGCT
>Ga0315284_10013582_pt1 | contig 11602 bp, 12 predicted proteins | sample YL17G09_16_MG_FD_203696 | JGI IMG/M metagenome (GOLD analysis project Ga0315284, IMG submission 203696) | Sediment microbial communities from Yellowstone Lake, YNP, Wyoming, USA - YL17G09_16 | ecosystem: Environmental > Aquatic > Freshwater > Lake > Sediment | place: USA: Wyoming | collected... | reverse complement strand
GAACGGGGGGACGTCCACGCGTTGCGTGACGTCTCGCTCACCGTGAACAAGGGCGAGTTCCTCGTGCTTATCGGGCTCTCCGGCTCCGGCAAGTCGACACTCCTGCGGTGCATCAACCGCCTGATCGAGCCCACCTCGGGCCGGATCCTCCTGGACGGCGTTGACATCACGCAGGCGAAGGGCGCCGAACTGCGCAAGATCCGGCGGAGAATCGGCATGGTGTTTCAGCACTTCAACCTCGTGAAGCGGTCGTCCGTGCTGACGAATGTTCTCGCCGGGCGGTTGGGGTACGCGCCGCCCCTGCCCACATTGATCGGACGCTTCCCGCACGAGGACATGGACCGCGCTCGGCAGAGCCTGGAGACGGTCGGCCTCGTGGAGAAGATGCACACTCGCGCCGATCAGCTCTCCGGCGGCCAACAACAGCGTGTGGGCATCGCACGCGCGCTGATGCAGGAACCTGAATTGATCCTCGCCGACGAGCCCGTCTCGGCACTCGACCCGGCGACGGCCAATTCCATCCTTCAGTACCTGGAGGAGATGAACCACAAGCACGGAGCCACCGTCATCTGCGCCCTGCACTTCTTGTCGCTCGCCCGGCGTTATGGGACCCGGATCATTGCGCTCAAGGACGGCGCCGTGGTCTTCGAAGGGCTGCCGAGGGAGATCGACAACGTTCGATTCAAGGAGATCTACGGCGAGGACGCCGAAGAGGTGGAGGTTCGCTAGGTGAGTCGCCGCTTCCGCCTGCCGAAGGATCGCATCGCCGCGCTCGCTGCAGATTGGGGGCTCCTCATCCTCCTTTCCTACTGCACGTACTTCCTGATCAATCACTGGTACCGAGCAACTCACCATGTCTCCGCGGTGTACAAGGTCCCTTTCCCTGACTACGCTTACGTGGTTGCGGTCGTCGCAACGTTCCTGCTCGCGGTCTTATGGGAGAACCTGGGGACCTCGATCGGCTGGAAGGGCATCGGCCTCGCTCACGCCGATGAAGCCTATCGCCCGCTCGGGCTACCACGCCGCGTTGCGCACGTCTTCACCGATCTCGCATCGTGGCTTCTGACCCTTCTCGGGGCGGCGTTCGCCCTCCTTCCGCTCGCCGGGCTTGCGACGCTCTTCTACGGGATCGCATCCCGAACGGGGCTCACGTTCATCCCCACCGTCGTCTTCTGGCCTCTGGGTCCCTGGGCCAGAACCTTAGGCCTGACCGTCGGCCTCATCCTGGCCTTGGCCGTGATCGGTGTGGCCTCCTGGTGGGTCGCTCGCGGACTCTGGAGATGGCTGTGGCCTGGCCACAAGGACAAGCACCCATGGACAGACCGCATCGTTCGGTCTCACGTCTGCCGCGCCGCGGACGTTGAACAGCCAAGTGGGCGTCGGCGTTGGTGGCAGACGAGTTGGGGTCTCATGGCGCTCCTTCTCGCCGGCCTGACGATCTACGTCGGCTGGCTCACGACGCAGATCAACATCGCCACCCTCATCCGCAGGGCCTCCTCGACCGGCGGCTACTGGCAGAAGCTGGCGACGCCGGACTTCAAGTTCTTTCTTGCCACCGACCCCGATCTAGGCGACACGTTGCTGAACGGCATCGTCCAGACGATCTTCATGGCCTTGATGGCGACCCTGCTTGGCTTTGTGCTCGCCTTTCCGCTGTCGTTCCTCGGCGCGAGGAACATGGTGACAAAGAGCCGCCTGGGATGGGGCATCTACACGTTGATGCGCGGTTTCTTCAACATCGGCCGATCCATCGAGCCGTTCGTCATGGCCGTCGTGTTCGCAACCTGTGTCGGGTACGGACCGTTCGCGGGAACCCTTGCGCTCTTCGTGCATACGGTCGCCGCGTTGGGGAAGCTCTACTCCGAGCAGATCGAGGCCATTGACCCCGGCCCCGTAGAGGCCATCACGGCGTGCGGCGGGCGCCGCACGCAGACCTTGCGCTACGGAGTCATCCCTCAGGTCGTCCCGTCATTCCTCGCCTTCACCCTCTACCGCTGGGACATCAACGTGCGCATGGCGACGATCATCGGCATCGTCGGCGGAGGCGGCATTGGGCGGTTCTTCAACTACTACAAGAATGAGCTGCGCTGGCACGAGGTCGGAGCGGTCATCGTGATCATCGCCGTTGTCGTGTGGGTCATGGACTACATCAGCGGCCGCGTGCGGGAGAGGATTGCGTAATGGCGCAGCCACTTCGCTCCGAGGCAGGGGGAGGGCTCGTTCGGACTGCGGCTCGGGTCACACGTGCTTGGAGGCGACTCTGCATCTTCTCGGCCGATGCTGCTTTCCTTGCCTACCTCTTCGTGATGGGGTCCTTCGTCGTCACCCGCATCGCGTCGGGGACCGGCGTCTACATCCCCATCCCCGGCGGGTTTGTCGTCCTCCTGGCGATCGCCGCCGCGGCCGTCTGGGGCTCCCTCGGAGCCTCAGTGGGGTGTAGACTCGTCGAGTTCCTCAGCGGCAGACCCTCAGCCCCTGGCGGGAAGGTGCGTACCCGACGGGTTCCCCTGGAGGGTAGAGGAGCTCCTCTCGGCGAATCCGTACGCACTCGTGCCCTTGGCCGACCCGGTCCGCAGCCGACAGAGGCATCCGTGCCGTCGCGCTCACCTTGGTACCGGACACTGTGGGGGTGGAGCATCGTCGCCGCCATTGCCGTCACCCTCGCGGCGGCGACCGCCATTACGCGAGTTGATTTCTCCCGCCTTGTGCAGAGCTTCCCGGACGCGGCGAAGATCCTGCGGCGACTGCTGCATCCGGACCCGTCGATCCTCGGGGAAGTCGTTCTGCTCACCCTGGTCACCGTCTTCATGGGACTCATGGCGACGCTGCTGGCGATCCCCGTCGCGGCACTGCTCAGCTTCCTCGCGGCGCGCAACTTGGCCCGCGGCCCGGTGGGCAGCCTGCTCTATACCGTCGTCCGCGCCGCGGCAAGCATTGTGCGTTCGATCGAACCGATCATTTGGGCCATCGTGTTTGTCATCTGGGTGCGCCCAGGCCCGTTCCCGGGCGTGCTTGCGCTCTTCGTGTGCTCGATCGCCGACCTGGTGAAGCTCTACTCCGAACAGCTCGAGTCCATCGACCCGGGCCCGACCGAAGCGGTCACGGCCGTTGGAGGGCGCCGTCTTCAGGTTCTCCTGTACAGCATCGTCCCACAGATCATCAATCCGTATCTCTCGTTCACCCTCTATCGCTGGGACATCAACGTCCGCATGGGAACCGTCATCGGCATGGTTGGGGGAGGTGGCATCGGAATGCTGCTCATGCAATACGTGCGCGTCAACGAGTGGGAAGAAGTCGGCATGTGCCTTCTGGCGATCATCGCCGTAGTCTGGTCGATCGACACTCTGTCGGCGCGCCTGCGCGAGCGGCTGAGCTAGTCGCTGCCCGAGAGGAGGCCTTCGAGGTACTCCTGGATCTCTTCGAGGCCGTACGTCGTCTTCATCACCTTGTAGTCCTCGAGCCAGGCACTCTCGATCGTGTCGTCACGCCGGATCTCGACGTCGGTGATGTGAAACGCGTCCATCATCGTTCGAGCCTCCTCCTCGATCTGGCGATCCTTCACGCGGAAGAGAAACCGTGGGATGTGCACCTAGACCACCTCGTCCCAAGTATACCCAGCGGGCCGACGAGACATCGAGTGCGGTGCCAAAGGACTCGCCGCCCATTGATCGGTCGCTGTCGTCGTCCTAGAATGCATCGCCATGGACATCGTCGAGATCATCCGCAAGAAGCGCGACGGCGGTGTGTTGACCCGGGACGAGATCGCATTCTGGATCTCAGGAACGGTCTCGGGTTCCGTCCCCGACTACCAGGTTTCCGCGCTCCTCATGGCCCTCTTCCTACGCGGCATGACCGACGAGGAGGCCGCCGTCTTGACCGACGTCATGGCGCACTCCGGCTCGATGTTCACTCCGGGCGATCTCGGCGGGTACACGGTCGACAAACACTCGACCGGCGGCGTGGGGGACAAGACGACGCTTGTCCTCATCCCGCTTCTCGCGGCGGCCGGGCTCAAGGTGGGCAAGCTGTCCGGGCGCGCGCTCGGCCACACGGGAGGGACGATCGACAAGCTCGAATCGATCCCCGGCTTCCGCGCGGATCTATCCCGCGACCGCTTCCTCGACCTCGTTCGCCGCACCGGACTCGCGCTCGCCGACCATACGGCGGACATGGTCCCCGCCGATCGGATCCTTTACGAGCTTCGCGATGTCACCGCCACCGTCGACTCCCTGCCGCTGATCGTCGCGTCCATCATGTCGAAGAAGATTGCCGGCGGCGCACAGGCGATCGTCATCGACGTAAAAACGGGGGCCGGGGCGTTCCTGCCAAAGCTCGAGGACTCGCGCCGCTTGGCGCGGGCGCTCGTCTCGATCGGCGAGAGACTCGGCCGGAAAATAGCAGCCGTGATCACCGACATGTCCCAGCCGCTCGGCCGAATGGTGGGAAACTCCATCGAGGTCCGCGAGGCGATCGACACGCTCAAAGGAGCCGGGCCGGAGGATCTCGCCACCCTGTGCTGTGAGCTTGGCGCCGAGCTTCTCGTCTTCGCGGGAAAGGTTCCGACTCGACCCGCGGCCGTCGCCGAGCTGAGGAGGCTCCTGAAGGATGGCTCTGCCCTCGCGAAGTTCCGTGAACTGATCAAGAACCAGGGAGGCAAGGCCGAGGTTCTCGATCGTCCAGATCTCTTGCCCGCCGCGGCGAAACGAAGCGATGTCCTCGCCGGCGAGGCCGGAACGGTCCGCCGCCTGGACGCACTGCTCGTCGGTCGCGGTGCGAACGCCCTCGGCGCCGGACGGACAACGAAAGGGGACACCATCGATCCGGCCGTCGGCGTCGAACTCGTGAGGAAGATCGGCGAGCGCGTGGAGAAGAACGGCGTTCTCGCCATCCTCCACGTCAACGACGAGACGCACGTCGCGAAGGCACGGCGCCTGGTGGAGTCGGCCTACGAGATCGACCCAAGCGGAGCGCCGTGCGCGCCTCCGCCGCTCATCGTCGAACGCATCCTCGGCGCCGCCTAGGTATTCTTGAGGCGCGGCCCACGAGGCGTCGCCCTACGGCGGAACCTTACGGTTCGAGCGTGAACGCGTCGGGAAGGAGTTCGGCGATCGTCGTACGCGTGAAGTCCCCCTGAGGGTTTCCCATGAGAACCTCGAGCTTCGGCGCATGCTCGTGCAGCACTTGCCGACAGGCGCCGCACGGGCGGCAGTGGTCGGACTCGCAGGACACGGCGATCTTTACGAACTCCCGCTTCCCTTCCGAGATGGCCTTGAACAACGCAACCCGCTCGGCGCAAAGGGAAAGGCCGTTGACGGCGTTCTCGATGTTGACGCCCGTGACCACGGTCCCGTCGGCGCACAGGAGAGCTGCCCCCACGGGGAACTTCGAGTACGGCGCGTAGGCGAGCCGACGGACGTCGTTCGCCAGCTTCACGAGATCTCGATCGTTCATCAGAAACGGATCACCACTCCCACAGCGCCCGCCAATCCTCCGACGTGGAGGTCCCACCATCCAACCCACTCAACGATCGGCTGGACGAGTCTCGCTTCGGCGAAAAGGCGCAGGAACGGGAAGCCAACTTCCAAGCGCGCGCCGACGTGCGCAGCGAGCGCCGACCAGCGGACGTCATCCAGGTGAAGAGCGGCGAGTGCCGCATCGACGCCCTCTGCCCACTCCGGCGAGAGTTCGCGGCCGACGTCGACGGTCACGGCGCCGCCGGTCCAGCCGATCCCTGCCGACAGGTTGAGCGCAGCAATGACGATGTCGAACCGCTTCACCGCTTCGACGGAGATGGCCCACGCTGAGAGATCGGCATCCACGGTGAAGCGCGCTGTCTCGTCGCCCAGTGCAAATTCCTCGTCCAGGAGCGGATCGGGAATCTCGACCCCCGCCATGTCCGCGATGCCGCGGACGATCCCACTGCTCAGGATCCCGCCGGAAAGCCGCACGCCGTCGACAACGACGAACGGAAGCGGGATCTCAATTCCTCCTCCGATCATGGGAACGGGAACCAGCGTGGGGAACGCCGTGAGGCCCGCGTTCACGTCCGCAATCACGGAGTCAAAGTCCGCCGCCAGGTCGGCGAGCTCGTCCGGTGACATGCCTTGGTCGGCGAGAAGGGTGAGCAACTCGTCGGAGGCGCCGTGCAACGCAACGGGGACCCTCGCAAGGGTTCCCGCGACGTCCAGCGAGACGACCTCGCACCCCAGATCGAAGCCGCCAGCCAGCACGCACGCTGCCCCCAGCACGAGGACGAACAGAACGACGGCGGCCGCAAGCGCTCTCCTCGATGTCATCGCCGATCCCAGCCCTCCCATTCCTTCCTCTTCAGCTCGGCGCGCTTGATCTTGCCGCTCATCGTCTTCGGAAGCTCCGCCACGTAGTCGATCGCGCGCGGGTACTTGTACGGCGCCGTGACCTTCTTGACGTGGTCTTGAAGCTCTTTCGTCAGCTCGGCGGACGGCGCGAAGCCCTTGGCGAGAATGACGAACGCTTTCACAATCTCGCCCCGCTCGCGGTGCGGCGCGGCCACCGCAGCCGCTTCGACGACGGCCGGGTGGCTGACGAGCGCGTCCTCAACCTCGAACGGCCCGATGCGGTAGCCCGACGTCAGGATAACGTCGTCGGCACGGCCTTCAAAGAAGAGATACCCGTCCTCGTCCGCCCTGGCGAGGTCGCCGGTGCGGTACCAGCCGCCGGAGAACGCTTCCTTGTCGAGCTCTGGCGCGTTCCAGTAGCCGTCGAAGATCGCCGGGTTCCCCGGCTTGAGCGCGATCTCCCCTACCTCGCCCTGCTTGACCAGGTTGCCGCTCTCGTCGATGAGGACGACGCCGGGACCCGGAGACGGAAGGCCCATGGCGCCGGGCTTCACCGGGAGCCCCGGCAGATTGCAGACAAGGCAGACGCTCTCGGTCTGGCCATAGCCGTCGCGAATGGTCACCCCGAACGCGCGTCTGAACGCCTCGATCGGCTCGACGTTGAGCGGCTCGCCGGCCGACAGAGCGTCCTTCAAGTAGATCTTGTGTTTCCCCATGTCGGGCACCTGCGCAAAGAGGCGATACTCAGTCGGCGTGCAGCAGAGCTTCGTCACTCTGTACTTCGACAGGAGTTCGAGATACCGCTCGCCGTCGAAACGCCCGTTGTAGATGAGCTGCGTCGCGCCGGTCGTCAGCGAGACGCCGACCGGGCTCCAGTACCACTTCGCCCAGCCCGGAGCCGTCGTCGCCCAGACGACGTCCGACTCGTCTGCGTCGTACCAGTAGCGAGCCGTGACGCGGTTGTGGCAGAACATCCAGTGGTGCTTGTGCACGACGGGCTTCGGGTTGCCCGTCGTGCCGGAGGTGAAGTTAATCGTCATCGGGTCCTCGGCCATGAGAGGAACCTTCTTGGCGCGTGGATCCCCGGAAGCGACAAGCTCCTCAAATCGCAGCCAGCCCTTGCGCGGCTCCGCGCTGCCGATCAGGATGAACGTCGAGAGCGGACATTGGCCGCGTACAGCCTCCACGATGCCGACCGTCGAGGTGTCGGCGACGATGACCTTGGCGCCCGAGGCCTGGGAGCGGTAGAGGATCTCTTTCTCCTTCAGCATTTCGGAGCACGGAACCGCAACTCCGCCGGCGACGAACGTCCCGAGTTGCGCGACGTGAGCCTCGGGAATGCGAGGCAGAATGTGCAGCACGGGCTCGTGCTTCTTCACGCCGAGCTTCATGAGGGAGTCTCCAAAGCGGTGCATTCCCCCCACAAGCTCGCCGTAGGTCATCTTCCTGGCGTTCCCTTCGGCGTCCTCCCACAGGATAGCGAGCTTGTGCGGATTCCTCTTCGCGTGCCCCTCCACGACGTCCACGATGTTGTAGTTCGCCGGGACGTTCCAAACGAAGTCCCTGACTTCCTTCCCATAACTGGCCTTGTCGTAACGCATCGAGACGACCACCTTGCTTGTTCGAGGTTTTGCTTTGACGCGGTGAACCTTATAGCATATTCGCAAACCCTTTCGCAAACAGGAGATCCCGATGAATGCATCCGTTGTCCTGACCTCTGCCGCGTCGAAACGTCTGATTGCCAAGGGCGTCGCCGCTCATCCAGGCGTCAAGAGAGCGCTCGGAGAGGGGAGGATCGTGATCACGCGAGGCACGACGAACGCGTTCGTCGCTGAGGCGCTCTGCGGCGCGCCGATCGACCGTGGCGCCTACGCGGCGGGATTCATCGACCAGCGTTGGAATGTGAACGCCCGCGTGGGGGAGATGGAGGAGATCGTACTGGTCCACGGGAGGCCGGCGAACGAGACTCCAGATCAGACGCTGTCTGCACTCGCCGCGGGAGATGTCGTGATCAAGGGCGGCAACGCGCTCGATCCCTGGGGCGTCGTCGGCGTGTTGCTCGCGTCGGCCACCGGAGGAACCGTCGGTCGCTACGTCGCCGCCGCGCTGGCGCGAGGAGTGGACATCGTGATCCCGATCAGCGTCTCCAAATCGATCCACACGTCCGTCGTTGACCTGTCACAGGAAATGGGCGCGGGCAGGATGGGTCTCCACAGCGGCCTCGCCTGCGGGATCTTCCCGTTGCATGGGCAGATCGTAACGGAGGTCGAAGCCCTCTACCTTCTGTTCGGCGTCGACGCCGTGCACGTGGCGTCCAACGGAATCGGGCCTGGAAGGGGGAGCGTGTCTCTCCTCGTGTACGGGGAGGACGCCGCCGTCAGCAACGCGTACGCGTTCGTCTCCAGCTTGCGCGAGGAGGCCGACGTGGAGTTGGCCGGCCGCGCTTGATGGATGCGTACCGGACGTTAGCGAGCCAAGGTTCGGCTCGCCTGACGCGCGAGCGCTCCAGGTTCCTTGCGTTCGTCGAGCCCGCGGCGACGGTCGACGAGATCGAAGGGCGGCTGGCGGCAATTCGGCGCCGGCATCACGACGCAACTCACGTCTGCTATGCGTATCGATGCCGCGCTGATCCCGGGATCATCGCCCGTGCCGACGACGCCGGCGAACCGAGCGGATCGGCCGGCACGCCGATTCTGCAGCAACTCGAGGCCGCCGAACTCGTCAACGTGCTCGCCGCTGTCGTTCGCTACTTCGGGGGAGTCAAGCTCGGCGTGGGGGGACTCGTCCGCGCGTACGGAGCGGTCACCGCGGCCGCCCTTGCCGAGGCGTCGATAGTCGAGCGACACCTCGAGGTCGCGTTGCGCATCCAGTTCCCGATCGAGGTCAATGCGGCGGTCATGCGAGTCATTCACCGGCACGGAGCGCGGGTGCTCGACATCCGCTACGATACCCAAGGCGAGGCCACCGTGACGGTACCGCCGAGCCGTGCGACGTTGTTCGCCGATTCGGTGTGCGAGGAAACAGGAGCGCGAGCGCGCGTAGAGAGGGTGCAATGATCGACTCCATCAGCGGGGAGGTCGTGCGAAGGGCGGCGGACTCCGTGGTCATCGACACCGGAGGAGTCGCCTATCGAGCCTCGTGTCCTGCCGGCACGTTACGGGCGTGCGAGATCGGACACAGCGCGCTCCTCTACATCCACCTCATCCTGCGCGACGACACCATCGAGCTGTTCGGCTTCTCTTCGCTCCGAGAGCGCGAGCTGTTCCGCCAACTGCTCACCGTCAGCCAGGTGGGACCTCGCGTTGCCCTCCAGGTACTGTCTGTCATCCCGCCCGACAAGCTCGTGGAGGCCGTGGCCGCGCGCAACGTGGATCTTCTCGTGACGGTGAAAGGGGTGGGGAGGAAGACGGCGGAGCGCATCCTCGTTGACCTTCACGGCAAGTTGACCGATGCGGGAGACGGAGGAACCGAGGGGCTGTTCCTTACTCCGAACGAAGAAACGGCTCTGCGCGCCCTCACGTCAAAGTCCCTCGGGTTCTCAGGACGCGAGGCGCGGGAGGCGCTCGCCCGCTTGCGCGGCGAGGCCCTTGACATCGAAGCCCTCATCCGCCGGGCGCTCGAGGTCCTCGGAAGCCGGTCATGAGGACTCTCGGCATCGACTACGGCCGGGTGCGCCTCGGGTTCGCGCTCTCGGACCCAGATGGAATCCTGGCGAGCCCGCTCCCCACGCTGCCGCGTTCGCGGCGTGCAAGCGACGACTTCCATCACATCGCAAGATTCGCACGCGAGCACGGCGTGGCGCGCATCGTCGTCGGGCTGCCCCTGCTCATGGACGGAACGAGCGGCACCATGGCCAACGAGGCGAAGGCCTTCGCTGACCTGGTCGCCCGCCGCACTCGCTTGCCGGTCGACTTATTCGATGAGCGACTGACGTCATCCGAAGCCGAACGCGCCATGCTGGAGGGCAATCTCTCCCGCGAACGCCGTAAAGAACTGCGAGACGGCCTGGCCGCCGTTCTCATTCTCCAAGCGTACCTCGACCGCCCTCGGGGAGTGGGGCCTACGCCGGACGAAGAGGGCTAGTTCTTCCGCTTCTCCTCGCGCGTCAGGTACTCGACGATCGCCTCGACGACGAGGTAGTTGACCGACCGGTCCTTTACCTCGGCCAGTTTCATGAGCCGTTCTACGGGCTGCTGATCGAGCTTGTTCTTCGGAACGTAAATCGAGATCTTGTCCAACAATTCCTTCTGAGCCACGATGGTTCCTCCCTCATCCATAGGTCTTCCAGGTTGTATTGTAGCAGCCTTCGATAGATACGACAACACCCTTCCCGCCGTCGTATCGTGCGGCCTACTGCGCTGCGTCGCCGGCCGTCGGCCGCAGGCATGCTTCAACAAACGGCAGGAGGTTCCCATCCAGCACGTCGTCGACATTGCCCGTTTCGACGAGCGTCCGATGGTCTTTCACAAGACGATAGGGATGGAGCACGTAGGATCGGATCTGGCTCCCCCACTCGATCTCTTTCAATTCCCCCTTCAGCTCCTCCAGTTTCTCGGCCCGCTCCCGTCGCAGGAGGTCGGCAAGCCGTGAGAGGAGGATGCGCATCGCTGTCGCCTTGTTCTGGTGCTGGCTGCGCTCGTTTTGACAGGAGGCTACGAGGCCGGTCGGAAGATGGGTGATGCGCACGGCGGAGTCCGTCACATTGACGTGCTGCCCCCCCGCCCCGGACGAACGGTAGGTATCAATGCGAAGATCCTTCGGGTCAATCTCGACCGCCGCCTCTTCCATCACCGGCGTCACGGTGACGGCGGCAAAGGACGTGTGACGACGGTGTGCGGCGTCGTAAGGTGAGAGCCGAACGAGCCTGTGCACACCCGCCTCGCTCTTCAGGTTGCCATACGCGTACTCGCCCTTGATCTCCAGCGTGACACTACGTATGCCGGCTGTATCCGCAGAGCTCACTTCGAGCAGGGAAACGGAGAACCCCATACGTTCGCAGAAACGCCCATACATGCGCAAGAGCATCTCAGCCCAGTCCTGCGAGTCGGTGCCTCCCGCCCCGGCGTTGATCGAGAGGTAGCAGTCCGAAGCGTCGTGTTCTCCGGAGAACGCAAGCTCGATATTGAAGGCTCTCAGCGTGTCCTCGAGCGTTCCGCTGCGCCGCGCCAGCGCTGCGAGTTCGCCCCCGTCTCCGGCATCGAGCGCCATCGCGTGAAGGAGCTCGATCTCCCCCAGTTCGCTCTCCGCACGCTCCCAACGGGAGAGGAGACGCTTCGCTCGCTCCG
>Ga0315284_10013581_pt1 | contig 11603 bp, 12 predicted proteins | sample YL17G09_16_MG_FD_203696 | JGI IMG/M metagenome (GOLD analysis project Ga0315284, IMG submission 203696) | Sediment microbial communities from Yellowstone Lake, YNP, Wyoming, USA - YL17G09_16 | ecosystem: Environmental > Aquatic > Freshwater > Lake > Sediment | place: USA: Wyoming | collected... | reverse complement strand
CCATTAGAGCGGGCTTGCCGAAGGCATGTTGCGTTGCCAGCGGGCAATTCCGCCAACTCTCACGAACGGGCACCCCGATGGCATCCTGAAAGGCGGTGCGTTGCTATGACACTTGAGGAACTGCGAAATCGAATTGCCGAAGAACTCAATGTTGACCCAGCCAGCCTTACCGCGGATGCGGGGCCTGGAACGGTTCCGGAATGGGACTCGATGGGAGCGCTTGGGATTATCTCGGTGCTCGATCGCAACATGAAGGAGGGTCTGTCGATGGAGGACACTGAACCCTTCAAGTCCTTCGCGGCCATAGTAGCCTTCGCGCGCCAAAAGGGAATTCTGACGGACTAGAACAGATTCGCCATCCATTTCACGCGCCGCGCTTGCGCGCGGTTCTCACCAGGATCCCAGCATGCAGGCCATTATCGAATCCTTGGAGATTCACCTTCCTGAGCGTATTGTTACGAACGAGGAATTGGCCGGGCGCCTTGGGAAGTGGACGGCGGAAGAAATACTCCTCAAGACCGGAATGCGCGAACGGCGTTTTGCGGCGCGCGATGAATGCTCCTCCGACCTGGCCATCGCCGCCGCGCGCAAACTCATCGCCGGCGGACGGCTGAATCCTTCCGACGTGGACTACATCCTGTTTTGCACCCAATCCCCCGATTATTTCCTGCCGCAAACGGCGCCGATCATCCAGGACCGCCTGGGTCTTCCGCGAACGTGCGGCTCTCTCGACTTCAACCACGGCTGCGCGGGTTTTGTCGCCGGTCTTTCAATCGCAAAGGGACTCATCGCTTCGAGTCAAGCGCGTTGCGTGCTCTTTCTGGCCGGCGAAACGTACTCCAAGTTCATCAACCCGAAGGACGGTTCTGTTGCCACTCTATTCGGAGACGCGGGCAGTGCCACAGTCGTTCGCGCGTGCGACACCAACACCCCCGCCGGTATCGGGGAGTTCGTGTTTGGATCAGACGGACGCGGCGCCAAGAACCTGATTGTTCCAGCGGGCGCTCTCCGCAAGCCTCGATCGGAAGCCACGGCGATTGAGGCCACCGACTCCGACGGAAACACCCGGAGCGAAAACGATCTTTATATGAACGGGCGGGACGTGTTCCGCTTCGCCATCGTCGAGGTGCCGAAAACGGTCAAGGCGCTGCTGGAGAAAGCGCGGCAAACGCCGGACGACATAGATTACCTGATTCTGCATCAGGCCAACCGCTACATGCTGGATCAACTGGCGCAGCGCCTTCCCGTCCCAAAGGAGAAGATCCCTTACGAATTTGAGGACGTGGGGAACACGGTCTCCTGCACGATCCCCATCACCCTGCACCGTCTACAGGGCAGAGGAGAACTCAGGAGCGGGTCCCGCCTTTTGCTCGTGGGATTCGGGGTCGGCTATTCCTGGGCGGCCTGCACGCTCACCTGGGTTTGATTCCTCGGCGGTGACCGGAGAGAACGCATGGTTTTCACATCCGCAGCTGCCAAGGCCGGCCGGGACTGCCAGATAGATTCCACCGTCCGTTTCGGCGCCAACGTGGAGATTGGCGGCGCGGTTGTGATCGAGCCCTACGTCGTCATTCACGAAGGGGTGAGAATAGGCGACGGCTGTTTTATCAGCGCCCATGCGGTGCTGGGAGCCCATCCCTCCGGGTATTCGGCGCTCGGAGCCGGTTCCGCCTCCGCGGGCCTCTGCAAGATCGGATCGCAAACCCGGATCGGCCCTTCCGCAGTCATCGAACACAATGTTCTGATCGGCGAGGATGGGGACATTTCCGGGAACGCCGTTATCCGCGCCGGGGCTCGCGTTGGCCGTCGTTTTCGCATGGGCGCCTTCAGCGAAGTACGCGGCGGCGCTCATATCGAGGACTATGTCACCCTTCTCAGCCAGGTTCACGTTTGCCGGGGAGCGATCCTGAAATCGTTCTGCTGGATCATGCCGTACGTTGTCCTGCTCAATGATCGTTTCCCGCCCACAAGGCTCGACGTCCAAGGCCCCACCGTCGGAGAGTACTCCGTCATCGGGTGCCATTCCATCCTCTTCCCGGGAGTACAGCTTGGAAAACACGTGATTGTCGGGGCGAACTGCGTGGTGAGACAGGACATGTCGGATTACCATGTGGTCTCCGGCTTCGATTCCAGGATCACCAGTGATTGCCGCTTCATCCCCTGCAAACTCGGCAAGGAGTTCGTGCGTCCTTATCCGTGGCCGCGCCATGTTCCCGAGGGATTCCCGTGGCAGGACAATCCAAACAGTTGGGCCGGCTGATCCCGCCTTTGACTTTCCCGTCCGATTCCCGCGAGAGGATACCGGGCGAGCGCGATCTCGCCGAAGAGGACTTTCTGGCGCATTTCGGTGCGCCACCCACCTCAGCCCGCTCGGCTCTGTTCCAGGGCGGCTTCCTCGGCGGTCCGCTATCTGCGCGGCGTGGAGCGGGCCTACGAGCGCCTCGGAAGGCACGCTCGCCGTGGAGCTGGGGCCCCGGCAGTTCCCGGGTAACTGGAAGATGACTTCGATTACCCTAGATTCGGCAGTTGGACCTGTGGCACGGGCATCTTGCCCGTGTTTTGTGTGCGAGAACGCTTATGGGACGGATCACCTGATGGGTGAGTCGGGTGCGCAAACAGAATGCCTGTGTTTCCACGGGCAAGATGCCCGTGCCACGTCTTGAACCGCTTTTCTTAGGATTACTGACGGGCGACGCGTCCGTAGAGGTCAATCAACTTTCGATACTCGCCGGTCCAGTTATACCTGGTGCGCACGGCTTCTCTCCCCCTCTCACCCATCCGGCGGGCCTCCTCCGGATGATCGAGCACCCAGCGCATGACTTGAGCGATCTCAACCGGCTGGTTAGGGTCGGCCAACAGCCCGCATCCGACCTCCTCGATGATCGAGCGCCAATAGGGAAAATCGGACACCAGAAGGGGAAGGCCCGCCGCCATGTACTCAAACATCTTGATGGGCTGGCTGAACAGATGATTCGGGAGGGGGGCGCAGAAAAGCACGCCCGCCACGGCTTGCGACAGCTCCGCTCTCACGGCTTGGCGGGAAATGTAGCCGAGTTCCTCCACCTGGCTCCAGCCCGGCGTTCCGGCCACTTTCTCCCGGAAGCGTGGATCCTCCCAGGAGCCCGCGAGGGCGAGCCGGGCGGACGGGCCAACGGCGGGGAGAGCGTCAATGGTCTCGCGGATGCCCCGGATGGCGGTGATCTCGCCGATGAAGACGAACCGTCCCCGGATTCGTTCCACGGGCGAGGGGGCCTCCGCGAAGAACTCCTCCAGGACCGGGTAATCCTGAATCACGGTCAGCGCGGGGTTGCAGTGAAAACGCCGTGCGATATGCGGGGAGGTGCAGACGACGGCGGCCAGGCGCGGCGCGCAGCGGTCCTCTACACGGCCAAACAGCCAGGAAACCAGCTTTCGCGAGCCCGGAGGCAGCCATTTCTTCGTCAGGATCTGATCGCGATAGTCCTCGTGCACGTCGTAGATGGTGGGCCGGCCCGTGCGTTCCTGCACGTCCAGCATCAGCCGTATCAGTTCCGGGTCGTGGAAGTGATAGAGATCGCCCCGAAGGCTTTCGGCGCGGGCGGCGACGGCGCGGGCCGTCCTTCGCATCCTTTCCAAGCGGTTGCGAGGCATGGGCACGGCGTACACGTTGACGCCATCCACCCATTCGGTCTCCGGCCCGTTTTCGCGCGGCGCCACCAGGTGGACCTCGTGCCCGTCGCGCGCCAGGCTGCGGCACATCTTCACGAAGATGCGCACGTCATTCCACTGGTGGACGCTTGTCAATTGGACTATTCGCATGTCTGGGAATCCACAGTTTCGAGTCGGGTCTTGCCGTGGTTAGGAGGTTGGCGACTGAGGGGTGCCGGAAGATCGCCGCCAATCCCCATCCTGCGTCAGCACTACCCATCTCACGGACTCTATCAGAAAGCCGGCGGGGCTTCACCAGGAGATTTCGCGGATGGGGATTCCCCTATCCAAGCCTCCAAACGGGCGAAGATAGCCCGGAGTTCGGACACCGGGCGCCCGCGCGATCTCTGGATCGAAGGGGCGATTCATAGCATTGTGGGCGCGTCGAGTTCCGGCAGCTGGTGGTCGGGACCGATACCGGGCGCGACCTTCTTCAGGATAAGGCCCGCGCGAGGGATCGCGATCTCCGCAGCCAACCGCTGGATTGTCAGGGCAGTCTGGAGGCTGCGCTGGCCCGCCCCGATCGCGATGACCATGGTCGAAACCCCTGGCAGGTAGCCCGCCCGAGGAGCTCGTCTCCGCTTCCATAGCTAGCAGCGCGTTCCGTATGTAACATATCATATCGTCGCTTGGAAGTCCGACATTCTGTACTTCCATCGAAAGACCACAGGCTCCTGGTTGATCTCGGCGATTCCCTTGTAGATTCGGTCCACCAGTTCCTGTTTTGACTCGACCCGGATGTGACGCAGGAACGACCGGGCGATTTTACTGAAGAACATCTCGACCAGATTCAGCCAGGATCCGTGTTTTGGAGTGAACACCAGTTCGTAGCGCCCCGGTTTTGTGAGCAAGAAGCATTGGGTTTCCTTGGAGGTGTGGGCCGAATGGTTGTCCAAGACCAACCGTATGCGCCAGTCCGGCGGGTACTGCGCGTCGAACAGCGTCAGGAGTTCCACGAACTCCCGACTGCGGTGGCGCTCCCGAACCAGCGGGAAGACCGTGCCGTTGTGCAGGTCGATACCCGCAAGCAGCGAGACCGTTCCCAAACGCTTGTACTGCGCGTCCCGCCCGATGGTGGAGTGTTTGCCCGGCACCGGCGGCAGTTGGGCCGCCAAGTTGCGGATGGCCTGTATGCCGGGCTTTTCGTCGTAACTGATGGTGACCGTCTTGCGTTCGGCCTGCGGCTGGGCGTTCATCATTTCCACCTCTTTGTAGACGCAAAGCACGTTGGCCATCTTGGCGTCGAACTCCGGGTCCCGTTTCTCGCAGTAGTAGCTGACCCGGTGCGGCTTGACGCTCCCTCCCGCAAGAATCGGGTGCAGGCGCCCCTTGCCGATCTTGGCCAGGCAGGCGTGACCCGCTTCCTGACAGTGGGCGCGCAAGTGCTGGATCAACCGGCTGTATGTCCATGTTTCGGCGGCGTACCCCAGGTCGGCTGGCCGCAGACAGGCCACCGACAACACCCACGTCTTGGCTTCGTCCGTGATTGTCGCCTTCCTTCCCGAACGCGGCAGGTCGTTCAGTGCCTCCAGGGCGCCGCAGGCCAGGGCCTTGTTGATGCAGCGATCCACGAGGGGGCGGTTCGTTCCGAGTTCCTTGGCGATGTCCGTTACCCGCTGGCGTTTGTGGAACATAAGCAGAATCTTGGCACGCATGACCCGTCCCGCGGATTCCTTCCTGGACCTTGCCGTCTCCTGAAGTTGATTCGAGGCCCTCTCGTCCAAGACCAGGGCCGGACGTCTACTTTCTCTGCTCATTGGTCGCCTCCTTCCAGTGTCTTTTACCACCACCGGAAGAATACGTCAAGACGACCAGTTATGCAACATCAATTATGGAACGCACTACTAGAGGGGGTCGCCGCGGCAGGAAAGCACGACACTTCTACCACAGGAGGGGCATCCGTCCATGAAGAGGTCTGGAACGTTACGTATCCCGATTCTGTTTGCGGCAATAATCGCACTTTTCTGCCTCGAGGCGGTCACACTCCGGGCGCAAGACGAGAAGAAGCCGCAATTCACGTTTCCTGTTCTGCCGGAGTCCATGAACGCAGGGAACTCCTTTGTCCTGAAGGTCGAACCGAAGCAGCTTGGCGACTATCAGTACCAGTGGTACACGAAGTACTGCGGGAACGCCTGGGAGGTTACAGCGGACTGGCCTTCCTCAGCCACATACGAGTGCAAGCCGAAGATGGCGGGGGTGTACGCCCTCCAGGTGAATATTCGGAACAAAGCCGACAAAGAGGTCGTTGTGGAAAAATGGCTGGGGCTGATCGCCGTTCAGGGCGACCTTCTGCGGAAGATCCTTTCCTCTCCTCCGGTCGCCGCCCTGCCCGAGGGCACGCCCATCCGTTTCTTTCTTCAACCCGGCGGTTTCCCGCCCGAGACGCTCGAGTTCCGGCTCTGGAGCCTGTTGCCCACCAACCAAGTGGTCGCGGACTGGCAGCCCTGGCCGCTGCCGGACTTCCCCTTGCACCCAACCGACCAGAGTAGCCAGGTGGCGGTCCAGGTTGATGTCCGGATGAAGGAGTACCCGGCGGTCATGCAGATGATATGGCTCAATACCTTTTACCTGAGCCCGAAAGAACCCACGCCAGTCTCCAGCCTTCTCCGTTCGCTCTTGGCCGACGACTTCCGCATCGCAGATCCGGAAATGGCCACCCAGGTTCAAGCCGAGGAACTGTCGCTTGTCCTGAACCTGTTGTATTGGGAACACTGGAAGCTTTCCGTCAATGAGCAAATGCAGAAGTTGAAAACGCTCCGCTGCGTCAAGTCCGTGGAGGGAAAGACGCCCGACAGCCTGCGCGTGGTTCTTGCCTGCGGGCGGGCATACACGCTCGATCTCAAGGAGAGGCAGTGGCATCAGGAAGGCTCGCCTCTCACGCTGCGATTCGCCCTGGACGTGTTTCGGTCGTATGAGAACGTTTATGGCCGCTTTGAGAAAGATCAGGAGGAGATCGCCCTGATTGCGGGCATGACCTACGCCGTGTACGCCGGGTATCATTACGGGACCGCGCCGAATAACATCCTCGAGAACCCCGCCGACTCCATCGCGCATTGCGGGACCCTGGTCCGCCAACTCCACGATCTGCTGGACGACGCTGGAACCACCTCGTCCTTCGTGGCAATCAGCGTCCAGGGCACCGATCATCGCGTTCTCGAAACCACGGCGAAAGGGGCGCACTATCTCCTCGATCCTTCGGCGGGGTTTATCTACCGTTTCAGCGCGGACCAGCTGGGCAGGGCGCCGATTCCCGTTCCGATCGTTCTTCCCCAGGAGCGCAATCTGGATTTTCTGAACTTGGAGAAGGTCTTCCGCAACTACTCCCCCAAGTTTGACAGGGTGGAAGTGATCAAGAAGGCGTATCCAAACGTCGTGCCGGCTCGCCCGGCTCCCGCTCAGCCTCCCGCAGGAGAGAAGCAGTGATTGACTTTGCCAGCGTTGCTCAAGAGCCAATCTTCAGCACATACTTGATCCCGCATGAGATCCCCGCGCCAATACCCGCTACGCCAGCCGCAAGCAAGAAGAAGAATATGGCCCACCCCACAGTCTTGAAACCGCCGCCGGTGACCAACGCTTTCTTATGAGGGAACGTCATTCCGCAAAGTCCTTCAAGGATTGCCCGTTCACGAGAGTGCTCCAGAGTTCTTTCTACCCGGCCCAAACGATACCACTTCAAATCCGCGCGTCAACGCCGTTTTCGGGCGTTGTCGCGCCACAATGATAATGTCCCCTTCGAAGTGGCATAACACCTCCTGCGAAAGGAGGCGCCTCGTGAAGGAGACACTGACGATGAGCCGGAAAGAGCGGGAGCGGATGGTGGTGATGGATCAGGTGGTCCAAAGGGCGATGACTTTGGTGGAGGGGGTGGATCGGATGGGCGTGTGCTACCGGCAGGCAAAGCGGGTCTGGGGGCGCTACCAGCCGCGGGGCGCTGAGGTTCTGGTGCACCGGTCGCGCGGCCTCGCCACATCCGGCTGGTTGGCCAACTTGCATGGGTGTACCGGGGCCGAAACGGGTTCGCTTGCGCTACGGCTCGCGAGTTCTTCGCTCGGCGGAGCTTCGACGGCCCGGATTGCTCTGGCCGCCGCCCGCCTCGGTAACGGACTAAAGCCCGCACGACATACTGGCCGACTGGAGAACCGTGATGGGCCAAGGCCCATCCTACGGGCGGACTGGCCGACTGGGAACCGTGATGGGCCAAGGCCCATCCTACGGGCGGACTGGCAAACTGGCAGACTGGCCGACTGGCAAACTGGCCGACCTCTCTCTCATTTGCCCGCCAGGTGCTCGAGGGCGAGCATCAGCGCGTGGGTGCCCTTCTTGCCGTGGCCCTGGGCGCGGACCGCGACGTAGAGTTGGTGGACGAGCGCGAGGCCGGGCAGCGCCAGGTTCATCGCGCGCGCCTCTTTGAGCGCGATTTCCATGTCCTTGATGAAATGCTCGACGAAAAACCCCGGATCGAAGTTGCGCTTGAGGATGCGCGGGGCGAGGTTGTCGAGCGCCCAGCACGCCGCCGCGCCCCCCGCGATCGAACTCAGCATCGTGTCGAGGTCCAGCCCAGCTTTGCGGCCATAGAGCAAACTCTCGCACACCCCGATCATCGTCCCCGCGATCACGATCTGGTTGCACATCTTGGTGTGCTGGCCCGCGCCCGGGCCGCCCTGGCGCACGATCTTCCTGCCGAGGATCTCGAAGAGCGGCATCACGCGGTCCACCGCTTCCTTCTCGCCGCCCACCATGATCGAGAGGGTGGCATTGCGCGCGCCCACGTCGCCGCCCGACACAGGCGCGTCCACGGCCCACATCCCTTTTTCGCGCGCCGCCGCGCAGATTTCCCGCGCCAAGCTCGGCTCCGTCGTGGTCATGTCCACCAGGATCGCGCCGCTCCTGGCCGCCGCAAGGATTCCCTGCGCTCCGAAGTAAACCTCGCGCACGTCGGCTGGGAATCCGACCATCGTGAAGACGACGTCCGCCTCGCGCGCCGCTTCCGCGGGCGAGGCCGCCCACCGCGCGCCCCTCTCGATCAGCGGCCGCGCCTTTTCATGCGTGCGGGTGAACACAGTGACTGCGTATCCTTTCTCGATGACGTGGCCGCACATGCTCACGCCCATGACTCCCGTGCCGATCCAGGCGATGCGGGTGGCGGCGGGTGAAACGGGTGGGATGGTTGAAGACATCGTTCTTCCTTTCTCAGCTTCCCGCGGAGTTTTCCCCAGCTGCCTCAGCCGTGTTTGTGGGCACTATGGGGAACTCGGCGGTGGCAAAAGCCGGCCCGGCCACCTGAGAGCCGGAACGCAGCCATTCCGCCAGGCCGCAGCCCGCCGATACGGCGAGAAGACCGGCCTTCCAGGCCAGCACAAAGAGCATGATGGTGAGTTTTCGCTCGGCCAGGGGGGACGTGTCCAACCCGTCGAAGATGATGCAGACCGGCATGAGGGCGGTCCAGGCGACGCCGCCGACGGCAAGCTGAATCCAGTACCCCAGGCGATGCCCGGCGTGGCGCGCGGTCACGAGCCAGGCGTGTGTGTAGGCGTTGAAGCGGCTCACCAGGATCACCGCGAGCGACACCGGGAAGAAGGCGGGATGGGGAAAGGCCGCGGTGGTAATCAGCGTAGCGGCCAGGCAGTCCACCACGAAAACATAGGGGTTCCGGAAGAGATAGTCCGCGCGGATCAGGGAAGGCCACCGCAGGGGCATGGCGGGGAGCCACGCGACGGAGCCGGCGCGGGCGAGGAAGCCGACGCTGGCGAGCCAGATGAACGCCGGCACGAGCAGGACCTCGAGTGTGTCGTGGGTGGGGGCGCTGACCCTGGGGTCCTGGTGCAGAACCGCCAGGCAAACCCATCCCAGCGCCGTGAAAGCGGTCCAGAACGCGGGGAGCCCCTTGGAGTGGCCGAACCAGAACCGCGCGTGCCGCACGAGCGTTTCCTCGGGTTCGAGAGAGGGCGTGTATTCCATGTTGCGCCTCTGCGGTGCGGCGGGCGGGGAACTCTGCTGTTCGGCGGGCAGGAAACCGTCGTCATAGACGTTGGTGAAGATGAAACGCTTGCGGCTTTCGCGGGCCTCTTCGATGCGCGACTCGGTGTCTTCAAATTCCTCGCGAACGCCGACCCACTCCTCGAAAACCGCTTTGTCCCATTCCCGTGGGGAAAGAGCCCATTGGCGGGCCACCGTCCGGATCATCAGAACCGCTGCGGCGGCGAGGAGACCGGTAAGCCCCCACTGCACGCTGACCGGAACACTGGGTTCGTGAAGGCAGAAGACTCCCGCGAAGGGAATCGCGAGGTAGTAAACAATCCGGCCCCAGATCCCGAGGCCGAGCAGGGCGTCCATGCCGTTGACAAAGAACCGCCAGGGTTCCCACCAGATGCAGGCCGCGGCGGCGGCAAGGCCGGCGAGGACCATTATCCAACCAGAGGAGAGAACCATCCGGAGAAGGAGTTTGAGGAGTTTGCGCGGGAAGAAGAACAGAAACGACCACGTCTGAGATGACAAGGACTCATGGAAGGACAGCAGAAACGAGACATAGTAGGTGAGAATGAGATTGAGCGCGAATGGTCCTCCGCGGAATGCTCTGGGGTGCGAGCTGAGAGAGAAGCAAGTGAGAAAAACCGCCGGAACGAGAACCACAAGAGCGAACAGGGACGGGATTGCGCGGCGGAGGGTGTGGCTGTAATACAGAGCGGGGCTCAAGGGGGTCAAGCGCGCCAGGGCCAGGTCTTGGTTTCGGACAAGCCCCTCCGCGAGAGGAAAGGAGAAGAACGCCACGACGGTCGAAACGATGAGACCATACTTGAGAAAGGCTTGCTGCTCCGGATCAAAGGCAGGGAGAATGGTGGCCAAGGCAAGCACGGTGCCGAATGCGATCGTGAATCCACACGCCAGAAGCGCCTGCTGAACGGCGCGTTTGGCCTTCAGTCTTGCGATGTTATCCATTGCGGCGGTCCTTGACGAGTTTCAGAAAGGCCTTCGAGAGAGCGCGTGGCTCGGCGGCGCTGAGGCCGGCCTTCTCGATGATCTCGGCCGGAGTAGCCAGTGCGTCCAGGCATCCCTCCCGCAACAGGGCGATCCGGTCGGCGGCCGCCTCGGCCTGTTCGAGGACCTGGGTGGAGAACACAACGGTCTCTCCGCGCGAACGCGCCTGCCGCATCCAGCCATACAGGACTTCCATTCCCATGGGGTCAATTCCGCCCGCGAAGGGTTCGTCCAGAATCCGCAGCTCGGCGTTTACCAGGAAACAGCCGATAATCCCCGCTTTTTTCTGGAGACCCGTGGAGAGCTGCGGCCAGTCCTTGGTGAGAAAGGGGAGGTAGTCCATTTCGTCGCAGAGTCGGCGCAGCCTTTCGAGAAAGACCTCCTTTGGCTGGCCATAGATCTGCGCAAGGAACCGCAGGTACTCATAGGGCGTGGGGCTGGCGCCGAAGACGGGGATGGTGGGCAGAATCGCGGAACGGCGGCGGATCTCGAAGTTGTCCTTCCAGCGATGCAGGCCGAACACGTGGACGTGCCCCTCACTGGGGAACAGCAGGCCGCCAAGCAGATACAGAAGAGTGGTTTTTCCGGCGCCGTTCGGACCGATGACGCAGAGGACTTCGCCACGAGGCACGTCGAGGGAGACCCCTTTGAGCGCGCGCGTGCGGCCATAGTTCTTCTTGAGCCCCACGGCGCGGATCAACATCGCGTTGCCCGGCGGGGCATCCGCGGGAGAAAAGGTCGAGTCATTGGGCATCCCGGTCATGAAAGACTCCCATCGTTGGGATGCCATACCATAATACAGAACCTGCGTTTGACGCAAGAGTTTGCTTAGGATCTTGAGGGGCGCATCTCACTTTCATGTAGAAGCCGCCCCCGCCGACTTTAGGTCGGTGGAGCGGTGATTTTGCTCCAGACTCGGCGAATATATCCCGCGCCCCCGC
>Ga0315284_10013580_pt1 | contig 11603 bp, 8 predicted proteins | sample YL17G09_16_MG_FD_203696 | JGI IMG/M metagenome (GOLD analysis project Ga0315284, IMG submission 203696) | Sediment microbial communities from Yellowstone Lake, YNP, Wyoming, USA - YL17G09_16 | ecosystem: Environmental > Aquatic > Freshwater > Lake > Sediment | place: USA: Wyoming | collected... | reverse complement strand
TGAAGAAGGCGAAGGCGCTGGGAACGGCGGGCGGTCTGGGCATCTTGATCGCCGGTTTGCGCGACGGCTTTGGATTCATTCCCGGCTTGGTGAACTTGCCGCTCTCCATCGGCCGCATCGGACTCGGCAAGCTGACGCTCTCTATGGAGCCCAGTTTGATCTTCATCGGCATCGGCGCGCTGTTCGGGATCAAGGTGGGGCTCTCGATGCTGTTCGGTTTTGTGCTCAACTATGGAGTGTTGGCGCCGAATCTCATCCATGCCAAGATCATCAAGCATCCGCTGCCGCAGGTTCGCGCCGCCGCCGTGGCGCAGATGCCGCTGGCGGTGGAATCCGGCACCACCTTTACCGTGGTTCTGGAACAAGCCACCAAGGCACCGGAACTGCGGCACGGCAGCCGTGTGGACACGCTAAGCTACACGTGGACGCAGCCGGTGCTCTACGGCAGCACGGAGTATTTGATCCGCGACATCAACGCGCCTATCCTGCTGGACGGCTCGCCCAATCCGTTTCATGGCGTGATCGGCGTACGCGACACGACAGACAAAGCCGTCGGCGGGCGCGTGCTTTTCGTCGAGGCGGGCAAGAACAACACGTGGGAAGCGGTTGTCACGGTGGCCGAGAATCAGCCCGAGAAGATCGTGGCCGCGATGGGATTCAAGCCGGGCGCGTCGCGCACGCAAGTGGTCGGCGGTTTCCGCAACATCAGCGCCTGGTCGCTCTGGCCCGGCGCGACCATTCTGGTCGTAGGCGGTCTTCTCGCTCTCGCCTTTCAGTGGCGGACTCTGGGCCGCACTTTCGGCAGTATCTTCCGCAGCTTCAGCACCGGCAAGAACAAATCAGCGGCCGGAGTACTTGATCACATCGAGATTCCGATGACCTGGTTTATCGCCGGTTTCGTGGTTTTCGGTCTGATTGCCGCGCTGGTCTTGATGTGGATGTTCTCCATCCACTGGTACATGGGCCTGATCGCGGTCGTGTTGACGTTCTTCCTGGCCGCGGTGGCCACGCGCGCGGCGGCGGAGATCGGCATCAATCCCATCGGCCCGATGGGCAAGGTCACGCAGTTGACCTACGGTGTAATTGCTCCCGGGGACGTTCCCGCCAACCTGATGACGGCCGGTGTTACGGCGGGCGCATCGGCCAGTTGCGCGGACACTATTTCCAATCTGAAGGTCGGGCACATGGTGGGGGCGCATCCGCGCAAGCAGTTTATCGCGCAGCTTTTCGGCGTATTAGCGGGCGCGTTTCTGGCGGTGCCGGCCTATTTCATTCTCGTCCCCGACGCCAACGCGCTGGGCGGTGCGCAGTTTCCCGCGCCGTCGGCCCTGGTGTGGATGGGTGTGGCCAAGGTGCTGTCGCAAGGTTTGAGCACACTTCCGCCCAGCGCGGTGGTGGCCATGATCATCGCCTTCATTTTCGGCACGATCATCGTAGTCGTGGATAGAGTGTTTCCCAAGCTCAAGCCCTACACTCCTTCGCCGGCGGCTCTGGGCATCGCTTTCACGATTCCCGCTTACACCAGCTTTGCCATGTTTCTCGGCGCGGTGATCGTTTGGATTCTGGAGAAGAAGGCGGCCAAGTGGAACGACATGTACACCGTTCCCATTGCGTCCGGATGCATCGCCGGCGAGAGCATCATGGGCGTGCTGCTGGCCGGGCTGATGGCGGCGGGAGTACTGCACTAAGCACAGGACATCAGCTTATCGAGTGAAGGCGGGCGGATCCGATGGGTCCGCCCGCGCCGTCTTAACCGTTTGCTCACATTTGCCAACTTCAGCAAATTCACCTGCGAAGTCGTTCAAACACGGTGCCACTTGCGTTTTCCGTTTGGCGGTAGTAGATTTGCTTTTCGAGTTAGTCTCATTTTTCGCCGGGAGCGGTCATGAACAAGGCCACCATTCTGATCGTGGATGATGAAGAGGATATTCTTGAGCTCCTCCGCTACAATCTCACGAAGGAAGGGTATCGCGTGGTCTGCGCCGAGAGCGGCGAGAAGGCGCTGGCCGAAATCCGCCGGCAGCCGCCCGACGTGGTGATTCTTGACTTGATGCTGCCGGGAGTGGACGGCTTGGACGTGTGCCGCGAAGTGAAGGCCGGCGCCGACACGGCCGGCATACCGATCATCATGCTCACGGCGCGCACCGAAGAGGCCGACGTGGTCGCCGGACTGGAGATCGGAGCGGACGATTACATCACCAAGCCGTTCAGTCCGCGGGTGGTTTCGGCGCGCGTCAAGTCCGTGCTGCGGCGGCGGCGCACGGCGCTCTCCGAGGGCAGCGCGCTGCATTACGGTGATCTGCTCATTCTGCCCGATCAACATGCGGTGCGCGTGGCGGGACAAGCGGTGGATCTCACCGCCACCGAGTTCCGCATTTTGAACGCGCTCGCGCGGCGGCCGGGCTGGGTGCTGTCGCGCGAACAGATTGTGGATGCCGCGCGCGGCACCGATGCGGCGGTCACGGGGCGGTCGGTGGACGTGCATATTGTTTCCTTGCGACGCAAGCTCGGAACGTGCGGCGAGTGCATTGAGACCATTCGCGGCGTGGGCTATCGCTTTCATGAACCGGACCATGCGTAGACGACGATTGCAGTGGAAGCTGTTCGCAGCGATGCTGCTGCCGGTGCTCGCGGCACTGGCGGTGATCGGAGCTTATGTCTCCGAAACAGCGCACAGGCTTTACTTCGAACGCTCCGTTGCCGACCTGGAGGTTCGCACAGGGCTGATCGAGAAGCTGCTTCCCGACTCGTTGCCCTCCGCTCCATCGGATGAGCTGACGCGCTATGTTCGGGAGCTGGCACGCAGCTCGCATGCACGCATCACAGTGATGAACACCGCCGGCCGCGTGACCGCCGACAGTCAGGAGCCGCACGGATCACAGAGCGTGCCTTACACACCCGAGGTTTCCGAGGCGTTGCGCGGGCGGACGGGCACTGCGCGGCGATACAGCGCGACGTCGCGCACTGAACTGCTGTACGTCGCCGTTCCCCTCTATCGTCACGGCAGCCTGACTGGTGTATTGCGCGCGGCGCTGCCGGTGGCTGACATCCGGCAGAGTCTCCGCCGCGTGGATGTGCGGATCATCGCGGGCGGAGTGCTTATCGCTCTCGCTGCGGCCATCCTTGCGTTTTTTTACGCGCGCCGCATGAGCCGTCCGCTGACGGAAATGACACGCGCCGCCGGACGACTTGCGACCGGCGACTTGGCAGTTCGACTCGACGTTCCGAACACGGCGGAGCTGGCGGGTCTGGCGGACACTTTGAATCGGATGGCCGGGGAGTTGGACGCCAGAATCCGCACCGTGACGCAGCAGCGCAACGAGCAGCAGGCGATTCTGGCGAGCCTGCGCGAGGGGGTGATCGCGCTCGATAACAGCGAGCGCGTGCTGTTCGTGAATCGCGCGGCGGCTTCGCTCCTTGCGCTCGATCCCCAGCGGGCGAGCGGCCGTCTGCTGCAAGAGGTCTGCCGGGTCAGCGAGTTGCATCACTTTGCGCGCGGCATTGTGCAGGGTCCGCCTTCACCGTCAGAGAGCGAACTGCATCTGACGTCGCCGGCAGTTGTTCTTCAGGTGCGGGGGACGGAGCTTTGCGATGCGGCGGGGATGCGCATCGGTGTGCTCTTGGTGCTTCACGACGTGACGCACGTCCGCCGGCTGGAAAACCTGCGACGCGATTTCGTGGCCAACGTGTCGCACGAACTGAAGACTCCCATCACCTCCATTCAGGGCTTCATCGAGACTCTGCGCGAGAACCCGCAGGCGCCGCCGGAGACGATGCGGGAGTTCCTTGAACGCATTGCGCGCAACGCCGAGCGGTTGAACGTGATCGTCGAGGATTTGCTGACGCTGTCGCGCATCGAACGCGAAGATGAGCTCGGCCTGATTCAGCGCGCGCCGCACGATCTCAAATCCATCGCTGAGGCGGCCGTCACCGCCCTCAGCGAAAAAGCACGGGAACGCGAAATCTCCATCCGACTTTCGACCGGAGACGCGATGGCCGCCGTCAATCCCACTCTCTTGGAGCAAGCCATCGTCAATCTGCTCGACAACGCCGTGAAGTACAGCGATCCCGGCGGCGTGGTGAACGTGGACATCGTTCAGAGCGGCGATGAAGCGGCGGTGCATGTGCGGGATCAGGGCTGCGGCATCACTCCCGAGCATCTGCCGCGTCTCTTCGAACGATTCTATCGCGTGGACATGGCCCGCTCGCGCAAGCTGGGCGGCACGGGTCTGGGTCTCGCCATTGTCAAGCACATCGCTCAAGCCCACGGCGGCCGCGTAGCCGTGGAAAGTACTCCCGGCCGGGGCAGCACGTTTTCGATCTTCCTCCCTCTCCCCCCCTCCATTTCCTCCTGACTCTGATCGCTCGCTTTTCCCCGCTCGCCTCCCCATTTCCGATTCTTAACCTCTCTCTAACGCAGCGCTCATGTCCGCTAAATGCGTTTGTCATAGATTGGCGGCGCTGTGGTACAAAGTTCCGTCATCGCCGTCATTTCGGCAAGGTTGGAATTGGAAGGGAGACCATGAAGAGAGTTCTATGGCTGTGCACTTTGATCGCGGCCGTGTGGCTGCTTCCGCAAACGGCGGCAGCCGAGGAGGCCAAGAAGACGTGGGTGGACAAGCTGCAGCTCAACGGCGATTTGCGCTATCGCCACGAGTTCATCTCCAGCGAGAAATACAGTTCGTCCTCGAAGCAGAAAGCGCGCATCTACGACCGCAATCGCCACCGGCTGCGGCTGCGCGTCGGTTTGCAGGCGCAAGTGAACGACCGCGTGGACGTGTTCGCGCGTTTGGCGTCCAGCACGTTCGCAAGCGGGGCCGGCGATCCGGTTTCCACCAATCAAGATTTGAGTGGCGGTTCCACTCCCAAGCCGCTCTGGATAGACCGGGCTTTCGTGGAGATTCGTCCGTGGCGCACGATCACGGCGCGCGCGGGAAAACAGCCCAGTCCCTTTGACGGCACCGATCTGCTCTATGATTCCGATTTGAACTTCGAAGGCATCGCGGCTTTGTTCACGCGCAAGCTGGGCGCGCATGAGATGTTTCTGCGCGGCGGCGGGTTTTGGGCAGGCGAACGCGGCCCCGACGGATTTTCCAAACACGCGCTGACACAGGGTCATTTCCAAGCGCAGATCGGCGGCAAGGTCAAGGGGAAGAAGCTGAGCGGGCAGCTTGCGGTCTCGTACATAGACTACGGCAACGTGAAGAACAACCCGGCGGTGTGGACCGCGAACAACGGCTTCGGCAATTCTCTCACACCCATCAGCGGGCGCGGCACCGACACACTCGGCTATCTGTATGACTACAACCTGATGAACGTCAACGCCACGGTGAAAGTGAAGCTGAACCGCATGGAACCGGCTGCGATATTCGACTTCGTCACCAACGGCGCGGCCAAGAAGGATCCGGCCTACGACAAGAAGCTGAACACGGGCTGGCTGGCCGGCCTGTCCGTCAAGTTCATGAAGTTTCCGGTGGATTGGGATTTCCTCTACAACTACCGCGTGCTGCAAAAGGACGCGGTGCTCGGTGCGTACGCGGATTCCGATCCGGCGGGCGGCGGCACCAATTACAACGGTCACAGGTTGTCGCTGGGGACGGGGCTCATGCCCGGCACGCGGCTGGCAGGCACGTACTTCATCAACACCAAGGATCCGGACAACAAGGATGCACAACGGAGACTTGCTTACGACCGCGTGCAGGTGGATCTCGAAGTGAAGTTCTGACACGACGAGAGGCACAAGGCCAAGTTCTTGTTTTGGGACCCAATTGCATCAAAGGCTAACACGGCCTTAACGGGAATTTCACACAGACTCTGTAATTTGTACGCAATCAAGGAGGATTTCGATGGCAGTCCGTCGTTTCGCACAGCGTTTGTCCGTGACCGCGCTTCTCACGGCCGCGCTGTTTCTCGGTTCTCAGAGTGCATCCGCCGCCGGCAAAGTGCTCATCATCAAGGGTTCCGACACGATGGTGAACCTGATGAGCAATCTGGCCGAGGCCTACATGAAGCTGCATTCCGACGTGGACATCGCGGTGACGGGCGGCGGCTCGGGAACGGGCATTGCCGCTCTGCTTAACGGCACGACCGACATCTGCGCCTCGTCGCGCCAGATGAAGGACAAGGAGCTGGAGCAGGCGCACGCGAAGAAGCTGGATCCTCAGGCCACGGTGATCGGACAGGACGGCCTGGCCGTGATGGTAAACCCCGCCAATCCGATCAGCGAGCTGACGATGGAGCAGCTCAAGAAGATCTACACCGGCGAATACACCCGGTGGAGCGAAGTGGGCGGCCCCGACCATCCGATTCTTGTCCTCTCGCGCGAAAGCAATTCGGGCACCTACGTTTACTTTCAGGAGCACGTGCTGGAGAAAGCGGATTTCTCGCCCAAGGTGAGGTTGATGCCTTCCACGGCGGCGATTGCGCAGTCCGTCACCGAGGATCAGTGGGCCATCGGCTACGGCGGCGTGGCCTATGCCGAGCACGCGCAGGTGAAGACGGTGAAGGTCAAACCGACGGCGGACGCTCCGGCAGTGGCGCCCTCGGAAGCCACCGTGCATGACGGCAGCTATCCGATTTCGCGGCCGCTGTATCTGTACACCAACGGCGCGGCCACGGGAACCGTCCAGACGTTCATCGCGTTCTGCCTGAGCGGCGCGGGACAGGGAATTGTCACCGAAACGGGATATATTACCGTTCAGAAGTAGTGCATGACGCGCACACTTTGGCAGGAGAAGGCCGCCCGTCTGCTGTTGCAGGGGGCGGCCTTGACTTCGCTTCTCATCGTTCTCCTCATCGTCGTTTTTCTGGGCAAGGAGAGCCTGCCGTTTCTCTCTAAGCCCGGATGGATGGAGTTGTTCCGCACGCGCTGGAATCCGGTCTCGTTCGAGCGCGAGATGTTCGGGATCCTGCCGCTGCTCTCGGGTTCGCTGGTAGTCACGCTGCTGGCCACCGTCATCGCCGTGCCGTTCGGCGTTTGCGCGGCGGTTTACCTCGCGGAGGTAGCGACGGTTGCCGAGCGCGAGTTGTTCAAACCCTTCATCGAGCTTCTGGCCGGTCTGCCCTCGGTGGTGATCGGCTTTTTCGGTTTGGTGGTGCTGGTGCCTTTAGTGAAACAGGTCTTCCATTTGCAGACCGGTCTGACGGCGCTCACCGGAGCTCTGCTGCTGGCGCTGATGGCCATTCCCACCATCATCTCCATTTCGGAGGACGCAATTCGCAGCGTGCCGCTCTCCTACAAGGAGGCATCGCTCGCACTGGGCGCGTCGCGCTTGCAGACGATCTGGAAAGTCACCGTTCCGGCCGCGCTTTCGGGCATCACCGCCGGCGTGATGCTGGGCATCGGCCGGGTCATCGGCGAGACGATGGCCGTGATGATGGTCACCGGCAACGCCGCAGTCATCACCTTTTCGCCCTTGCAGTCGGTGCGCACCATGACGGCCACCATTGCCGCGGAGATGGGCGAGGTTCCCTTCGGCAGCGCGCACTATCGCGCGCTCTTCTGCGTGGGGGTGGTGCTGCTGATCTTCACCTTCGGACTGAACATCATTGCCCAGCGCGTGTTGAAGAAATACCGGATCGGAGCCTGAGATGAGCCAGCGATCCGGTGAAGCGCGCGCGTTCTGGGTGCTGCGGCTGGTGACCTACACGATTGTGCTCGTCATCGGCTACATCGTGTTCGACATCGTTTATCACGGTGCGGGCACGTTGTCGTGGGAATTCCTGACCGGCATGCCGCGCAAGAGCGGGTCGGAAGGCGGGATTCTGCCGGTGATCGTGGGAACGCTGTGTCTCGTTTTGGGAACGGTGATCGTGGCTTTGCCGTTAGGAATGGCCGGAGCGATCTATCTTTCCGAGTACGCCAAACAGAACCGGCTCACGCGCACCATCCGGCTGGCCATCGTCACGCTGGCAGGAATTCCCTCCATCGTATTCGGGCTTTTCGGACTGGGCTTATTCGTCATCTTCCTGAAGTTCGGCGCTTCGATCTTAGCGGGCAGTCTTACGCTGGCCTGCATGGTCCTGCCGATCATCATCGTGGCCAGTGAAGAAGCGTTGCGCGCCGTGCCGCAGAGTTTCCGCGAAGGGAGTCTGGCCTTGGGAGCGACGCAGTGGCAGACCATTCGCAAAAACGTTCTGCCTTACGCGGTGCCCGGCATGCTGACGGGTTCCATTCTGGCCGTCGGCCGGGCGGCCGGAGAAACGGCGCCGATTCTGCTCACGGTGGCGGCCTTCTACCTGCCCAAACTCCCGAAGTCCATCTTCGACCAGGTGATGGCTCTGCCCTATCACCTCTACATCCTCGCCACCCAGCTCCCGGACGTGAACAAGGTGAGACCCATGCAGTACGGCACGGCTCTCGTCCTTCTCATTCTGGTTCTGGGACTCAACTTGGCCGCGATCATCGTGCGCAGCCGTTACCGCAAGAAATACCGATGGTAGCGATCGCTTCCGCTGTCACACCCGTGTCCGTCAAGATTCGCGTGGAAGACGTTTCCTTTTTCTACGGGAACTCGCAGGCTCTCTTCAACGTGAACATGACGATTGAGCCTTTTCGTGTGACCGCGCTCATCGGGCCTTCGGGGTGCGGCAAGTCCACCTTTCTGCGCGCGCTCAACCGCATGAACGACACCATTGACCACACCCGCCTCACGGGCCGGGTGTTGGTGGACGGGAACGACGTTTATGCGCCGGGCACGGACGTATCGGCCCTGCGCCGCAAGATCGGAATGGTCTTTCAGAAGTCGAATCCCTTCCCCAAGTCGGTCTTTGAAAACGTGGCGTACGGTCCGCGCATCAGCGGTCTCAATGACCGCCGCCGGCTGGGTGAGATAGTGGAACGCAGTTTGCGGCGCGCCGCACTGTGGGAGGAGGTCAAGGACCGTCTGGATCACAGCGCGATTGACCTTTCGGGCGGGCAGCAGCAGCGGCTGTGCATCGCCCGGGCGCTGGCGGTGGATCCGGAGATTCTGCTCATGGATGAGCCGGCCTCGGCACTCGATCCGCGCTCAACGGCCCGCATCGAGGATCTCATTGCCGAGTTCCGCGGCGACTACACGATCGTGATCGTCACGCACAACATGCAACAGGCGGCCCGCGTCTCGGATTACACCGGATTCTTTTACGAAGGCCGTCTCATCGAGATGGGGCTGACCAAAAAGATTTTCACCAAACCCGGCGAGAAACAGACGGAAGACTACATCACCGGTCGTTTCGGCTGAGAAAACGGAAGAATTCCATGCCGGTTCACTTGCTGAAAGACCTGGAGCGGGTCAAGAAGATGATTCTGGAGATGGGGGCGCGGGTGGAAGAAGACATCCTGCGCGCCATCACCGCTCTGGCCACCTGCAATCGCGCGCTGGCCGAGCAGATCATCGCCGACGACGCGGAGACCGACCGGCGCGAGGTGCAGGTCGAGGAGGAATGCCTGAAGATCCTCGCTCTCCACCAGCCGGTCGCGCGCGACCTGCGCTTTCTGGTGGCGGTGCTGAAAATGAACAACGATCTGGAGCGCATGGGCGACCACGCCACGAACATTGCCGAGCGCGTGTTGTTCCTGTGCAGCCGGGGGCCGGTGCCGGTGCCCAAGACCATCCGCGAGATGGCCGACAAGGTGAACTCCATGGTGCGGCGCAGCCTCGACTCGCTGGTGGAGGCGGACTCCATGCTGGCCCGGGCCGTGATCCTCTCTGACGACGAAGTGGACAGCCTGCGCGATGGCATCTTTGCCGTGATCATGGGGGAAATGAGGCGGGATACCGAGCGGCTGGAGCAATGGGTGCAGCTTCTGGCGGCCACGAGGGACTTGGAGCGCATCGCCGATCTGGCCACCAACATCTCACAGGATGTTATCTATCTGGTGGAGGGAGACGTAGTGCGCCATCAGCAGGTGGGATCGCCCAAGAGAGACTGACGGCGCGCTTGCAAACCGACCCCCTTTATCATCCCATGGAACGGGGGAAGAACCTAAGGCTGAGAGCAAGGGCGGCCGGTGCGAATCGCACCGGCCGCCCTTGGTTTGTTTCGGAGTTGACCGCTATTCGCAGACGGACACGACCACATAGAACCGGCGGAGGATCGTCGCGTTCACGACGTTCAGGTCAGCATAAGACGTGGCGCGCGGCCCGAGCACCGGGGTGATGCCACTGGCCAGCAGGGTCCAACCCGCACCGCCCGGGAAGGCGTTGTCGTTGAGGTTGTAGTAGATCGTGAAGGTGCCTGTTCCGACCATGGCGGAATCGGCCGTCCAACGAATGCGCATGTCGTTCCAGTAGTTCGTACCCGTTGGCGTACCGTCGGCGCTGTCGAAGCGGCAGGTCACGTCGGTAGGCCGAGGTCCGACCAGGCACGCGCAGGTGAGCGTGGCGCGATACTGGGACGGCAGCGGGTTGCCCGCGAAGTAGCGCGGGTACACGATGACACCGTACGTTCCGGCGTCGAGCGTGTCAGAGACGGTGGTCGGCGTGCAGGCCGGAATGGCCGTGTCGCCGAACATCGCCACGGCCCCGACGCAACTGTTGGTGTCCACCACCAGAGCTCCGGCCGGGAACTCGGGGTTGACCGTCAGCGAGACGATGCGGCGGGCGGCCAGCGTGAACAGATACCAGTCGGTGTCACGATAGAAACTGGTACCCGCGGAGGGCAACCGCTGGTAAGTGAAGGCCGTGCCGCAGATCGTCTGTTCGCACACTGCACCGCCGAAAGCCACCGGCGTGCTGTTGCAGCCGCCGTCGGGATCGGTGCGGTAGAAGGTGGTGTCGTAGCGGCTTTCGGCCATTTCCGCGACATCGCCTCCCTGGCAGGTGATCTCGCACGGGCAGGGGCCATAGTCGCGCACCGCGAGAACGTAGGCCCCAGAGGACGTGCTGTAGTATGCCACACGGATGTAGTACACACCCGCCGGCAGCTCGCCGGCCACATACGAACTCACGCCGGTGGGACGCCACGCAATGTCTTCCCACGGCACCGTTTGGGACCAACCCGAAACGTCGTCGTTGCACATGAACGAACGGACACAGCACATGCCGCTCTCAAAGACCGACAGGAACATGTCGCCGGTGGTGAGTTTGATGGCAATGCGACGGCACTGCGTGAGGGTCATGCGGTAGAACACATCGGGAGACTGCGAAGTAAGGCCGCACGAGTCTGCACAGTCCATCATGAAGCCGACGGTGGTGCCGGAGTAGGTCACCGAGTCGTTGGGCGTGGTCGTCAGGGTCCACGCCGTCGTGCAGGCGTCACCCGGGGGTATGGGCAGCACCGTGGCCACACCGCTGTCGCAGGCCGCGCAGAGCGTCGAATCACGGCGGTAAACGCGGCAGGAGTAGGTGCCGGAGACCGTGGTTTGATAGGAGCCGGCGGTGGCTCCCACGATGCGGTTGGCATTGTTACACGTGCCGCCCGTGTACCACTGGAACACGATCGGCGCGCCGATGCCGCCCGTCATCACCGCGGTCATGGTCACCAGTCCGATGCGGCTGCTATCCGCCACCGACACGGTCGGAGCGGCGCAGGTATCGGCCCGGTAGAGCATGATGTCGTCCAGGTAGGTGTAGACGGTGGACGTGTACCAACGGTTCATGGCGTGGAAACCGATGTAGTAG
>Ga0315284_10013579_pt1 | contig 11603 bp, 12 predicted proteins | sample YL17G09_16_MG_FD_203696 | JGI IMG/M metagenome (GOLD analysis project Ga0315284, IMG submission 203696) | Sediment microbial communities from Yellowstone Lake, YNP, Wyoming, USA - YL17G09_16 | ecosystem: Environmental > Aquatic > Freshwater > Lake > Sediment | place: USA: Wyoming | collected... | reverse complement strand
CCCCCCGTCTTCTTCCTTCAGAGCAACAGCACCGAAGACCACTCCCGCCCCCTCGCCCCCGCCTCGAGCTCCCCAAAGCTCCTCGCGAGGTTCCACATCGACCGGGCGGACCACCCCCCCGAGCCGCAGAGCCCGCGGCTCAGCTTCCTCGCGTCGGCGCGCTCGAGCGACGGCGCCCGGGCGAGCGCGCCGAGGTCCCGCGGGAGCTGCATCGGCAGGTTGTCGACGAGCGAGACGGCGCGGAGGCGCGGGAGGGCCGCGAGGGAGGAGGCCGGGAGCAGGGAGAGGCGGTTGCCGTCGAGGTGGAGGAGGGCGACTCGCGGGAGGAGGCGGGCCGCGGCGTGCGCCTCGGTCTCGTCTTCTTCTTCTTCTTCTTCCTCCTCTTCCCCGTTCTGCTCCCTCTTCTCCTTCTTTCTCGTCGCCACGAGCCTCGTCAGCCCGCACTCGCACGCCCTCAGCTCCCTCAGCAGCGGCAGCCTCTCGAGCGACCCCGGCAGCGCCTCGCCCCCCAGGTAGCTGCCCGACACGTCGAGCCTGCGGAGCGAGCGGCCGACGAAGGCCAGGGTCGCCCACTCGAAGCCGCTCCCGGGGTAGCTGGAGACGCCGCAGAGCCTGAGCTCCTCCAGGGAGGTCAGCGCCGCGGCCCCGGAGGGCAGGCGCCTGATCCCCGACCGCGAGAGGTCGAGGACGCGGACCCTCGTAAGCTGCGCTACGGCCGACGCGGCGGAGGCGAGAGGGGGGGCGACCGTCGCCGCGGGCCCCCCGCCCTGGTGCGCCGCGAGGAACGCGGAGAGCTGCGGCGAGGCGCGGAGGAAGCCTGCGTCGGCGCCCGCGGAGCCGAAGGGGGACTGCGTGGGCGAGGGGGAGGAAGGGGAAGGAGAAGGAGGCGGCCGCCTGTTTGCTATCGCGACGGCCGCGGAAGAGGAAGAAGGGCAGCCCCCCGCCGAGTCTCCTCCTTCTCCTCCGTGCTGCCTCTTCTCTCCCGGGTGCCTCGGCGGCAGGGCGGCGGAGAAGAAGGGCGGCGACGAGGTTGGAGGCGAAGGCGAAGCAGCAGCAGCAGCAGCAGCTCCGCAAGAAGAAGAAGAAGGATCAGGAGAAACAGCTGCCGCCGCCTGCGCTGCGACGGCGGCCTGCGCCGGCTCACCGAGCGACAGCCCTTCGAGCTGGTCGAGCGCGCCCCCGACCGACGGCCACCCTCCCGCCGCCACCTTTGGGTTGGATCCCAGCAGCAGCGTTGCCACGCCTCGCAGGTGCGACAGCCCCTGCGTTTTTTTTTTCTCGAGTCGAGAGAGAGAATGGAAAATGATGAGCGAAAAAAAAACGTTTCAAAGAGGAGGGGGGCGGGCTCTCCCTTTCTTTTTTTCTTTTCCTCCTTACCTGCGGGTAGTCCCGCAGCCCGCAAGCGCGCAGGTCGAGCAGCGTCAGGGAGACGAGCCTCGACAGCGACCTCGGCACGCGCAGTCCCGCGTTGCCCGCGAGCCGCAGCTCGACCAGATTCGTCAGCGCGCCGAGCACGGGGCCCGGCAGCGCCGAGTGCCCGTCCGCGCGCAGGCCGTTGCCGCCGAGGTCGAGCGAGGTCAGCGTGGGGGCGAGCGCGGCGAGCGGCGCCAGTGCGGCGCGCGCCTGCTCGGAGCCCCCGGACTCTCCGGCGCCGGGGGCGCCGGCGCGCAGGAGAAGGTTCCCCTGCAGCTCCGCGACCGCGAGGCGCCGCAGCCGCGCCAGCGAGCGCGGCAGCGTCGCGAGCCCGGCGTGCGCGACCGCGAGCCGCGTCAGCCGCGTCAGCGCGGAGATACCCTCCGGGATCGCGCCCACGCCGCGCGACGCGAGCGAGAGGTCGCGCAGCCGGGTCAGCGAGAGCAGCGCCGGGCAGAAGCCGTCGAGGAAGGGCCGGCCCGAGCGCAGCAGGCCGCCGCCGCCGTCGGGGGCGCCCGCGGCCTCGAGGGCCAGGGACGTGAGCTGCGGCGGGAGGTGGCGGAGGGCCGGCTCGCCCAGGGAGCCCTCGCACTCTCGGACGGAGAGGGCCCGGAGCGGCGGCGGGCGCGGCGGGCGCGGCGGGCGCGGGCGCGGGGTCGTAGGCGGTGTGGAAGAGGCGGGGAGCGGCGAGCGGGAGCGGGAGCGGGGGCGGGGCTCGCTGTCGTCGTCGTCGTCGTCGTCGTCGGAATCCTCTCCCTCCGACGACAAAGACCATTCTCCGGAAGGAGGAGGGGCAGCGGCGGCGGCGCGGGGAAGCGCGTCCCACGCGAGCGTCCTCGCTGTGTCTCCGAGCAGATGCAGCTCCCTGAGGCCCCAGTAGAGCCCGCCGCCGCCGCCGCCGCCGCTCCCGAATCCCCCTCTTTTTTCTTCCTCGGCGGAGGGAGGGGGAGAGAGGAGGAGGCTCCAGGCCTCCGGGGAGAGGATGGCGTCGGTGGCGGTGAGGCGGCTGCGTTTTTTGTTTTTTTTGTTAGCCGAAAGTGTGAAGAGACGGAAAAAGAAGAAGATAAATTTAAAAAAACTCAAAACTTCAGAACTCACCGGACCGCGCCCTTCCTCATCCGCAGCCACCTGCACAGCGCCTGCGGGTCCAGTTTCAGCCTCGCCTCGGGGTCCCCGCTGCCGCCGAGCGCGTTGCCGCCGCCCAGGGACCTCGCACGCTTCAGCAGCTGCACCCGCGGGCTCGCCGGCGGCGTCGAGCCACGGCCGATGAGCGAGGCGGTGAGGTCGCTGCTCGAGCCCAGGCGCCCCCTGCCGCTCCTGCGGTGCGACGAAGGGTAATCGTCTCCTCCTCTGGAAGGAGAAAGCAGCGGCGCGCCGCCAAAGCCCGCCCCAGAGGAGACGCCACCACCGGGGACGCCCGCAGAGGCCCCGCTCCCGCCGCCGCCGCATCCTCCGAATCCGAGCCCGACGCCCCCCAGCTCCCCTCCGGCCGAGGAGTCCGCGGTGGACGCCAGAGGAGATCCGTCGACGACGACGTCCGCGTAGAGGAAGGGCTGGGACGAGGGGCAGGCCGCGAGGGCGCGCCAGGAGCGGCAGACCTGAGGGAGGGTTTTTGAGGTCGAGGTTGAGAGGATGTTTTTTTTTTTTTCGAGGTCGAGGTCGAGTGGAAAAAAAACGGAGAGTCAGCGTACGGCGTCGAAGAGATTTCGACAAACGATCTCAAAACCCCAATCTCTCCCCCTCTTTGACTCACCCCGTGCACCGCGAATTGCCTGGTGGGCTCATCCACGAGCATCAGGATCTTCAGGAGAAGGTCGTCCGGCAGATCGGAAAGGGCAAAGCGGGTGGAAGCGGAAGCGGCGAGGATTACTTCGCTCGAGTTGAGGCTTGTTGAGGAAGATGGCTGAAGATTTGCGGCAGCTTCCGGCGTCAGGGGCATCTCTGGCTCGCATTCTGAAGCCGCATTCAGGGCTTCGGAGAGAGAAGACTTTACCGGCGGCGCGGATTCGTCCATCGTGGTGGGCGCGGTGGAGAGCGACAAGGTAATGATAGTTTTTTTTTCTTCGCCTTCGCGCCCTGAACGACGAGCGAGAAATGGACATTTTCTTTCAGTTTTCTTTTTTTTCCACCTCTTCTCTACTCTTCCTCGACCAAAAACCGGTCCTTCCTCGCCCCCGTTGTCAACCTCGCCAGCAGCAGCCCCAGAGCCTTCACCGGCGTCAGGAACGCAGCGGACGGCTTCCCGTCGGGACCCGAGCTGGGCGGCCTCCTCGCGATCTCCCGGATCCTCGGCACCAGGAAACCCGCAGAGTCCGCCGGCGACTCGGCAAGCACGTTGACAAAGAACTTCGCCTTTGGTCTCCCGGTTCCTTTCATCAGCAGGTCGGTCGTCACCATCCCGGGACTGATCCGGTGAAGCCCGATCCGGTCGGACATTTTTACCTCTTTCAGCTCGGCTTTCACGCTTTTGTGGAGCGAGACCAACGCGTATTTCGAGGCGCCGTAGGCGGCGAAGTTGGGCGTCGCGCCGCCATCGCTTCCTGCGCCGTCCATGTTGTAAATGTGGCCTCCGGTTTGCTGCTTCGACATGGTTAAAATCGCGGCGCGAGTGCCGAGGATGCTGCCAATGACGTTGGTCGCGACGACGGCGGCGATCTCGGCCTCGTCGCAGGTGGAGAGGAAAGGAGTCCCTCCTGCTCCGCTGCTGCTGCTGCTGCTGCTGCTGCCGCTGCTGCTGCTGCCGCCGCTGCTGCTGCCGCCGCCTGGTTCTCGGTCGTCGTCGGCCAGGGAGCCCCAGGTGCTCATGCCGGCGTTGTTGATCCTGTTTTGGAGGTTTTTGGGAGATTTTTGAAGTGTTGAGGATTTTAGAAGAAGAAGAAGAAGAAAGAGGCGCAGGTGTTGCTCTTCCTTTCCTCTTTTCTCTCCTCCTCTCTCCGAGAGGAGGAGGGAAAAAGGAGGACACAAGGGAGCCTGCCTCACCAAACGTCCATCCCTCCGAGCGCCTCCGCTGCCTGCGCCGCAAACCTCCTCGCGTCTCCGGGCTTCGAGACGTCGCACGGAGCAGAGAAGATCTTTGACGACGGCGGAGAAGACGAAGACGACGACGACGAAAACTTCGCCCTCAGCTCCCGCTCCGCCTCGGCGACCCCCGAGGCGTCCCTGGAGCAGAACGCCACGTCGTCTCCCGAGGCCAAGAAACCCTCGACGAGGGCCCTGCCGATGCCCTTGGACCCGCCCGTGACGACGACGCGGAGAGGGGGGAGGTCGTCGGAGGCGAGGCGAGGGGTTGAGGAAGAGGAGGTCGAAGAAGCAGCAGAGGCGAAGACACCGCCTCTTCGACTGCCAAATGCTCCGAGCCTAGAGCACGACGAGCGAGGGGCGATTGGCGCTGCTGGAGCGTTGGTGCGAGTGATTCGCACTCCTTTGCTCGAGGCCAGCGCGGGAGAGCGCACGAGAGCGCGGGAGTGCGGCGTCACGATCATGGTTGGGTCCTTGGGCGGCGTCGCGAGCTCGGGGGTTGATTCCGACGAGTGCAAAAGAAAAACTATGCGCCCCTATGCCTCTTTTCAGAAACCGAGCTTTCTCTTCTTCGAGCTGCTCTTCTCTCTCTCTCTCTTTTTCTTCTTCTCTTTTTCTCCCCTTTTCCCAGTCGCGTTCCTCGTTCCAGTGTCTCTAGCCGCGCTTCCGGCTATCGCCCCCGGCGCGCGTGCGCGAGCACGTCTGTAGCTCGCTCGCGGACCAGCGATCTCGGACAACAGAGAAGCTCAGGCGAAGGGAACAGACCCCCATCTTTTTCTTTTTGCCAGCGCTGCCGCTCGCTCCGTGGGAAATAAGAGAAAATGACGGCAGAAGACACGATCATGGCTGCGGCCCCTCCGGTCGCCGAAGCGGCGGCTCCCTTCACCGAAGCGCCTGCTGATGACCCCGCGGTCGCGGGCGCGGATAACAAGGTACGGCGATGGAACGGGAGATGACAAGAGAGAAGAGAAAGCGAATGCTTTTTGCGCCGCCGCCGTCGCCGTCGATGATGAATATGTTGAGAAGAAGAGATTTATTCTCTCCTCTGCACGCACGCCTCTTGCTTGCCTGCGCTCTCTCGCTCTGGCTGTCATATCGAGCGCCACGTTCTCGCTCGTGGCAACGGGAAAGAGAAAGCGGGTCGTTTCTTCAGCGAAACGTCGCCCTGTTTTTTTCGTCGAAACGTCGCCGGCGCCGCCGCTCTTTCTTCGTTCGTCTCTCGCTCAGCTCCTCCCTCGTCTTCCCCTCCCTCTCCCCCCTCTTTCTCTCTCTAAAAATAAAAATACAGGGAGGCGACTCCGCTGCCGCTCCTGCTGCTGCAGTCACGGCTGCTCCCGAGACTGCTGCTCCTGATGCTGCTGCTCCCGCCTCTGCCGCTCCCGCCGCCGAGGCGACGGCGATGGAGACGACGGCTGCCCCTGCCGCAAAGGACGCCGCCGCCGCCGCCGTCCCAAACCCAGCAACGCCCGCGGCCGAGGAGCCCGAGCAGCCCCTCTACAGCACCGCCGAGCTCCTCCAGCGCGCCGCCGCCCGCCGCCAGCAGCTCGAGGTCGAGCTCGTCGCCATCGCCGAGCAGCGCGCGAAGCTGGAGAAGGCGCTCGAAGTCGTCCGCCTGCGCCAGCAGCAAGCGAAGCTGTCGTCGCTCGGCGCCGCGAGCAAGGGCAACATCACGGGCGCGGCCTCGAAAAAGGGCCGCGGGCCCGGTTCGGCCGCGTTCTCGTCGCTGGCGGGCTCCGGCGGCTCCGGCGCCGCGCTGGGCCTGGCGGGCGCCGGTGGCTCCCTGGGCGGCCAGCAGCTCGCGCCACCGCCGCCGCCGCCGCTCGACGAGGAGCCCGCGGCCAAGCGCGCCCGCCTCGAGCACGAGCGCGAGCGGCGCCTCGCGCTGATCTGGCAGCAGTGCTCGACCGTCGCCAAGACGCTCATGCGCCACCGCGATTCGGCGCCCTTCCACCGGCCCGTCGACCCCGTCGCGCTCAAGTGCCCCGACTACCTGACCATCATCAAGCGGCCGATGGACCTCGGGACCGCGCTGGCAAAGCTCGACCCGCCAAAGTCCGGGCCGCTGGGCGGCGCCCTGCAGCCCGCGGCGACCCGGAGGGCGTACTCCTCCCCGCTCGAGTTCCGCGACGACGTGCGCCTGATGTTCGCCAACTGCCGCACCTACAACAAGGTCGGCACGCCCGTGCGGCGCATGGGCGACGGGCTCTGCGACCTCTGGGAGAAGAAGTGGGCCTCGAGCGGCGTCGAGCAGAAGTGGGAGGCCGAGCAGGAGAGGGCGCGCGACGAGGAGCTCGAGGCGTCCGGGGCGTCGGCGGCCGCGGTCCGCATGCGCAAGCTTGACAGGGACCTGCGGGCCGTCAACGCCGTGGCCGCAACGGCCGCCGGGTTCGGGCTGGGAACGCCCAACGGCGTGCCGCCGCCGAGGCCCGGGGCCGGCGGCGCCGCGGAGCGCGACATGACGTTTGAGGAGAAGCGGCGGCTGTCGCAGTCTCTCGGGATGCTGCCCGCGGACAAGCTCGGGAGAGCACTGGACATCGTCGCCGACGCCGTCAAGGGGCAGATGCTGGCGGCGAAGGAGAAGAAGAGGAAGGAGAAGGCGGAGAAGGCTGCAAAGGAGAAGGAGGCGGGCGGGGACGGCGCCGCTGCGACGGCGGCGGCGGCAGCGGCAGGAGAGAAGGCGTCTGCTCTCGACAAGGGCGGCGACAAGGACGACGACGAAGAGGAGGAGATCGAGGTGGACATCGACGCCCTGCCCCGCGAGGCCCTGTGGGCCCTCGACTCGTACGCGCTCTCCGTGCTCCCCCACATCCACGGCGCCAAGGAGAAGCCCACGGCCGCCGCGGCGGCCGCCGCCGCCGCCGCCGCAGCCCAGCAGCAGCAGGCTCTGGAGCTGCAGCAGCTCGCTGCAGCGGGTGCCAACGCCCCCGGGGCCGCACACGCTGCTGCTGCCGCCCGCGGGGCGGATTCAGGCTCGCAGGGCGAGGTCGGGTCGAAAGGATCCGCGGAGGGGAAGAGTGCGTTGTGAAGTTTTTTTTTGAGTTTTTTTTGTTTTGCGCGCTTGAACAAAGCGAAAGCGAGAGCAAAAAGCGGGCGAGGTTCTTTCTTTCTTTTCTCAACCACCTCTTTCCCTTTTCCCACCATCATTTCCTTCCTCTGTCTGCTTCCTCTTCTTCAGAGCCCGGCGGTGGCGGCGGAGGCATGGGCCCCGGCGACGGCGCCTCCACCCTCGTCTCGGCGACTCGCGGCGCGGGCGGCTGCGCCGCGCCGGCCGGCGGGAACGGCGGCGCTGCCGGCGCCGGAGGCCAGCCCGCCGCGGCCATCATCAAGTCGACCGCGCAGAAGAAGGAGGTCACTCTGGCTAACGCGTCGGCGTGGGCCGACCTCACCGAGGGAGGGACGCCCGGCGGCGGCGCTGGGGCTGCTGCGGCGGGTGGAGGCGAGCCCGCCGCGAACGCCGCTGCCACCGCTCCGCCCGCTGCTGCCGCTGCTGCCGCCGCCGCTCCGGCGGCGGACGCCGCCGCTGCAGCAACGGCTGCCGTTCCTCCCTCTGCGGCAGCAGAAAACGACGACGGCGGGAACGCCGCCGCTCCCACCGCCCCTCCCGCCGCCCCCCCCGCTGCTCCCTCGGGCGAGAAGCCCGCCGGCGCCGGCGGCGACAACCTCTGGTCGGAGTTCCAGTCCCGCGAGGAGGCCCAGCGCGCGCGCGAGGCCGCCGCCGCCGCGGAGGCCGAACGCGCCCGCGAGGAGCGCGAGGCCAAGGAGGCCACCGCCCGCAAGGCCCTCGAGGCCGCCGCTGCGGCCGCCGAGGCCGAGGCCAAGGCCAAGGCCGCCGCCAAGGAGGCCGAGGAGGCCGCGGCGCGCGCGGCGCTCGAGGAGGCGCGGAAGAGGGAGCTCGAGGCGATGGCCGTGGACGCCGGCAAGGGCGCCGGAGGGACCCGCGGCGTCGCTCTCGATGACGGGATGGACGCGCAGGCGAGGGAGCTGGCGAGCCTGGCCGGTGGGGCGCAGGACGCCGCGGCCACTTTTGGACTCGTGCGGAGGGACGATGACGACGACGACGATGACTCGGAAGACGACGACGAAGGATGAATATTTTGTTTTTTTTTGTTTCTGAAAGGGCCTGCCCTTTTTTGCCTTTTGTCTTCTCGAGTCGTCGTTCGTTCGCTAACGATACGTCATCCAGGGGAGAGAGACAGAGAGAGAGGGAGAGAGAGAAAGAGAGGGAGAGAGAGAGCGGAGTTTCAACCTTGCTCCATTTTTTGTTTTTTAATCTTTTCGTTTTTCGCTCCCCTTTTTCCCCTACCACCATTACCTCCAACAACCAACAATCATAAACTTGAGTCGGCGCGCGCGCGCGCGCTCTTGCCGCCACGCCTCTCAAGAAAAAACAAAAACTCAGTGTTATATCAGTCTCCTATATTTCGAAAAAAGACGGTCCTTTTTTTTGGTCGACGGCGAGAGAGAGGAGGTGGAAATTTTCCACTCTTCTTTTTTCAATCTGAACCTCTCTCTCACCCATTCCGCGCCTGATATCTCTGCGCACCATGCTCGGACTCGGCTACGGCGACCTGCTCGTCGTGGCCATAGTCGCGGCGGTCCTCGTCGGTGAGTGCGAAAGAGAGAGAGAGAGAGAGAGAGAGAGAGAGAGAGAGAGAGAGAGAGAGACGCGAGACTGTTGAATCGACGGCGGCCAGATGCGAGAGACCGACTTGACTCAACCTCCTCCTCCAACCTCTCGAAAACCATCTCTCAGGCCCCAACGACGTCCCCAAGGTCGCCCGCCTCGCGGGCCGGGCCACGGGCCGGGCCGTCTCGCTCGTCTCCGCTTTCCGGGAGCGCGCCGTCGACCTGGCCGGTGCGTCCGAGGCCGGGAAGCTGGCCGCGGACCTCTCGAGGGCGACGAGGGCTCTCGAGGCTGTCGGGGCGGACCTGCGCGACGGCGTGGGCCTGCGCGGCGGCGGCGGCGGCGGGAGGGGCCGCGGAGCTGCTGGTGCTGCCGGTGCTGGTGCCGCGTCGCCCTCCTTTGCCGCGTCGCCGCTCGTCTCTGCTGCTGCTTCCCCTTCTTCTGCTGCTGCTGCTGCTGGCGGGGGGCCCCAGCAGAGCGTCCAGGTCCTCCAAATCTCGGCCGAGGCGGTGCGCTCGGCGCAGAGGGCAGCAGCGGGCGGCGGCGGCGATTGCTCTTCTTCTTCGTCGTCGTCGTCTTCTCCCGCTTCTCGTTTCCCGGTGACGGGCTCCGACGTCGCCGCGGCAGCCATTGAAGAAGAAGCCGTGTCGCTGATGGCGGCGAAGTTTCTGGGTACAGCACAACAGCAGCAGCAGCAGCAGAGGCAGCAGCAGCAGGGACGGCGGCGAGGGCAGCAGCAGGAACTACTTGTACGCAAGCCCGAGCACTGACTTTTGTATTAAAAAAAAGAGAGGAAAAAACCCAAATGTAAAATCCTGCCATGAATATTCGCACCAGCAAAAAGGCCATAATGAAACCCCTGTGCGCTTGCCTGCGCGAGGGGGAGAGAGAGGGAGAGTGAGCGAACGGAAGGGGGCAAGAAGAGAGCGGGTACAACCTTAAAAAAGAAAAATCTCGAAACGTCGAGGAGCTACAGGTAGAATAAAAACAAAAAAAACTCAAACGACCACAAAGCTCTCCCCGCCCCCGATCTCCTTCCCGGGCGCCTCCAGCGCGTCCCAGAACTGCGGCACCTCGTCCCCGCGCACGATCCTCCTCTCCGACCCCCGCTCGGTCACCGTCACCAGCCGCGCCATCCCGCCCGACGACCCGTCGATGCTCATCGCCAGCGCCAGCGACGTCACCACCAACCTCTCCGCGTCCTCGCGGCCCAGCCCCGGCCGCCACGCGTCGTCGAGGTAGCCCCAGATGTACGTGCTCCCGCTGCCGTCCGTCGCCCACTCCTGCTTGACGAGCGAGCCGCCGATCGGGATGCCGAAGACCTGGCCTCCGTTTTTTTTGTCGAAGCCCGCGACGATCATCGCGCCCGACAGCGACGCCTTGTTGTTGTAGTTGATCGTCTTGACGAGCTGGGCCGCGGCGCGGACGGGGGCGTCGGAGCCGAGCTCGGACTCGAGCTGGGAGAGGAAGTGGCGGACTGGAGAGAGTTGGAGTTGTTTTATTGGAGAGGTTTTTTTTTTTTTTTTTAGAGCACAGAAGAATGAGGTCAGGGTCGAAGGGAGAAAAAGAAAAACTCCATCGATGCCATCGACCGATGGTCTTCGAAAATAAAAAACCGATCTTCCTCTCTTCCGCCCCCTCATCCTAACTCACCGTAATCCCCGACGGCCTGTGTGTCCGCGGCGCTGCCGGAGCGCAGCAGCCACGCGTTGTCCGAGAGCGGGTGCAGCTTGTCCGCGGCGCGGTTGGAGACGTAGGTCCCCGTTGAGACGCGCGAGTCGGCGCCAATGACGACGCCACCATCAAACGCGACGGCGACGATGGTGGTCCCCGTGTGCGGGGAGATCGGAAGCTCGGACTGGCGGGACGAGGACGAAGGGCCGCCCACCGCGGAGGGAGCGCAGCTCCCGGAGCGGTCCATGGGAGAGAGCAGAAGAGAGAGCAGAGGGAGAGAAGAGTCAAGAAAGAAACCGAATTTGTGATGCTGATCGGCGAAGAACGAAGTCTTCTTTCTTTTTGCTCTTCTTCTTCTTCTTCTTCTTCTTCTTCTTCTTCTTCTTCTTCTTCTTCTTCTTCTTCTTCTTCCTCCTCTCACTCTCCGTTTTTTCTTTTCTAGTATGGCAGCGGCAGCGCCGCGCAAAACGCAGCGCGCTCTTTCTCTCTTTTCAATCGTTCAATCTACTTATCTATTTGGTGGTTTCGGTGTTGGTAGTTTGTACCTCAGTTTCTTTCTTTTGTTTTATTGTTTTTTCGTTTTTTCTCTCTCTTTCTCTCCTTCTCCCTTCTCTCTCTCGACGCGGTTCCGCCCCACCTCCACCTCATCAGCTCTTCCAGTGCTCGTAGTCCTTGAACACAAACCACGACTCGAACGTCGCCGCGGCGCGGCGGGCGAGCAGCGAGAGCGCCGCGAGCGCCGACGAGGACAGGAGCACGTGGAGGAGCAACTGCGCGTCGACAAGGGCGACCTCTCCTCCCCCGCTGGATGAAGGAGAAGCCGAAAGCACCAGCAGCAGCGCCGAAGAAGAAGCAAACATCCCAGAGGCCGCCG
>Ga0315284_10013578_pt1 | contig 11604 bp, 6 predicted proteins | sample YL17G09_16_MG_FD_203696 | JGI IMG/M metagenome (GOLD analysis project Ga0315284, IMG submission 203696) | Sediment microbial communities from Yellowstone Lake, YNP, Wyoming, USA - YL17G09_16 | ecosystem: Environmental > Aquatic > Freshwater > Lake > Sediment | place: USA: Wyoming | collected... | reverse complement strand
TCTCTGTAAGTAGTTTGCAAGATCGCAGAGAAAAGCGCAAGCGTCAAGTTGAAAGGTTGCTAGGTGAAGAGGTTAAAGAGGGGTTGGCTGCAAACACACCAGGCTTAACCCAATTGATAGAACAAAATGAACCAACTAATCTACCAATGTCTTCAATGGGATTTAGTGGTAAGGGTTTCTGCAAGAGAGCTTGGGAGGAAGAAGAGGATCCCACAAGAGCGGGTGATTGGTGGAAACCTGAAGAAGAGCGCAATTCTGATTCACATGACACAGCCGACGACTGGAAGCCAAAGGAAGAGAGGAATGATCCAATAGCAGAAATTTTAGGTATTCCTGAAGATCTTGCTTTACGTGAATATAATAGGGAACAACGTCGACAAGAAATGGAAGAAGCAGCTAAATCATTCAAGCCCGAAGAAGAGTATCCAATCAATGCTAAGAATGTCAAAGAGATGTTTACAAAATTTGTTCAAGACGAATATGTACCTTATTTGAAATCATCTCTAACTGACTATCTCGAAAATTCTCCAGACGCACCATTTGAAACGTGGGAAGAGACTCAAGAGGGTGATAATGAGATGTTTGCTACATTTCATGAACTTAAAGGACATATTATATCACCCCGACTTTATGGCGAGTGGGCTATTGAGTGTGCAAATGAGGAGGGAAAAACTCCACCTTTAATTGAGGTGTTGCAAGAAGTTGTGAAAGATGAAAAGCTAATGTCAGAGGTGATTTCTCAATTCAACAATCTTCAACAGGAACTGAAGCAAACATTTGGCACTAGAGGTGATACTGATGCTCCCTCCAGTACTGACGCTCCCTCCAGTGAAGATCTCGAAGAGTGGTTTAAGTCGAGCAATGGTAGAGGCTTTTGTAAAAGAACATTGATGGATATTAAGAATAAACATGGTATATGAATTTACAAAATCGGATGAGGGCAAGTATTTTTGTTATTCTATCCCTCTAAGGGGTGAAGACAATGAGTCTTTTCACGCTTACCTATATATTATTAAAGTAATTGACTGTGTTGTTGCTTGTCAATGTTTTGTGTATAATGCTGATTTAACAAGATATGATGCTTGCACTGAAGGAGTTTTGGACATTAACAACACAATAGATAGATTACGAAAGAAGCAAATAGAAAAACGTAAGAAATGGCTTTTTAAAATAATTAAAACAGAGTGTGATGAGCAAGGGTTGACTCATTGTTATCCTCTCAATCTGGTTGTTCTTAATTATTTTAAGCCTCCCAATAGGTGTCTTACCAAAAGACAAAGAAGAACGTTACTTAGTTTTAAGAGTGGGTAATTTTAAGGACAATTGATTAGGGGTGACTTTTTCTAAATTCACAGGATAAAAGTAAAAGGTTATTAGCGGAGTAAATTATGAATCAATCAAGAAGTACAGGTGGTGCAAACATTGTGAGACATACACGTCCTGGTGCAAGGGGACCTGCGGTACCCCTACCTAGAAAGATTCAGGCCCAGATTTACAAGAAAAATGGGCAGGGTAGGTCAGTTCAGGCTGGTGGTGGCGGTAGTATGGCTAGTCCTCAACTAGCGGTTATTCGCAATCTCCCTAAGGTATATAGTCCTCTTTATGAGATGAGCAATTTGATGCTCCCACGTGATCTCAAGACGATGAACGCGTGGAATCGGCATTTTTTCGCTTGTCTTGACGAACAAACACAGACCCTTACAGATAATGGATGGAAACATTATTGGGAGATTGATGTATCTCAAGATAAAATAGCTACATTTAATCCAAATACGGAAGAATTAGAATTTGCATATGGGCAATTGTTCGTTTATGACTATGATAGTGCCATTGATGGTCCAATGTATCATTTTCAAACAAAAAAAATAGACACAATGGTAACTGCACAACATAGAATGTGGGTTGATAGTTTAGATTGGAAAGATCAATCTACTTGGAAGAGCGAATGGAAAATTGTTGAAGCATGCAATGTTAAGCAATATCAACATCGTTTTCGGAGTGTAGTAAAGTGGCAAGGAGTTGAGCCAGAAGTGCAATACATTAATGTTGCTGGAGAAGAAGTTGAGATTACACAGTATTTACGGTATCTTGGTTTATTTTTATCTGAAGGTTGGGTAGGGTTTAGTGCAGCATCTACACCAGCACCCTCTGTGGTGGGTATAGCTCAAAATGAGTATCGTCAAAATGTACGTCAATCAAAGTTTGATAGTGTTGCTACTGTTGTGTGTGAAATGCCCTTTACAGTGAGTGAAGTTTTAGATTCACATTATCAAGGGAATGTTAGCGTTGATGGAAAACGTGGCGTTACTAGCTTGAATATATATGGTAAAGATATTGCCTCTCATTTTCTTACTTATGGACGCCATAGCGAAGATCGTTTTATCCCCAAATGGATTAAGATTTTAAAATCAAAATATTTACAAATTTTATTAGATAGTCTTATTAGTGGTGATGGAACAGTTTCATATTCTGATTCGTATGGACGTCAAGGCACCAATCACGTAAGGCAGGTTGTTTATACAACTACCTCAAAGCAATTGGCTGACGATGTTTGTGAAATTGCCTTAAAGTGTGGATATGTACCAACTGTTGCTACTCATCAAGGTGAGACTAGTTTAATGTATTTGGTAAAGATCAACGATAGTCCTAAGGGTCGTTATCCAGTTTTAAAGTCTAATTCTAAAGAATTCAAGGGTAAAGAAAAACAGCAAGTGCCATATAAGGGGAAGGTGTATTGTTTTCATGTACCTCCTCACAATTTGTTTGTTATAAGGCGAAATGGAAAAATTACTATTACAGGTAATACTAATCCCATTGTTCGTAATGCAGTAACCTTACATGCAACATTTCCTATTAGTAAGTTTTCTATCGTTTGTGAAGAGCCAAAAGTAAAAGAATTTTTTGAAGATATGTTTAATAGGATGGGACTTAGGGGAATATTGTTTGGTATAGCTCTCGAGTTTTGGAAGCTTGGAGAGGTCTTTCCATATCTCGAACTTGATGAAGATAATGGTGTTTGGGATTATGCGTTCGTACACAATCCCGATTTTATTAGAGTTAAGAGTAGTTCCTTAGCTCGTTATCCTGTAATATATTTGATTCCTGATGATAGCTTACGCCGACTAGTTCAGGGTCGTTCAGCCTCTGATTCTGAACTAAGACAACAGTTGCCTGCCGAAACTATGTATCATGTTATGAAGGGGGAAGATATTCCTCTTCCTAATTTTAATGTTTCGCATCTTAAAATGATGAATTCAGAGTACGATATTCGTGGTACTTCGTTAATTACTGATTGTTATAAAGATTTAATGTTATATGATAAGATCCGTGAAATGCAATTTGCACAAGCAGATGGCATGATTAACCCGTTAACGTTAGTTAAATTGGGTGATCCTAATGGATCATGGCGTCCTTCCGATGAGGATATTAGAGCTTTCCAAGGAATTATGGAAGAGTCACAATATGATCCTGACTTCAAATTGGTTACCCATGGTGCTGTTACAATTGAACGTATTGGTTATTCAGGTACCACCATGGATGTATCTCAAATGTGGGATGCCATCAATAGAAACCTATATACAGGCTTATTAGCACCTGAAGCTATCTTGAATGGAGAGGGGCCCAATTATTGTCATGATGTAAATACCGAAGTTCTAACGAGTTGTGGGTATTTGAAGGTTGATGAAATAGTTGACTATAATACTGAATCAACTGCCTTACATACCAATTTAGTTAAAGAGATTAAAAATAAAGATCTCAAAATTGCTTGCTTTAATCCTGAAACGGAATGTGTAGAATATCATACTCCAATCGATGTACAAGTTTTTAATTATGATAGTGATGTTGATGGGGAGATGGTATGTTTTCATACAAAGAAAATTGATTTAATGACTACTCCTAATCATAAAATGTGGGTAGATTGTCGTAAAACAAATAGTGGTTGGCACAATAAGTGGGATTTTCAAAGAGCCGATGAAGTAAGTGGCAGAATAAGACGCTTCCGTTCAGTGGCTAATTGGATTGGTGAAGAGCCATCCTCCACAATTGAGGTGGCTGGTAAGACCTTTAATTATAAAGACTATTTACAATTTATTGGATTATATGTAACCGAGGGGTATGCTGGTATTTATGAAAATAAGGCATATGGTAAAGAGAGTAAGAAATACACAGGTTATCGTACTGGCATAACACAAAGTGAGATTAGAAAGAATGATTCTGAAGTCTCAGAAAGTTTTATCAAGGTTAGAGACATTATGACAAGATTACCTTTCGAATGTCATCCAGCCTTTGATGAGAGAGGGCAAAAAGAATTTATTATATATAATAAAGATTTAACCCTTTATGTGGCTGAAAATTTTGGTCAGTATTCAGAGAATAAGCATCTTACTTCAGAGATTAAAAATCTTTCTTGTGAATATTTAAAAATACTATTAGATACTATGGTTCTTGGAGATGGACATACTTCAACTTCTAACGATCACGGTCGCCAAGGGAAAAATAGTATTAAACAATATCAATTCTTTTCAATTTCTAAACAACTAGCTGATGATGTTTATGAGATAGCATTTAAATTGGGTTATGCTCCTATAATGCGTCGAGAAGTTAGGAATGAAGCACGAGATGTTAAATTTACAAATTCCCATGACATTTATTGGGTAGAATGGTCTGATTCTACAATAGGCAACTTCCCCACACTTGATACGCGTTCCAAGTTGTATCCTAATGGGGCCATCTCTCGCACTACCTATAAGGGTAAGGTGTTTTGCTTTACTGTACCCTACAATTTATTTGTGGTTCGCAGAAATGGTAAGCAAAGCATTCAAGGAAACAGCACAGCTTCTATTGGGTTGGAAGTCTTACGTGTTAGATATGAGCGTTTCCGTGAGCAAATTGCAGAGTGGGTTGAGAAGAAAGTTATGGAACCCATTTGTAAGTTACAGGATTTCTATGTTACTAAGGGTGGTGAGCGTAAATTGATAGTACCCAAGGTAATGTGGAATAGGTTAAATCTACGAGACATGGATAGTTATACATCTACATTAACAGGATTGTTGGCTACTCAGGAAGCGCCGGGAAAGGTGTCAGATCAATTGTTGTTTGAGACTCTTGATGTTGATTATGAAGAGGAGCGTAAACGTAGAAGGATAGAGTCAGTCAATAGAGCCATTGAGACAATGGAAGTACAAGCTATAGGTAAAATGACTCTTGAAGAATTGCAGACATTGGATTGTGAGAAGCCCATTATTGACGCTCATAAGGGAGAGCCAATGCCAGCACCCAGTCCAGAGCAGGGGCCACCTTTACCAGGTGGTCCTGGTGGCGGTGGTGGTGGACTACCTATGCCAGGTGGCGGTGGTGGTGGCAGTAAGCCCAAGCCTCCTAAGGGTGGTGGTGGAGGAACACCTCCAATGGCACCTCCTGGGGCAGGTGGGGCACCTAAGCCTCCAGCTCCTCCAGGTCCTGCTGGTGGACCTCCTGCTGGTGGACCACCAGCGCCAGCTCCAGGTCCAATGAAGTAAGTTTTAATTTCTAATTTCTAATCTATCGATAATAAACTACTTTATAGGGCGCATTTGTTTTGAGGTGATTAATAGTGACTAATTATTTTAATGCACTTGTTGAGGTGATCAACAGTTTAAGAGCTAAGGGTCTCATGCAACAAGCAATAGAATTAGATAGAATATTGCGTAAGAATGCTCAAGCTTTAGGAGTACCAGCAGGTGGTGATCCTCTGGCTGATTTAGCTGCTACTGATCAAGAGTCGGGAGATCCGGGAGTTAAGGGACAACCTGAATCTCCTATGGCTCCTATGACTCCACCACCTGTTGAAAAGGAAAATTCAACAGACGACAATAAATTCCAACGTACTCTTTTTTATCAGTATGAAAAGTGGCATAGGATACTAGATAGAGAGCTTCCTAAATTTGATTATTTAGGTAAAAACAATATAGCCGCAGTTCGTTCTGCTGCTGCAAATGTTCACAAATTATTAGAACAGGCTTTTCAAAATAAACCCAATGAGTATGATAAAATAGCAGTCGAAAGGTGGGATGCAAAGACTGACGACTTAGTGCAGAGATTACACGATTCACAAAAGGCTAAGTTGACTTCCACAAAGGCTATTGTCGATGCACACCTTCTTTATGATACAACTAATAGACTTTATGAAAGCTTTAAGAGAATTTGTGGTAAAGATCCTGCTTTTAGTGGAGCAATGCAAGAATTTACAAGTTTAATGCATGCTTTTACAAATGTTATTAAGTCAACGTCAGAACAAATAAGTCATACAGATTTAACAAAGGCACGATAATGATTGAGAAGAAAATAACAGCAAAAATTGATAAGATGATTAAACTTGGTTCCCTAGAGGAGGATCAAGTAAAGGAAATACAAGCATTAGAAAATTTGTTTCCAGAATGTCCTTTGCAAGAAGAAAAAGACGAAGAAAAAACTGAGTAAATATGGTTCATGAGAATTTAACAATTACCATAAAGAAAGCTACAGAGCTTTATGTCATGGGTGGTGTTGCCTTTGATCCTGATCTCAGTAAATATGTCTTTTGGTATGCTGTACGCAAATATCCTGCTATGTCTCGAGAAACACAGAGGCAAACAGGAACTAAGAGTATGACAGAATATATTCAGAAGTTTCGACCTTCTTGGGAAGGTGGCGACGATCCACCTGATGAATATGAAGATTTTTATAAGAAGCTTCCCTCGGTTTTTGAGGAAGGATCTAAGAAGCGCATTGAGCGAGCTCGCCCTGGAGACATAGGACCTTCTATGATTATTATAGGTCCTACAAAAATTGACTACAACATTGAAGCAACTGGTGACGCAAAAGAAGATGTTCCAGTTGTAGAGCAAATTATTAGACAAATACGAGAACTTATTTGGGATTTTCCTGTCGAGGGAACATTCACCTCTATAACAGGTTTACAAAGTGACAAATTGCTTCAATTTATTAATACTAATCTAAAGAGAGCTTTTAAGACAATGAGATTGAGTAAAATTGCGAAAGGTTTCCGAATATTACCGGAAACTGTAAGATATATCGATATTGCTACTGGAACCATTTTCAATTCTGAAAATGCAGTACAACAAGCAATTAAAGAGTATCATGAAGAACAAGAATCAGAATTAGATCTAGAACCGATGTTAGCGGCTGCATCTAAAGGAGGTATAGTAATGAACATTGGCGAACTTTTGAAAATTGCTAATTTGCTTGATGAGAGTGGTGATCAAGCTGGAGCTGACGAGATTACTTCAATTGTTGAACAGATTGTTGAAGATTCGAAGAAGACAGCGTGGGTTGGTCGTGTTGTCAATACACTTACCAAAGTAGCTAATAGTTTGGATGAAAAGGGTGCAACAGAGGAAGCACAACTGGCTGATAGTATTTTACAAAGCCTTCAAACAGATCTTCCTCAGGCTTTTGAGTCTCAATCTACAACAGTGACAGAGACAGAGCCAACACCTATAGCACAAACTATCGAGGTTGTTGAGGATGTAGTACAGGATTCTCAATTAGCTGAGGCACCACAAACTACTACAGAAGCTCCTCAGACCGAAACTCCATTTGGTCAATTGGACAAGAACCCATCAGAAGTGAAGATTGATGAGACAAAAGAATCAGAACCAGCTTTTGATAAGGTTTCTGTTGATGAGCTTAAGGGTATGATTCACAACCTTAAGTGGCGTCATTCACAAAGTGGCGAGCGTCAGGCTTTTGAGGAGACTCTAAAGCGAGCTGAAAAGGCGCAAGAGTATTTCAAAGCTTACAAAGAGTGGTTAGATTTTGCTCATGCAGCCCTAGGTGATAGACCAATTCGTTTAAAAATTGAATAAATAAATTCAGGTCTATCGATATTTCCTGCCAAGGGCAGGGGATAATCTTTTTTATATAGGATGGACATGTCATGCTTAAAAAGTATGCTATTACGACACTTGAATCAGCTAAGATTGTAACTCCTGAAATGGCGCTAGGTTCCGAAGGGAATATGGAACATTTCAAGAAACTTGCGGCTGAGATTAAGCGTGTAGCACCTCGTTCTGATGAATTTATATATTTCGTATGTCGTGCTATTCATGCTATGGAAGCATCTAATTATGATCCTGTAGCCAGAATATTTAGTGGCGACGGTCACATTGCTAAACGTGGTAGCGATGGAAAATGTGAAGTATGTGGTGACACTACAAAGGATTGGCAGAATGGACTCTGGCATTCCCAAAAGGGTACCATGCCCTATTTCAATCAGAATGGAGATGCTTTTCCAGAAGCAGAACTTCTCAAAGACATTGAGATTTTAGCTGCTGATGGCAACAAAAAGAAGATAAAAGCTTTTGAGAGTTTCATCGGTCGCGGATTATTCGTTAATCATGCAAGTGATGATGCTGAAAAGATCAGAGGCATTATTCTTGATGCTCAATGGGATTCCAGCACAAAAGGTGTTGATATTCTAGTGGCGTGTGATAAAATAGCTTATCCTGAACTTGCTCGCCAGATTCAGATGGGTTATAGTAATGATGTTTCAATGGGCACACAAGTACAATATAGCCTTTGTTCTGAATGTGGTAATAGAGCAGTTACAGAGTCTGATTATTGTACACACGTTAAGGGTGGTAAGGGGCTTGCTCGAGCCGGTACACGTCCTGTATATGAAATTAATAATGGTCTTAACTTTATTGAGATTAGTGTTGTGAGTAATGGTGCCGATCCAAAAGCAAAGATTAAAACTGTTCTTGCAGCACTTAATCAGCAAATTCAAGAGAGAGAATCAAGATTGAATAGTTGTATTAACCCAGTCGAAGCTGAGAAGTTACGTGACGAGCTTCATAAGATTCAAGCACAGGTTCAAGATTTAATTGAAAAACCTTGTTCTTGTAGTCGTAATGAGTCTTGCCAATGTGACAAACCAGAAGAAAAGACTGATATTAAAGAAGATAAGAACATAGATTTACAGAAACGCCGAGAGGCACGCTTTAATATAGCTAGAACATTGGGGCTTTCCCCAGAGGGGGATGGCAACATAGCGCTATACAAAGACAATGTTTCCTTTAAAGGAGGGTTAAAAATGTCTAACAAGAAAGCTTATTTCCAAGGTGGTGATGGTCTTAATGATCCTTCTGCACTTCCATATGACAAGGAAGATTACGCAAAGGTTCGCGATACGATGGACAAGCAGATGATAGGACAGGGCATGGAGCCTGGTAATGATGGTCTTGCCGGTGATGATCTTTCCGTTAAGGAACAGCTTCACCGCGCTAGTCTTGAGAAGAGACGCGAGATTCGTAAAGCTCTTCTTCAGAAAGCCTATTTCCAAGGTGGCGAAGGCCTTAATGATCCTGCTACACTTCCATATGACAAGGAAGATTATGCAAAGGTCCGTGATACGATGGACAAGCAGATGGTAGGTCAGGGTATGGAGCCTGGCAATGATGGTCTTGCTGGTGACGATCTTTCCGTTAAGGAACAGCTTCACCGCGCAAAGCTTCGTGCACGGTTCGTTGCTGGCGAGAAGAAGGTTCAGTCAAGCTGGACATTGTTCTCAGGTGATCAGCCAATTTTGACAGCTTCTGCTGGCGATTTGTATCCTGGCGATCTCGAGAAGCCCAATGCAGATAATCCTGAAATTACAAATTGGGATTGGGTTGCCTCCAAAGATTATGGTAAAAACCTAATTCGTGCAGTTAAAGAGCTTGGTTTTGACGAAGTTAAGGCTCAAATTGAGAAGGCTAAGGTTCTTGCTAAGAAGGCTCAGGCTCTTCCAGAGCTTCCCCCAGCACCACCTGCTTCACTCCCAGAGGGTGAACCTACACTTGAGGGTCCACTTCCTGAAGAGCCCAAGGGTGATGGCAAGGAACTAAGCCCCAAGGAGCAGATTGCAGAAGCCCTTTCAGCTATCGAGGATGCGGTTCGTGAAATTCGTGCCCTAAGTGATGGCGATAATGGCTCAGTCGATATGCTTGAGACAGAGATTGACCTTGAAGAGGCTGGTAAAGAGCTTGGAGATCTTGGTGTAAAGCTCGATGCTGCAAAGGGTGAGAAGGCTCAAAAGAGAATGGCTGTTGTTACAAAGGAAGCAATACGGGACAGTCGTTTACTCCTAAAGAAAGCTCGCTCTTTTTTCGGAAGTAGGTCTCCTGCCGCTCCCAAGATTGATAAGATCGCTTGCGAGGAAAGCCTGAAGGAGGCCGAGAAAGATCTAGGACAGGCAATGTCAGCGGCTAAGAAGGGTGACCCAAAGAAGGTTAAAGAAGAGATAGAGGAAGCTAAGCACGAAGTTAAGGAAATCAAGGAGGAGATGAAGGAAGACAAGAAAGAGGCTTCACTTCAGAATCGTAAACTTGCTCGTGTAAAGCTTGCAAAAGAGCTTGCGAAGATGTACGGTCTCACAGATAGTGACATGGTTGGCGAAGCTCATCCACAGGGTGGCACTGACACTATGTGTGGTGAAGGTGAAAAGCTCGAGGGTGATGCACATGTTGAGACGATTAAGGAACAGCAAGAGGCCGATTTAGAGGTTGCTGAGAAGCAGCCCCGTGGCGAGCTAGTCGCTAAGGATAAGAAGCCCGTTGTTGTTGCTGATAAGAAGGAAGATAAGAAGGAAAAGGAAGAGAAGAAGGAAGAGAAGGAAGAGAAGAAGAAGGAAAAGGAAGAAGAAAAGAAGGAAGAGAAGGAAGAGGAAAAGGAAGAGAAGTGCGAAGAATGCGAGAAGGATCCTTGCGAGTGCAAGAAAGAGGAGAAGAAAGAAGAGAAGAAGGAGAAGAAGGATGCTTCAGAGCGCCGGAGACTCCGTCATGAGGCTATTAAGGGCCTATCGTCAAACGCCGAAGTTGATAACGAGGCTAAGACTTACTACAAAGAGCTCTTTAATGAGAGTTCTACCGGAAATCCCTCAGATCCAGCAGCCAAGCAGTTTGGCAAAGAGATGACAGACGAGTTCGTTGGTAAGAAGAGCACAGCAGAGAATCATGAGCTCAAGACCCGCATGAAGAGAGCATATAAAGTTGCTCTAAGGCAGCAGGATCTTGGACAGATTGAGAAGACAGCTGAGGCTCTTGAGTCACAGGTTGAGCGTTTGGTCAACATGGACACCGCTGGTTTCGAAGCTTTCGAGGACGTCATTGATCACACTAATATTGTGAAGGATGCCAAAGTCGATAAGCCCATAGTGAAGTCAGCTGGTGCAGTTCGTGTTGGACAGATGCAGCCAGGCTCTGACAATCTTACAGATCAGCTCGGTAAAATTAACTGGAGTTAATAGTTTCGGTTAAAGCGTAAAAAGAGGAAGGGGTGCTTAATAACATCCCTTCCTTTTTTATTTGGTGAAATGTATCGATTTTTTAAGCATCATTTGAATAAGAGGTAATAATGTCAAAAGTAAGTGAATCAAATTATTTACAATTACTACAAGAAACCATATCTGCATTGGGTGCAGTTAGCGATTTTTTAAGTAGTAATAAGGCAGAAAATCGAGCAGAATTATCGAATATTAGTCAAGCTACAAAGCAGATTCAAGGCGTCTTGCGTTCTCAGCGAGTAAAGGCTATTAGGTCTAAAATGGCTGGTCATTACTCTCAAAAAATACAAGAAGAGCAAGCA
>Ga0315284_10013575_pt1 | contig 11605 bp, 8 predicted proteins | sample YL17G09_16_MG_FD_203696 | JGI IMG/M metagenome (GOLD analysis project Ga0315284, IMG submission 203696) | Sediment microbial communities from Yellowstone Lake, YNP, Wyoming, USA - YL17G09_16 | ecosystem: Environmental > Aquatic > Freshwater > Lake > Sediment | place: USA: Wyoming | collected... | reverse complement strand
GGGCTGCACGACGCCGGCTTGTACGCGGGCATCCGCGCGTATCTATACGACAAGCTGGAGTCCATCCCGTACGAGGGGGACTATATAGCCGTAACCGGCGTTTGCTCGGTGCAGTTGATCGACCCCAACGACTGGCCCGGCGACGGCGACGAATACTAGACCTACGCGCTGCTCACCAACGGCCCGGACGACTGGGACGTTCTCTGGACCAGCTTCCCGACCGCTACTGCCCGGACGTCAACTCCGACACCTTGACGATCTCAAACCCGCGCTCGCGCAGCTTGGCGATCAGATCGGGCAATGCCGCGGCAGTCGCGGCGCTCCCGCAGTGCATCAGCACGATGTCGCCGCCCTGAATCCTGTCCAGGACGCGCTTTTCGATCTGGTCGCCCGTGATGTTTTTCTTATAGGTGTCCAGGCTGTCGAGCGACCAATAGATGGAGGTATATCCCTGCTCGCCAGCGATCCCCAGAACCCGCTTGTTGCGGCCTCCGAACGGCGGCCTGAACAGCGGCTTGGTTGATTGCCCAGTAAGCTCGGTGACGAGGTCGTCTGTTTTCGTTAGCTGCTCGATAATGGCATCATCGCTCAGTTTCCGCAGGTCGGGATGCGAGTAGGTGTGATTTCCGATCTCGTGGCCTTCGGCTGCAATCTGCTTGACCAGTTCGGGGTTCTGCTCGCACCACTTGCCCGTCAGAAAGAACGTCACGTGCAAGCCTTCGGCCTTAAGCGTGTTGAGGATGCTTGGGGTCGGAGCGGGGCTTGCGCCGGCGTCGAACGTGAGCGCGATCTTTGTCGAGCTTGTCGTATGGCCGATCTCGCCGGGATAGCCGGCGTAACGACGCCTGGGACGGGCCGTCGTCTGACCCGGCGCGGGAGAGGTGGGCTGGGCCGCCGGCTTCCGCACCTCGGTAACGCGCGCGACGGCCTTGGGCTTCTGGTTATGCGCGGCAGGCTTGGGCGGGGCCGCTTTGGGGCTTGGCGGAGCGATCGAACACGAACCCAGCAGAATCGCAACGGCTGTCGCGACTCCCGCGAGCGCCCACTTGACGCGAGCGCCGCTACTTGGGCGTCTCCGAGCCATCCTTGTCGTCCTTGGGCGCTTTCGCTACCCTGAGGTACTTGTCCAGCGCGCTCTTGGGCAGGAGTCCCAGCTTGACCTTGACCACTTCCACCGCCGCCGCAAGCTGGTTGTCGGTCTTGGGGTCGGTCGGGTCGAGGTCCTCGGCCGCCTCGATCTCGATATCCGGCGCGATGCCCTTCTTGTGGATGTCGGTGCCCTTGGGCGTGAGGTACTTGGCGGTCGTGATCGCCACGGCGGAAAGGTCCGGCAGGGGCAGGATTGTCTGCACCCGACCCTTGCCGAATGTCGTCGTTCCCACAAGCGTGCCCACTCCGTCGTCCTTGATCGCGCCGGAGACTATCTCGGACGCGCTCGCGCTGGACTTATCCACCAGCACCGCCAGCGGGTAACGCTTGTGATCGTGCTTATCTTCTTTCACGTAGCAGGGGTTGCGCTGCCCGCCGCGCTCCTGGATGATCACGACAGGCCCGCTCTCCAGGAACCGGCTGGCTATATCCACCGCGACGTTGAGCAGCCCGCCGGGGTTGCTTCTCAGGTCGAGCACAAGCCCTTTGATGTGCTGTGTCTCCAGCTTCGTCAGCGCTTCGTCCAATCGCTCGTCGCTCATCTCGTTGAACTGATAGAGCCGCACATAGCCGATTTTGGCTTTCTCATCGGCCATGTTCGACTTCACCATCGGGAACTCCACTTGCTCGCGCACGATCACTTTGTCGAACGGCTTGGCTACGCCTGGCCGCGCAAGGGTCAGTCTGACCTTGGTCCCCGCCGGCCCTCGGATCTTCTTAACCACTTCGAGGATGTCTATGTTCTTGATGGACTTGCCGTCCACGGCCAGTATGACGTCTCTTGCTTTGATCCCCGCGCGGAAGGCGGGAGTACGCGGCAGCGGCTCCTTGACGAAGACCTCGTCTTTCTTGTTGACTTCGAGCTGCGCGCCGATTCCGGCGAAGACGCCCTTGTTCTCCTCACTCATCTTCTTATAGGAGTCGGGGTCCATGAATCGTGTGAATGGATCGCCCAGCGCGTGCAGCATTCCGCGTATGGCGTCGTAGGTAAGCTCGCGCTCGTTGACGGCCTTGGTCCCGTAGTAGTCCGACTTCAGCCACTCCATGACGTCGGAGTATGTATCGATCAGCGGAAGCGTGCGGGTGTTTGGATCGGGCGATTGACCGGCCAGGGTCTGCAGCCGCTGGGGCATCAGCTCGATGCTCGCGCGCCACCTGTCCAGGTTCAGGCCGTTGGCCCGAACGTCCGGCACGTAAAAGCCCAGCCCGAAAGCCACCACCAGCAGCAGCGCCACAACCAATGCCGAGCGCAGTGTCTTCACGGTCTGCCTCCCGTGCCGGATAGCAACTTGGTCGCGGCCTTGAGCTGCTCATCGGCCGAAGTCGCCTGCACGTCCACCGGCAGGCCCTTGCCGTTGTAGTCGAACCCCTTGCCGGTTACGTATTTCCCGGTCGCCATCAAGATCGCCGACCCATCCGCGAGCTCGATAAGCGTGTTGTCCAGGAAGTTGCCGTAGGTCTTCTCTCCGACCAGCTTGGCGACGCCGCCTTCTCTGAGGCCGGCGGCAAGCACTTCCGGCGCGCGGGTGGTCGCGTGATCCACCAGCAGCACGACAGGTTTGCGCCAGATGTCCTTCTCGGAGGCGGCTACCTGGATTGGAGCCTTCCGACCGCGGGACCTGATCAGAACCGCAAGCGTCCTGTTCGGCTCGAACCAGCCCGCGATCTTCTCAGCGGACGTCACATTCCCGCCGGTCGCGCCTCGCAGGTCCACGATCAAGCCTTTCGCTGACTTGGACTGCAGCTCCCTCATCGCCTGGGCGAACTCGTCCGCCGTTGCGGCGTCGAAGTAGCTGACGCGAACGTAGCCCACGCCGCCGGCATCCACCCTGACATCGCTCACGGGGTCCACGGTCAGATCATCCGGCTGAATGGTTATGCGGGCGGGTTTGGCGGGCGGCTTGGCGGCCAGCGTGAGCGTGACCGGCTTCTTGTCATTGCTCGCCAGCATCGCCTCCGCATCGATCATGCCGATGCCTTCCTCTATCCGCTTCTGCTCGGCCTCAAGCATCTTCCTGATCTGCATCTGCGGCAGATCGCGTGTCCTGGCCGATTGCACCATATCATTGACCCGATTATACGGGTCGAACGGCAGCACATCCTTGCCGTTGATCGCAACGATCTCATCGCCGGGCTTGAGCCCCGCCTTGGCCGCGGGACTATTCGGCAGCAGGGTTGCCACGATCAGATGCTCCTCGCTGATGGGCTGGCTGGGCTTCTGCTTGTTGGGTTTCCATGTTTGTTTGATGGCCAGTATCGCGCCGATGCCGTGGAACTTGCCTTGTTCGGCGTCGGCAAGCACCGTGCGCTGGGCGGGTTCGATGAAGCGGGTGTTGGGGTCGGCAAAAGAGGCGAGCATGGTGCGCACGGCGTCGTAGGTCATCTTGCCCTCGTCCTCGACCGTAAGCTGCTCGACGTAGTGCTCTTTCAGGCGATTGAGCACGGTATAGAGCGTCTCAAGCGGCCTTATGTCGACGTCCGCCACGTCGGCAAGCTGCGTGGAGGCGACGCGCGTTCCCTGCGAGAGCCGGGTCGCTTGGTTCCGGCTGCTTCTGGCGAGTGCCTGCTGCCGGTTGATGCACTGGATTCGCGTCGCGTAGCCGGACGCGAAAACAAGCCCCACAAGCAGCCCGATCCCGATTCTATGGATGGTTCGCATGCATCCCCTCAATACAAAATCGCCGGGCACGACGGCTCCGGCGCGTAGGATCGATCATTTAGCAAAAACGGCGGCCTTCTCAACCACCACGGCCAACTATGATTATACCACACCCGGAAAAAGCAATTTACGATTTCAGATTGATGATTTCAGATTTGCCGACGATCACTGCGGGGTTTCCTTGCTCGGGTGTGATTTGGAATCACACCCGAAACAGAATCCCCGCGATTTGAAATCGCGCCGTTCTCTTTCGGGATGGATTTCAAATGCATCCCGAGCGGAGCGCTTCCGCCAATCTGAAATCTGAAATCTACAATCTTCAATCTCTATGACGACCAGCCTGCCGCGATTGTTCTTGCTTTCCCGTCCCGATTCGCGCTAAAATGCCGCGGAGGTAGACTGCCCATGCAAGATGCACTTCTCGCTGTGATCGTAATCGCGGCCGTCGCGCCGCTCGCCGTGGCCTCCAACGCTAAGGAGACGCCGCAGCCATACACTTCTTTCCAGACGCCGACTCCATATCGAGCCGACCATGACATCCGCACCGACGCCGTGATCGTCTACTCCGACGATGCCGCCCGCATCCAAAGCTGGCGCGACAAGGGCTACTTCGTGCAGACGATGTATGGCTTCCGCACCGGCCCGGCCTATATCAAGGATCACGCCGACGAAGGCCAGACCGACGCCCACGGCACGATCCTCACCTGCGGCCCCGGCAGCTATTATATGGTCCCCACAGAGAACCGCATTAAGGCAGCCGTGCGGTACTTCACCAACGCGATTAACGGCGGCGCGCAGGCCGTCTGCCCGGAGGAACCCGAGTTCTTCCAGCAGGCGGGGTATTCCGAATCGTTCAAAAGGGCCTGGCAAGCCTACTACAGCGAGCCCTGGCAGGACCCGGCCGGCTCGATAGAGGCGCGATGGAAATCCGAACGCCTCAAGGCGCACATGGAATACTCGATGGTCAAGGCTATCATGGACTCCGCCGCGAAGCAAGACCCAAGCGTTCGGCGAATGGTCGCGTGCCACAGCGCCGTCAGTTACTACTACTGGGGCATCATCTACCCGCACTACGAGTGCATGATGATCCCTAACTTGCAGGAGATCATCGGCCAGGTCTGGACCGGCACCGCCCGCTCGGCCTGCCGCTACGAAGGCAAGATGGAGGAGCGCACGTTCGAGACCGCGTTCCTGGAGTACTCAAGTCTTGCAGACCTCACCCGCGGCACGGGCAAGCGGATGTGGTTTCTGATGGACCCGCTAGAGGACAACCCCGACCGCTCGATGGAGGACTATCACACCAACTACGAAAAGACGCTGATCGCCTCGCTGCTCTTCCCGGAGGTCGATGCCTACGAGGTGATGCCCTGGCCGGACCGCATCTACGGCCGCGTGCCCGACGAGTTCGCGACCGAGATCGGCTCGATCATCAACGCGCTCGAGGATATGCACAACCAGAAGACGGTGCAGTATGACATGGGCACTCGCGGGATCGCAACATTCGTAGCAGACTCGATGGGCTGGCAGCGCGGCGCGCCGAACGCCGGCAACTACGACTGCTTCTGGGGCCTGACTCTGCCGCTGGTCTACAAGGGCATTCCCATCCAGGTCGCGCAGCTTGAGCGCGTAGTCGAGAAAGATTACCTCAAGCCCTACAAGGTGCTGCTGCTCTCCTACGACATCATGAAGCCCATGAAGCCCGAAATCAACCAGGCGATTGCCGACTGGGTGAAGCAGGGCGGGGTGTTGGTGTTCTTCGGAGGCGATGACGCGTACAACGCGCTGCCGGAGTGGTGGCACAAAGACAGCCGGCACTCGCCCAAGGACGATCTTTTCGCGCGCCTACGTCTTCCAAGTGTCGAAGTGCGGCGCCTGCGCGTTGAACGCAGTGGGCCTATGTGGTCGATAGCCACGGTGGGCACGGGCACGGTCATAGACATAGCCGAAGCGCCATGGCACGTTGCCTCGTCGAGGGAAGCTGCGGATCAGTTCCGTCGCATAGTTGCGCGGGCATGCAAGTCCGCGGGAATCGCCTACAAGGAGCAGCCCCGCCTCGGCATCCGCCGCGGGGACTACGTCGCGATGCGCACGTTCGGCGAGCCGAAGCAGCTCACCGGCTCATACGTCAACATCCTCGACCCGAAGCTATCTGTCGTCAAGGACCCGACCATTGCCACTGGCAAGTGCGCCCTCTACAAAGACGTCACGAAGCAGATGACCGGCGAGCCGAGGCTGCTCTACTCGTCCTCCAAGGTCGAGAAGAAGGTCGAAACCGCGCAATCGACTAAGCTGACATTGAGCGGTCCCATCAACACCAAGGGCGTCGCGCGAATCTATACGGGCGGGAAGCCGGTCCTGACAGTTGAGCCGACCGACCTGCCAATCGAGGCCGACGGCGACACCGTGCTGGCCACCTACGAGAACATGCCCGAGTCGCTTACCATAGTGATATGGTACGGCCCGTAGCGGCGGCCCTCCGCCAATACTCAATACGCAATAATCAATACTCAATGGGGTGCATTATGTCGGTCAAAGTCGGAGTCGTGGGCGCGGGGATATTCGGTGTCAATCACCTCAACGCGTTCCGGCAGCTATCATATCTTGGCGTCGCCGAACTTGGCGCGGTCGCGGAGATCAACGAGGAGCGCGCGAAGTGGGTCGAGGACAACTACGGCTGCCCCGTCTATCGGGACTACAACGAGATGTTCGCCAACGCGGGCATCGACGCGGTCACGGTAGTCACGCCCGACCACCTGCACAAACCGATCACCCTCGCGGCCGCCGCCGCGGGCAAGCACGTGCTGGTCGAAAAGCCGCTGGATGTGACCGTCGAGGGCTGCCGGGCGATGATCGATGCCGCGAAGAAGGCCAACGTGCTCCTGCAAGTCGATTTCCACAAGCGCTACGATCCCGACCACATCGCGCTGGAGCGCCGCGTAAGCGCCGGCGAGTTCGGAGAGGTGCTCTACGGCAGCGTGTGCATGGAGGATCGGATCGAGGTCCCAAGTGAGTGGCTGAAGCGCTGGGCACCGTCGTCGAGTCCGGGGTGGTTCCTGGGCGTTCACTTCTACGATCTGGTGCGCTGGGTCATCAAGTCCAACGGCAAGACCGTTTTCGCGCGGGGTCACAAGGGCCTGCTGCGCGACGAGTACGAGGTCGATACGTGGGATGCGATCAACGCCACTGTCGAGTTCGAAAACGGCGCGGTGTTCTCGTTCAACACGAGCTGGATTCTGCCGAAGTCATTCGAGGCGATTGTGAACCAGGAGATACGGCTCGTCGGAACCAAGGGCGTTTGGGAGATCGACAGCCAGTACCGCGGCTCGCGCTCGTGCGCCGAGGGCGAGGGCATGCGGACCTGGAACAACAACTTCATGCGCGAGGCCAAGGACAAGCAGGGCCGCGTGATCTACAGGGGCTACGGCATCGAGTCCATAGAGGACTTCGCCTACAACGTCCAGGCGATCAAGGGCGGCGCGACAATCGAAAGCCTCGCGGGCGCCTACCCCAGCGGCGAAGACGGCCTGGAAGTCACCAAGATCGGCGTGGCGGTGCATGAGAGCATATCATCGGGCAAGGTGATCGAGATAGCCGGGTAACATCCAAAGAACGGAGAACTGCTTTGAGATATTCTCGAGTATATGCGCTATTGGGCGCGCTTGTTGTCTTCTTTGCCGGGCAAGCCTGCCTCGCCCAGAAGATAACGGTTGATCCCAACATGGGCCGGGCGTCGCAGTCCATAGAGGTCGATGCCTCCGATAGCCGCGTGGCTCAGAAGGTCACCTACGAAGCCTGGCACACTCCAATAAAGACCATCCTCGCCGACCTTTCCAAGTCCACGGGTGTGACCTTGAATGCCGGTTACAGCAAGCAGGACTGGCAGGTCCGCGACCGCAGGATGAATATCTACGTAAAGGACCTCACCCTCGCGCAGCTCATGAACTCGATCGCCCGCGTGATGAAGTTCAAGTGGTCCCGCAACGACGACAAGAAGCCGCCGACTTACCGGCTTGTCGCGGATCGCCGATTGCTTGCGAAGCTGCAAGCCGAGGCGAGCAAACGAGAGGCCGAGCTTAAGGCAGAGGAGATCAGGCGAAGGACTGCGCTTGTCGACGGACTGGCCAGAGCCGCGGAAGCTTCGGGTCCGGAGCTTGAGGCCCTCAAGCGGGACAGCCCCTACCTCGGTTTGAGCGCCGTAACCGGCTTCGCAAAGATGGTGACTCGGATGTTTGCCGAGCAGCCGAAACTGAAGGATATGTTCACCAGTGCTGAGAGGATGGCTGCCCTGAATTCGAGCGAATTCTCGCTATCCACGCAGAAGCTCTGCGTGGATGTCCTGCGCTACGGCAATGAGCATTGGGCGGACCGTAAGGGAGTGCCGGATGACGGCGAGGATGACATAGCAAAGCACGAGCTGCACTTGGAGTGTATTGCCGCGCCGGTTGAGGCAGACCAGCGCAAGCGGCTGACCTATTTCGGCTACGTAATGGCCTTCATGTCAGACGGCACGCATTTCGTGAGTGATCTCAAGGAGCCGGAAGCCCCGTCGAGCAAGGTATCTGGCGCCTACCGCCTGTCCATATCGGAACAGCCACGGGACTCGCAGGACGGCTGGGGCAAGTTCCAGGCGGGTGAGAACAGCGGGATGCAGGATGATGCCAAGGTGATCGAGCACTACCAGATGTTCGATCCCGTGGTCGATCATCCCGACGAGCCGGAGTTGCACAACAAGCTGGTTCTGAATCTGAGCAAAGAAGACCAGCAGGCGCTAAGGGAGCAGATTCAGGCGACCGGAGGCCGGGCGACGTCTCGCCTGATGTACCAGGCCTTGATCAGAGCCACCGCCCAAGCTGCGAAGATGAGTGTCGTTTCGGATAGCTACTCGGTCGTTCTGTCGGATAGGCAGCAGTTTGCTGATGGCGAGCTGAAGTCAGTGCTCGATAACATCTCGGATGTCTATAGGTGCAACTGGGAAAAACATGGTTCCATCGTCGAGTTCCGCCGGAGGGATTGGTTCAGGCGGCGCGCTTCGCAGGTGGCGGATGAGTGGCTGAAGCCCTGGCGCGATCAGGTCGAGAAGGACGGCATACCGGCCTTGAACACCTATGCCAGCATGCTCTCGCTGACCGATGAGCAGGTGGAGGAAAACATCGCCAGCGATTACCTCCTTGGTCAGGTCTTGGGTCCGTGGTGGGATTACGGTGTCAACAGAGGATTCTGCCGCTTCTACACCCAACTCAACGATTACCAGCGGGGCCAATTCTTCACTGACCAGGGCCTTCGCCCGCGCACACTCGCTCCCGCTCAAGGGGCGTATTACACGGCCATGTTCACCGACGGTTGGCACCGCACCTGGAGCACGGAAGATCTCTCTGATCCCCAGAGCACAGATCTGAAGGTTACGGCCTCAGGCACGACCAAAGACGACGGGAGCAACACCTACAAGTTCACAGTGAGCCGGCCTAACGAAGACGGCAGCACGAAGACAGACTCCTGGACAATCCCGCTCCGCAAAGTCGTCCGCCTGAAGGACATAGCGGGATCAAAGTGACGATGGTGGTCCGCGTTCGCCGGCACACCCGTTCGTCCGGGACATGTTGTCCCGGACGCGCGTTCCGCGGGCATGTTGCCCGCCAAGCCGGGCATAGGAGGCCTGCCTGGATGAAGAAAAGACTCGTGCGAGCCTGCCTCATCACTGTCATGTTCGCCTACGTGGCGACATGGGTGTGGGGGATACCTGCCGTTCACACGCGGATTGCGGAGGACCTTATCCGCAACTACAAGTCTGCCCTCAGGCTACGCCGTCCGGACGTGGGGGAACACCATCCGCAGGTGAGATTCGGCGCATCCTACGCGATCTTGCCGTTCGTCACCGTCAACCACTATGAGTATCGGTATGGCGGCCTTGCGGGCTGGGGTGGGTTCACGATCGATGTATGGTACCTGACCGGCACGAAGACGATCTTCGGGATCACCAAGTGGATGTCGTAGGTGACCCCAGTCCACGCAGGTGGACTTCGTTGCGCGTTGCCTCGGATTCATCCGAAGGACGTACGCCACTAGCGCACGATTCTTATCTCATCCACCGCGAACCGCACCCCGGCCCTATCCACCGGATCAAACCGCAGCTTATCGACCAATCCCTTCCAGTTCGGCTTCGACTTGAGATCGAGATCATACTCGTGCCACTTGTCATCCAGCGTAACGGCGAACGTCACGCTCTGCGCCTCGCTCACGCCATGCTCGGTCATGGACCAGAAGAGCTGCCCGGTCGCCTTTCTGTCATCCTGAGCCTGTCTGTCATCCTGAGCCTGTCGAAGGACGGCGCGCATTCTGATCCGTGCCTTCGAATACCGCCTGCAATCCAGATGCGTGACCGGGCTGGTCAGCGACGGATCGCCGGTCGTGGACGTACCGACCAGCGCGCCCCACTCGTCGTGCAGAGCATCGATATTGCCCGCCGACCAGCCCTCGGCATCGGAATCGAACCGCCAGGTGTCGATAACGGGCAGTTTCACGTCGAAAATGGGCTGTTTGAGCCCAAGCGACTTCGGATCGGTATCGTTATGCGCGCCCGCGTTCGGGCAGAAGACGTTCCGCACGGCGTCGAGGTACCCGAATCCCTGCTCCACGCTCGGTTCGAGGATCGACCCCTCGCCCCACTCGTTCCACGCCTCGATCATGATGACCTTATCGCGGCTGATGTAACCGCGCGCCTTCGAAAGCGACTCGGCGAAAAGCTCCGGGGTCATGCCGGTGATGATGACATCTTCGTCCTTGGTCCACGGTCTTCTGTCCCAGCCCGCCATCACCGCCGGCCAATAGTTCCCGCCGGTCAGGCCCTGCCACGTCTTCCACATCTTCTCGGCTTGCTCGGTCAGATGCTGGTAACTGAACTCCGCATGCTTGCCGGGGCCGGTCAGCCCTGTCCCCTCGTATGGATAGTTGTAGCGGCCAAATGTGCTGACCCCGACGGCCTTGCAGCCTTCCACCTCATTGGGCCCGAGCGCGTCGTGGCAGAAAACGAGGTACACCCCCGGCAGGCCGGCGTCCCTGGCCTTCTGTTGCAGTCGATCAAACGCCTTCTTCGCCGCCTCGACGCCCAGGTTCCGTATGAACGCGTGCCCCACCAAGAAGATCACAACCGGCTTGCCGTCGATGCGTAGATAGCTGGGGTGAGTTAGGTACTTCTTGACAACGAGATCGCCGAACTGATCCAACTCATCGGCAGTCATGGTCGATTCCGCCGCGTGGTTGCACCAGTTCAGGCAGAACTTGAACCGGTCGATCTGCTTCGCCTTCAGAAACCCGTCATCGAGAGCGGTTTCGAGCATCTGGCTGCCGCCGGCAGTGTAGAAATCGAACGCGAAAAACGATACTCCGTGCTCCAGCGCCCACTTGATATGCCAGTCGGCGGCATCCGGGTCGCCCTCGCGGTAGTACCCGAGCAGCGGATGCTGGACGTTCGGGTTCGCCGCGATGCAATACCACTTCTCGGCCTTGTTCCAGCCGGGGAAGTAGTACGCGCCCACGAGCATATCCGCTTTCGCGGGCTTTGGAGTCGGAATGCCATAAGCAGCGTCAGTGAGCAACAGGAAGCCCAACAAGACGACCAGAATGCATGCGAGCTTGTCCATAGGGTACTGGATTCCTCAACTGTCGCCGCGCTTGTGTCCGGCGTCGTCGAACTCCTCGCGGCTGATGCCGGCTACTCGCAGAACGCGCCGGAGCAAGGCGTCATCAATGTCCTGGGAGCCGTGTGGATTGGGGATGGGCAGGCGGAGTTCGCCTTTGATC
>Ga0315284_10013574_pt1 | contig 11605 bp, 10 predicted proteins | sample YL17G09_16_MG_FD_203696 | JGI IMG/M metagenome (GOLD analysis project Ga0315284, IMG submission 203696) | Sediment microbial communities from Yellowstone Lake, YNP, Wyoming, USA - YL17G09_16 | ecosystem: Environmental > Aquatic > Freshwater > Lake > Sediment | place: USA: Wyoming | collected... | reverse complement strand
TCTCCTCAACGCCCCCCCCCCTCTCGCCTTTTCTCCCTCTTCACGCTCCTCCTTCCTCTTCCTCTCCGCTCTCCTCTCTCTCTTCCTCGCCCCCGCTCTCGTATCCGCTCTCCCCCTCCGCGGCGCCCGGAGCCCTCGCCGCGCCCCTCGCGTGCAGGACTATCAGCGGAGGAGGGCGGGCGCCGGCGTCCGAGAGCGCGGCGAGCGCGGCCCGCGTGGCCGCCGCGTGCGAGACCCTCGCGCGAGGGCGCTCGACCAGGACGGCGCCGAGAACGACGACGGAGGAGGAGGAGGGGGAAAAGGTGGAGGAGGGGGAGGAGGAGGGGTCCCTCGGGGCGGCAGGGCGGCAGCGGTCCGACGACGGCGGAGAAGCGGCGGGAGAGGAAGAATAAGGAGGCATCCCGTCGGCGACGGCGGCGACGAGCGCCGCCTGCAGAGGGGGGAGCGAAGGGTTGTAGGCAGCGGACTCTATGGCCCCTCCGGCGGAGACACGGAGGAGGGAGCGAATGGAAGACGAAGAAGCGGGGCAGGACGAGGAAGCAGCAGCAGCAGCGTCGCTCTTCTCCGCCGCCGCAGCCTGTGTCGACCCCTCCTCTCCCGCCGCGGCTCCTGCGCTCCCGCCGCCCTCCTCTCCGTGCCCGTCGTCCCCCCCCCCGCTCCTCCTCCTCCATACCAGCGCCAGGCCGGCAGGGCAGCGCGTGTGCGGCGTGTGCGATCTCCTCGCGGCGCAGAGGGCCGCCTCGGCCGCGGCGGCCAGGGCGGCGACGGGGAAAGAGGCGGTTCGCGCCTCTTCCCCCTCTCGCCGCGCCTCCTCCTTGCCCGTCGCCGCCGCCTCCGCCGCCGCCGCCGTCGACGCCGCCGCCACCGCCGCGACCGACCTCGGCGTCAGCTCGAGGCTCACGCCGCTGTCGTCGAGCAGCAGCTTGGGCCTGGTGCCGCTGGCCCTGGCCAGGTCGTGAGGGCCGAAGTGGCGCGGGAGCAGGGCGCGGAGCGTGGCGACGGAGGAGGAAGAAGAAGCTCCGGGTCCGCCGGCTTCTTCTCTCCGCCTCCTCCCCTCCTCTCCCTCCCGCCCCTCCGCGCCCTCTTCCCCCTCTCCTCCGAACTCAAACTCCAGCTCGTCGGCGCAGTTGAGCTCGCAGCAAAACTGCCTGCAATGCCCGCACGGCGGCGCGGACACCGCGATCCTCCGCAGGCCGCCCTCCCCGCGCTGCGAGGCCAGCGCGACGACAAACTGCTCGGCGTGCACCGACCCGGCGAGCGGCGCCCGCGGGAGCTCGAGGTTGCACCCCACGAAGACCCGCCCCGAGGAGCCCAGCGCTGCCGCTCCGACGCGGTAGCGGGAGGTGGGCACTCGGGCGGACCGCGAGGCCGAGGAGACGAGCCTGGGGAGCAGGGCCAGGACGGAGGGGAGGCGGTGGGCGGCGGCGAGGGATGAGGCCTTTTTTTTTTTTTTGAATGAGGTTGAAGAAGAAGAAGAAGGTTGAGACGAGAGACGAAGTTTTTCTTCTCATTTCGACAACGTTTTTGTCCCGTTTCCTCGAACCGCGCCTCCACTGTCCTCTTTTTTGGCCTTTGATCATTCTCTCCGACGCCAGACGAGATCACTGGATCCCTCTGGAGTAACGAAAAAATCACGCACTTCCTCTGCGCTGAGTACGAAACGGCCAGAGAGAGCGGCGGCAAGAAGGGCGTCATCGGCATCGGCGTCGTTGTTCTGCCGTGCCTTTGCTGCGTCGGCAGCGGCAGCGTCGGAGGCGGGAGCACCCGGGCGCTCGCTCAGAGATGGTGGAGCGTCTGATCCCTGCATCTGAGTGACGACAGGCAGAAGAAAAAGGCCAAACTCTGGCCCCTTGCTTGCTCGCCTGGGCCGAGCGATCGAAGACGAGGGGAGTTTTTTTCTCCCTTTTGTGAATGCATGCTGCCGAAATCAGTTCTCTTGTTTTTTCCCTCCCCTCCTCCGACATTGCGTTCCCGTCCAGCGGCGAGGAGCCTTCGTCCACCAGGAGTCTCTTCACCCTCCTCGATTATCATCCGCGCGGCGGATCTCCTCAGCTGCGGGGGTCTCACCTCGGACAGAGAGTTTGTTTCTTCCTTTCGACGCGCCAACACAGCACAATTTCTAGCCTGACACCATGAGGTCCTCTCTCTCCTCCCTGGCGGCCACTATCCGCGCCCTGGATTCGCTCGAGCAGCCAAACGCTTGGTTTTATTCGGCTTCCGCCGGGGCGGGAGATGGCGGGCCAGCGAGTCTCGCACCCGAAACGAATCAAGGTTCGATTTCGACGGCGGCGGAAGCGGCGGAAGCGCCGACCTCGCCCTCGCCCTCGACCGCGACGACCCCGCTGTTGGCAAAGACAGCAGCCCGCGGCGCCGCTGGCGCCTTTGCCCTCGCCGCCGCAGCCTCCCTCGCCGCGCAGATCCTCTCGTCGCTGTTCTCCTCTCCTCCTCCTCCTCTGGGAAGGAAGGGCGGCGGCGGGAGAGAAGAGGAAGACCTCGCCGATCTCCTTCGAGCCCTCGCCCTCGCACTCGTCCGCAGCAGCAGCGGCAGCGAGGGGACCACGCCGGCGACCAAAACGAAGAAGAGAAGCAGCGGCTCCTCGCGCGCCGCCGCCGCCGCCCTCTCCGCCCTTGACGCCCTGCTCACCGCCGCGCGACTCGGCGCCGCCGCCGCCTTGGGCGTCGGCGCCGCGCGGCTGGCCAGGGCCGCCGCGGCGAGGCGCCTCGGGGCCGACGGGCCCCGAGCGAGCGCCGCCGCGGCGCTCGCCGGTGGCCTCGCCGTCGCCGCGGCGGCCCCGTCCGCCTCCGCGCGCAGGGCCGCCGCGGCGTACGCGGTGGTGCTAGCGGTGCAGGCTGCTGCCTCGGCGACAGGATCGGACGGAGGGATCGCTGCTGCTGCTGCTGCTGCTGCGAGCGGCGGCGGAGGTCGCCGCGCCTCTGTCGCCGCGGCGGCGGTCGCCGGCGCCGCGCTCACCTTCCTCGCGCTCCCGCTGCCCCCGCTGCCGCCCTCGATGCTCTCTTCGTCGCCTCCTCCTCCTCCTCCTCCTCCTCCTCCTAATTCCTCGCGCCGCAGACGCCGCCTCTGGGCCGTCGTCGTCCGCGGCGGCGGCGGGGACGAAAAGGCCTCTCCACCCTCGTTTTCGGTCGCGGCGATGACGATGATGCTCTCTCCTCCTCGTCGCAGCTCTCCTGGTTCTTCTCCTTCTCCTTCTCCTTCTCTCCGCTCCTCCGTGCTTCGATCCCCAGCCTGGAAGGACGCGTTTCTGAGGCTCGGGCCCTGCTACGTTGCCGCGAGCGTCGCGGTCCCTCTGCTGCTCGAGGCTTGGAGGAAGAAGAAAAAGGACGACGACGTGAGCGGCAGCGGAAGCGGCGGCGGAAGTGGCGGCGGCGGCGGCGAGGGCAGCTCTGCCCGCAGGCGCGACGAGCAGCAGAGACGGGCGGAGCCGGAAGGAGGAGAAACAGCAGCCTCAGAAGAAGAAGAAGAAGAAGAAGAAGAAGAAGAAGAAGAAGAAGAAGAAGAAGAAGGAGAAGCAGACGGCCCTCGTCGCTGCACGCTCGTGCCGCCGACGAATGTCCTCGCCGCCGCCGCCGCCGCCGCAGCTTCTTCTTCTTCTTCTTCTGCTCCTCCCTCTCCGCCTTCCGACCTCGAGCTCTCGCTCGCCCGCGCTCTCAGGTCGGCCGCCGCCGTCCTCGCCGCGGCCGCGTCGTTCGCCGCCGTCGGCCGCTTGAGCGAGATAATAGCACCCAATCGACTTCCTCGCCTCCTCTCCGGAGGAGCTCTCTGCGGAGCTGCCGCCGGGGCCGCTCTCGCCGTCGTCGAGCGGAGGCATTTCGCGCGCGACGCCTCCGCCGCGGCCGTCGCCGCCGCCCTGGCGAAGGCCAGCGAGAAAGCTCTCGAGGTCTGGCCCACTGCTGCTGCCGCCGCCGCCGCAGCAGCAGCAGTGGACTCGGTCGTCCTGGCGACCTCCCTGGCGCACCTGGCCTCGGGCGCGGCGGCGGGCGGCGGCGGCGGCGGGAGGCGGAGGCCCGCCCCGCCGGCCGCCGCCGCGGCCGAGGCCGCCCTCGGGCCGAGCTCTGAGATTTTTGTTCCCGCTCCTGCTGCCGCCGCTTCCGCTGCCGCTGCTCGGGCTTCTCCCTCCGAGGGGCAGCACAGGCGCGCGGCCTCGCTCGCGGACTGGACGCTGGAGCTGCTGCCCGGGGACTTCCTCGGGTTCCCCGACGACGGCGGCGACGGCGACGGAGACGGAAGCGGCAGCTCCCCGGCGTCGAGCTTCGAGGACATCGGGGGCGAAGCGGCGGCCGCCGCCGCCGCAGAAGCGGCAGCAGCAGCCGCTGCGGCGACTCTGCCCGTTCCTGCTCCCGCTTTCGCCGCTGCGGAGGAAGAAGAGGAGGACGCCTGATCTTTCCCCCCCCCCAACGATGGAAGAGCGTGTGTGTAAACCGCAAGGGAGTTTTGTCCATGGCTCTTTTCTTCTCGGTCCCTCTCGTCTCCAGGGCCACGCGCAGGTGAAAGGCCGTCACATGAGAGCTGGTTAAAGAGGGAGAAAAAAATCCACAAAATTGGCCGCCTCGTAGGCGCAAGTCTTCACTAGCTTTTTCCTTTCCGCCGCCTCGCTCATCTTCCTTCTCCCTTCACCGTCTCTCCATCCTCTCCAAAGGTGCCTTTCTTTCTTGTTTTATTTCGGAACAAGAGTCATGATGCGACCTCCTTCGATCGATGGTCGTCAAATCGATCGGCATCGGTCAAAGACGTCAGCAGCGGCGTGGATTAGAACTCGATCTCATTTCCTCGACGGCAAAAAAACTCATTTCCCCCCCAAAAAACAGAAGCAATGGCCAACTTCCTCACTCTCCTGTTCGCTCTCTTTGCGATGACGGCCTTTGGTGAGTCGTTTTGCGATCGCCGAGAAGGAGAGAACGAAGAAAGAGAGAGGGTAGCTGATCAAAGACGCGCGATGTTTTCGGTTTGCATGTCCTTTTTAGACAGCTTTGCAACTTGCCGTCGAGCAGGTTCTCGTCGACAAAGCGCTTGCCGTCGACAAACTCTCTCACCTCTTTTTTTTTGTCCTCTCCCCCTCCACCCTCCTCCACACACACAAACAAAAAAACAGCCGCCACCCCCGCCGACGCCTGGTGCAGGTGAGCAAAGAAGAGATTGGGGCGCTTTTTCTTCACTCTTTGATCTTCTCTTTTCCATCTCGCTGCCCTCCGCCTCCTGTCTCTCTCCTCCAGCCTCACTCAAAGACGACCCAACCTCGAAAAAATCCTTGTCTCTCTTTCCTTCAGGGGCTGGCGCTGCGGCGCCGGTCGCGGCGTCGCGGGCGCCGCCGTCGGCACCGCCGCTGGCGTCGGAATCGGCTACGCCGTCGCCAACAACCAGAACAACAACTGCTACAACAGTGAGTGGTGAAGATGAGTGGAGATTGGAGGAGAGGGAAGAAGAGGAGGGAGAACTGAAGGGAAAAAAACGGAAAAACTCCGGGCAAACTGTACCACCGCTGACTCTGCTCTCTTACTCCCCTCTTTTTTTCCGAATCCATAAAATAAACAGACTGCTGCAACACCGGCGGCTGTGGTCGCAAGATGCTGACCTTCGCCAAATAGGAAGTTTTTTTTTCGCGCCCTTATTTGCCTTCTTCCTTTTTTCTCTATCCCAGGGCTGTCTCTTCTTTTGCGAACGAGTGTCTCCTTGCGCGATTGAAATCCCAAACAGATATCTACCAAATCTAAAAATAAAGCGAGCGAGAGGGGGAGAGAAGGGTTAAAAAGAGAGAGAAAGGAAGTGTTACGCAGCCTGAGTTGTGAAAGACTCGAGGGACGTTTTCCTGTTGTTGGCTTGGCTCCGCTCTCTCCCACGCGCTCGCGCTGTTGTTTCGCCCTTTCGTTTTCGTTTCCTTGTAAAGAGAAAACATATCGAGAGGAGCGATGATGACAAAGAGAAGGATAAAAAAAGGACCAAACAAGAGAAGAGGTCGAGAGAGTCTCTCTGAGAGGAAACTGCTCGTCCTCTTCAGCATTCACAAACTCGTCTTCAATAAAGGCCTTCCTTCCTCTTTCTTCACCGCAAGGTGCGTCTCCTCTTTTCTTTTCCCCTAAAACCTGTCTCATCGCCACACTCGAGCCATTAGCGAGAGGTTCGGGAGGCGAGAAGGGACGGTGAGGGAGATCTTGCCCGGTTTGCACGGAAGTCTTTTCGATCACCTAATGGGAATTTTGGAAAAAACAAAAAGAACTCTCGACTCCACAGGATGTCCAACTCGTTCGCGCTTCTCTTCGCCCTCCTGGCCCTCCTCGTCCTTGGTGAGTCATCCGGCGAGTGCATCCGCGCATATAGAGCGAGAAAGATGGAAACTTGCAGGCCAAGATTGCGCAGCAGAGAGAGAAAGAAACAGAACTTATAAATGATGGCGAGACGTCCGTATCTCCCTTGCCGCAGGTGGTCGACAGGGGAGATGAAAAAAAAACGGACAGCGCCCCTCCTCACCCCTCCCCTCTTTTTGCCTTCACCTCCTTCCCCTCTTTTTCCCCACCACAGTCGCGGTCCCGACCCCCTCCGATGCGTGCTGGTAAGAGTTTGAGAGCGGTTTGTTGCTGTCCGAGAGAGAGAGAGAGAGAGAGGGCTCTAGAGGAGAGAAGACGAAAGAAAAACCCGAAACCTTAAGCATTCCTCTTTTTCCTCGACCCCCCCCCCCCCCAAAAAAAAAGGGGCCGCGGCTGCTGGGGCGGAGGCTACCGCTATGGCTGGTACGGCGGCGGCGGCTGCTACAATGGGTGCTGCGGCTGTGGCCGCAAGCTGATGTCCCGCTTCCTTGGGAGCGCGGACGAGCAGTAGAGAGAGAGGGAAAGGAGAAAAAGTGAAGTCTCTCGATCAAAAAGGAAGAAAAGGGGCTTTTGCGCCCCCACTTTTTAAGCCCCTTTGCCTTTTGCGTCCTTCTCAAGCGCCTCTCCCATTGCCGTGAACAACAAACTTAGCTAAAATAAAAAAAAGAAGAAGAGTGAAAGGGGCGGAGCGGAGCGGAGTTGGGAGAGGGGGTGAACGGAGACGTTTCGTTTCCAGAAACACTTCTCTCGCTTGCTGCTTCTGCTCCTCTCTCTTTCTCTCTCTCTCCCTTGCGTGTAAAGAGAAAAGAAAAAACAAAGACTAGAAAAGACGATGCATACGAAAACGAACGACGGTTTTCTTTATTCTACAAGGAGGAGTCTCTTACCCCCCCCAAAAAAGAGCAAAAATCACTTTGAGCTCTCCATAGCCCGCGCGACCTCCGCGCCGACCCTCTCGACCTCGAAGCTCTCCACCTCGACGCAGCATCGCACGCGCTTGGATCGAGGGACTATCACCATCCCCATGGCGTGGTCCTGCTGTTGATTCCGCGAGTGGTGATGGCCGTCGTCGAGGGAGAGCGGCGCGTGAGCTTCCGTTGCCGCTGCTGTCGTTGTTGCCGACGTCGCCGCCTCTCCCGACGACGACGAGGGCGCCCTCTTCTCTCCTTCTCCTTCTCCTCGCTCTTCCGCTTTCTTTCCTGCTTCTTCACCTAAACCTCCTCCTCCTCCTCCTCTTTCTCCTCCGAGGGTCAGAGTGTCAGCCAGCACGAGATTGCCCTGCGGGTCGAGGCAGGAGAGCACCCCGGAGAGCACGCGGCCGTCGGAGACAGTGACCTGTTTTGAAGTTTTTTTGGATTTTTTCCTCAAGGTCGAGGTTCGTTTTTTTTGTTCCGTCGCTTTCTTTCCTCTCTCTGTCTCTCGCCCGAACGGGCAAACAAACAAGGAAAGAACTACTCTCACCCTCAGCCTACGTCCAACGAGCCTGCCGATCGCCAACAGCGAAGGGTGCGACCGGCCGTCGATGGGGAGGGGGGCGTCGGCCTCGGCGCCGAGCTGCACGACCGAGGTCGTTGCCGCCGCAGAAGGCGGCCGGGAAGTTGACGGCGACGGCGACGGCGGGCTCATCGCTGCTGCCTCGGTGGCAACTGCACTCAATCAGTCCCCGCTCTTTTTTCCGGTTCTCTTTTCGAGAGCCTCCACAGCACTGCAGATGCGTGTGCCAGCGAGTGAATGGGCGCGATAGTAAAAAGAAACACGAGAGAGAAGAAAAAGAAATTTCGGGGGACGATTGAAACGGTTTTCTGAATTTCAACGTCGTCTGCCTTCACACTTTCTCTTATGAAAAAAAACAATTCGCCCATTTCAAAATGACCACGGACCCGCCAACTCCCTCTTCCAGCCAGCGAGACGCCTTCGTGAGGGAGCTAGTGAGCGCCCTCTGCGATCTGGGCGTCGAAAAAATCGATCCCGCTGCCGCGAAGCCTGGAAACGGGAGCCGTCCGACGTCGCTGCTGACCGATCAGCATCGAGCTCGATCCTCGGCGTCCGTGACCCCCTTTTCTTCCTCGTCTCTGCGCCTCGCCAGGGCCGCGCACGCCCGCCTCCAGTTCGACCACCCCTCGCTCGACGCCACGGCCGTCGACGCGCTGTCCAAAGCCGTTTTAGAGCTAAAATTCGTCGACAAAATCGACCAGAGGAATATCGCGCTGGCACCGACGAGGAAGCTCGTTGCGGCGCTCGCGGGCGACCCGCCGTCGCTGGCCCTCCCCGCCGGGGACGAGAGCGGAGGGGACGAAGCCGGCGAGGCCGACGAGGACAAGGCGCGGGCCAGGGCCCTGGACGCCGCCGCGGCCTCTTCCGGCTGCTGGGACCGCCTCGCGGTGAGCTACACCGTGAAGATGGTCCTCTCCGTCCTCGAGTCGCTCCCCCGTCCTTCTTCTTGTTCTTCTTCGTCCTCGACCTCCGAGGCGAAAGGCCCGGGCTCCTCTCCTCCTCCTCCCTCTGCCCTCTCGCCGCTCCTGCTGCTCTCGAGGCTCGCGGCGGAGCTCGACGAGGAAGGGGAGCGCGCGGAGGAGGAGGTGGCGAGGCGGGCGGCGGCTGCGGCGGCGGGAGGCGGCGCCGGAGGGGAGGAGGTGGAGCGGGCTCTCGCCGCCTTTCTCGGGCAGCACGACGAAGAAAAAGAGGAGGGAGAAGGAGAAGCCTCTGGTGCTGCTGCTGCTGCTGCTGCTCCCGAGCCCGGAGAGCGCACCGGCGAGGCAGAAAGCGACGACGACAGCGACTACGACACCCCTCTGCACCAGGAGGCGGCGGCAGGAAGGGGCGCCCCCGTTGGCGACGGCGTCGACCCCCTCTCTGCTGTCGCCGCGGGCGAAGACGACGACGACGACTCTGCGCCCTCTTCCCTCCTCGCCGCCCCTCCGTCCCTGCCTTCCGCAGTGCGGGCAATGGTATCCCTAGTCCAGGCCGCGAGGTCCCGCGTGGGGAGAGGGTGGGGAGAGGCGGGAGGGATCGAGCTCACCGCGGCGTGCCTCGTGGCGGTAAGGCGGGCCGCCGCCGCGGACTCCGAGGCGAGCCCGCCGCTGCGCCGCCTCGGGACCGAGCTGCTGCTTCTCGCGAGGGACGGCGCCGTAGCCAGCCCCCTCAGGGGGGCCGCGGCCCTCCCCACGCTGCTGGAGGCCCTCGGGGGAGCGAGCAGTGGCGGCAGCGACGACGACGGAGCCCCTCGCGCCCCGGCGGCCCTCGCCGACGCCGCCGAGCTCTTCGCGGCCGTCGTCGCTGGTTGGCCCCTCCCGTCTCCCTCCTCCTCCTCCTCCTTCGCCTCCTCTTCATCTGAGTCCCGTCTCGCTCTGGCGAGGGCCTGGAAAGATTCGACGACGGGTGCGGCGGGGAGGACGACGAACCTCCTGGAAAGCCTCGCCGCGGCGCTCTTGGCGGCGACGGGAGGCGGCAGCCTCGAGGGCGCGAAGAGGGCGCTAGCAGAGTTGAACGGCGACGATGACTCCTCTCCTCCTTCTTCTTCTCCTCCTCCTTCTTCTTCTTCTTCTTCTTCTTCTTCTTCTTCTTCTTCTTCACCTTCTTCTTCTTACCTCCTCGGCGCGGCCTGCTCGGCGCTCGCTGCCCTGCTGATGGCCTCCCAGGCCGCAGGCGCCTCGGCGGAGGAGGTCGCCGGGGGCATGCTGGGGAGCGGCGCGTGGAGGAGCGTCGCCTGCTTGCTGGGCGCCGCCGCCGCTTCTCCGCCGGGAGGAGACGACGTCGACGACGTCGACGACGAAAATGGGGGAAGAACGCGCCTCCTGCCGCTGCCTCGAGGCGCCCTCGAAGCCGCTCTCCTGGGCTCGGCCTCCTCCCCGGAGCTCTCCAGGTACCTCGCCGCGTCCCCCGCGGGCAAATTTGTCGTCGTAGAAGCAGCAAAAATCGAAGGAGGAGGAAGCGGCGGCGTCGAAGGTGCGATGCTCTCTGCGCTCTTCGTCGCCGCTTCTTCCGCCTCGGAGCAGAAGAACTCGCCTTTTTCTTCGGCGCCGCTCGCTCGAATGATCTCCGCGAGCTACATGGAAGAAAGAGAAGTGCCCAAGGGCTCCCCCTCTGTGCGGTGGAGGGAGTCGGCGCGGCTGCTGCGGGAGATGAGCCGCGTCGCCGGCGGCGGAGGAGGCGGGGGCCACCGGTGGGGCGCCGAGGTCGACGCCGCGGTGGCCTCGCTCGAGCGCGCCCTCATCTCTGCTGCCGCTGCTTCTTCCGCTGATTCCGAAGTAGAAGTAGAAGAAAGAATCGTGCCTGCCGGAGAAGAGGCGAAGAAGAGCCCCGAGGCGGCGCACAGGAGGGAGGCGCTTCGGCTCGCGAGCGCGGAGCGGCGGCGCGCTGCCGCTGCTGCCGCTGGGGTCGCTGCCGCTTCTCCGCCTTCTTCTTTTTATGCTGCCGCTGCCGCTTCTGCTGCTGCTCCGGCAGTCACTCGAGGCAAAGACGATTGATGAAAATCAGTAGACGTTTTATTCCGTGTTGTTCCAAGTAACATTTGCTTTCTCCCTTCTTTCTTCCTTTCGAAACCCGAAAATCGTTTTCATTATTATTTGTTTCATCCGAGCCTCGCCTGCGCGGGCTTCGGCGCCCCGGCCCCGAACTCGCGGCTCGGGCCCTCCAGCCACGCTCCCTGCCCCGGGGGGAACAGGCGCAGCGAGCGCTTCGGCGGGACCGGCTGCTGCTGCTGCTGCTGCAGTAGCAGCGGCTGCTGCGGGGGACCGCGGCGCATCATCCCCGGCCTCGGACCCAAACCCAAAGCCAGCGGCGGCGGCGGGAGCGACAGTGCCGCCCCGGGGGAGGGGGCCCCTGCCGCTCCGCGCTGCCCGGTCTCGAGAAATTGCTGCATTCGAGGGCAGTTGGCTCCCGGGGCGGCGGCGCAGGGAGGCATCAAGCCGATGCCGCCCCTGGGCCGGGGCTGGGCGACGGTGATGGAAGCCGCTGTTAAAAAAAAAAAAATCCGAGTCGTTGAGTGTCCCGAGGTCGTTTCTGTCGTCGTGCTCTCTCGTTCGTCGCCCTCTCTCTTTTTCGCTTCTCTTTTCTTCCCACTCTACTCTCTCTCTCTCTCTCTCCGCACACGCGCAGGCCCACACTCACCTGCGACGAGAACCGTTAGCACCAGGACAAGCACCGAGAGGGGGAGAGAAACAGCCATTTTGTTGCGCGACGTCTTTTTTTCACTTTTCTTCGAGCGTCGTTTTTTTTTGAAAAAATGATTCAAGTGCGTTTTCCCCCCTTCAATTTTGCTAAGTTCCATTCATCTCTCTCCTCCCTT
>Ga0315284_10013573_pt1 | contig 11605 bp, 10 predicted proteins | sample YL17G09_16_MG_FD_203696 | JGI IMG/M metagenome (GOLD analysis project Ga0315284, IMG submission 203696) | Sediment microbial communities from Yellowstone Lake, YNP, Wyoming, USA - YL17G09_16 | ecosystem: Environmental > Aquatic > Freshwater > Lake > Sediment | place: USA: Wyoming | collected... | reverse complement strand
AGGTGTGTGGTTCACGGGTTCGCCGTGCAGCCTGAGGGCGACGATAGCCTCTCCCGGAGGACTTCGTAAGGGGGCTTCCCGCGTAGGCCTCCGTGCGGTCGTGACAGGTTTTAGAAGCGCTGCCACTCTTCCAGCTTCTTCTCAAGGTCCACATCGTCTTTGTAGCTCAGGAGTTGATAGAACTCGACGTCGTCGGTCTTGTGGGACCGCTCCACCTTAGAGTTGCCAGCCTATTCCTGCCGTAACACCTCGAGGAAGGCCTGGCCATAGCGCTCGAGCTTCGCCGGGCCCACGCCGGAGACGGCGAGGAGTTCAGCCCGGGACTGCGGCGCGTGCTTCGCCATCTCGCGTAGCACCGCGTCACTGAAGACGATGTAGGCGGGCACGCCCTCGGCGTCGGCGAGGCGCCTACGCACCCCGCGCAGCCTTTCGAACAACTTCGGGTTCACGATCTCCCCGGCGGCGCGATGCGACTTCGCTGCGGCGGCCGGCGCCACCCGGTCGCCATCGCCGTCCGCCCGCGCTGCGCGCCGCCGCGGGGCCTTTGCCACCACGTCCTCGATCCCCGTCCCGCGGCAGACGTCGCACGAGGCGCCGCAGGGCTCGATGGTCTCGTCGAAATAGCGCGCCAGCGCCTGGTGGCGGCAGCCGCTGCGATCCGCGAGGCGGAACATCTCCACGGTCTTGGCGCGCGTCTCGGCACGCAGCAGCGGGTCCTCGATCCCGTCGAGGAAGTTCTCGTAGCCCATCACATCGGCCCACGAGTAGAGCAGCACGCAGTCGCTCTCGAGCCCGTCGCGGCCCGCACGGCCGATCTCCTGGTACCAGGCCTCCACGCTCTTCGGCATGTCGCGGTGGATGACGAAGCGCACGTTGCTCTTGTCGATGCCCATGCCGAAGGCCACGGTCGCGACGATGACATCGCACTCGTCGCGCGCGAAGGCGTCCTGGTTGCGGCTGCGCACCTCGTCGATGAGCCCCGCGTGGTAGGCCAGCGCGCGCACGCCATGCTCGACGAGCCAGGTGGTGAGCGAATCCACGGCGCGGCGCGAGAGGCAGTAGACGATGCCGCTCTCGCCCGCGTGGCGGCGGATGATCCCCAGGATGTCGCGCCGCGAGTTGCGGCGGACGCCTGCGGGCCGCACCCCGTCGCTCGCGCGGCGTGGCTGCCCCGCGTCGCCCTTCTTCTGCGAGGTGATGATCAGGTTCGGGCGGAAGAACGAGCCCTGGTAGCTTTCGGGCCTGCGCATGCCGAGCTGCTGGATGATGTCGCCCGCCACGCGCTGCGTTGCGGTTGCGGTAAGCGCCAGCACGGGCACGTCGCCGAGTTGGCCCTTGAGGCCCGCGAGCCGCCGGTAGGCCGGCCGGAAATCGTGCCCCCAGTGGCTGATGCAATGCGCCTCGTCCACCACCACGAGGCTGATGCGGCAGTCGGCGATGAGGTCGCGAAGCGTGCCTTCGAGTCCTTCGGGCGCCACGTAGACGAGTTCCAGTTCGCCGCGGCGCAGCGCCTCGAGCCGCCGGCGGCGTTCCGCGAACTCGACGGTCGAGTTGAGCACGGTGGCGCGGAAGCCGACCCGGCTCAGCGCGTCCACCTGGTCCTTCATGAGCGAGATGAGCGGCGAGATGACCAGCACCGCTCCGGGCAGGATCCGCGCCGGGACCTGAAAGGTGAGCGACTTGCCTGCGCCCGTCGGCATCACCGCGATGCAATCGCGCCCCGCGAGCACGGCGTCGATGACTAGGCGCTGCCCCGGGCGGAACTCCCGGAAGCCGAAGACGCCCTCGAGCACCTGCTGGGGATCGGCGGCCCGGGCGGAGGACGCGGGAGCGAAGAGGTCGGACAAGATCCCTCCACGGACGTGGGCGGAAGCAGGGGGCCCTCGCGAAGCGGATACGATACTCTACGCGACCGGGAGGGCAGCGGCAAAGACAGGCTGGCTCACCGGTCCGCCCCCGCGCGGTTCGCCGCCTGGCGCCGCGTCCCACCCGCGCGCGGGACCGCCGCGCCAGGCAGGCGTCGTGCCCCGGACTACTTGTTCTTCTTGCCCGGCACGACGGGAGCCGGATGCGTCTTGGTATAGGCGTCAATCTTCTTCTGGTTCTTCGCCGCCGAATCCTGCTTCTTCTTCCGCTCGTTCGACTTCGGAGACTTGTCGCCCATGGGCCACCCCCTGAGGTTTGGGTGATTGCAGCTGCACGCGACCATCACGCACTCTACCACCTCCTCGGGGTTGAAAGGGTCGAAGGTTGAACTCACGGACACGGCACTTTCGTCGCGCGGAGCATTCCGTCATTCTGGTCGGATGACACCAAGTCTCACGGACACCCTTTGCGCGCGATGCGGCTTGTGCTGCGACGGATCTCTGTTTGCGGACGTGGAGCTGGCCGGCCGCGCGGAATCCTTATGGCTGGAAGCGCTGGGGCTCGCGATCGAGGACGACGAATCGAATCGCGCACTGCTGCTGCAACCGTGTGGCGCGCTGCGTGGGACTCGCTGCGGCATCTACGCCGATCGTCCGGAGTGTTGTCGCACGTTCGAGTGCCGGTTGTTGCAGGACGTCCGAGTCGGCTTGGTGAGTCTGGAACACGCGCAGGAGCGCATCGTGGAAGCGCAGGCCCGAATCGGCCGGGTAAAGGCCTTGATCGCCACGGTCGGGCGCCGCGGCAGGGGTCTTCCACTGGCGGAAAGCTGCGCCGAGACGCTCGCCCGCGATACGGATGCCAAGCCGCAAGTGAACCGCAAGCGGGCCGAGTTGGAACGAGCGATGGCCGCCGTGGAGAAGTCGATCTGGACGACGTTTCTCGCCGAAAGAGACTCTGGCCCGTCGGAGAGGCGCGGGCGACGCAGGCAGCGTAGGCCGACTCGGGCCATGCCGGCTTTGCGTAGACAGCAGTGACGCCTGAAGTAGAAGGTTCGCCTGGGGCCTAGACGTGTCTGATGACGTAATAAGGCAGCAATCCCATCATCTGCGTGACGCGCGCCCGGCTGACGCCCTGCCAGCGGGCGAGGGCGGCCCGGCTATCGAGGGCTTCCGCGGCCAGGAGAGTCCGCCAGACCAGGGTCCGGCGGAGGAGGACGGCCGCGGCCGGGCTGTGGTGACTCCTCGGGCGAGCTGGGAGTCGGAGAGCAGCGGGGCCACGACCCGCGAGGACGGGACGACTGGCGGGGCACCGATGAAAGATGTCAGTCACTTCGGCGCTTTACTCCCTCCCGAGGGACCTTCCCGGGTCCGGATCGCTCTAGCTGGCCAGGGTCAGGTGCCGTAACTCGTTGAAAACCGCGAGAACCTCCTTCGGCGGCGCCAGGCACAGAGCTAGAAATGAGTCAACTGTGGGGAGGCAGTTACCTGAAAGGCCGTCGGACGGCGATCCGGCGGCCTTTTCGGCTTCCTCCTCGTAGTTCCAAGGAAGCCGTTGTCTCGGAGAGACATCAAGCCTGCGGTTGCTGAAATCTCGCACCGACAGCGAGCCGCGCCCCAGAACTGAAGTGCGTCCACTGACTCTTGAAGAACCCCGCCAAAGGTGTACGCTCACTCGCGACTTTCTGCGCGGGTTTGCGTTTCGCCCCGGAGAGTTGGGAGGGAGCCGATGCTGGCCGCCGGCACTGTGCTCGGGCCCTACAAGACCCCTGCTCTGCACCCCGAAGCGTCGAGAGACCTCCACGAGGTAGCATCAGGGCCATGAGAAGGGTGTCATGGAGAATGTCCCACGGGGGGCGGACGGGCAGCGGTTGTTCTCGCCGGCGTTCAAGCGCGAGCCCGTGGCCCGGCTGGTCCGGGGCGAGGTGACGATCTCGGAGCTGAGCCGGGAACTGGGGATCTCGCGCAGCGTGCTGCAGCGGTGAAAGCACCTGATTGCGCAGGGCGGCGAGGCAGCTGTGGAGGCGAACGGGGACGTGGTGCCCAACCGATCGAAGGCGCGAGAGGCTCGAGTGACGTAGCCTGCTTTTCGAGGGGGAGCAATGATGACCATCCGCATGGAAGAGATGACATACCCGGACATTCGATCGGCGATCGATCGAGGATTCGCAACCGTCGTGGTCGCGGTGGGTTCCACGGAACAGCACGGGCCGCACCTCCCGACCATGACCGACACCCGGATCGGCGACGCCGTCGCGGAGCGGGTGGCGCGCAAGCTCGGCAACGCGCTGCAGGCCCGGTCGGTTCCGGTTGGCATCTCCGAGCATCACCTGGCGTTCGGCGGGACGGTTTCGATCAAGCCGGACACGCTCAAGCTCATTCTTGGCGACTATATCGAGAGCCTGGTCCGCTGCGGATTCCGGCGGATCGTCTTTCTCCCCATGCACGGCGGTAACTTCGCCAGCGTCCAGCAAGTGATCGATGGTGCGCGAGACGCCTACCCCGGCGTCGAGGTCACGGGGTACGCGGACCTGATGGGTGTCCTGGCCGTTCTGAACTCGGTCTCAGCAGAGTTCGGGGTGTCGGTGGAAGAGGCGGGGGCTCACGCTGGTGAGAGCGAGACCTCGATGATGATGGCCCTCGAGCCGACGCTCGTCGTCTGCGACCGATTCGCTCCCGGGTATCTGGGTCCGGTGGGGGAAGCCGAGTTCAAGATCATCCTCGAGCGGGGCATGCCGGCCCTGACCCAGAGCGGAGTGCTTGGCGATCCGCGAAGAGCCTCTCGGGACAAGGGCGACATCTACATCGAGCGGTTAGCAGATTTCCTAGTGGAGCAGATCGGACGGGGTTCTGTCCCGAGTTCGGTTGAAAAGGCTCCGTGACGCATCTTCCGTGTCCATCCCTCTGGTGGCGACCTCCTACAATGCCCGTAGAGCCACGATCTCGGTCGCCCTTGATCTCTGAGTCATGGTCAGGCGGCTCGCTCCTGCGACGGCGAGAGCTCCTGGTACCCGGCCATCCTTCTCAGCTTGAGCTGCCCCGACGCCATCAGTGCTTGGACAGTCCCCGGCATGGGTGTACTGTCTTTGCGGCTTTCCTAACCCGTCTGGCCTCAGGGCGGGAGAGTGGGGGGGAGAGGCGATGCTAGCCGCCGGCGACACACTCGGTCCCTACAAGATCCTGGCCCCGCTGGGTGCCGGCGGGATGGGCGAGGTGTACCGCGCCCACGATACCCGTCTGGGCCGCGACGTCGCCCTCAAGGTGCTGGCCCCGCAGCTGGCCGCGGTACCCGAGGTGCGGACCCGTTTCGAGCGCGAGGCGCGCACCATCTCACAGCTCAATCACCCGCACATCTGCACGCTCTACGACGTCGGCCATCACGAGGGTACCGACTACCTGGTGATGGAGCTTCTGGAGGGCGAGACTCTCGCCCAGCGGCTGGAGAAGGGGCCGCTGCCGGTGGCGGAGGTGCTGGCGCTGGGGGTCCAGATCGTCGACGCGCTGGAGAAGGCGCATCGCGCGGGCGTGGTGCACCGGGATCTGAAGCCTGGGAACGTCATGCTGACGGCGAGCGGGGCGAAGCTGATGGATTTTGGCCTGGCGCGAGCCGCCGGGCTGACGCCGGCGGCGGGCTCCGAGCCCGAATCCCCGACGATGAGCCGGCCGCTGACGGCGGAAGGCACCATCGTCGGGACGTTCCAGTACATGGCGCCGGAGATGCTGGAGGGCCACGAGGCCGATGCCCGCTCGGACCTCTGGGCGCTGGGCTGCGTACTCTACGAGATGGCGACGGGGCGACGGGCGTTCGAGGGACGCAGCCAGGCTTCGCTCATCTCGGCCATCATGTCCTCGGAGCCTCCGTCTCCGACGACGCTCGTGCCGCTGACTCCACCCGCGCTGGAGCAGCTCATCCAGGCCTGTCTGGCCAAGGATCCGAACGAGCGCGTCCAGACGGCGCATGACGTGAAGCTCCAGCTTGGCTGGATCGCCGAAGGCGGCTCGCGAGCCGGCGTGCCCATCGCCGTCACGGCCCGGCGCCGCAGCCGCGAGAGACTGACGTGGGTGCTGACGGGTGGCCTGGCGGTGGCGGTGGCGGCACTGGGCTCCCTCCTGCTGCTGCGCACGAGCGAGCCCCCGCGAGTCATCCGCTTCGACGTGCGCTCGCCGAGGGGGACGACGGAGATCCGCTGGCCCCGCGTTTCACCCGACGGGCGGATGCTGGCTTTCCTCGCGTCCGATTCGATGGGCACCTGGGGGCTGTGGGTGCGGCCGCTGGATGCCCTCGAGGCCCGTCGTCTGGAGGGCGCGGATGGGGTCGCCCGGCCCTTCTGGTCCCCGGACAGCAGATACCTGGCGTTCATCGCGGACGGGAAGCTGCGCAAGGTGCCGGCCGCCGGCGGTCCGATGATCGACATCTGCGGTGCGCCCGGCGGCTACGATGGCACGTGGGGAAAGAGCGGCTGGATCCTCTTCGACGGCGGCGACGCGGATTCGATCCGGGGCGTGCCGGCCGCAGGCGGGGCACCCAAGGCCATCAGCTTCATCGACCGCGCGCGCGGCGAGACCTCGCACGCCTGGCCCTTCTTCCTGCCCGATGGCCAGCGCTTCCTCTTCGTGGTTTCCAGAACGGGCAGCGCGGAAGAGATCCACATCGGCAGGCTGGATTCGAAGGAGAGCCGGGTCGTGGGGCACACCGAGAGCCGCGCGGAGTACGCGCCCCCGGGCTGGTTGGTCTACATGAACGGCGGCAGGCTCGTGGCCCAGCCGTTCGACGCGCGATCCGCCCGCACCACCGGGGAGCCCGTGCCCGCCACCGAGAACGTCAGCGGAGTTTCGGGTTTCTTCTCGGTCTCCAGCGCGGGTGTGCTGGCCTACCGGCCGCAGACCTCCCAGGGACTGGCCCGGCTGCTCTGGGTCGCCCGCGACGGGCGTGTCCTTGGGGAGGCCGCCCCGCCCGGCTACTACGAGGACGTCAGGCTGTCGCCCGACGGGACGCGGCTGGCTCTCAGCATCGCCGCGGGCCAGCCCGCCAAGCTCGACGTCTGGGTGCGCGACCTGGCGCGCGGCGTCAACTCGCGGCTCACCTTCGATCCCGACGACGAGTTCGCCCCGGTCTGGTCACCGGACGGCAGCCGCATCGCCTTCGCCGCGATCCGAGGGGGCTGGCTGCGTTGCTATGCCAGGGCGGCCAATGGGGTGGGCGCGGAGGACTCCTTGGCCCACGTCGAGGGTGGCAACGAGGGTCCGACCGATTGGTCGGGGGCGGCCAACATCGTCGTGGCGGTACGCATCAGCCCCGACAATCGGTGGGATGTCTGGGCGATGCCCGTGGACGGCGGGCAGGCGCCCAGGCCTCTCCTGCAGTCGCCATTCAACGAGCAGGGCGGACGGCTCTCGCCCGATGGACGGTGGCTGGCCTACCACTCGAACGAGTCCGGACGCGACGAGGTCTACGTGGTGCCCTACGCGGGCCCGGGGGGCAAGTGGCAGGTCTCGACCTCGGGCGGCATCGGCTCGCAGTGGCGCGCGGATGGGAAGGAGCTCTTCTTCCAGGGACCGGACCAGAGCATCATGGCGGCGGATGTGCGTGCCGGGACGACCTTCGAGGTGGGTGTGCCGAGGCTCCTGTTCAAGACCGCACTCACCCAGGGGCTCTACCGGGGCTGGCGCTGGGCCGTCTCCCGGGATGGCCAGCGCTTCCTCATCAACACCCCGGCCAGCCCGGTGTCCGGGGAACATCTCGTCGTGGTCACCAACTGGACCACGGAGCTGCAGAGGGAATGAACCTCGCTCCCGGCATCCACCTTGGTCCTTACAAGATCCTCGCCCCGCTGGGCGCCGGCGGGATGGGAGAGATTCGCAGCGCCCAAGACACCCGCCTGGGGCGCGACACGGCCGTCAGCGGCCGCGCGTGACTGGCGAACCCGAGGGTGAAGATGGAGTCTCGTGGGGCGTGTCTGGCTCTCGCCGTGGGCCCTCAAGCCGGCTTGCTCTCTGACGCCACATAAGGTCGCAGCTAGCCCGGCCAACCCCACAGGCAATTGAAGACAGCCGGAACCTCCGGCACGGGCGCCCAGTACAGAGTTTGAAACGTGTCGATTATGGGGAGGCAATCGCAGCGGTGCCCGAACTGCGCCCTGGTCCGGCACCGCGCACCAGATCTTGATAGAGTCCCTGTCGTGCACGAGCACCTTCTTCACCACTCGGTGGAGGGGGTGCTTCTTTTCTGCGTTGGTTCCCTCGGCGAGGACGGCGTCGAGGTCGGCGACGGGGATCCGAAGCCGGCCGCGGGAGATGGGGACCAGTACGAGGCGCTCGATGGCCTGCGACAACCACTCGCGCTCGGCGTCCCTCTGGGCAGACTGTTCGTCCAGATCGGCGACAAGGCTCGCGCTGAGACCCATTCCACGACAGGAGTCAGCCTGGCGGTGCGATGCCCGATTTGCTAGGTTCTTGGCCCGAGTAGAAGCCTCGGTGCTCGGCGGGGGAGAACCTCGGGGGAATCATCGTCTGAGCGCGGGGCCGGGTCTGTGAGCGGCCCCATGGCCTCTTCCCTTCGGTCTGTCGCGATGCCTAGACCTGAACGCCGGCGCCAGACTCCCCAGAAGACGATTCTCAGGCCGTCTGTCGCGAGCCGTCGCCAACGCGAATGGCCCTGGCTCGTCGCCGTCGCGCTCTCCGTCCTGCCGCTGTTCTGGGTGTGTCGCGGAGCCCCGTTCGGCATTCCGATCGCCGACGAGTACGACCATCTCTATTGGCTGCTCTTCCACCCGTCGCTGAACCCCTTCGACTCGATGGGCTCGCCTTTCTACTGGCGCCCGATCGGTCGCCAGGTCTACTACGCGCTGACGGGCCCCCTCTTCTTCGCGGCACCGTGGCTGATCTCGGTTCTGCACGGGGCGCTCCTCGCCATTCTCGGCATCATCGTATTCCGAGTGGCCCGCCGTGCCCTGCCGCCTGCTGCCGCAGCCGCCGCGGCGACCTTCCCGATCCTCTCCGAGCCGGCGCGCGCGCTTCTGGTCTCGCCGAACGGGGAGATGCTCCTGGCGGTCGTAGGCTCGGCGCTCGCGGTGCACGAAGCGCTGCGCGGCCGCATCTGGACCTCGGCGGCGGCCGGCCTCGCCGCACTGTTGAGTCACGGGGCCGCACTGCCTGTGATCGCCGCGCTGCCGGTGATCGCGTGGCACCGCGAGCGGCGGGTTTCTGCCGTCGCGCGGTGGAGCTTGGCTGCGGCCGCGGTGGCGGTGATTTGGCTCGGCGGGCATCTCATCGGTCGATCGCGCGGCACGCTCTTGATGGCTACCGGCTCGTTGGATTTGGGGCATGTCGTCGGACCCATGCGGGCCCTGGTGTTCAGCGTGTCGGCGCTTCTCAATCTGGAGGATCTGCCGAGTTCGCATGCGCGGCTTTACCTGCTCGGCGCGGCGCTCCTCTTCGCCGTCTGGGGTGCGATCCTCTGGCGCGACCGGCTCACCGGCCGCCGCAACGGGGCGTCGTGGCCGCCCATTCTCGGTGCCGCGGCGTGGTTTCTCCTCGGGACCGTACCGCTGGCTCTGGTCAGTGATTGGAACGGGTGGCGCACATCCCTCACCGGCCTGTGGCTTGGGATCGCGACCTTCGGGCTGCTGTGGGGCGCGCGGCCATGGCTTGCCGCGGCGTTCTTCGTTCTCCGGTTGGCGGCACTCCTTTCTGCGGCGCCAGCCCCTCCGATGGCGAGTGGAACGCTGCCCGAGACGACCTCCCGATTCGGCTTCGCCCGGCTGGTGCGGCTGCAGCAGTATGTCAACGCCCTCCACGCGTCACTGAGGCAGGATCCGCCGCCACCGGGGGCCATCGTCTACCTGTCGCACGCGCCCGAGTACTTCGCATTCGCCACGGCCGGGGATCGCGCCCTGAGAGTCTGGTTTCGCGATCCCAGGATGGAGCTCTCGTACATCACTCGGTATCGACCGGAGCCGGGCCAGCGGCCGCGGCGCGTCTTGCGCTTCGATCCCGACCGCTGGGATTTCGCCCGGCTTCCCAATCCGCTCGTCGACGCGATCGTGGAAGGCGAGGAGGCTCTTGCCCGGGGACAAGCCGCGACGGCACGTCAAGCGCTTGGGCGCGCACTTCGCATCGCCCAGCCTGGCGTCCACGACGTCGAGCGGGTCGAGCTGCAGACCAGTTTCGGATTGGCTGCATATCGATCCGGCGATACGACTGCCGCCCGTCGAGCTTGGCAGGCGGCGCTGGCGATCGACTCTTCCCATCGAGGAGCATTGCTCAACCTGGCGGCGTTGAGCGCCCAGCGCGGCGAATTCGGCGAAGCCAAGAGACTGACTCTGGCTGTCCTTGCCGAATCTCCCGAGGATCCGCTCGCGTTGTATTACCTGGCTCGAATCGAGCCTTCATTGGGCAACGCGGGTGCGGCGGACATCGCATGGCGACGTCTCGCAAAGGCAAGCCCAGCCTTCGTGGACTCCATTGTCCGCGACGACGGAGCACCGTAATCGAAGGGAAGCACACGAACCGCTGCCGGCGTGAGGTTCTACTCGCAACCTCGGGTGCCCCGTTCCCCTGCTTCGGTCCAGTCGGGATGGCCCGCCGCAAGGAGGCGAGATGGGCCCCCCTGGCCAGCGGCGCGAATACTTCGACAGTGGGGCACGAATCTGTGCTTTCATCGAGTCCTGCCGCAATGGCGTCGGCCTTCGGGGCGCTGAGAGAGCGCACGGACAGAACGGCCGACGCAGCGGCACGATTGCGGCGAATAGAAGCGGGGAGAATGGAAGAAGGAGGGATGTGATGGGAGACAAGGGCAAGAAGGATAAGGACAAGGGGCAGAGACAGAAGAGAAGCGAACAGGAGCAGAAGACAAAGCAGCAGCTGGCGAAGCAAGCGGCGAGGACCCCTGGATCGAAAGCCTAGCGAGGTGCCGCGCCGCCGGCGCGGCCAGCATGGGGGTTTCCCGTGATGGACAGGGGATGACGGACGGTGCCGCCCCGATGGGCGTTGGGGGGGGAGACAGGCGCAAGCGCGTGAACCCCGCGCGCCGTGGCGAAGTCTGGTCCCCGGCAGGCTGTCGGGAGGTCGCTAGCGGTTGTAGTTCTTCTTGAGGACGAAGTTCGAGAGTGTCCCGCACTTCGGGTTCAGGCAGTGGGCCGGATTCACCGCTCGGAACCCATGCATGCAGGTGAGACAGATGTAGTCCTGCGGGTATAGCAGTGGTCCGCGGCGCTGCGGCTGTCTGAGTGCTGGCGCCAGGCTCTTGCTCAGGTCCGACTCCTTCCTTGGCGGTGCTTCGCGCGCCGCTCCTTCTCACATACTAGTCCCTGAGCGACCCCGATGTCTCCCGGTGTGACCTGCACCCCGTCCTCCGATGGAGCAAGACACCGATTCCTGCGATCCGAATGCGGCCCCGGGGTCAGCGACGGATGCAGCGCGCGTTCGCCCGGCGGGCCCGCCGCGCTGCCGCCGCCCGGTGCGGCGCAGAGTCCGCTCTCGAGCGGCGGGGACTTCCGGAGGGGAAGAGCGACCCTTCGCGGCCGGACTCCTGCGGGCTTGGTGGAGAAACCAAACCAAGCATGATGATACACCTGCGGGAGATCGCAGGCTCAGGGAAATCCCCTCGGCCAGAGCGCCGCTCCGGCGAGCCTGCGCCGGCGGCGGAGCCGATCTCGCCAAGGCGAACCCGGGCCTCGGCTTGCGCCACACCCGGCCGGCGTGCGCCACCACGCGGATTCTCCGCCGAGCGGTGTTCCCGGCCG
>Ga0315284_10013572_pt1 | contig 11606 bp, 15 predicted proteins | sample YL17G09_16_MG_FD_203696 | JGI IMG/M metagenome (GOLD analysis project Ga0315284, IMG submission 203696) | Sediment microbial communities from Yellowstone Lake, YNP, Wyoming, USA - YL17G09_16 | ecosystem: Environmental > Aquatic > Freshwater > Lake > Sediment | place: USA: Wyoming | collected... | reverse complement strand
GCGTCAGTTTTTGTGCTCCGAACTTCGCCTTCCCGAACGGGGCCTCAGCCGAGGCCCTCACGTCCGCCGCCGTCAAAGACGCCCCGTTCCACGCTGCGGTTAGCGTCTTCGCAGTCACCCATGGCTCCTTCACCTTGCCTCCGGCTGCCGCCTCCTCTGCCCGTACCGTCGCCAGTCCGTAGCTGGCGTCCACCGACCGGGCGGTTATTCTCTCCCTGTCGGCTTTGACGCCGTAGGCCGACAGGCTCACCCCCCGGCACGTTGCCGTCACTGAGTCGGCCGTCGCCGACACAGCCCCGTCCACCGACACTGTCACTCCCTCAGCCTTCGCTTTCCCTCCGTCCTTGCACATTCCGGCCCATGAGATGCTGAGGCCGCTAGCCTGGACCTTCACCGCGCGCTCTGCCTCCGGCCCTCCTTTTCCCTTCTTCTCCCTGAGCTTCTCGAGCACCTCGCCCGCCTCGCCGTCGATCTCGATTGCTGCCCCGCTAGCCTGGACCTCCGTCACCTCCAGCCGCTTTGACATCGTTATCGTAATCGTGTCCAGCCTGAACGGCCTCACTGGAATCCCGTCCGCGGACACGGTGATGTCGCGGAGCTCCACCCTCCACGGCCGGACCTTGACCTCGCCGATCTCGACGTGGAGCCCCCTCGCGGCGGCCCGTTTCTTTATCTCCCTTCGGACCAGTGACGGGAGTAACAACCATATGGTCAGGGCCACCAGGGCCAGCGCGCCAATGACGGCCGCCGCCTTCTTTTTCTTCGACATCCCGGATAGGACATTCGCGAGGCCTTTGATGGTTTGTTCGGACATGTCCAGCCCCTCTCGAGTCGCCGCGTCCTTGCGCCAGATCGCCTCCCGGATCGACGCCTCGAAGAGCCCTGACAGGTCCCTCGTCCAGGCCGACCTCCGGAGGGTCGTTCACTCAATCACCCGCGAGGAGCGGGTCCGCAGGGTGGCCGCTGAGATGGTCCGGATCGCCCAGGACGACGTGGAGGTCGACCTCGACCTCTCCTCCTGGGACACCGAGGAGGGCAAGGAAGTCGACTCCGCCTTTTCGCTCGCCAAGAAGCAGAAGGAGGACGAGCAGCTCGTCCCGGCCCTCAAGAGCCTGAAGGGGGACATCGACGCCCTCATCGAGGAGATCAAGTCTCCCGGTTCCAAGAGGGAAGAGGATGATGACGTCGTGACGAGCGCCCCCAGTCGCCGCGACATCAAGTGAGCCCGGTCTGACTTTACCCTAAAGTTTTTATAGCGGGACGCGCCATTTCTCGGTATCATAGTGGAGACCAAAGGAGTCTTCACCATGGACATCAAGTGGCAGCGCGGCAAGTTCATCAAGTTCTTCGCCAAGATGAAGATCCGCGTGGGCGGAGCCAACGCGGTCGACATCCAGAAGGGCGACGAGTTCGAGTACGACGGGAGCATCCTGAAGTACGGCGGCGCCGAGATTCCGTCCCCGCAGGCCCGTGGGGCCATCAAGGAGGGCTGGGCCACGACGTCCGACGACGGCAAGTCCGACATCGCCCCGGTCACCCCGTCCAGGAACGTCGCCAAGGCGACGTCCGTCAACCGCGACCTCAGCCGGGTCGCGCGCGGGCCGTCCCAGCAGCTTCAGACGGACTCCCAGGACGAGGACACCGTGCTCGACGTCTCGGACCGCCGTCCGGACTCCAAGGTCAACCCCCGCGCGCAGCCTCGCGTCATGACCTCCGGTGACAACCGCCGCAGCATGCCCGTCAACGGCGGGCTCGAGGAAGCCCAGGAGGGCGTCTCCATCGGGAGGGTCCGTACCGCCGCCAAGCTCAACACCAACGTGTACTCGAGGGAGGCCCAGCAGGCGAAGAAGGAGTTCACCGAGATGGAGGGCTCCGGCTTCATCCCGAACGGGAAGACCGTGGTCAAGGAAGGCGTCTCCATCAAGTCAAACGTCGGGCGCGTCGACAAGAACGTCCACCTATCCCAGGACGACGAGGGGACGGTCGTCGGAAACGTCCGCAAGACCAAGAGCGCGTCCACGGGGGACATCGAGGTCAGGGACACGAGCAACATCCGCGGCGAGAAGAAGGCTTCGAACGGCGGCGCCAAGAAGCCGGAGCCAGCGAAGATCGACGTGAGCGTCAGCCCCAAGATCAGGATGGCGCGGAGGATCGATCCGAGCTTCCCGACGGACTGGCTCTTCACCGGGAAGCTCGCGGAAAGGCTCGACCGCGTCAAGGAGCACGGCGCCACGGCGACGTTCCTTGAGGCCCTGTACGCCGCCGAGGGCGACCAGATGCGCAAGCTTCTGGAGAAGACGTTCCCGAAGCAGTTCGGCGGTTGAGCCCACCAGGGCTTTGATGGTCGCGCCTGGCATGGGCCACAGGACTGCCGGCGCGACGATTTACATCCAGGAGGAGCTTAGCGACGCTCGGCTCCGCCTGGACGAGCTCAAGAATTACATCGTCCGTGCCCTCGAGCTCGTCAACGCCTCGAACCAGCGCGACCACCTTTACGCCGTGGCCGGGGATATGATCCACGCGATCCCGGAGACCATCTTGAAGCTCGAGAGGTCGCTTCAGGCGACCGCGATGGCCGTCAACAAGCTCGACTACGAAGAGCTTCGGCAGATCCTGCGGCCTGAGAAGGTCGACGAGCTCGAGAGGGTCCTCGAGGAGGTCCGGATGCGCATACCCCGCAGGACCGGTGCCCTGCCCGACACGGACTACGACCGCGGCGCCGCGCCCGTCCCGCGCTCCGGATCCGCGTCCCCCAGCGTGGAGGACCTCGTCGACCGTCTCCGCCTGGAGTGCGGGAGGAAAAATGCCCGCCGGTGACTTCCCCCAGGGGTTCGTGCTCTCCGAGGCCGCCCAGTACGCGTTCTTGTGCCAGGACGTCTACGGGGACATCGTCAGCTTCGCTCACGCAATCCCGGACCACCTCAAGCAGCTCTTCCTGATTCCCGTCAAGCTCGAGGTCATCACCGCCTCAGAGACGGTCGAGAGGATCGCCCCGCGCACCGCCGACGGGCCAGGCCCGTCCGGAAACACCGACGACTCCGACCTCTTCGGGACGAAGACGTTCACATATGACGACGTCGAGCCGACCATCCCGCAGTCCGACGACGGATCGATCTTCGACATCGACGGCGCCGACGCCATCACGCACCACCAGGAGTACAACTTCGACGAGAACATTCAGGCGCCGTCGGACACGAGCTACATGTCCGACGTGGACGTCACCCAGTACTGGGACTATCCGTACAGGACGAAGGAGCAGCCGGTAAGGCACTCGTTCACCCTGAGGCAGGCCGGCTCCGCCCTGGCGTCGCTGTCCGGCCCCGAGGCGCGAAAGTTCCGGAGGGCCTCCGCGTCCATCCCGGCCGTTCTCTTCTCAAGGATCGCCATCAAGCCTGAGGCCCTCGTCCCGAGGACCCCTCAGAAGATCAAGAAGAACGCTGCGTCCTGCGTCGTCGGCCTCACCTCCTACGACAAGAAGGGCAAGGTCTTCACCTTCTCCGTGACCGGCGGGAAGGCCCCGCGGACCGTCCAGGCGTTCCTGTCCAACATCGACCAGGTGGCCCTCTCGTGCAACTGCCCGTTCTGGCGCTGGAACGGGCCAGAGTTCCACGCGAAGTCCGAGGACTACATGCTCGGGAAGCCCTTCGGCACCGCGGCGCCCCCGGACGTAAGGGATCCCGACAGGAAGTATTTCCTCTGCAAGCACGCTTACGCCGTCCTCAAGAGGCTCGACGGGTTCGTCAATGAGGTTGTGGACGAGAACTGGGACCTCAGCGATGAAGACCTGATGAAGCAAGTCGACGAGGAGTGGGACCGCCTGTCGGTAGCCGCACAGGTCCCCCTTGACGAGCTCGAGAAGGACGACGTGGACCTCCAGGTTGACTGGTCCGGCATTCCCGGGGCAGTCGAACTGGAGGTAGTCCCCGCGGAAGAGCCCGTGGAGCCTGAATCCGCGGAAGAGCTTGTGGCCCCCGCTGAGGAGCCCGAGGAGTACGAGACTCCCGCTGAGGAGCCCGAGGCGGAGCATGAGGTCCTGCCGGAGCCCGAGGAGTACGAGGCTCCCCTGGAAGAGGAGCCAGAGGAGGAGTACGAGGCTCCCCTGGAAGAGGAGTCAGAGGAGGAGTACGAGGCTCCCCTGGAAGAGGAGCCCGGTCAAGAGAAGTAGAGTACGTCATCTTGCCGACGTACTCATACAAATGTGTCGATGAGGCTTGCAACCATGTCATCGAGGATGACGCCTCAATGAGCGGGTACCTGGACCACCATCCGGCCTGTACGGAGTGCGGAGGGCCTTGCAACTACGTCTGGGTCGCATATCCGGTCCATGCTATTCTGAAGGACGGCCCGAGCGGATCGTGGCCGTCCAAGGGTGAGCGCTTCAAGAAGTTCCGGGCGAAGCAGTCCGAGGCTGCGGCTCAGCGCCAGCAGGAGCGCTTCGGGGGCCTGCGCAAGGACGCCATCCCGAACTATGGCGGTCAGGAGACCGGAAACTGGCAGGAGGCCCAGATCCAGGCCATGAAGGACAAGGGGGCCGAGAGCGCCGCCACGTTCAACGAGAAGGTCCAGGCCGAGAGGAAGGCCGACCCGAAGGTCAAAGTGTAGGCTTTCATTGCCGTGGTTGTGGCGTGAGCCCCCTTGCCCGTCGAGTTGCTGCTGCCTACCTGGCCGAGCCGAGGCCTGACCGGGACCAGATACTCAAGGGTATCCTGCAGGTCCTTGACTGGCGCCTGGACGTCGGGGAGCCCATCATGGCTTCTTCCGACGACCGCACGTTCCGAGTGGACTTCGATCCTGACACCGGAACGTTCACCGCCCTCGAGTCGGACGGCTATGGCTCCACTCACAACTTCGAGTCCGATCCGGTCGTCTTCAAGATCGTCCCAGTCTAGTCGGCCCTCCGTCTTTTATCTCGTCGCCCCGTCGATGGCCAGGAACCTCTCCGTTTACCGTCGCCGCGCCGGCCTCGTGGACATCATCTTTCCGGCCCGGCCCGGGGCCAAGAGCTATGAGTTCTTCGCGTCCCCGAACTGGGACACCGTCATGGCCTCGTTCCAGGTCGTCCCGGCCCGAGGGTTCAGGTCTCCGGGCGTGCCGGACGTCGGGATGTCCGACGGGCAGTTCAGGGGCAAGACGAGGTTCCTCTTCAACCCGGCCGACTACACCACGGCCGTTCCGGCCGTGGACGACGCGAAGCCGTTCTACGTCAGCATCGTGCAGACCGACTGGGACGGGACGGTCCATCCGGCCGAGGCCCAGCACCTCATCCTCCCATACAGCCCGGCTCCGAACCGCCCCCTCGTCCTGAAGGGGACCGCCCCGGCCGGCGCCACGATCGCGAGCTCCTTCGAGGTCCAGCTCCCCATGCAGTGCAGGAACTTCAGGTTCCAGGTCAACGGCGGGGCGGACGCGTACGTGGCCTTCGAGCCCAGCGGGCCCGAGGTCCGCGTCCCCGCCCTCTCGGTCGAGTTCACGACCGTCGACTCCACGTTTCCGGCCGGCACACAGCTCTTCATGCGCGGCGACGGCGTGGCCACCGTCATCGAGGTCCTGGCGGAGATTCACAACAATCCGAGCCTGTAGGCGTAATCCAGCTTTTATCGAGCCGTCTGAACCAGGAGATCTGGAATGCCCGCAACGCTCTTCAGGGTCGTCAACCAGCAGCTTCTTCGCCGCTCAATCCTCCTGGACAAGATCGACAGGTCCCAGGGGAACTTCGAGGGCTACGCCCGGAAGGCGAAGCAGAAGGTCTACGTCCCGTACGTCAACCCGCTCGACACGTCGGTCAAGGGGTACGTCGACCTCGTCCCCACGGACGAGGTCCTCCTCCAGCTCGCCCCGAAGGGCGTGATCGCCGGGCTCGTCGCCAGAGGGTACTGCACCCTGACGGCGTTCAGCTCGAGCGTCACCGCGGCTCCGGTCGTCACGAGCGCCGCCCACGCCGCCGGCGACACGGTGGTCGGCGGGACCGGGTTTCTGTCTCTGTCCCCTGACGTCTCGTACGTCACGCTGACGAACCCGGGCGGATCTTCGCAGATTTTCACGGACTCGCAGCTCGCGGCGCAGCAGCTCGCGGACCTCGTCGCCCTCTCCAACCAGATCAAGCTGGAGTACAACGCCCACGCGGCGAACGGCGGTGGCGTCTGGCACACCACGCCCGACGCGGTGAACGCGCCGGTCGCGACGGCCAACGCGACCGACCTCGCGACCGCGATCACCCTGCTGAACGTCCTCCGCGCGGCGTACGAGGCGCACCGCGTCCTCGTCGGCGGCGGGCCGGTCCACGCGGCCGCCGACGTCGTCAACGTGATCGCGGCCCCCGTGGCCACGGACATCCTGACGGCCATCGCGCTCTCCAACGACCTCAAGGCGAAGTACAACGCCCACAGGACGCAGGCGGCCGTCCATGCCCTGAACGACACCGTCAACGCGGTGACCCTCATCAACGGGGACAGCATCTCGGCCACCCAGGTCAAGATCTCGGACGCGATCGTCACCATCGGGACCCCGGGGGTCGGCTGGACGGTCAAGGTCCAGGCGAACTCCAAGGTGAGCAACATCTTCACGCTTTGATGAGCAGGAAAGCACAGAGGGCCCACAAATGCGCGTTGCAATCGTCCGTTCCGACCTTGGTCAGCACCTGTACCTCGACGACGTCGAAAACCGCTCCCAGCGGTGCTTCTCGTCGGAGCCGGCGGGCCAGAGCCGCTACTTCCACAAGCCGACGAACGCGGAGCTCCTCGCGGCCCTCGCCTCTTCCGCGAACCTGACGATCCGCGGCACCGACGTGGCCGCCACGGTCGACACGACCGTGGCGAACGGCACGAAGCTCAACATCAAGTCGAGCGCCTCGGCCGTCTACACGCAGGTCGTCGTGACCAGCAGCGCCACCCTCGCCAAGACCCAGGTCGTGGCCGAGCTCAACGCGCAGTTCCTGAACGCCGGCCTCGGCCTCGTCGCGCGGATCTCCGGCACCAACCAGGTCACGATCGACACCACGGCGAAGGGCCCCTCGGCCTACGTCTCCATCAGCGCCGGCAGCCCTTCGGCCGCCGCCCTCCAGACGGTCCTCGGCCTCGCGGTCGCCACGACCGTCGGGCTCACGGTCGCCGCCCTCAAGGCGGTGGTTTACGTCGGCGTCACCGCCGTCGCCGGCCAGACCGGCGCGGCCGGCGTCTACTCCGCCGCGGACGGCGTCAAGGCGACCCTCACCGGCCTCACCGGCATGCAGGCCTCCGACGTGGGCAAGTGCCTCACGATCTCCGGCGCCACCCCGGCGTTCAACAACGGGACGTTCCGCATCACCGACTTCGTCTCTGCGACCTCGGTCAAGATCGCGAACTCGGACGCGGCCGTCGACGCCGGCCTGATCACGTGGACCGAGTACGTCACGCTCAGCGTGAACGTCTCGGCCGCGACGCTCAACGCGCTCTCGACGTTCGCCCTCATGACCGCCGCCCAGCAGGCGGCCCTCGACGCGGCGATCGCCGACACGGTCGCCCCCTCGCTCGTCGAGACCGGCCCGGTGCTCCTGTCGTTCGTCTACGGGAAGCTCTCGAAGCTCTCCTCGGCCGCCTTCATCCCGGGCGCCCCGCAGGTCGCCACCGAGCTCCGGGTGGGCCTCCCGGTCGGCCACGCGGCTGCAATCGTGGCCAACGACGGCGTCACACCCTTCACTGTTTGACGCATTGCGTTAAACTCTGAAGCCCTCACGCTCAGACATGAGCATGAGGGCTTCAGCATGTCCGGGGTGTGAGCGGCGTCCCGTTCAGTAGAGTATGGTCATACCGGGACCAAGACCAAGATGCCTCAAGAAGAATACGAGACCGACGACATCTACCTCGCCGCGTACCTGAGCATCGCCGGGTGCGTGATGGAGCGCCGCAGGAAGATCGGGAACAAGGTCATGTTCGTGTTCACGAACCCGGCCGGCCCGATCAAGGACCTCCGTGAGGCGTACTACTCGAACAAGGCCATGGTGAAGGCCTGCCAGTTCGCCCAGCAGGTCGTGAACATGAAGCAGCTATGTTTTGAGACTTGACGGGGGATTACTTGCGTGCTATACTAACAGTATGCAAGTCAAGTGGACTATCTATCTGCACATCCACGTTGAATCCAGGCGCGCTTACGTCGGTCTGACAAAGAAGACCGTCCTCCGGCGTTGGAATCAGCATGTTCTGAAGTCCAGGAAACCAGGCCGTTCCCATTTTTGGAACGCCATCCAGAAATATGGACCTAAGGCTTTTTCACACTATTCCTTGATGGTCTTTGACTCTGTCGAAGAGGGCAACGCCTGGGAAAAGTTTTGGATCAATTTCTTGGATACTAAGAACCCTCTTTATGGGTTCAACCTCGCCCCCGGCGGATCGCATATGCCGCATCCGATCAAGAACCCCTGGGATCGACCGGAATATCGGGCAAACCACGCCGTCTCTCTGGCTGCTTCTCTGCGTGATCCTCAGGTCCTCGCCAATCGGGCGGCTGCGTCCAGGGCCAACTGGGAAGAAGGCGAGTTTCGGGAGAAGGTGTCAGCCTCAATTAGGGAGGCCTGGGACGATCCGGACTACCGTGCCCGCATGACTGCCTCTTCCAAGGAGGTGAACTCGAGGCCCGAGGTCAGGGCGGCGATCTCGGCTGCGGCGTCCGGGAGGACGCACACTCCGGAGACTCGCGCCAGGATTTCGGCAGCTCGTACCGGCAAGATAACCTCGCCGGCAGTCAGGGCCAAGATATCGGCTTCGGGCGTGGAGGCCTTCTCCGACCCTGATCGGCGCGCGGAGATCTCCAGGCGTTCGAAAGCCTTGTGGGCCGATCCTGCCTACCGTGAAAAGATGGCCGCCGCCAGGCTGAGGCTTCGAGGATCTGTGTGAGCCTCTTGTGGCTCGTGTTGTAGTTTCCTCGTCTTACCTCCTCAATGCAGGAGAAGCTGACCAAGCAGGGCGTCCGAGACCTCAACCGTCTGTCGAGCAAGGCGCCGCGGACATGTCCGCACGGCGCGTTCTGTGCCCATGTGCGCATGCGCTATGATCCGTCCCCTAGCTGTGCGGCGCGCGGACTGCGCTGCCGAGTCAAGTGCCGTGACTGCGGCCTGACGTGGATGTTCGGCGAGGGTGTCTACGGATAGCTACCAGTCGGCCACCAGGTCCCGGTCCAGCTCGACGATGGAGACGTCCTCAGGGCCTATCGCGGCTCCGTCAATCTTCCTCCACGAGTAGCCGCCCCCCGTCTCGTAGACCCCCGCCGGGATGTCCACGGCGTACGCGTCTTTGTCGTCGTATATGACGTTGAACGCGTGATCGTCGCCCTCCTGCCCTCCGTCCACAACCTCGGCCCCCTCCACTGAGGCCAGGACCTCCGCCATGGCCCGGGAAACCCCGTCGCACGCCCCTCCGGCCCCGAGCTCCTCGTCCCACCCGTCCTCGTCGGGCTGCCACTCGTCCACGGCTTGCTGCGCGGCCGCCGCGAGCTCCGCGCGCACGGACTCAAGCCTCTTCCTCAGCGTCATTCGCGGAGAGGACATTGGAGCCCTAGCCGGGCTATGACCCTTCTATCATCCGGCACGGGCATGGGTCGATCCGTGTCTGCTGGTTTGCTGGTCCGCTGTCAGGCGGACTTCTTCCTGCCGGGAGGCGGCACGAACCGCGTCTCTGGGATCGTCGTGTCCCAGCTCGGCCTCTCCGCGTTCGCCGAGAACGGGCTCCTGTCGTGGGCCCTCGCCGACGGGACGGCCGTCCCCGACTCCTCGATCTCCGCGGGGACGGTCTGGTTCAACGAGATTTCTGGAGCGCCCGGCTTCTACTCGATCAGGTTCTTTCCCGACCGCACCGGGTATTGGAGGATTGTGCTCCGGAACGCCGCTCTCTCGGTGGAGGTCGCGCAGGACTTCGACGTCGTCGCGGCAGGCCCGCTCGGTCCGCCCAACGGCCTGAATGCCTCCTTCGTCCCGCAGAGTTCGGCGTGACACATGACAGCGTTCCTCGTCCGCAGCTACCTCGAGAGGGGAGACCTTAGGCTCTACCTGAGCAATTGGAGCGGCTATGCTCAGGACGCGGCCTCGGTCAGGTACACGGTCTTTGCGCGGGACGGGTCCAAGGCCTCCGGGACCCGCCTGGCCGCCATTCGCCGGCGGACCGGCGAGTACTATGTCCCGTGGATAGCGGACGTCCCCAACGGGAACTACCGTGTCGAGTGGGAGATCCAGGAGGAGTTCGGCGGTCCCTCCTTCAAGAAGACCGACTTCTTCTTCGTCGTGGATCCGTCGAGCTACCCGTGCGGCCGGCCGGTCGGACATGACGCCATCCCGGCCCCCGGCCAGTTCACCTTCCTGACAGGGCAGGCCCTCGGCGCCGGAGATCTGCCCCTGTTCCTCCGGAACTCGAGCGGGTTCCTACAGGACGCCTTCGCGGTCTTTTGGACGGTCTTCGGCCCGTGCGGAAGGTGCGTTACCCGTAGGACCGCCGCCGTGCGGTCCGCCGTGGGGACCTACTTTGCCCCATGGTATGTCGGCGTCGGCAGCGGAGACTACGTCATCCAGTGGGAGTTTCAGCAGGACCAGCTCTCGCCCCTCGAGTCCGTCAGGCTCGGCTTCAGCGTCGTCTGCCCGTCGGCCCCGTTCGTCCCGTCCAAGCCGACCCTCTGCATGCCCGTCTGCGGGAGCGCCTTCATGCTGTGCCCCTACTCGCCCGTCATCTTCCCGTCCGGCGGGTGCTGCGGGGCTCCGGCTCTCGCCCTTTGTTCCGGGACGGTTCCTGTGACCCCTCCGACCAACATGTGTTGCGACTACGAGGTTCCGAGGGTCATACACCTTGCCACCGGCCCCATTCCCCCTTCCGGGAACTTCACGGACCAGGCCAGCTACGTCATCCCGCCGAGGATCAGGAAGGTCGCCTTCTACGTCACCTACGTCCATGGGGCCCCTGGCGGATATCCGGTCGTGCGCCTCATGTGGGGGGACGGGGTTGCCGAGACCCAGGAGACCCTGATTGACACATCGGTGGTCCCGAGCCAGCCGGTGACGTCGCAGAACATGTACCTGCAGGACCTGGACGGGCCGATTCCGCCGGACGGAAGCCCGATCAGCTTCATCGTCGAAACCAGGATCCCGGGAGGAGCCAGGACGGTCAGACTCATCGCTGCGGAGAAGGGAGTTCCAGGAGCTCCGGGGACCATAGGAATCACGCTGACCGCCGCGACGGACTGACACATGGCAGTCGAAAACCCCCGCGTACACCGTCTCCCCAGTCCGGGCGTAACCGGATCGACTGGGCCTGCGGGACCCACCGGTCCCGAGGGACCCACTGGTCCCACCGGAGCCATGGGAGCGACCGGGCCCCAGGGCTTTCCTGGCGCCACGGGCCCCCAGGGTGAGACTGGCCTGCAGGGCGCCACCGGGCTCCATGGTCCGACCGGATCCCAGGGTCCGACCGGCCCTGACGGGTCCACCGGTCCGCAGGGTGCCACCGGGCTTCAGGGAGACCAGGGGTCTCCGGGCGCCACCGGCCCTACAGGCCCGCAGGGGTCCACCGGCCCGCAGGGGTCGACCGGCCCGCAGGGGTCCACAGGGCCAAATGGTTCACCCGGGGCGGCGGGCGACACGGGCGCCACCGGCG
>Ga0315284_10013571_pt1 | contig 11606 bp, 8 predicted proteins | sample YL17G09_16_MG_FD_203696 | JGI IMG/M metagenome (GOLD analysis project Ga0315284, IMG submission 203696) | Sediment microbial communities from Yellowstone Lake, YNP, Wyoming, USA - YL17G09_16 | ecosystem: Environmental > Aquatic > Freshwater > Lake > Sediment | place: USA: Wyoming | collected... | reverse complement strand
ATCATCAAAGCTGACATTGGTAGCATTGGGGGACACATCCGACCCAGTCAGAGACTGATCGATGAGGTCAGAAACCATGTGTCCTCTAAAGGGAAGGGAATCCTCACCGACTTTTTCATCAGCCATACCGGCGATGATATTGCGATTCTTTTCTCCCACTCACTGGGGAAAGGGAATGAAAAAATCCATCAATTGGCGTGGGATGCCTTTGTCGCCGGGACCAAAGTGGCCAAGGAGCAAGGGCTTTATGGCGCGGGCCAGGATTTGTTGAAAGATTCCTTTTCAGGAAATGTGAAAGGGATGGGCCCGGCAGTGGCTGAGCTGGAATTTGAAGAGAGACCGAATGAGCCCTTCCTTTTCTTCGCTGCGGATAAGACCGATCCGGGTGCCTATAATCTCCCTCTCTATTTAGCCTTTGCTGATCCCATGTACAACGCCGGATTGATTCTCAGCCCTTCCATGAATAAAGGGTTTAAGTTCGTCATCATGGATGTTGGCTACACCGAGGGAGATCGGTTTATTGAGTTGAATGCTCCGGAAGAGATCTATGACATCGCAGCCCTTTTGAGGGACAATCAGCGCTTTGTGGTCGAGTCCATCTACTCTCGCAATAATGGAGACATTGCGGCTTCTGTGAGTACAACCCGGCTTCATAATATCGCCGGTAAGTATACTGGAAAAGACGACCCGGTGATGTTGGTGAGGGTTCAGGGAGCCTTTCCTGCGACCGGTGAGGTTCTTGCTCCATTCAACATTGGTCACTATGTGGCGGGTTTTATGAGAGGAAGCCATACCGGTCCACTGATGCCCGTGAAGATGAACTCCAGCATTTCCTATTTCGATGGTCCCCCTGTAGTCTGTTCTCTCGGGTTCTGTGTCCACAATGGGAAATTCACTGAGCCGGCCGATGCCTTCGACCACCCCTATTGGGATTGGGTGAGAAATAAGGTGGCACAGAAGGCCACGGACATCCGCCAGCAAGGTTTCTCAGGGGCAGCCATGTTGCCTTACGCGGAGCTCGAGTATGGCGGCATTGTAGAGAAGATGGGGATCCTGGATAAGAAGTTCAAGATAAGAAAATAACAAATTTCCAAATTCCAAGCACCAAATCCCAAATAGGCACCAAATTCAAAATTCGAATTTTCCAAACAAGAAAGTTTTGAATTTGGATATTTGAAATCGGGATTTGTTTGGGATTTGGATTTTGGGATTTTGGATTTAGATAAGTCGGAGCGGGTCGAAGCCTCAGGGATAACCTCCATATGGACAAACGCGTCTACATCGAGACCTATGGTTGTCAGATGAATGAGCATGACTCGGAGCGGATCCTTCGGCTTTTGGAGAATTCCCATTATCTCGAGACGAAGGAGGCAAGAGAGGCTGACCTTATCCTCATCAACACCTGTAGCGTCCGGGAGAAACCCGAGCATAAGGTCTATAGTGCCTTGGGAAGATTTAAGAGATTGAAGGAGAAGAAGGGCACCCTCATTGGACTGGCTGGTTGTGTAGCCCAGCAGGAAGGGGAACGCCTATTAGACCGGGTGCCTTATCTCGATCTGGTCATTGGGACCCATACCATCCCCTTGCTTCCACAACTACTGGAAAGGATTGAAGCCTCTGGAGAAAGGGTCTGTGAGATAGGTCTCGATCCAAGAGGGGATTATTTGAAGACCCCTTTGCCTCAGAGCCCCTTGGCCAAGGTGAAATCCTATGTCACGATCATGCAGGGATGTGATCATTTCTGTTCCTTCTGCATTGTCCCTTATGTCAGAGGAAGGGAAAGAAGCCGGCCCAGCCAGGAGATCATTGAAGAGGTGAAACATCTGGCTGAGATGGGGGTGAAAGAGGTCTATCTCCTCGGCCAGAATGTGAATGGTTATGGAAAGGGATTGGAGGAAGCGTTAGATTTTTCAGAGATCCTGCGCCGGGTCAACAGAATAGAAGGAATCGAACGGATTCGGTTTACGACTTCTCATCCTGCAGATCTTTCAGACCGCCTGGTCCAGGACTTTTCAGAATTGGAAAAGCTCTGCGAACATATTCATCTCCCTTTTCAGTCAGGTTCGGACAGAATGTTGAGGGCCATGCATCGGGGCTATACCAAGGGGTCCTATCTGGAGAGGATCGATCGCCTGAGGGACGTTTGCCCTTCCATTGCCCTCACAGCGGATGTCATCGTTGGTTTCCCGGGTGAGGAGGAAGGTGATTTTAGAGAAACCTTGGATCTGATGGAGAAGGTTCGATTTGATGACCTCTTCTCCTTCAAATACTCACCGAGAAAAGGAACCCGGGCCGCCCAATTCCAGAATCAGGTCGAAGAGAAAGTGAAACAGGATCGACTCTCCATCCTCCAAAAGATCCAAAGGGAGATCACCCTTCAGAAGAATCAGGCCTTGGAAGGGCAGGTGGAGGAGGTATTGGTTGAAGGCCGAAGCAAGCAGAGCGATCAGGATGTAACTGGCAGGACACGATCCAATAAGATTGTCAATTTTGAGGGCGAAATGAATCTGGTGGCAAAATTGGTACCTGTCAAAATCATGAAAGCATTTGCCCATTCCTTAAGAGGTGAAATGAGCTCTTCAACCTATACTCTTTCTGATTCCTCATCAGGAAATAATCCGTAAACGGGCTAAGTTCCTTCTGCTAATTCTTCTAATCGATTTATTGCAGAAACCACCATTTCTTCAGTGACTGGAAAAGGCATTTTTTTCATATCTTCATCTATACATGCCTTCCCTGAAATTTTCTGGATGGCTTTAGGATTTGAAGGGATGCCAAGACCTTTTAAACTGGGATGAAGCCCTAAGGCCCGGAAGAAAGAGAAGATTCTCTTAATCTCGTTCATAGGTCTATTTTCTAAGAATTGTTGGACGAGAATCCCATACCCTACCTTGAAACCATGGAGGATGGTATGGCTCTCCTTTAAGACGGTTAATCCATTATGAACAGGATGAGCAGCCCCTCCTCTAAGAGTGAAAAAACCTAATCCTTGGATCATTCCAGTTACATATAAGTTCAGATCTATTATATCCCGGACTTCATCAGCGGGTTTTTTCCCCATGACAGACTCGATCGCTTTTATTGCCTTGTCCTCCATCTGCTGATTAAGAAGTTGGGCAAGCTTCAACGCGGCAACAGTAAAGGTGTCAGGTTCTTTAATTGTGCTGAAAATGACTCTCCCCTCATACCACTTAGCAAGTGCGTCAAAAATACCTGAAACCAGGAATTCTTTCGGTGCCTTTGCGATGACCGAGGTATCTACCATCACTAGGTTTGGACTGGAAGGAAGGAAAAGCACCTGTTTGAAAGTACCTTCTCTGGTATAAAGAATACTGACTGGGGTTACCGCTGCACAAGTCGCTGCGATCGTCGGAATGCATACGATAGGTACTTGGGCTGCGCCGGCAGCGGTTTTCGCAGTATCTAAGGATTTTCCTCCTCCAACACCGACCATTACTTCGGCCTTCACCTCTTCGATTCTATCTATCATTGCTGATACATTCTCGCTACAACATTCACCACGAAAAGGGATCTTCTCCCAGTCGATCTCAGACTGTTCGAGAGAATTGACAAGGGATTTTTCAATCGATCTTAAGGCCCTTGCTCCCCCGCTGATCAGGGCTTTTTTACCCAACAGACCAATATACTTTCCGAACTCATCTTTGATTTCAGCTTGATGGAAATATTGAATCGGCGAGGTTTTTATAATTCGATCTGTGGAGCTAAAGGAGACAAATATATTCTTCATTGATTGTGCCCCTTGCTAAAGGTCTGAAAATCTAAAAATGTTTTTCATGGACCAATTTTGCTACAGAGATTGCCAGGTTTCAAAGACAGTCTTAATATTTTCAGTTGGATCTTTCAGCCCGAACTCGCAATGGGCGATGACACCACCAGCGGTAGACCCTAAGGCATTCGTCACTCTTTTTACAGCATTCATGACCTCTTCTTTCGTTCCAAAAGGCAGGATATGCTGTCGATCGATTTCACCCCAAAAGGTGATTTTTCCCTTGTATTTCGCCCCCAATCCTTCAATATCCATGCAGAAAAGTTGGGAATTAATCGCATCAATCCCCACTTCGATCAGATCGTTATAGATTGCCATAATGTTCCCGTCTGAATGGAAGAAGGCAGACTTGTTACTCCCGTGGATCAGATCACAATAATTTCTATAGAGAGGCTTAAAAAAATCTCTCCATAATTTTGGAGAGATCAGTAGATGTTGCTGCCATCCCCAATCGTCCATAAACATAATTCCGTCGACTTTAGTTTTTCCCCAAAGTCTCAGTTCCTCCATATAGAAGGCGTCTAAAATATCTCTCAGTTGGTATAAAGGCCTGGAAGGATTCGCAAGTTCGATAAATAGTTTTTCGGTTCCCAGTAAGAATTGCATTCGCTCAAAAGGCCTGACCGTGGTCCAAGCAACTACAAATTGGTCAGTATTCGAGCAAAAAGTATCTACTTTGGTCCAATCAGCATCTTCGAATATTCCGTACGGTGCTTCCAGGTTTTTGACATCGGATAAATCCTTGAGGGGATAGGATTTCACCTCACCAGCGACACCATCTTGAACAGTATGCCACTCGCAACCCCACTCATCCGTAGCCACTTGGTCACTCCTGTAACGTTCCCCTTTAACCTTTTTACCTCTTCCATAGCAGAGATCCGGACGAACATGGACGATATCCATGGGATAAGTCTCAAGGACTTCGTCAAGATCCTTTTTCCGAAAGCTTTCTACTCCCGGAAGATACCATAGACTTCTGGGGACCCTGTCTGGATATTGAAATGCTAATGTTTTTCTTACTCTTTCCCGACTTGTCATATTTTTATTATGATAGTTAAAAAAATGGTACAGGGGGCCTCATTCAGAGGGCCCCCTGTCAGGTAAATTTTGAAGTTCAGGATCATTGAAAGAGAGAGACGATCATTAGAGACCGAATTTTTTCTCTGCTTTAGGCAATTCCTTCAGAAGCTGATCTAGCCATTTCTTTTCAATTTTCGGTTCGCCCCTCATCCAATCAATCACGGGCTTTTGGGCTGCCTGTCTGAAGGTTTCTTTTTCACCAGCCGTGGGCGCATAAATTTTCAGCCCTTTCTTCTGCATGTGCTCAAGGGCAAGCTTATTGTTGGTGTAAGCAGCGCCGCGACCACAGACAGAAGCCACCCTCCCGGCCACTCTGACTGCATTCTGGATGTTCTTGGGGAGGCTCTGGAACCACTTCTCGCTGACCGCAAATACAGCAAGGCTCAAAGTGTGTTCATCTAAAGTGTAATATTTTTGTACCTCAAAAATCGATCCGGCCACCATGGTCGCAGGGGAATTCTCCTGGCCATCTACAACGCCTGTTTTCAGCGAGGTGTACAATTCACCCCAGGGGATCGGTGTCGGGGAAGCACCCATAGAAGAGACGATTTTCATCTCCGCCGGGCTCTCCATTACCCGAATCTTCAGTCCCTTCATGTCGCTTGCGGACTTTACCTCTCGGGCATTATTGGAAAAGTTTCTATAGCCACCGTTGTCGAAAATCGTGATCACCCTGAGGTTCGCCTTCTTAGCCATATCTTCAAAGAGAGCCTCTCCGAAGGGGCCATCCAAGATCTCCCAGACCACCACAGGGCTTTTCCAGAGGTAAGGGATGGAAAGGATCTGCAGGTTTGGATAGAAGGTGGCGAGAGCGGGAATAGCGGGAGTCGTCGCTTCGATGACCGCGGCCTGGGTTTGCTGGATCGTCTCCACTTGGCCTCCTAAAACGCCGCTGTGTTTGAAATCGACATTAAAAGCGCCGCCAGTCAAACTCGTTATCGAATCTTCGAAGCCGTAAACGGCGGCCACAGTCACATGGATCAATTTTTCCTCGCCCACAGTTATTCTTAGGGGATCGGTGTATGCGATTCTAAAGGTATACTTTTGTTGTGCTTGAACCGATGGTGCCATTGCCCCGACCAGTAAAAGAAAGATTAAGAGATAGCCTAATTTTTTCATTTTTCCTCCCTCCTTAAAAAAGATTTCTTAAAACCCAACATCTCTTCCACAATACCCTTGATTTACAATCCTAGTCTATTTTTACACCTCCTTTCTTAATCATGCCAACCCTAACAATCTCGGCACAATAAGGACCAAATCAGGGAAATAGGTAATGAGAAACAGGACTCCAATATTCACCATGATGAATGGAAAGCATTCTCTGGAAACTTCCTCGACGGTGCACCCGCTAAGGGCGGACACAGCGAAAAGGCAGATCCCGAAGGGGGGTGTAATAAGGCCAATCACCAGATTGAGGACCATGACAATGCCGTAATGGAGAGGATGAACTCCCAAGCCATTGAGGATCTGCGCAAAGATCGGACCCATCAGGATGAGGGAGGCTGTTGTCTCCAGCCAGGTCCCCATAAAAAGGAAAACAAGATTCATGATGAGCAGAACGGTGTACTTGTTGTTCGTCCAGCTCAATAGAAACTGCCCTACCGCTTGTGGAATGTTCTCCATCGCCAGTACCCAGGAGAAAAGACTGGCAAAGGCAACGATGATAAACAATGTCGCGGTTTTTATCATGGTGGACTTCAGAATTCTGATGAGCGACTGCCAATGGAAGCCACCCAGAAAAAAGAATCCTAAGAAGAATCCGTAAAACACCGTAACCGCCCCGGCTTCAGTGGGCGTGAACACTCCGCCTAATATTCCTGACACGATGATCGCTGGTATGACCAGAGCAGGTACAGCCTTTATAAAGCTTGTGATTAACTCTTTCAGAGAAAAAGGAGTTTCTCTTTTGGGGAATCCTCTTCGCTTTGACTGGATGGCGACGATCAGACAATCACTTAATCCAAGCAGGATCCCAGGGACTAAACCGGCGGCAAACATCGCCCCCACAGAGGCTCCCATGATAGAGGCGTAGACCACCATGATGATACTGGGCGGAATAATAGGACCTTGGATCGAAGTGGCAGCCGTTAAGGCAGCGGCGTATTTTCTCGGATAACCATTTTTCTCCATGGCCGGGATGACGATGGAGCCCAACGCAGCGATATCCGCCAGGGCAGCTCCGCTGATGCCTCCAAAAAACATACTGTCAAACACATTGACTTGAGCCAATCCTCCTCGTACATGTCCCACCAGCGCATCAACAAAACGAATCAGGCGATCCGTAATTTTGAACTCGAGCATGACTTCTCCGGCCATGATGAAGAAAGGGATCGCAAGGAAAACAAAAACATCGATTCCAGAAAATATCCTGGAAGGAACTATCGTGAGCCATTCCGGTCTGTAAATAATCATATAAATGATTGCAGGGAATCCCATGGTAAAGGCGATAGGCATGCCTAACATCAGAAAGATAATGAATGTAACTGCGATGAGTAACAAATGTAGTCCTCCTCAGAAAATTCTACTCGTCAAGATTTCCCTGTAAGTAATTTCTTGATATCTTCCAGAATAATGAACAGGGAATGAATCAGAGTTAAAGCAAAGCCTATTGGAAGTATGATTTGCACCCAAAACATGGTAATGCCGAGGGTAGGTGAATACCTAAGTGTGGACTGGGTAAATACCATGATAAAACTGGATGTAGCAAGGATCCCTATCAAGATGATAATGATCAGAAAAAAGATTATTTCAATGGTCGTGGAAATACGCTTGGGTAGCCTTTGGACGATCGTATCCAGGCTAATATGATTTCTATATCTAATTGCTAAACTGGTCCCGATCATGGTTATCCAGATGAGGCAATAACGCGCCACTTCTTCAGTCCACGGGAGCGCATTATTGAGCACATATCGAGTAAATACTGCCAGGCCGGCGATCAGGGTAACCGCAACCAGTAGGACGTAGCTGAAAGCGGTGCTTATTTTTTCAATTGCTCCGGTAAGGACCGAATATTTATCATAAAAAGCTAAGAACGCCTTTTTGATGTGGGCTCCTCCTCTTTAGATTAAGGTCTTTCATGGGATTTGATCGCCGTCAATAACGATTGTCATCTCCTTAGTTAAATAACCCCAACCTCATCAGCTGTTCCTTAATCAATTCTTTTTCCTCTTTTGTGGATTCAACAAGAGGTAACCGTGGAGGACCAACCTGGATACCCATCAACTCAATAGCAGCCTTTAAACCTGGGATGGGATTTACACCTCCAATAGGTGACCACGATTTAAAGAGAGGGTCAAGGTCCTTGTGGATTTTTTCGGCTTCTTTAACCTTTCCTGCTAAGAAGAGTTCAATCATTTTTCTCATCTTGTCCCCAATCATATGGGAACCGCCGCTCACCACTCCTGCAGCCCCTTGAACCATTCCACAGAGAACCATGATATCGTCTCCGTTATAGATGGTGAAATGGTCAGGTGTTGCCCGAGCATATTCGGTCATTTGAGTGGGATTAATTCCTGCTTCATCTTTTATTCCCAGGATATTCTTAATTTCTGCTAATCTACCCACCGTGGGTGGATCGATATTCACCCCTGTAAATAGAGGAATATTGTATAACATGATGGGTAGGCTTGTGCTCTGGGCTATTGTTTTGAAATGCATATAAATTCCTTCCTGAGTCGGTTTACAATAATACGGTGCAACGACCATGGCAGCATCATAGCGCAATTCTTCAGCCTTCTTGGTCAAACTTGCTGTTTCTTTTGTCGAAGCAGCTCCAGTCCCGGCAACCAGTGGTCGTCTACCGGCGACTATTTTCTTTACAAATTTAAAAAGCTCTATCCTCTCATCATAAAGTAACGTATTGAATTCTCCGGTCGTCCCAGCTACTAGGATGGAGTCGCAATAGTTTTTGGAAATCAGATGTTCGATAAGCTTTTCAGTTGCCTTGAAATCAATCTCCTGTGTATCCCGTGTAAAAGGGGTAACCAGTGGCACAATGATGTGTTTTAGCATTTCTCCCAATTTTTCCACGTTTCATTTTCCTCCTTAGTTTAATAATTCTATCTTGTCTATAACGTTATTTAATGTACGCCCCTTATAGCCCTCTTTGAATGTCAATTCCCAAGTAGACGGTTACCAAAAATAGCTCTTTATCCTAAAGGACACCCATCTTTTGCAGGACGTTCTTAAGCTCTTCCTTTTCACCTGTTGTGATATTTTCCATCGGTTCTCTCGCCTTGCCTCCTGGTAACCCCACCAAACTCATCGCCTCTTTAACGATGCTTAGGTAAAGCGGAATATCGCCTCCGCCGGTGGAAGCTGACAAAACTGTGGGGATTCCCCGTCGTTGCCCACATTTGCTGACAAAATGATCATATAACGCCAGCTTGTCAATTAGCGCCTTCACTCTTTCATAATCTCTGTTTGTGGCAGCTTTATAAAGGTTTTTGACCAGTTCAGGAGCAATATTGACCATTTCAGTTACGAACGCCGGAACTCCATACAACATCTCAAAAGAGAACATAAGATGTCCCAAACCAGTGGTGATGACCATATCTTTCGGGTCAACCGCTTTTTGCATCATATAAAATGCCACCGCATTGGGTGTATTCTCCTTATCTGCGATGATGTTTCTTATTTTTGACAAACGAGCCATGAGGTCAGGGGGGATCCACAACTTGCTTGCTACCGGGTTGTTATAAATCATAATACCAATATCGATATTCTCAGCAATCATCTTATAGTGTCGATATAGCCCTTCTTTGGTGACCAGGTTGTAATAAGGAGGAACGATGAGTACTCCGTCTATGCCCAACTCCTGGGCCTTCTGACTTATCCCAATTGTCAACTTTGTTGCCGGGCGGCCCGTTCCTGCAATAATAGGAAATTTCCCGTTCACCTCTTCAAGAACGATGTTCCAGACTCTCATGTTCTCTTCGTCGGTCATGGCATAGAACTCAGCTGTGCTGCCGGTAATGAGGAAGACTGCGTCTTCTCCCTTCAGGGCGTTGAGCGCATGTCTTAAACCCCTTCTGATGGCAACCTCGTCCAGTTCGTCGCTTTCGTCAAAATGAGTCATGGGCATATGGATCAACCCTTTGATACGTTGTCTCAACTCTTCGGGTTTCATGGACATGGAAAATCTCCTCTATCAGGGATGCCATGCAAAAACAGGGTCGCACCGTCAACAGAACACCTTCGTCTCAGGCTAAGAGAGTATCAAAATGTGATACTGGACTTTCACAATATAATATTATATAAGGAAGGAGGTTTGTCAAGGGAAAAGTGATGGCAGAAGTAATCCCTCAGTCTTTGTTCGAACTCGCAACGATCTGACAGGGATGTCGGAGAAAATCTTATAGCGGTAACCTTAACTTGTCCCTCAAACCACAAAATCCCCTGAGAAGAACAAAGAATAATTTATGATATCGATAGTTACCCTTGCCTATGAAAATTTTAAAACATCCGCTTGATAAGATTTTGGATGACATTCCTGGCGGATCGGCAGAATCCATTCCCCGTAACCGAGAGATTACTGGCAGAACTATTTAGTCATTTGAAGATTTAATGACCGATGAAGAACAGATATTGCACAGCAGGTAATTAAGATAAGGAGTGATTTCATGAAAGAAAAATTGGATGGTAGCTTAAAATCAGTAAGAAAGGCGCTCCAAATCTTTGAATTATTCACCATTGATACCCCAGAACTTTCAATCTCTGATTTAGTAAGAAAACTTTCGATGCCCAAGGTGAGCGTTTATCGTTTCCTAAGAGTCCTCCTGAAAAGTAGCTTTATCACTCAAGATAGGCAGACCAAAAAATACCGACTCGGCATCAAGATATTTGAACTGGGGAGTATCGTACTAAGAAATTTTGATCTGAGAGAGGTGGCTTTTCCTTTGATCGTTGAACTTTCTAAAAGAAGTGGGGAGACAGTCCATCTCGGAGTCCTCGACAATCAACAGGTCGTATCCATTGAAGGTGTCGAGAGTGACCAATCTCTACGCATCTCATTACCTGTTGGTAAGCGAGTCTATTTACACTCAACAGGCATTGGTAAAGCCATCCTTGCTTTTCTAACCGATCAAGAGATACAAGAGATCGTCCGCCAAAAAGGACTGCTGCGATTTACGAATAATACCATCATTCATTTTGACCAACTCATGAAGGAAATACAATTGATAAAGAAAAGAGGATACGCGATTGATAATGAGGAGAATGAGCATGGGATAAGATGTGTAGCCGCTCCTATTTTTGATGTTAACAAACAAGTGGTTGCTTCAATAAGTATTTCCGGCCCCTCGGTAAGAATTCCTCATTCAAGAATTCCTGAACTATCTTCTATGGTCATCGAGACAAGTCAGAAGATATCGAAAGCTCATGGTGTTTCTCTTAAAAGATGATTGTGATAGAGAGGAATTAGATCATGGATTTAAATCATAGGGTAGTGGTGATAACGGGCTCCTCAAGCGGAATCGGAAAGACAACTGCTTTACGATTTGCGAAAGAAGGAGCAAAGGTGGTGATTAATTATAATATCAATCGGGGAGGAGGGGAGGATACATTAGCCAAAATCAAAGAGACGGGACGAGATGCTTTGTTAGTACAAGCAGATATTTCTGATCCAAAAGATATGGAGAGACTGTTCAAAACCGTTTTGGAACAATTTGGAACAGTCGACATCTTGATCAACAATGCAGCGATTCCTATGGACAAAGTTCCCTTCATGGAGTCTACCCAT
>Ga0315284_10013566_pt1 | contig 11608 bp, 8 predicted proteins | sample YL17G09_16_MG_FD_203696 | JGI IMG/M metagenome (GOLD analysis project Ga0315284, IMG submission 203696) | Sediment microbial communities from Yellowstone Lake, YNP, Wyoming, USA - YL17G09_16 | ecosystem: Environmental > Aquatic > Freshwater > Lake > Sediment | place: USA: Wyoming | collected... | reverse complement strand
ATGCAGGAACTTAAGAAGCGCACGGCCCAAGGCATCCTTTCCGCGCTTTCCGAGAATCAGCGCGTTCCCCGGTGCGGGAAGATGCGGGCCCGGTTGCGCCTGCCGCCCACCGTCCATTCCTCGCCCAGCACTGCAAATCCACCTGCCCGGGGGACGGCATCTCGGCAGCATCGGTGAATTGCAGCGCCAGTTCTCGAATCCTGCGCCGGCTCATCCAATTCAGTCCGATACTGGCGAGCCCCTCCTTCGCAGCCGGGACCGTGTAGGCGCCATCCGCTTCAGGCGTTAGATCCGTCTCCAGGGAAACATCCTCTGCCCGGAACTCCTCCAGCCGGCTGGATTTCGCACCGTCAAGTCGTTGGGGATCGGACGTCACCACCCTTGCAAACGGCGCGATGTTCACTTTCATGCCGGCTGGGGAGGGAGTGGCCCCAGCGGTCCTGATCAACCTTGCGTTCGCCCAGTTGGCACTGATGTAGACGTAGCTGTGGGTCGGCGAAGGAGAATTGACCAGCAATCGCATCGCGCGCGCCCCGCCGACAGGCACGCCGATGAGTTTTGGTGGCTCCTCGGGCTTTACCACCCCGCTATCGAACACCTTCTTGCCGTCCAGCAGCACCTCAAAGACGACGCTCCCGGTCTCGGGCTGTTGGACCCCAATTTCTGCTTCAAAAGTGTCATACTCCCCATCCAGTTCAACCAGGATGTCCCCGGTGGTTAGCGTCCCGAGGCCCTTCCTGTACTCCTTGCCGCCTATCCGAATGGGCACAGGCTTGGCACCCCAACTGACCCAGGCGGTGTCAACCCCCGTGTAGCCCCACCCCTGTCTCACAGGCCAGATCCGGTAGGATACGTCGGTCAGGTACTCGGCCGTCCCTCTCTCTGCAACCGCGGTTCCACTGCATACAGCTATAATTGCGGCTCCCAATAGGAGCGTCATCCTAGTGCGCATCGGATCCTCCGTGGCGGCCGGTCCTGAGCGGGCCTGCCGTCTCCCTCACCACGAGGGATGTGCAATCCACAGTTTTCGGGGGCAGCACCACATTCGGCTGGTCCAGCAAGTTGAAAATCATCTGGGCCGATATCCGGCCCATTTCGAAATAGTCGAGGCGAACTGTAGTCAACAGCGGGTCGGCAAACCGCGCCACCGGCAGGTCGTCGTGCCCTCCTATCGAGATATCATCCGGAACGCGCAGGCCCGCCCGTTTTGCCGCGTGTAAGGCCCCGATCGCCAGCGCGTCGTTCCTGACGAAGACGGCAGTCGGGAGTGGCACCCTGCTGAGCAGCGCCCTCATGGCTTCGGCGCCTTCTTCCAGGTCCAATCGGGCTCCAGACTCACGCCGTGCACCGCGAGCCGGTTTCGGAAAGCTTCAACTACCGGATCAGCACGCCCGATATCTATGAAGCCGATTCGTTTGTGCCCGGAAGCTGCCAACATATCCGCGACCTCGTCGGCACCGGTCTTGAGGTTCCAGATGACCGACCCCATCCGAGTCGCTGGCTCTACCGAGGGGTAACCAACAGTCACCACGGGAGTACGCGGGTTGACCAGGCGGGCAACCCGGTCTCCGAGGTTTGGGGCTCCTGTGATCACGATGGCGCCGTCGACTGCTCCAGACACTATCCATTCGCGCAGAAGGGAACCCTCTTGGTCGAGGCTGCTTGTTGTGTCCAGGACCAGCCCGTAACCATGCCCCCAGAGTGTGTTCTGTATCCCGCGAGCCATCTGAACCATGAAATCCACTTCTCCGTCCGCCGCGTGGAGCAAGATCATCTTGCCTCGCCCTGTCACCAATTGCTGCGCATGAGGGTTAGGCACATAGCCGAACTCCTTCATCTGCCGTAAAACCATTTGGCGCGTGTTTTTGCCGATGCGCCTGCGTCCTGATATCGCGCGTGAGATGGTTGTCGGAGACACGCCAATTTTCTGCGCGAGCTGTACAATGCTTGGTTTATTCATGCCGTTGCACCCGCTCCCGACCCGGCGATGGGGTGAAGCGTGGCCTCACCCTGCATCTGCCTTTCTACTCCCTACCAGGTCACCACCTATCCGCGACGGGACGGTTCTGAACCAACCGCCGCTGAAGATATGCCTCAGTGATTTGGACCCATGAATGTACCCTCGGGTGTTGTCTCGGTGTGACGAGGGAACACTAAGCCAAAACCTTGTTTCTTGTGACAAACTGTCCAGCAATTCCTTCTGCGCTCAGCCCAGGACTTGCGCAAGCCTTTGCGCAACATGAAAAACTCACCTCCCCCTTCGTCTCTAACTGCAAGCTATTCTACGATTGGCTGTTGATGTACTAGGCGTCCTACAACGGCTCGATTTGCTAATCTGGCATATGAGCGCGCTTTGTCAATCTCCATTTGGCCTGGCACCGTGAAATATTCTGTGTAAGCAGGCGAAGGGCTTTTTCCCCGGGAGCGGTTCAAGCGACTGACGACACCGAAGACGATGTGGTCACAACTGGGCGAGTTTATGAAGCTGGGCATGGGTCGAGTTCGGTGTCGCGTTCCCCGGACACAGCGCTCGATGATCCCGCTTAGCGGGATAGTGCGTACCTTGCGCCGGTGGCCCAGCGGGACGGTGAAAGAGTTAAGCCGTCTGTCCAGGTCGCGCTCCAAGCTGGTCACGGCACGGCGGGTCTCCCTTGACCTTCCCCTGCCGGAAGGCTGGCTCACCCTCCCGGGAGCTGTGCGTATCGCGCAGCCCTGGAAGTTGAGAGTCCATAGCAACCAGAGGAGAAAGGTGATGCTGTAATCCGGTATAATCGGTCAGGAGACCATGCCCAAAACGTTGCTAATGGACTTTCTGAATGAAGCCGACTTGCGGCGGATGGCTGGCAAGCAATCCTTTGTTCGCGGCGAAGACTACTTCACCGGCGGCCGGGTCAAGGACATTTCCGCGGACGCCGAGATGTTAACGGCGACGGTCGTCGGCGCCCGCAGATACCGGGTCAAGCTTTGGATCGCGGCCGAGCGCATCGAGCATTCCTGCACGTGCCCGATGGGTGACGACGGGAACTTCTGCAAGCACTGTGTGGCCGCAGCACTGGCGTTCCGGGCCGAACGCAACGACCGGGCCAAAGCCCAACTAAAACCAACCGAGCGCGGCGTAACGATGCAGGATGTCCGCGCGATGCTCCTTCAACAGGATCACGAGTCGGTCGTGGCGATGATCCTGGACTGGGCCAAGGCTGAGGATCGGCTGCGCGAACGCCTGCTGCTTGCCGCCGCCAAGCAAAGCAAGAGAGGCGTGAACCTGGCGACGTTTCGCCATGCCATCGACGCTGCCCTGGATCAGGACGACTTCATCGGCTACCACGAGATGTCGTCTTATGCGTATGCGGCCGACGAAGTCATCGAGCGCATCGAAGAACTGCGGCGCGACGGTCACGCCGAGGCCGCCATTGAACTGAGCGAGTATGCGCTCAAAGCCGCCGAGCGGGCCATGCACTCGATGGATGATTCCGATGGTTATATGCGCGACATCCTTGACCGCTTGCAGGGAATTCATCTACAAGCCTGCCTGGCGGCTAAGTCAGACCCGGTGGCGCTTGCCCAGAAGCTTTTCACCTGGGAGATGCAGAGCGAATGGGAGATCTTCCTCGGCGCCGCGGGGACATACGCGAAGGTGCTCGGCCCTGGCGGGCTGGAGGCCTACCGGACGCTGGCCGAGGAAGAGTGGGCGAAGGTTCCGGCCCGATCGCCGGGCAGCCGGGAATCCGAAGCGTACGGACGCCGCTTCCGGATCACTCACATGATGGAAACCCTGGCGCGGCTGTCCGGTGACGTTGAGGCGTTGGTCACCGTAATGTCACGTGATCTCTCGTTAGCGTATTCCTTCCTTCGGATTGCTGAGACCTACAAGGAGGCTGGCCAGCGCGAAAAGGCTCTCGAATGGGGCGAACGCGGCTTGCGGGCATTCCCCAATCACACGGACTCGCGCCTGCGAGAGTTTGTGGCGGAGGAGTATCACCGCCGCAAGCGCCACCAGGACGCAGGGCGACTCATCTGGGCCAACTTCCTCGATCGCCCGGAGCTGGAGGAATACAAGGATCTGGCAAAACACGCCAAGAGAACCGGAGACTGGAACACGTGGCGCGAACGGGCGCTGGAAGAAATTCGCAGCCGCATTGCGGCGGCAAAGAAGCGCGGGTCACAGCCCAGCTGGTTCCCGCCTGGCTACGACGAAGGCCGGGGCCACTCTCTGCTGGTGCGGATATTCCTGCATGAGAAGGACGTCGAAAATGCGTGGCGAGAGGCTAAGGAGGGCGGCTGCTCTGCTCAGCTTTGGCTTGAATTGGCGCGACTGAGGGAAAGTGAGCATCCGGAAGACGCCGTTCCAATCTATCTGGGCAGGGTTGAACCGCTGCTGGCTCAGAAGAATAACGCAGCTTATGCCGACGCCGTGACCCTGCTCCGCCGGACTGGTACGCTGATGACGCGGCTGGGTCAACAAGAGGATTTTGTGAATCACCTGACCCTGCTGCGTGCGAAGCACAAGCCAAAGAGGAATTTCATCAAGCTGCTGGACAGCGCCAAGTTGTGACGCTGTCGCCCACCCTTCGCTCGGAAATCTCAACTCCTGGTTTGACCACTCCCCCGTGAATGCGTGGCGCACCCCAACACGGATTCGCCGTCGTGGCCGCCCTTGAAACTGGGGTTCGGGGCAAGGTTCCTCTGTCCATCGCCCAACAAGGGAGTGACTCGGCCCAGATGAAATCTGCCCCGGCCATTATCCCCCCGGTGCGTTTCGACCCGCCTCGCGCCGCACCTGTCCTTGGCGTTCATTCAAACTCCTTCGTCCTGAACTGAATTCGATTTCTTCCCGAGCGCAGAGAAAAAAACGTTGAGGAGGATGGCGAAGTTCAATAGACGAACATCCTGGATTATAATACTTGCTCTTGGTGGAGATACACTATGGACGAGAACATACACGAAGATGGCATCGAAGCCCGCTACTTTGTGGCGGCAGCGGCGAAAGCCCTTGAGGTACTGGAGAGCTTTGACCGGCTCGAGGAAGAACTCACGATCGGTGAAGTCGCCCGGCGCGTGGGAATCCCTTACTCTTCTGCGCTCCGGCTCCTCTACACTCTGGGCAAGCGCGGTTACGTCTTTCGGCGTCCGGGCAGCAAGAAATACATGCGCACCCCGGAGCATCGTCGTTACCGCATCGGTTATGCTGCGCTCGGTGACAGTCTGAAATTCTCTCAGGAGATCACCTGGAACATGACCGTCGCGGCCCGCGCCGCGGGAGTCACCTTGATCGTCAAAGACAACCAACTGAACCCGCAAAAAGCCCTGGCTAACGTGGATATCCTTCTGCAAGAAAAGATCGACCTGCTGATTGAATACCAACTGAACGAGACCGCCGCCCACCTGATTTCTGCCAAATGCGAGAATGCCAAGGTCCCGATCATCGCCATCAGTTTCCCGCACCCGGGCGCTTACTACTTCGGCAGCAACAAATACCTGACCGCCCAACTGGCGGGAAAATTCCTGTGCGAATACGCCCAGGCGCACTGGCGCGGCAAAGTGGACAAGGTGCTGTTCCTGCCGGTGACCGGGCTGACCTCAACCCTCGAGGTGCGCAAGGCGGCCATCTGGGACACGCTGAGCAAGGGCCTGAAGTCGCTGCGGCAGCGCGACTTCATCACGGCGCCGCTGGGTCTTACCGCTCTCGACGGTTACCGCGAGACCAAGAAGATCCTCGAGGAAATCGGAGGCAAATCCCGCAGGGTGTGCATCTTTGCCGTCTCGGATGGTTTGACCATCGGTGCCGTGAAGGCTGTGGTGAAGATGGGTCTGGCGGATCGCGTGGCCATCGTGGGTTTTGGCGGTGGGCGTGACGCCCGCGCGCATGTGCAGTCCGGGGGCCCCCTGAAGGCCCAGGTGGCTTACTTTCCTGAAACCTACGGCGAACGCATCATACCCAAAGCCCTGAAGATCTTGGCGGGTGAAAAAGTGCCTCTTACCTCTCACACTCACCACGTCGTCCTGACCCAAGACAATATCGAGCAGTACTATCCGTCTCGCAGGTCGACCTGACATCTCACCGGATTCGCCGGTGGATAGGATCCTGAGGGCTACACCAGCTAAGGGCGCGTCCGCGCCCATGGGTGGTTTCTACCGTCAATTTATTCGAAGGGTGAAGGGTAACCGAATATTCGTTGACCACGCTTGGGTGCGCGTGTTATACGAACTGCGCCGAAGCCTGTGCATGTTGGGGGAAGGAATGACTGCAGCTTCCAGTCCCCGAGCGCGTGTGACGTCACGAAAGCCGGGATGCATTCGCCGTTGATGGCGGCTGAGTCTCGCGAGCATTCGAGCGGCAAGAGGTGCGGCCAGTACCCGCCGAGAGTCTTTGAGCCTGACGCCAGGCCCATTCAGAATACGGAGGTAACACAGGCCCAAACGTTTCGTTTACAACTGAGAAGCTGGCCGGAAAAGTCACGGCCGTAAGGGTTAGGACAAGAAGATAGTGGAAGGATGGCGGTGATCGGCTCGGTGCTGCGGAGGGGTCTGAAACAACCAAATGTCTATTGTCTCGATGTCCAGGTTGTTAGCCGATGCGAGAGGAGGCGCCTACGCCGTCTGCTACTGTGAAGCGTGGAACCTCGAGTCATTTCAAGCCGTCGTGGAAGCGGCCGAGGAGGAGAGTTCGCCGGTCATCGCAGGTTTCGGTGGTGGTTTCCTGCGGCATCCTTCGAGGGCACGGGCGGAGAAACTTGTCTACTACGCGGGGTTCGCTCTGGCACTTGAGAAGACGCGGGTGCCGGCCACTTTTCTGCTTAACGAAACCAACAGCCTCACGCAGATCGAAGAAGGAATGAGCCTGGGATTCAACGCGATCATGGTTGAAAATGAGGGCCTCGAACTGGACGAGTATCGAGCTTTGGTCAAGCAAGTCGTTACCAGGGCGCACTCGAAGGGCTGCACAGTGGAAGCGCAAGTGGGGCATCTGGCGGATGCCTCGGCGGGCGGGGATGCGGTGCCGACAACCCCGGAAGTCGCGCAGGCTTTTGTGGAAGAGACAGGTATTGATGCCCTGGCGGTAGCCGTGGGCAATGTTCACGTCCTGACGACGGGCAGTGCCGGGTTGGACCTTGAGGCGCTCGAAAAGATCGGAAAGGCCGTGTCCGTGCCGCTGGTATTACACGGGGGCAGCGGGATTCCGCTGGAGATCGCCGCAAGCTGCACCAAGTTGGGAGTGTGCAAGGTCAATTTCGGCACCGCGCTCAAGCAGGCCTATCTGGCGGCGGTTCGAGAGAAGCTGGCGATGTATGAGGAGCCCATGAGCCCACATCCGTTCCTTGGCACGGGTGGCCCAAAAGACCTCCTAACGGCGGCCAAAGACGCCGTGAAGCTTAGAGTCAAGGAGTTCCTGCGAGCTTTTGGTTCGGCGGGGAAAGCAGCAAGGAACGACCCAAGAGCCGGCGCTTGGGCGTCGGAGATCCTAACGGGGCGCTCGTAAGGGAAGCTGCTCTCCTTCCTGGGGAAGGCGCGGACCAGAACCCAAGCTGCACAACCCAGTGCGGCCACTGGCCCGAGCGATATCGAGAAATTCACGTGGTGAATAAATGCGGCTATTCGTCCCGCTGGTCCCTTTTATCTCTTTTATCTCCTTGACATGGGGTTCGCACAGCCATAGGCTTGGCCCAAGCTTTTCTGGGAAGCACTGTTCACTGTGAGTTACCTTCTGGCGTCGGAGTTGGGATTCTTAAGGAGGAGGATGAAGATGCGCGTTCGATTACCTAATAACCTGGCGGCCATCGTTCTGTTGATGGTGTCTTGGTTTCTGGTTCAAGGTCTTGGGCCGCTTCGGGCCCAGACCACATTCGGAGTCATCGTGGGCGTCGTGACCGACGCCTCGGAAGCCGCGGTTCCGAATGTTTCATTAACTGTGACTAACACTGCCATGGGTATCGCCCGGCAACTGAAGACCAATCAGGTGGGCCAGTACCGTGTCGAATCTCTGTTGCCCGGCATTTACTCCGTTAGGGCCGAGATCGCTGGCTTCCAGGTCACCGAGGTGACTGGCGTGGAAGTACCCGTGTCTCGAACGGTGACCGTCAATATCGTGATGCAGGTTGGCGCGGTCACCCAGAAAGTGGAAGTGACCGGCGTGGCGCCTCTGCTCGATACGGCGACCGCCGCGGTCGGCGCAGTCATCAACAACAGAAGTGTGACAACCATCCCCTTGAACGGCAGAAGTTTCACCGACCTGGTTGGGTTGGTTCCGGGGGCGGTGAACAGGGGGGGCGCCATCTTTGCTGTTGCTGGCGGGCATAATTACAGCGTGAGTGGCGTCGCGCCCGATCAGAACAACTTCACGATTGACGGGGTGAATGCCAACGAGGAGTTTTTCAAGCACTTCGGCATCCAACCCTCGATCGACGCGATCCAGGAATTCAAGGTCCAAACCCACACCACCGCCGAGTACGGATTCGGGGCCGGGGCCAATGTGAACGTGGCAATCAAATCCGGCACCAACCAACTACATGGGGCGCTTTTTGAATTCCTGCGCAACGATAAGCTCGATGCCGTCAACTGGTTCACCAACGCCACGTCACCCGCCGGCAAGGCTGTGAGGCCGGGCTACCACCAAAACCAATGGGGATTTGTGGTCGGCGGCCCCGTTTACATTCCCAAGGTTTACAACGGTCGCGACAAATTCTTTTGGCTGGTCAATTACGAAGGCTTTAAGATCCGCTCGCCGTCCGTGCAGCACGCAGTGATCCCCACGACGGCGCAACTCGGAGGTAACTTTGTAGGCGACGCGCCCATTTACGACCCCGAAACTACCCGTCAGGTTGGTACCTCGAACGGCGTTCCCATCTATGCCCGCGACCAGTTCAGCTACAACGGAGTTCTGAACGTTATCGATCCGAATCGGCTCAATGACGCCATGGTCGCGTACGCGAACATGTTCTATCCGGCCTCCACCACGAGGGATTTATGGACCACCAACCCACTTCGCTTGGACCAGTACCAAATCAATGTCCGCGCGGATTACAAGTTCAACGATAAGCTGAACTTCTTTGCGCGGGTATCTACATCCAATGTGGCGCAGACGGCCCCTGCCAGCTTGCCGACCTATTCGGGGCTAACCGTCCAGAAATTCAGAAATGCGGTCCTGAGTTGGACCTATCTGCCAAGTTCGACCACGGTGGTGGATATCAAAGCCGGCGTGAACCGCAGCAATGTGTTCACGCTAGATTCAAGCCCGGCGCCGGGAGCTGTGGCCTTCTATGCCGCGCATCCGATCCGAGGCCTGATGCCCGGAAATGCCCAGTACCCACTAGTGTGGGGCAACAACATCAGTAGTTTTACCGGTACCTCTCAGGGCGGAGTGCCGCTCCCCACTACCGATATCCAAGGCCATTTCAATGTAGCCAAGATCAGGGGCCGTCACACTTTCAAGGCCGGTATGACCTACGATAACTTTCGCAGCATGCAGGACAACTTCGGTGTGAACACGTTTGAATTCACGGAGGTGCCCACGAACGATCCGCAGCATGCAGCAGCTACGGGATACAGCGTGGCTTCGTTTCTGCTGGGGTTACCATCCAGCGGCCGGCGAAATCTTGGCAATACAACTGTTTATATGCGCTGGGGGCAATACCAGTTCTACCTTCAGGATGATATCAGGGTGACCCGGCGGTTGACTTTGAACCTGGGACTGCGCTACGAGTGGGATCAACTGCCCCGTGACCGGGATAACCGCTTGTCCCAGTTCGACACGACGACCGGAACTTACATCTGGGCGGGCGACAATGCGATGACGGGCCAGGGGCCTAATGCCCGCCGCACCATCCGCGACCCGGACTTCAATAACTTTGCCCCGCGCATCGGGTTCGCGTACCAAATCAACCCCAAGACCACCCTCCGGGGTGGTTACGGGATATTCTACGCCACAAACTATCTTTGGGAGATGCAGGGGGTCCGGGGTCAATGGCCCTATGCCTTGGCAGAAGTCTTCGCCGGACAGAATGTGGTTTGGCCTGACAAGCCGGTTGAGACTTGGTTTGAAGCCTATACCGACGTGGTTCCTGGCGCAAAGCCGGGTTCGCAGCATGTCAACAATCGCCTGAGCCGCACCAGCTATACGCAGCAGTGGAATATGGGTGTGCAGCGTGAACTAGCGCGCGACATGATGTTGGAAGTCAGCTACGTCGCCACGAAGGGCACGAAAATGCCATTGTTTTGGAACGCAAACGTGGCCCTGCCTGGTCCGGGTCTAGTGGATCCTCGCCGGCGTTGGCCGGATGCTGGCAATTTCGTTGAAGGCATCAACGCGACCAGCAGCAACTACCACTCCTTACAAGCCAAAGTGGAAAAAAGGTTCTCCAACGGGCTCCAATTTCTCGCCTCCTATGCCTGGGCGCACGCTATCGATATGGCGGGTAGCGGCGTTCTCGACAACTGGGGAGGCACGCAAGATCCATACAACTGGGCGGCGGATCGCGGAAATGGGAATGTCGATCGACGCCACATTCTGAGCCTGAGCTACGTCTATCAGTTGCCCTTCGGACGAGGCAGACGTTACCTTTCGAGTCCCAGCGGCATCGTGAACCAAGTACTCGGGGGCTGGGAGGCAACTGGGATCACGCACTTCAATAGCGGGGCACCCTACACCGTGGGCCTTGGCATGGACTGGGCAAACAACGGAGGTGGGGGGGCCCAGCGCCCCGACCGAGTACCAGGCCAACCCACCCAGCTGTCTCCCGATCCGAGCAACAAGCGCGTGGGATATCTCAACGCGGGCGCTTTTGCTTTGCCGGAACAGTATACCTATGGCAACCTGGGACGTAATACGCTGTTCAGCCCAGGCTTTTCGAACTGGGATATCGGGTTGTTCAAGAGCTTTCCCTTGCACGGTGAGGGTAAAGTTCTCCAGTTCCGTGCTGAATTCTTCAACGCTTTCAACAACGTAAGCATGGGGGGGCCTGACTCGAGATGGTGCGAAGCCGCCCCAGGTGCTCCCGCACTGGGCCAGCCGGGATCCTGTAATCCCAACTTCGGCCAAGTCTTCGGCACCCAAAGCGCTTCGCGCCAGATCCAGTTTGGACTGAAGCTACTCTTCTAACTAACACCCAACCCGGGAGCCCGCCCCCCTGCGGGGGCGGGCTCCCGGCGCTCATCTCGACGTTTTGCCGCCTGGATGACAGAACGAAGCAAAAGTGGACCCTGCCCAGAAGTTGAATCCACAATCCATTTTGGTGAGGCGGTAAGCTGGACTCCAGCCGGCTGGTCCGGGCCGCCGCTGCCTGTTTTGCAAACACGGCTTCCCGTAAGTAGACTATGAATTGGAGACGAAAATGAAAACGAAAAAGACCATTACGCGCAGGAACTTTCTTCAAGCCGGCGTGCTCGGTGGCGCTGGCGCAGTCCTCATTCATCCCGCCCGGATGTTGGGCGCCGAGGCAGCGGCTCCTGCCGAGGGCATTTGCGTGACGCTGGCCAACCATTGGAGCTATATCGGGATCGGCTGGCAACTGGGGATTGAGTCGTGCGTGCTTTCGGCCACGGATGCTATGGAGATGGCCGACCGTCCGCCCTATGTCAAGACGCTGCTCAATCTGGACGCGCGAGCCTACGAGTT
>Ga0315284_10013565_pt1 | contig 11608 bp, 10 predicted proteins | sample YL17G09_16_MG_FD_203696 | JGI IMG/M metagenome (GOLD analysis project Ga0315284, IMG submission 203696) | Sediment microbial communities from Yellowstone Lake, YNP, Wyoming, USA - YL17G09_16 | ecosystem: Environmental > Aquatic > Freshwater > Lake > Sediment | place: USA: Wyoming | collected... | reverse complement strand
CGCGACCGCGACCGGAACCTGCGGGTCGAGGAGGTGCGGATTGGCGCCGGGTCGCCGGCCATCGGGCGGCGCGTCGGGGATCTCGGGGTCAGCGAGCTGCCGGGGGTGCTGCTCCTCGCGCTCGTCGCTCCGGACGGCGCGAAATACGAGTACAAGCCGGACGCGGGGGCACGGGTGGAGGAGGGGGCGACGCTGGTGGTGATGGGTGGGCCCGACGGGGTCTCGGAGCTGCGGCGGCGTTACGGCGGCGCCGCCCACGCCGAAGCCTCTAGCGGCGCGGCGGGCGGTCCAGCAAGCGCCTGAGGGGGTCGGCGACCAGCATCAGGCCCAGCGCCAGCAGCCCTCCGGCGAGCGCGTCCACCGCGTAGTGGAACTGCCCGTAGACCGTCCCCGCCGCAAGCAGGATCGCCACCGGGGCCAGCACGAGCGCCAGCCGGCGCGCGTCGCGCCAGGCCGCGTAGACGACGCACCACGACGCGATGATGTGCGATGAGGGGAAGGCCGTCCCCATCGCGGAGCCGTTGTCGAGCATGAAGTAGACGTAGCGGGCGGGCCAGTTGGCGATGACCGCCCACCCGGGCCTCGGGAACGTGTAGTACGGCCCCGCCACCGGGAATACCCCGAACACCAGGAAGGAGGCGTAGAGCGCCAGCGCCGCGTGGAACGTGGCGCGGCGGAACGCGTCGCGCTTGCCGCGGATCCAGAGCCACAGCGGCACGCCCAGCAGGATCCAGTAGTACGACCCGTAGCACAGGTGCAGCACGGACGACAGCGCCGGGCTCGGCATCCGCTGATGCCACGTCACGCTGACCTGCTGGCCGAACAGAGCCAGCTCCCAGCGCTGGACCACGAGGTCATAGAGCCGCCCCACGTCCAGCTGGATCAGGCCCAGCTGGGTGTAGAAGCCGCCGATGAGGATCAGCGGATAGGCGCCGCCGATGAACTCCGCGAGACCCCCTTCTTCCGGCAGGAGGCGCAGGAACGCCAGCAGCACGACCACGAGGGCGTCCGCGAGCAGCAGCCACGGCCACGCGGTCACGACGTTCGCCTGGGCCAGCAGGATCGCCGCGAAGAGGACGATGAAGACCAGCGTGAGCCGGTCGGCCGGCTGGGTTCCGCGGCGCTTCACCTGAGCAGGCCGTCCGCGCGGTACGACTCGGCGGTGAGCCGCGTGCCCTCGGCGACGTCGTGCGCGGCGCGCCAGCCCAGCTCCCGCCCGGCCTTGTCCACCGAGAGGATCCACGCGGGGGCCAGGTACTCGGCCATCTTGTCGAGGTTCAGGACCGACGGCCGGCCGCGCGCGGCGCTCAGCGCGCCGATCAACCCCACGATCGCTTTCGCGAGCAGGCCCGGGACGGGCAGCACGATCGGCGTCCGTCCCACGGCGCGCCCGATCGCCTCCACGAGATCGCGGGTGGACACCACTTCGGCGTGGGCGGCGTGATAGGTCTGGTGGACCGCGGCCGGCGCGGTCCCGGCGCGCACGATGGCGTCGGCGAGGTCCGGCGCGAAAACCAGCGATACCTGCTGGGCGCCGGTCCCGAACACCGGCGCGAGGCCGCCGCGGATCATCCGGAACAGCTTGAGGAACTCGCGGTCGCGCGGGCCGTACACGGCGGGCGGCCGCACGATCGTCCACGGCAGCCCTGCGGCGGCGCGCACCACCGCCTCGCCCGCGAGCTTGCTCCGCCCGTACGCCGTGAGGGGGCGGCACGGCGCGTCCTCGGCCAGGCGCTGCCCCGGCGCGGAGGGGCCGAGCGCCGCCTGGCTCGAGACGTACACGAACCGCGCGAGAGCGGGCGCCGCTCGTCGAACGGCTGCCACGAGCCGGCGGGTCCCAGCCTCGTTCGCCAGGAGGTAGTCGCCGGGCCGGGCGGCGGCGGTGAGGCCGGCCAGGTGGTAGGCGACGTCGGCGCCGTGCGCCGCCGCCGCGAGCGAGGCGTCGTCGTCGAGGGCGCCGAGGGCGACCCGCACCCCCAGCCGCGCCAGCGGCGCCGCGCGCTCGGGCCGACGCGCCAGCACCACCACCTCGTCGCCGCGCGCGGCGAGCGCCTCCACGAGGTGGCTGCCGACGAATCCGGTGGCTCCGGTGACGAGCGCTCTCACGGCATGCTGCCGGTGGGGTCGCGGTGGCTGCGAGCGGGCGGCCGGCGAGGAGCGAGGTGGCCGTGGCGGTCGCCCGGCGCTCGCACCGGGGCGACCGCCGCGTCCCCAGGGGTCAGATGACCCCCACGCTCTTGCCGAGGGCGGCGAAGGCCTCCAGCGCGAAGTCCACCTGCGCGGCCGTGTGCGTCGCCATCACGCTGGCGCGCAGGCGGCACTGCGAGGGCGGCACCGCCGGGGGCACGACTGGATTGGTGAACACGCCGGCGTCGAACAGCTGGCGCCAGACCACCAGCGTCTTCTCAAGCGGCCCGATGAGCACCGGGATGATCGGCGTCTCGCTCGGCCCGATGTCGAAGCCGAGGGACTTGAGCCCGCCGGCGAGCCGCTTGGTGTTCTGCCACAGCGCGGCGCGGCGCTCCGGCTCGGACCGCAGGATCTCGAGCGCCGCCAGCACGCCCGCCGTGTTGGAGGCGGGAAGGGAGGCGGTGAAGATGAGGGGCCGGGCGTGGTGCTTCAGGAAGTGGATCACGTACTCGTCGCCCGCCACGAACCCGCCGATCGAGGCGAGGGACTTGGAGAAGGTGCCGACGATCAGGTCCACTTTGTCGGCGAGGCCGAAGTGCTCCGCCGTGCCGGCGCCCGTGGAGCCGAGCACTCCGATCGAGTGCGCGTCGTCCACCGCGAGGGCGGCACCGTACTTCTTGGCGAGCGGCACGAGGTGCGGCAGGTCGGCGATGTCGCCTTCCATCGAGAACACGCCGTCCACGACGATCATCGCGCCCCGCGGGCGGTCGTCGGACTTCAGCTTGCGCTCCAGTCCCACGAGATCGCCGTGGTTGAAACGCACCACCTGCGCGCGTGACATCGTCGCGCCGTCCACGATGGAGGCGTGGTCCAGCTTGTCGAGGTAGACGATCTCATCGCGACCGACGAGGCCGGAGACGAGGCCGAGGTTCGCCTGGTAGCCGGTCGAGAAAACGAGGCAACTCTCCTTCTGGAGGAACTCCGCGAGCCGCGCCTCGAGCTGTTCGTGGAGGTCGAGCGTCCCGTTCAGGAAGCGGCTGCCGGTGCAGCCGGAGCCGTACTTGAGGAGCGCGGCCTCGGCCGCCTCCAGCACCTTCGGATGATGGGTGAGGCCGAGGTAGTTGTTCGACCCCATCATCACCTTGGTCTTCCCGTGAATCTTGACGACGGTATCTTCCGCCTCGGAGATCGGCATGAAGTACGGGTAGAGGCCGGCGGCTTGGGCCTCCTTGGCGCGCGTGAAGCCGCGGCACTTGTCGAACAGGGCGACGTGGGTCGCAGCCAGGGTCGTCGGCACGGATTCCTCTTTCTGGAGCAAGCCGAACACTACCGATGAGACGGATCGGAATCAAGCTGCGCAGCGCGCTGCTCGCCGGTCTCACTGCGGCGGTGTCGAGTGGCGGCGCCGCGGCGCAAACGCCCGTCCGCTTCGACGCGCGGCTCGTGCCGGCGGGGGCGGTGTTGGCCGCGACCCTGGCGCTGGGTGCGGCGCCGGTGCTGTTCAGGTCGCACCTGCCGTACGCGACGTGCGCGCCCTGCGACCCGTCCGGCCTCCCGTTCCTCGACCGCGGCACTGTCGGGGCGATCCGAGCCTTCCCGGCGACGGCGAGCGACGCGACGCGCTGGGCGACGATTGCCGGGGCCGCGGTCCTGCTCTGGGTCGACCGTCGGGGGGACGGCGCGGCGGCCCGCGAGGACGCGGCCGTGCTCTTTCAGGCGGTGGGCGCCGCCTGGGCGCTCACGAACTGGGGCAAGGTCCTCTTCCACCGGCCTCGGCCGTACCGATACACGCCGGACGCGACCGGACCGCCGGCCTCGCCCGATGACGGCCTCTCGTTCCCGTCCGGCCACACCAGCGCTGCCGTTGCGGCGGCCGCCGCATACTGGTCGATCGAGCAACGCCTGGGGCGTGCGGGAGCCCGCCGCGGGCGCATCGGCGCCCTGATGGCCGCGGCCTCCGTCACGGGGGTGCTCAGGGTCGCCGCTCGCAAGCACTTTCCGACGGACGTCGTGGCGGGCGCCTTGCTGGGCGCTGCCGCGGGCTGGGCCGTCCCGCGGCTCTATCCGCTGCGCCGGTAACGCCGGTCACGGTGTGACGTGTGGTACAGCGCTCGGGGCCCGGTGGGTGATGCTATCGGGTGTGAGGTCGGACGGGGGGGGGTTGGCCCACCCGGACGCGGGTTTAGCTTGCACACTTCATTCCTGGCGAGGGATACAGAGGATGCCGAGGACCGGAGCACGTTTGGCCGTCCTGCTCGGGGCGGTGGTGGGGCTCGCCGCACTGGGGGCCGGGACGGCCCGCGCTCAACAGCCCGGGCTCGCCCGCCGCTGGGAACTGCGCGGACCGCAGTTCGACTTCTCCCCGGACGGCGTGTGGCGCCGCAAGGCCCGCGGGGTCGCGCAGGCGCGCGCCGCGGCCATCGCACGCGGCGACTTCGCCGCGTTGAACGCGCCGCGCCGGCTCGCCGGGCCGGCCCTCTCCGGGCTGGCCGTGACCGGCACGCTCACCGTGCCGGCCGTCCTGCTCCGATACGCGGACACGCCCGCCGGCCTTCGCGATCCCTCCGAGTACACCGAGACGCTCTTCGGCTCGGTGCCGCCGAACGGACGGCCGTACACGGTCCGCACCCTCTACGAGGAGATGTCCAACGGCCTCTTCTCGATGCAGGGGGACGCCGTCGGCTGGGTCACGCTCGACAGCGACGAGTCGCAGTACACCGGCCCCGCCACGGGATGCCCATCCCAGTTTGGCACCTGCAACGGCGTCTGGAGCACGGAGGCGTTCGCCGCGCTCCGGGCCGGCCTGCGCGAAGCCGTGGGGAAAGCGGACGCGCTGGTGGACTTCGGCCAGTACGACAACGACGGCCCGGATGGGAATCCGAACTCCGGCGACGACGACGGCTCCGTGGATCTCGTCATCTTCATCCAGCCGATGATGGACGGCGCGTGCGCTTCCTCGACCAACAACCATGTCTGGGCCCACCGCAGCTCCCTGGGCGGCGTGCCGACCGGGGATCCGCGAACCGGCGGGGGGGTCATCCGCGTCGGGGACTACACGATCCAGTCGGGCGTGGGCGGCGCCGTAGCCTGCGACGACACCCAGATGATGCCGATCGGCACCGCCGCGCACGAGACCGGCCACGGGCTCGGGCTGCCGGACTTCTACGACACGAACTCGAACGACGGCGACGACTCCGAGGGCATCGGCGGCTGGGGCCTGATGGGTTCCGGGAACTACTACTCGCCGCTCAGCCCGTCGTCCTTCGAGGCCCTCTCCCGCAGCCTGCTCGGCTGGGTCACGGTGCGGCGGCTCCAGACTTCGGGCACCTACAGCTTCGGTCCCTCGGCGCTGGGGGACACAGTGTTCCTCTTCCGTCCGACAGGCTCGAATCCGCGCGGAGAGTACTTCCTCCTCGAGAATCGGCAGGGGGTCCTCACCGACAGCGCGCGCATCCGGAGCGCGGGACCGGGGCTCCTCGTGTGGCACGTGGACTCGCTGCAGTACTACACGCGGTACGGCTCCAACGACATCAACAGCGGTGTGACCCACGGCCTGGTGCTGGTCGAGGCGCACGGGGCGCCCTACCACCTGCTGAGCAGCACCTCGGGAGTCCGCAACCGCGGCGACGGCGGCGATCCGTTCCCCGGCACGTCGGGCGTCACCTCCCTGGTTCCCGGCCCCGCGAACAAGGGCTGGCTCAACTCCGGCCTGGCGCCGAGATTCCAACTCGATTCCATCACCCAACTGGCCGTGAAGGGCCCGATGAGTTTCCGGGTGGCGTTCGGCAGCAACCTCACGGTCGCGGCGGCGGACACGGTCGCGAAGGTGCGGGTGCGCGGGCAGCTGGCCGGACGGTTCCGGCAGTTCCTGCTCGAGGGCGACACCGCCACAGTCACGATCGACACGTTGCAGGCCAACGCCGCCGGCACGATCCAGTACCGGTTCGTCGGCTGGTCGGACGGCGGGGCGCGAGAGCATCTCGTCACGGTCGGGAGCAGTGACCTCACCATCACGGCCGCCGTCACCCGGCGCTACGACGTGCGCTGGACGGTGACCGGTCCCGGGACCGTGTCCGCGACACCCAGCGTCGCGGCCGCCGGCAGTTGGGTCGCCGACGGCGACAGTGTCGTGCTGGTCGCCCGGCCGAACCCGAACGCGATCTTCATGGGATGGACCGGCGACGTGATCACGTCGGAGCCACGGATCGCGCCCCTCGCCGTGCAGCCCTACAACCTCACGGCGACGTTCAGCGCGGCGAGTGTGGACAGCGTCGTGCACCACCTGCTCATCGGCACCGGCCTCCTCACCCCCCAGGTCCAGGCGCTGGACTACCTCGGCAACCGGAACGGCCGCTTCGACCTCGGCGACTTCGTGGCGTGGCTGGACCAGTCGGGCACCGCCGTCAGCGCCGAGCTGATGGCCCGCATCTTCGCGAGGGTACGGCTATGACCGTCCGGACGCTCGTCCTCGTGCTGCTCGGCGGCCTCGCGGCCGCGGGTTGCGGCGGCAACGAAGGGCCGACCGCCGGCGAGCTGGAGGTGCGGCTCGCCACGCCGAACACCGACGACCGCGCGATTCGCTTCCTGCTGGGCGGCGTGCGCACGGCGGTCACGGCGCCGGCCGGCACGAACTACCGCGTCTATGCGGCACCGCGATCGGGCGACACCGTGATCGTGGTGGTGATCGCGCCGCAGGCCGGCCATCTCGCGGCCGGCGCGCTCGTCCGGCTCAGCGTGCCCGACACTCGGCAGGCGGCGACGTACCGGACCACCGTCCAGGATGTCGCGGCCGCGAGCTATGCGCAGCGCGCCGTGACGGGGTACGTGCTCACCGTGGTGAAACCGTAGCGTCTCCCGGAGACCCGTGATGCAGCGTGCAATCGCGATCGCCGCGGTGGCCCTGGCCGCCGCGGCATTTCCGTGCCCGGCCCAGCGACCGGCGGACCAGCCTCGCGCCGCCGCTTTCGATCTCTCCATCGAGAACCTGATGCGGGGGCCCGATCTCTACGGCACCGCGCCCAGCCGCATCCGGTTCTCCGACGACGCGCGGCACGTGTACTTCCGGTGGAAGAAGCCGGACGCGGACACCGCGGAAGCGGCCTATCGCGCCGCCGTGGTCGGCGGGGAGCCGGAGCGCCTGACGCAGGCGCTGGAGGACAGCCTCTACCCGCAGCCCGGAGTGTGGTCGCGGGACCGGCGGCTCAAGGTGTACGTCCAGCGCGGCGACGTGTGGCTGTGGGACGCTGCGCTCGGCGCCGCGCGCCGCCTCACGCAGACGCCCGGCGCGGAGAGGAACCCGCAGCTCTCGGCGGACGGCCGGACCGCGTTCTTCGTGCGCGAGGACAACGTGTACGCGATCGGGCTCGAGGGTAGTCCGCTCGTGCAGTTGACCGACGTGCGCCGCGGGAACGCGCCGCGGCCGGCGAGCCGCGACTCGGCGGGCCAGCGCGGCCTCCTGCGCGCCCAGCAGCGCGAGCTGTTCGAGTTCGTCCGCCGGCCCCCGCGCGAGGCCCAGAACCCGTTCGCCCAGCGTCCCGACACGTCGGCGCTGCCGCGCCCCTTCTTCCTGGCCGAGAACCAGGCGCTGGTCTCCTACAGCGTCTCGCCCGACGGGCGCCATCTGCTCTTCACCCAGAGCGAGCGCCCCGCGGGCCAGCAGGTGCAGGCGATGCCCGTGTGGGTGACGGAGAGCGGCTACATCGAGACGCCGCCCAACCGCACCAAGGTCGGCGACGAGCAGACGATCACGAAAGCCGGCATCCTCGAGTTCGCGAGCGGCGCGGTGAACTGGGTGGACCCGGGACTCGGCAACCGCGGCGTGGACCTGCGCGGCATCGGCTGGGCCCCGACGGGGCGGATGGCGCTCGTCTCCGGCTTCGCGCACGACGACACCGACCGGTGGCTCTGGGTGGTGGACGTGCCGGGCTTCCAGGTGCGGCAGCTGGACGTGCTGCACGACAGCGCGTGGGTGGGCGGCCTCTCCCGCGCGGCCGGCTGGCTGCCGGATGGCGAGACGGTGTGGTTCACGTCGGAGGCCACCGGCTGGGCGCACCTCTACACCGTCCCGGCGGCGGGCGGCCCGGCCCGCGCGCTCACCTCCGGCCCGTGGGAGGTGGAGGGCGTGCAGTTCAGCCCCGACGGCCGGCGCGTGTACTTCCAGTCGAGCGAGGTGCACTGGGGCGAGCGGCACCTCTACACCGCCGGACTCGACGGCGGCGCTCGCACGCAGCTGACGCGCGGCGAGGGCCGGCACGACGTCGTGCCGAGCCCCGACGACCGGTGGCTGGCCATCCTCCATTCCACGGCCGACCACCCGCCCGAGCTCTACCTCCAGCCGAACAGGCCCGGCGCGGCGTGGCGGCAGGTCACCGAGTCCACGACCGAGGAGTTCCGCCGTTACCCCTGGCGCGTGCCGGAGCTGGTGATGGTCCCCGCGCGTGAGGGCGCCGAGGTGCCGGGCAAGCTGTTCCGTCCGACGGGCGCGCCCAACGGTGCGGCGGTCGTGTTCGTGCACGGGGCGGGGTACCTCCAGGACGTGCACAAGTGGTGGTCGGACTACCCGCGCGAGTACCTCTTCCACCACCTCCTCGCCGCGCGCGGCTACACGGTGCTCGAGCTGGACTACCGGGCGAGCGCGGGCCACGGCCGCGACTGGCGCACCGCCATCTACGGTCACATGGGCGGCACCGACCTCGACGACAACGTGGACGGCGCCCGCTGGCTGGTGCGCACCCAGGGCGTGGACTCCGCGCGCATCGGACTGTACGGAGGATCGTACGGCGGGTTCATCACGTTGATGGCGATGTTCACGACGCCGGGGGTCTTCCGCGCCGGCGCTGCGCTGCGCCCCGTGACCGACTGGGCGCACTACAGCCACGGCTACACCGCCGCCATCCTCAACACGCCGCAGGAGGACAGCGCCGCGTACCGGCGCAGCTCGCCCATCTACTTCGCCGAGGGACTGCGGGGGGCGCTGCTGATCTGCCACGGGATGGTGGACGACAACGTCAACTTCCAGGACGCGGTCCGGCTGGTGCAGCGGCTGATCGAGCTGCGCAAGGAGAACTGGGAGCTGGCCGTCTACCCGGTGGAGCCACACGGCTTCCGGATGACGACGAGCTGGATCGACGAGTACCGCCGCATCTTCCGGCTGTTCGAAGTCAACCTGAACTCCGGCGCGACGGGGCCCGCGCGGGGTGGCGGGTAGGCTCGTGGGAGAGCGCCTGGTTTGCAGGCCGCGCCAATACTGTTGGGGCACCGATCGTCCCGGAGTTCGGTGTACGAGGGTGGGGCGCGTGGAATAGCGCCGCCGCGCGTTGGAGTGGTGGGGTTGGTGAGGCGGGCATCCTGCAGATTCGGGGATGGACGCTTCGCATCTGTCCTCGCAGTCCAATCCGAAACTGTTGACCCTGATGCGGTCGAAGCTCCGGCTGGGGCACTATAGCCAGCGAACCGAGCAGGCCTACGTCGGGTGGGTGATCCGGTTCGTGCGTCATCACCGGTTGCGGCATCCGGCGGAGCTGGGGGAGCAGGATGTGATGGCTTTCCTCCGGCACCTGGCGGAGGAGAGGCGGGTGGCGGCGGCGACCCAGGTCGGATCGGTTGGACGTGGGGAAGTTGCTGTTCCAGCTGGTGCGGTATCGGGCCGGGGAGCGGAAGGTGTGGAGCGTGGTGCACGTGCCGACGGAGGCGGCCGAGGATCGGCGGCAGGCGCATCGGGAGTTGCTGACGCTGAAGCGGGACCGGGCGCGGGCGACGAATCGCATCAAGGGACTGCTCGCGAATCAGGGGGTGGCGGTGGAGGTGAGGGGGGACTTCCTCGGGCAGTTGGACGAGGTCCGGGGGTGGGACGGGAGCCCGCTGCTGGCAGGGCTGCGGGTGCGGCTGGAGCGGGAGTGGGCGAAGGTGGTGTTGCTGACGGGGCAGATCCAGGTGTTGGAGGCCGAGCGGCAGGAGGTGCTGCGGACGGCGGCGGATCCCGTGGTGGAGCGGGTGCGGCAGTTGCTGCGGCTGCGGGGGATCGGGATCAACAGCGCGTGGCTGTACGTGATGGAGTTCTTCGGGTGGCGGGCGTTTCGCAACCGGCGGGAGGTGGGGGCGCTGGCGGGCTTGACGCCGACGCCGTATCAGAGCGGGGAGTCGAGCCGGGAGCAAGGGATCGCCAAGGCGGGCAATCGCTACATCCGGGCGATGGCGATCGAGATCGCGTGGGGCTGGTTGCGGTTTCAGCCGCAGAGCGAGCTGAGTCAGTGGTACGAGGCGCGGTTCGGCCAGGGCAGTAGCCGGGTGCGGCGCATCGGGATCGTGGCGCTGGCGCGGCGGCTGTTGGTGGAGTTGTGGCGGTATCTGGAGACGGGGGCCGTGCCGGCCGGGGCGGTGGTGAAGGCGTAGCCCCCCGGCAGGACACGCCGCGCCGACGCTGGGATCGAGTGACCCGTGGCTGCCGCCGGGTTCGCGGAGCGAACCGACCGTTAGATGGGGTCACTCGCCGGGGCTTCGCAGGCGCCGAGGGCGCAAACAGGATGAGGTGAGTGGCGGCGGCGACGCCAAGCCACCACGGATAGAAGGCTGTTCGCGGACCAGTGGGTCCGCACGGGATTCGAAGCGCCCAGCGCGCCGGCGTGCGGTGGGAGAACCAGTTGAGACTGAGTGACGCGGAGCCTGCTCGGCGGGGGCGTCGTGTGCTCATGACGAAGGCAGCTTGACAGCAGCGCCCACATAGAAGGCGGCAACGCTCTGGACCGCTGTTCCGTAGCGCGTTATAATACCTCCCGTGATAGCCTCGTTCGCGGACGGCGGCACCCTCGACGTCTTCAACGGCATCGATAGCCGACGCGCGAAGGCGACTTGTCCGACTGCGCTGTGGCCTGTGGCGCGCCGGAAACTCGATCAACTGAACCGCGTGCGCGCGCTGGGCGACCTGCGCTGCCCCCCGGGCAACCGCCTGGAGCGCTTGCGCCGCGACCGGGCAGATCAACACAGCGTGCGGATCAATGCGCAGTACCGGGTGTGCTTCCGCTGGGAGGCCGGCAATGCCTACGATGTCGAGATCGCAGACTACCACTGAGCGGCCGCCGCAGGGGCGTGGCGTCGCCCACCGGCTGTTGCCCAGCCATCGCGCGCCGACGCACCCGGGCGAGATGCTGCTGGAGGAGTTCCTCAAACCATTGGGACTGTCGCAGTCGGCGTTTGCCGTGCAGCTCGGCGTGTCCTTTCCCCGCCTCAACGAAGTCGTCCGGCGCAAGCGGGCGGTGACGCCGGACACAGCCCTGCGCCTCGAGCGCGTGCTCGGGATGCCTGCGGACTTCTGGCTGGGGCTCCAGCAGGACTGGGACCTCTGGCACGCGCTGCGCGGCCGGCGCGCCCTCGCGATCGCTCGCCTGCGACCCCTCGGCCGGAGTCGCCGGCATCCTGTTGCCGCCTAACCCGGAAATGGAGCTGACAGGCCGCGGCGGTCTTGCGTCAGGACGGTGCCTTC
>Ga0315284_10013564_pt1 | contig 11609 bp, 7 predicted proteins | sample YL17G09_16_MG_FD_203696 | JGI IMG/M metagenome (GOLD analysis project Ga0315284, IMG submission 203696) | Sediment microbial communities from Yellowstone Lake, YNP, Wyoming, USA - YL17G09_16 | ecosystem: Environmental > Aquatic > Freshwater > Lake > Sediment | place: USA: Wyoming | collected... | reverse complement strand
CGTGGTTCAGCCTCTCTTCGGAGACTTCAACGGGGACAACAAGGTGAACTGGCGGGACCTCCTGCTGTTCACGAAGCAGTGGCTGGACCCGGCCGACAGCCCGGCCGATCTGAACATCACCCACGGCGTCGATTTCCGCGATTTCGCCATCGCGGGGCGGAACTGGCGGATCGGCGAGGGCCCGACCCTCGTCATCAACGAGATCCTCGCCCGCAACGATCTGAGCAACAAAGACCCGCAGGGCGAGTACGAGGACTGGATCGAGCTCTATAACGGGGGCAAGGAGGCGATCGACGTCGGCGGGATGTACCTGACCGACGATCCCGGCGAGCCGTGGAAGTGGCGATTCCCGACGGGCAAGCCGCTCGTGACCACGATCCCGCCGGGAAAGTACCTGCTTATATGGGCCGACAACGATCTGGCCGCATCGGGCCTGCACGCGAGTTTCGAGCTCAAGGCCGGCGGTGGCGAGGTCGCGTTGTTCGACACGAACGGCTCCACGCTCATCGACCGCATCAGCTTCGATGCTCAGACCGCCGATGTCTCCTTTGGCCGTCAGCCCGACGGCTCGCCCGAGTGCGTGACATTGACGCCCACGCCCGGAGCGTCGAACAACGGGGCGTTCCTTGCCCTGGTGGAGGACACGAAGTTCAGCCACGACCGCGGGTTCTACGCGCAGCCGTTCGATGTCACGATCACGACGGCTACCGAGGGCGCGGTCATGCGCTATACGACCGACGGCAGCACGCCGACCCTGTCATCCGGGAACATTTACACGGCCCCGGTTCGGATCAGCGCGACGACCATGCTGCGCGCGATAGCGTTCAAGCCCGGCTGGAAATCCACGAACGTGGACACGCACACATACCTGTTCCTCGACGATGTGATCCGCCAGGCGACCGATGCGGCCACCGGCGCCCAGGTGACACCGGCGGGCTACCCGGCGTCCTGGGGCTCGGTCACGGGCGACTATCAGATGGACCCGGATGTCATCGGGCAGAACGGCAAGGACATCTTCGGCGGGCTCTATACCCGAACGATCCGAGACGATCTCAAGGCCGTCCCGACCATCTCCCTCGTGATGAACAAGGACGACTGGTTCGGCTCCAAAGGCATCTACATCAACCAGTCGCAGGACGGCACGGAGCGCGTGGCCTCGCTCGAATTCATCGACCCCGCCGCCGATGAGGCGTTCCAGATCAATTGTGCCCTCGCCATGCAGGGCGGCGTGCCCGGCGGGGGTGGTGGAACCAGTCTCCAACGCTGGAAGACCTTCAAGCTCTCGATGCGCCCGCGCTTCAAGACGCAGACGGATGACGGCAAGCCCACCGGCGGCCCGCCCAAACTGGAGTACAAACTGTTCCGCGATTCGCCGGTGGAGCGCATCAATACCATCGTTCTTGACGGCGTCCTGAACCATTCCTGGCTGCATCCCGGCGCGGACCAGCAGAACACGGCGTTGTACGTGCAGGACCAATACGTGGCCGATCTGCACAATGCGATGGGCGGCCATTCCGTGCACGGGTTCCATGCCCACGTCTACATCAACGGCCTGTACTGGGGCATGTACTACATCCACGAGCGGCCGGACCATGCCTGGGCGGCCCAGGTCTTCGGCGGCAACGAAGACGAGTACGACGCCATCAAGCACAGCAGCGGCGGCGTCATCAACAATGGCACCGGCGGCAGCGCGACGGCGAACTTCAACGCCATGCTCGCCGCAGCCAATGCTGTCAGCGCCGACCCCACCAACCTGGCGAAGTACGATGCCTTGTGCAAAATGCTCGACGTTGATGATGTCGTTGCCTATCTGCTGGCGAATTGGTTCGCCAGTAACCAGGACTGGCCGGCGAAAAACTGGTACGCCACGCACCGCAACACGCCTGACGGCAAATGGCGGTTCCACTCCTGGGATGCCGAACATACCATCGAGGGCGGCAACGACGTGGGCAAGAGTCCTGCGGACATTCATGCGAAGCTCGCCAGGAGCGAGGAATACCGGATGAGATTTGTGGACATCATCCATCGGGCTTTCTTCAACGGCGGCCCGCTGACCGATCCGGCCGCGGCGAACTTGTTCAAGGCAAGGACCGATTCGATCGACCGGGCCATCGTGGGCGAGTCCGCCCGCTGGGGCGATAACCGGCAGACCCGACCCTACACGCGGCTGGACTGGCTCAACACCGCGACCGCCAAGCTGACGACCTTCGTGCCGAGCCGGAGCCGGGATGTGTTCAACTGGCTCAAGGGCGCCAACCTGTATCCAGCGGTCGATGCGCCCGAGTTCCGCGTGAACACGCTGCTTCAGAATGGCGGACACATGAAGCGGACGGATTCGCTCACCATGGGGCCTTCCACCGGCATCGTCTACTACACGCTCGATGGCGCCGATCCCCGTCTGCCGGGCGGCGCAGTGAATACGCCTCACGTGTCGAAGTTCTCTGTGCCGATTGCGCTGGATCGCAGCGTGCGGATCAGGACGCGAGCCTTGTCCGGGACTGTGTGGAGTGCGTTGAGCGAGGCGGTCTTTGCCGTTGGCCCAGTGGCCGAGAGCCTGCGGATCAGCGAGATCATGTATCATCCGGCCGGCACCGGCGGCCCCGCCGATCCGAATACCGAGTTCATCGAGTTGACCAATATCGGCGGCGAGAGCATCAACCTGAATTTCGTGAGGTTCGCCAACGGCGTCGAGTTCACCTTCCCGAGCTTCGACCTGGCCCCGGGCGGCTACTGCCTCATCGTCCAGGATGTGGTGGCGTTCAAGGCCAAGTATGGTTCAAGCATGCCCGTCGCCGGCCAATACGCGGGGAGCCTGAACAACGCGGGCGAGCGAATCGAATTGCTCGACGCCGCCGGAGCGGTGATACACAACTTCCGCTACGGCGACAAATGGTTCGACGTCACCGACGGCAAGGGTTTCTCTCTCACGATCAAAGACCCCCGGACGGCGGACCCGAACGCCTACGGCGACAAGACCCTGTGGCGGCCGAGCACCCGCACCGGCGGCTCCCCGGGGACCGGGGACGGTGGATAGCACCACGACGGTTGCGCTTCGCTCGCAACGACGTACACGGCCAGCGACACCACCATCATGCCCGCGTAGACGCAGGCATGACAACCGCCCGGAATCTGAGTTTCAGTTCAGGATTTCAGTCCGTGGGTCTCCTGCTCCTGGGAGTCGGAGAATCTGCGGAGCATGTTCTGGATGTCGCGGGCGCCTTTGATCGCCACGTAAATGGTGATCGTGGAATACCAGGTGAGGCACGCGAGTGTCACGGCGCCCCAGAACCAGTGATCCGTGAGCATCGTCATCACACCGTTGAGGATGGTCGCCATAGTCTATTTCCCTTCCACCGCCGGTTGTGAGCGGGGCTTGAGGAGCGATCCGACGAGCATGGCCAGCGCCACGATCGCGTACGTGATGATCCCGCACAGCGGGACATTACCTGTGAACCACTCCTTCCACGCCTGCGGGCCGAGCTTTTGCAGGATCAGCGTGCTCACCGGCACGGTTGCGCCGAAAAAGATGGCTGCGAAGGCGCCCCAGTTGTTCGCGTGCTTCCAGTAGCAGCAGGCGATCAACAAAACCGACATACTGGACAAATAAATCGTTCCGGTGATTCCGAGGTACGTCCAGAGGTCGCCTTCGAGCTTGTACCACAGGCCGTAGATCAGGAGGAATACGCCGATGATCGCCACGATGGTGCGGTTCCAGCGGAGTCCCTTCTTCTCCGACCACTTCGTCCTGCGGAACGGGGCCATGATATCGTTGTAGATGACCGCGCCCCAGGTGAGCATGTAGGAAGAGTCCGTGCTCATGTCGGCGGCGAGCATCGCGGCGATCAGCAGCCCCATGAGACCGGCGGGGACGAACATGCTCAAGAAGAGCGGCATGTGGTGCAGCGACGCTTCTTTGAGGCGAGCGACCACTTCCTTCGGGATCTGAGCTGTCTCGGCGGGCGACAGGGTGCGGGCCTGATCGTCGGCAGACAGCTTGGCGTACTCCTGTTCCGTGCCCGCAAAGACCTTCCCCAACCTGCTGGCCTCGATCTTCTGCTGAATTGCCGGGGGGATCGTGGTGAGCTGCCGGGCACTGAGAGTCTTGAGAGGGACCCATCCGATGGTGGCCAGGGCCGCAATTCCCCAGATGCCGGGGATCAGGAACCGTGCCACGAAGAAGAAGGAGGTGCGCGTGTAGACCTTCCGTCCCGTCTGCGAGTCTTTCGCCGCCAGGACGCGGGCGATCTGAGTCTGCCAGGTCAGGACCGCGGCGGTGTTCAGGAGTGCATTAAAGATCACATAGGACCAGCCGATGCTCGGGTTCTTGAAGGGATTGAAGCCGCCCTCGCCGTGGTACTTTTCCACGGTGGACACCAGGCCGCTCCAGCCGATCTTGTCGAGAATGAGGAACGTGATGACGATGAGACCGGCGCTCATGACGATGAACTGGAGGAAATCGGTCACCAGGACCGACAACATGCCCCCCAGAATGGTGTAGACCGCGACGCCGACCAGCATCGTGGTCATCATGATCTCAAGGTTGCCGGGGTCCATGCCGCAGGTGTGGATGAGGAATTCGCCGCCGACTCGCAGGAACACGCCCATGTTCAGCAGGCCGCCGAGCACGATGACCACGCCGGCCGCCCAGCGCACGTGGGGGCCGTATGTCTTCTCGAAAAGCTCCGGAATGGTCATGACGCCGGAATCGCGGAGCGGCTTGACGCAGAAGCCCGTCCAGCCCACGAGGAACATCGCCACAAATGTCAGCAGGCCCGGAATCGCCCCGGCGAAGCCCTTGTCATAGCCGTTCTGGGCGGTGTACATGCACGTCACGATGCCGAACTCGGTGGCGGCCAGCGACGCGATGCCCAGGTAGACGTCCATCTGGCGCCGCGCGACGAGGAAGTCCTCGACCCTGCCCACGTACTTGCGAATCGCGATGCCGATGACCATCGTGATGAGCAGGTAGGTCCCGATGATGCCGCCGTCCACGATTGTCAGACCGTTTACCATCGCTCGTTCCTCATCGTTCCATCGGCCTATTCCCCGGGCGAGTGTCCATGCTTCGCACCAGTCTGCTCTACTGAACCCCAACCATTCAAAGCATTGGTCTCAGGACTCTGGGTGGCAGCGTCAAGGCCGAGGGCCTTGGCGATGCCACCCAGAGATTTGGATTGGCTGTCTAAACGTCAATAGGCACTTACCGTCCCGCGGACGGTCGGAAGTCCTACTTCGGTGCGGCCCATTTCACCGCGTTGATCATGATCTTGCGGATGGTGGGGTCGAAGAAGATCGGGTTGGTCTCATGGCCCGGCTGGAAGTAGAACATCTTGCCCTTGCCGACGTCCCAGGTCAGGCCCTGCTGGCTTGGGTCGGCGCCGCCGGCCTTCAGGGTGGCGACCCCCTCGAACACGACGGCCTTCGGCTTCGGCACGGCGTACGGGTCACTGTATCGCTCGCTGTGCGTGATCGTGAAGTCCTTGATCCCCTGGGCGATCGGGTGGGTGGGGTCCTTGACCGTGACGTTCAGCGTGGTGGAGTCGGCGACATAGGCCTTCCAGGAGCAGGGGGTGCCCATGAGCTTCTTGTTCGGCTTGGCGAAGTGCGAGGAGTGCAGCGCAATGAAGCCCATGCCGTCCTCCTTCACCCGCTTGACGATCTTGTCCACCAACTGGTCCTTGACCTGATCGTGCTTCTGATGGCCCCACCAGATGAGCACGTCGGTGCGCTTGAGCAGCTCGTCGGTCAGGCCCTGATTGGGGTCGGACAGATTGGCCTTGACGACCTCCCAGCCCTTGAGCTCCTTGAGCCCCTCGACGATGGCGCCGTTGATGTCGTTCGGATAGACGTTCTTGGGCGCCGTGCCCTCCGACCACACGACGACGCAGCGCCTTGCCTGGGGTTTCTCGGCCCCGCTCACTCGCAGAGCGACACTCAGCACGAGCCCTGCGGCCGTCACCGCCGCAACCACAAGGAACGCCCGACCCGGAAATTTCTGGACCATCGCTTACTCCTTTCCTCTGGATCTTCGCCGAAATCACGTGGCCTCCCGATCCGCCGGCGACGACAGGCCGGGATTCCTTCAGTACTTTTTCCAGCACTCACATCCTGCCCTTGTCCCACATCGGGACAGGAACGCCTGCTATATACCCGACTACGCAGAGAAATGCAACCGCCATCACCGGGCAGGATGGTGTGCGACTACGTTTTGCGGCGGAACGGGCCCTTTCTGTCACCCCGAGCGCAGTCGAGGGGTCTGGTCGAGATCGGAAGGTGCGGTGTTTGCCATGCCAGATGTCTCGACTGCGCTGCGCTTCGCTCGACATGACAAAGGGAAGGCCGCCACGATACGTAGAGCCTATCCCAATAGGCTTGTTACCCGGCCGGGTGGCGCCGCCAAACTCGTTTGACGGTGCTGATTGGGTCGGGTTTGCTCATGGGGCATGCTCCACCGATGAACCCGGGGCCTGTTCCCGCGTACCAGGAAGTACCCCCGGTTGCCGGCGGGGGAAGGCAGAATTCCTGTGATGAATAGTGGACGAGACCGGCGGGATATGGTAAACTGATTAAGCAGCGAAAGGGCGGTCAAGCCCGTCGATGCCGCGACAGTCCATGGAGTGGGCCGTGATTGAGGAGGACATTGTGACTGTGGATGAGGGGCCGACATGGTCATTTCTATAGCCACTACTCCGATGACACACGGGACGGTCTACAGAACGCAAACAGGTTTCTTGAAAGGATGGGAAGATGAACGCTCGCAGACTCATAGTGACCGCAACGATGCTGCTGGGGATGTGGAGCACAGCGGAGGCGGAGAGCGTCTCGTGGATCAACGGGACGACTCCGCTCGCGAAATGGGCGATCCAGCCGGCCTCGCCAAGCACGTCGGATGTCATCACCTTCTCCGGCCCAACGAACGTGTACTCCAACTCGTGCGTGGGCGAGAAGAACCTGGGCGGCACACCGCAGATATCGGTGGACGCCGGGTCCAAGACCGTCACGTTGTGGTTCCAGGGTCCCGTGCCGGCCTTCTGCACGCTGATCTATATGCCGGTCGACGGCCTGCAAGGGGATTTCGGCCCGCTCGAAGCGGGGGATTGGAAGTTCATCAGCCTCTCCAAGGAGCTGAGCTTCGAGGTCCGTTTCACAGTGGGGGGCAAGGCGGTGCATCACGTGGATGCGGATGCGCCGGGACCGCTTCACGACGGCAAGACCTGGACGACGGCGTTTCTGACCCTGCAGGACGCTCTCGCTGCGGCGGCGAGCGGCGATGAGATCGTCGTCGCGGAAGGCACGTACAAGCCTGACCGCGGCGCAGCCGTCACGCCCGGCGACCGCGAGGCAAGCTTCGAGCTGAAAGACGGCATCGCCGTCAAAGGCGGCTATGCCGGATATGGGCAGCCCGACCCGGATGCCCGGGACGTTGCGGCCCGCAGGACCGTCCTGAGCGGCGACCTCAACGGCAACGACCTGTGGCGGCTCCTGAATCGCGACGACAACAGCTATCACGTCGTCATCGGTCCGCTGGGCAGCCGGGCGCCACGCTGGACGGCTTCTCTATCGAGAACGGCAACGCGAACGGGCATTTCCCGAACGACCTCGGCGGCGGGCTATACAACCCGGGCGGGGCCCTGACGATTGTCAATTGCACGTTCCAGGGCAATACGGCCGCTTTCGGCGGCGGTGTCCTGAACCAGAACGCCGACATCACCCTGGTCAACACCCAGTTGATTGGCAACCGGGCCTTCGTCTCGGGCGGCGGACTGTACAACTGGGAGGGCAGTGCGACTCTGCACAACTGCCGCGTGGTGGGCAACACCGCCGACCGTGCGGCGGAGATGGGCGGCGCCGCCATCGACAACCTGACCGCGAATCTGACCGTTCTCGACTCGACGATCGCGGACAACCTTTCCCCGAACGGCGGCGCGATCAGCAGCTACAGTTGGGATTGGGACGCCGGAGGCACAATCGTGATCGCCAACAGCATCCTCTATAACGGCGGCCACGAGATCTCGAGCAACAACATGCCGGCGGTCGGCATCACCTACAGCGACGTCCAGGGCGGGTCGGCCGGCACAGGGAATATCAGCGCCGCGCCCTTGTTCGTCGCTCCGGGCGGTCGCAGCATCGAGGGCGAGTGGATCGACGGCGATTACCACCTCCAGGCCACCTCGCCGTGCATCGACGCGGGCAGCGATGCCAAGGTCCCCGCCGACGTGGCCGACCTCGACGGCGACGGCAATGTGGCCGAGCAACTTCCCCTTGACCTGGACCGCACGACTCGCATCCAGGGCAGCCGTGTGGACATGGGCGCCTACGAGCAACTGGCAAAGAAGCCGGGGCCCATTCCCGGAATCGAGCTGACATTCCTTCTCAGTGGCAAACAAACCGTTCTCGTCCCCGATCTGGTGTTTCCGGACACGTATACCGGCAGTGTCAAAGTGAGCATCAGCGGTCTGAACGACACTTGGGAGATCCACGCGGATGTCAAAGCGACTTCAGCCGCCGGCGGGACATGGACGGGATGGGCGGTCCCGGACATTCTCGATCCGCCCGGGGGGACCTTCACCGTGTACGTCAAAGGCGAGGGCCTGAACCTTGCGGCCCTGCCCCCCGGCAGCAAGAATGTCAGCGTTGCGGAAGTGGATCTGTGGCTAGGCTTTCCATAGCATTCGGCTCGTCATGAGGTAAATCCGAAGAGGGCCCGGCAACGTCCCCAAGATGCCGCCGGGCCCTTTGTTTTGCTATGCGTCCCAGTTCAGCCTCACCTCGTTTCGCCGGTAGAACCGGCCCAGCAGATGGGCAAGGATCAGCAACTGGTAGAGAGTGAGCAACAGGAGCGCGGAGCCGAGGATCCATGTTTCCGGTGTCTTGTAGTAGTATCCGGCCACCGGCACAAGCAGGCATGAGATGTAACAGAACGCCACCAGGGCGCAGTACTGAAAGAACGTTCTGAGAATCGAGCCGAGCAGCAGTACGGGGTTCAACCCATGCATCGCATCGAACATCACCACGGCGAGCACGGCCATGGGAATGAGAAAGCCACCCGCGCTGTACAGTATCCGGAACACATTGTCGGTGCTGCGGGTGTGATTCAGGTAAATCAGTGCCGGGGCCATGCAAACGGCCGCGCTGACGATTAGCTTCATCGCTTGTCCGAGGATTTCGCCGAGTCCGGGCGTCGAGGCGGTGGTGTCGGCGGCCCGTATGCCCCCGGCGGCACTGTCCCGGATACATTCGCAGAAGTACCAGTTCGCATACAGCACGAACATCGCCAGCACGCCCCAGTGGAGGACGATAAACAGGACCCAGAAAATAAACAGCGGCCCGAACGATGCCATGGAGAAGAACAAGAGCCGCACGACCACCCGCAAGATAAAGGGGATGCCGACACAGACCAACAGGACGCTCAGCCCTGCTCAGCGGATAGAGGAAGATATCGATGATCCACGGCAGTCTGCGGCCGGGGGCCTCGTCTTGCTTGCCCGGCAAGCGGGCGCCCTGCAGCATCTGAAGCTCCCGGTATGCTTGCGTCACACCGTCCGATTCGCCGGTTGATGCGGGCGGGCTCGTATCCGGGCGGACATCGAGCAGCCGAGGATCGTAGAGCGATGATCTGTCCGCTGGCACGCCGCCACTGCCGGGGGCTTCGGGGGTCGCGTCTTGGGTCCGTGCCGCCGGAATCGCTACCATCTGTCTGCACTTCGGACACAGGCCCTGTCTGCCCGCAAGTGCCGCGCATACGGTCAGCCTGGCGCCGCAGCTCGTGCAGCGGAGCGTGATCTTGCGGGAACCGCCGCCCTGTCGATCCATGCGTCCTCCAAATCGGTTTCTAATATCATTTGCACTGACGTTTGCATGCGGATTGTGGTACAATCATACCACCTATTAGGACGCTTGAGGCGGAAGATTGTTAAGTCCGGCGCCGCTTTTTCGTGGTTGCGTATGGAGCGTGACAATGAATGCCGAGAGTACAGAGCGTGAACAGACGGCAGGGGAAGCGCGGGAAACGCCGCTGTGCCTGAGATGCCTGCGCCCCGTAGATCCGCGTGCCTACTACTGCCCCTACTGCGGCGACGCCACCGGGCAGCTCACCCCGTACCTTCCCTTCGTGAACATCCCGTGGCAAGCCGGCATCTGGGGGCAGATGTGGCGTCAAATGTGGTCCCGGAACATATCGATTCCCGGCCGTATGTTTCGCTTCTTCATGATCTTCTGGAACGTCCCGATCCTACTGATCGGCCTGATCCCGGGACTGTGGCACAAGCCGCAGAAGAAAGAGCGCCCACCCGCTGCTCCTCAGGATGACGAAGACGAATCGGCCTCCGATTGACCCTCATTTAGGAGCTACAATGGCCTGATGGGCGAGGGCCTCGAATTGGTCGTTGAGGGTGGCTTTGCCGGCCGGGTAGACCTGGGCCATGCAGACGCCGAACATATTCTCAACCGGGTCGATGAAGAATGTCGTGTACCAGAACCCGCCCCAGCGGTACGCCCCGGCGCTGGTCAGCTCGCCGGCCTCGCGCAGGTTGCGGGTGACGCCGAACCCCAGGCCGAAGCCGGTGTCGCGATTCAGATCGCCGACCTGGTCGGTCGTCATCATTTTCACCGTCGTGGGGCTGAGCAGCCGGACGCCGTCCAGCTCGCCGCCGTTCAACAGCATCTGGGCAAACCTCGCGTAATCCGAGATCGTCGAGCAGAGCCCGCCGCCGCCGGAGAAGTATCGCCGGGGCCCCTCATACGGATATGTCACCGTAAAGACAAACGGCCCATTGTTGAACATGCCGTTGCCCAGTCGCTTCAGGGTCCCGTTCGGGTCGGGTCCGTACACGGCGGCCAACCTGCGCACCTTGTCCTGCGGAAGGAAAAAGCAGGTATCCTTCATCCGCAATGGCTCGAAGATTCGCGTGCGGAGGAATTCGTCGAACGACATGCCGGAGGCGACCTCCACCAGCCGCCCAAGCACGTCGATCGAGAGTCCGTAGGTCCACGCCTCGCCCGGCTGGTGCACGAGCGGAATCTGTGCGAGCTTCTTCATGTCGTCGCCGAGCACATCATCGTCCTGCAGCAGGCCGTGCGTGATGCCCGCGTCCTTGTACTTCCCGCCGACGCGGCCGTCCCACTGGTACGTCAGTCCGGAGGTGTGCGTCAGCAGATGGCGGATCGTGATCTCTCGCTTGGCCGGCACGATCTGCTCCTGGGAGCCTTCGCCGGTGACTATGACCTTCGGGTTCTTGAATTCGGGAATGTATTTCGAGATCGGGTCCTTGAGCTGAAAGCGGCCTTCCTCGTACAGCATCATCACGGCTACGCTGGTGATCGGCTTGCTCATCGAGGCGATCCGGAATATGGCGTCCGGGCTCATCTCGATCCGCTGCTCCTTGTCCCGCATGCCCACGCTCTGCAGGTAGGCCACCTTGCCGTCACGTGCAACGATCGCAACCGCGCCGGCGAGCAGCCCGTCATCAACATGTTTGCGCATCACGGCGGTGATCCGGTCGAGCCGCTCCTGTGACAGCCCGACTGACTTGGGCGATGCCTTTGGCAGCCCCTGCCCATAAGCCGCCGGAGCCAGGGCGATCAACACGATCAGGGTCCACAGGACGGGA